>Ga0209172_10001688_pt1 | contig 44452 bp, 45 predicted proteins | sample LarsenN4metaG_FD_184113 | JGI IMG/M metagenome (GOLD analysis project Ga0209172, IMG submission 184113) | Hot spring sediment bacterial and archeal communities from British Columbia, Canada, to study Microbial Dark Matter (Phase II) - Larsen... ... | reverse complement strand
AAAGAGGCCAGAAGCAACCCTGCCATCGCAACTCCCAAAGTCAATAACAGGCCCAGCGTGACCTGATAGCGGGTGTGATAACACCGCAGGGAGGTGAGGCGGGAAATCAGTCTCTGTAAGGCTCCGTTACTCATGGGATAGTCTATTTATTATACGTTTCGGCGTTTGGAATAGATCCATGCAGTTTCGCATATCCTCATAAGAGATAAGACATTATTCCACTTCTATCTTCGTCACGGTTTCATATAATTCAGGTAGCATGTCCTGACGCAATCTGAACTTTGTTCCATGATTGTGTCCGGTTCTCTCTTCAAAGTCAACGACATCTGGGTTTAGTGTTGGAACTTCATTGGTTTTGAGATTCTATCAGTTTTATTGACCGGTTAAGTTGCAACAACAAAATAGCTTGGATTCCCTTGGGTGTCATGTAGAAGTGATTACCAATCATAGCCAAGAACTGTAAATCGCAGGCGTAGTTTGAAAAAATATATGCTGCTGTACTCCTCGCTTTGGGAGTTCTCCAAGTTTGTTCTTTTCCAACCGATTTTACGAAGAAATGCTGAGCACTATCTTTATCCACTGGATAAGAACTCTTTGCCAGGGTAAATATTGTTTCCAGAAAACTCAAAATTGTATATGTAATCTGGGAATAGAAAGGTGATTCTTTTACGAAATTCGACAAGAGATTTGATTGGTCATCAGTAAGTCTGTCGGCTAAATTCTCATTTCCAGATTGAACAAATGATTCTCCTAATTCAGTTAAAAAATATTCTCCTCTGTACTTGCTGACTAGACCTAAACGCATGGCAACGGACAACCGATTAGCTATCGTCTTCATTGATTTGTTTTCGGAATGGCTTATCTGCGTCTGAGTTTTGCCAGCTCCAAGTAATCTCAATGTCGTGTTCAATAATCCGAGCCTAACTACTCCATAATCTCCAGACTGCAAGGTGAGAAAATATGATAGTTCCTTAAAATTCTCGAAATACTTAGCCAGTACCTCCTCTGGTTTGTAAACGCAAACTCGAATGGATTCTTGTTCGCAGCGAGCAATATCAGTGGATGAGCATGATGTTACTAAAATTGCTTTTTTAATGGGCGCGTTTATTAGTTTGTTGTGCTGCTGAAGTTCCTGAAGGTCCCTATAGTAACCATTTATCTGTTCAATAATCTGCGAGTAAAACGGCGCGATTTTTAGTTCGACCAGAACGAGGGTATCATCATACATGCACAATAAGTCTAGCTTGCCTGAATTCAAGATCTTCTGTCGAGCAATCAAACTTAGATTGGTAGGGTTATAGCCCAAGATCTCCGACAAGATAGCTTTATCAGCGCTCAGGATGTCATCAATAGTTTTTTCTGAAATAATATATGCCATAACTAGTGTTGTGAATCGAGGCTAGGAATTGGCTTCTATATATGGGTAAAAAGTCATCTCATTTGCAACTTCTAGACGTCCTACAAGCACCTGACGAATCACATCCCTTATTTCTCCAATCAATTCTATATTCCACTCAATCTCCTCTTGAGATGGGTTTATTTTGCGTAACAACTCGCGAATCGCATTATCGACGAAATCCTGCCGCTTCAGTTGATCTTTACTCAATTCGTTCATAGACCCTCTCATTCCATAATTGCCCAAGTTAATACATTCACCCCCATCTTCAGCGCCTGCTCCCTCTTCTCCGGCGGATCGTTGTGCACCTGGGGGTCCTCCCAGCCATCCCCGATGTCCGACTCATAGGCATAAAAGACCACCAGCCGCCCCTTGTAAAAAATCCCGAACCCCTGAGCCGGCTTCCCCTCATGCTTGTGAATCTTAGGCAGGCCATTGGGAAAATCAAAATAGCTGTGGTAAATCCCGTGCGAAAAAGGAAGCTCCTTCAGCTCAGTCTCCGGGAAGATTTTCTTCATTTCTCTCCGGAAAGCCTCATTTAGGCCATAAGAGTCATTGGCAAACAAAAACCCGCCTGAAGTCAGGTACTTGCGAAGGCGCTCTACCTCAGCGTCAGAGAACTTGACGTTCCCATGCCCGGTCATGAACAGAAACGGATAAGAGAAGAGATCCTCATCCATGACCGAGACCACTACCTCTTCGTCAGCGATATTTATGTTAGTATTCTCCTTGATAAACTTGATCAGATTCGGCAGGGCTGAATTTCCCCAGTACCAGTCCCCGCCGCCCGGATATTTCAGACGAGCGATAGTGATGGCATTCGGATTAGGAGGCTTCTGGCCAAACTTTTGAGCCAAGACCGGCAGAATTAGAGTCAGTGATAATATGACTGAAAGGGCTATTTTCCGCATAGGGATTAGGCTTTAGGAGTAAATCTAACTTGAAAGCGGGATTTGTCAATTGGAGAAAAACCTCTCCCCACCCCTCCCCTATTAGGGGAGGGAGCCTTGTATCCTCCCCTTTTTATGGTGAGCGAAGTCGAACCAGAGGGGAGGATAAAGGAGGGGGTAATTCTCTAAGCGCTTCTCGTAGGCGAGGATCTCTTCCTCACTTTTCTGAAGGCAGGGCGGGAATGATCCCGCCCCTACAGATTTGAGGTATGAAAAACCAGATTCTTCGTCCCGATAAATAGGGACTCAGAATGACGGCAGTTTTCATTTCACCCAGATAGTTTCCTCTCGGCCGCACCCGGTCGAGACCAAAAGAATCTTTACCTCCAAATTTTTGGCGATAAAGTCGATATATTTTTTCGCCTTCGCTGGTAATTTCTTCCAAGATGCTACTCCACTGGTGGAAGCTTTCCAGCCCGGCAGAGTTTTATAAATCGGAGTCACCTGCTTCAACACATTCGTATCCTGCGGAAATTCTTTCAAAATTTTGCCTTTATACTCATAGGCCATTGCCACCTTGATTTCCGGCAATTCATCTAAGACATCTAACTTGGTGATGGCTAACTTCGAAATTCCATTTACCCTGACAGAGTATTTCAGCACCAATAAATCCAGCCAGCCGCACCTTCTTGGCCTTCTGGTAGTAGCGCCGAATTCATCCCCCTTTCGGCGCAAGTATTCACCGAGGGAATCATTAAGCTCGGTCGGAAAGGGACCGTTGCCCACTCTGGTCGTGTAAGCTTTAGCAACTCCGATCACCTCATCAATCACGGTCGGCCCGATTCCTAAACCGGTGCAGGCGCCACCGGCAGTGGTGTTAGAAGAGGTATTGTAGGGATAAGTCCCGAAGTCCAAGTCCAGCAAAGTCCCCTGCGCCCCTTCCAATAGCAGACTTTTTTTCTTCCGAATGGCTTCGTTCAAGATGACAGATGTATCTGCAACAAAATCCTTAATTCTGTCCCTCAGTTTCAAAACCGAATTGACTAATTCTGCTTTAGATGGAATTCCATTCTGAGACGAAAATCTACCCGCCGAGCCGTAGAATTTCAGATTATCGTCAACCTTTCTTGAAAAATTTTCAGCATCCCACAAATCGCAAACCCGAATTCCCCTTCTGCCAGTTTTGTCTTCGTAGGCTGGACCAATTCCTCTCAGAGTAGTCCCAATTCTATTTTCCCCTCTCCGCTCTTCTTCTAATTTTTCCCAGATCTTGTGATAAGGCATCACCAGATGCGCCCCTAGAGAAATCCACAGCCTTCCTTCCGGGTTGACGCCTAATTTTTTCGATGCGGCTAACTCTTCTAACAGGCTTTCTAAGTCCACTACTACCCCACTGCCAATCACACACACCTTTTTAGGCCGCAGAATTCCGGAGGGAATTAAATGCAGAATAAATTTCTGATTCTTATAGACCACCGTGTGCCCGGCATTGGCCCCTCCCTGATAGCGGGCAATCACATCCGCTTCTTCGGCTAATAAATCCACAACCTTCCCTTTGCCTTCGTCGCCCCACTGGGCGCCCACCACCACTCGATTGGGCATATTGCTCCTCTGTTCTTTTTTTCTTCTCTTAAATTTTGACCAAAACAAAGCGAACCTTTTTGGTTCGCCAGTTAACTTTCTGGGGGACTCTATGTCCCGTCAAATATATACAAGCCAAAACTCAAAGCAAGCTTTTTATCCACCCCAAAATTTTATTTTTCCCTTCTTTGGTCTTGGCGGAGAAGACCACCAGATTGTCAGTCTGTAAAGACTCTTGGAACATATTCAAGTTCTGTGACCGTTCTGAAGAGGAGAGTTTGTCCGCCTTGGTTAGAACTGTCAGGTAATTGGGCTGGTAGTGGTCCAGAAAAGCCTTCATCTGCAGGTCATCTTCCGAGGGGGGGTGTCTGAGGTCCAAAATGAAGACAATGCCCCGGATTTGTTTGCAGTTTTTCAGATAACCTTCAATCAGTTCACTCCACATCTGGCGGAATTCTTTGGAAACTTTGGCGTAGCCGTAGCCCGGCAGGTCGACAAAGTAAAGATTGCTGTTGATGGTAAAGAAATTTAGCGCCCTGGTCTTCCCCGGGGTCTTTGAAATCTGGGCTAATTTTTTCTGGTTGCACAGGACATTGATTAATGAGGATTTGCCGACATTGGATTTGCCGGCAAAGACAAAGTGGGGGAAATTATCTTTGGGTAAGTCGGTTAAACTGAAGACTGATTTGAGAAACTGCGGGGAGTGGATTTCCAGTGGCATAAAAAATTACTTAAAAACATCTAACAGTGTTCTCCCGAAGTATGAAAATTTCTTCAAAAGTGACTGCGCATCCAGCAGCCGAAAATACTTACCATTCTCCATTCTAACAAAATCAATAGCTGGCAGTGAAAGAAAATTCATCGCTCGCTCAATTTCTGTTGTTGACAGTTGTTTTTGACCGGCAGTCTCGGTTTTCAAGTCATATCTTCCTTTAATTTCTAAAAGTGTTTTGGGCGTAGAATCAACACTCTCTAAAAGGAAATACAGTTGCTTAATCTGTGCTGAAAACTGTGCATGCTTAAACTTTAACTGTTCTATCTCAGTTTTGCCCGCCTCCCCATGTTTCTCAAAGAGAAATTTTAGATCCCAAGGATTTAGGGATAGCTCGCTAACCAAATCTATCAATTCGCATAGAAAATCTACCGTGAAAAGTGTAGTTTGCTCTATCTCTGCGTCTCTCTGGACAGCCGGGTCAAAGGCAACGCTGACCACGGCTTTGTAGTCAGCTGAGTTCTTCAACTTGTGCTGTTTCAAGCGGGTAAAGTTGATTCTGGTCAGGGAATTTCTGGCAGTACTCTTCCCATCGACTATGGCAAGATAGGGTTTCGTGATAAGTATATCCGTGTCGCCTGAGTCGCCAATCAACTTACATTCAAATCCAAAACTTGCGAAGACAACCGAAATGCTCTTCTCGAACAGCTTAGGCGAGTCACTCTTCCTTGAGTTTTCTCTGAGTCCCTTCTTTATAAGGTCTGGGTATGAAGGCTCCAGTGCAGATTGTTCGGTCTCTGGTTTTTCTTTTGGTATCTCCTGCTGTAGAAATACTATGTTCGAGAGAACCAAATCTAGGTTATTGAGAAATTTCGATACATCCATACGCTCCTTGCCTGTAACTTTCAACTCAGGGAGGCCATCCTTGAAAAAAATGTTCACCTTCCACTGTTTACCGGAAGTTTTGACTCCCTTTGCAATTTTTAGGAATAATTCACCAGGTAAGACTATAATCCTGTCTGCAGAACCGCAGGTAAAAATTATGAAAAAGTTCTTTCTCTTGAGTTTCTCAATTACTTCTTCCTCGATGCCAAAAAAATACTTGTCCTGATTATCAGCTTTTTTAGAATATCTAAAGTAAACATATCCATTCCGTGCAACCTTATAAACTGTCTGCCCATAAAACAAATCAAGCGTATAGTCTTTCTCTTGAAGGATTTCTATTATTCTATCGTAATGTCTCGGCATTTACTTTCGCTACGCTCCCACCTCTTGGTGATAATTCGACCGCTTCAAGAGTTTTCTGACATAAACAACTTCATCCGGATATAAATAGTTTGTTAGTTCCTGTTCAAGAGCAAGTTGATTTACTATGTTTTTCTTCCTAACTTGGTCGAAAGAATAAATCAGATTGTATATAATTTGGTCGTAGAAATGTTCCTCTCTGTCTTTCATTTTTGACCGCCTTTCTCGCGCTATTTCTTTCCGCTTTTCTTTCAAAAAATCGACCTCGGCTGAGCCTTCAAGGTTATTTCTTCTTGACTGGTTATACTTTGGGTAAACCCTGACCATTGTCTCTGGGCTTGGGGCGAAAAGAGAGGGCCAGTAAAACCAATCCGCTTATCAAGATTGACCCCACTCCCAGCAGTTCTCCTTTGTGGCGGAGGTCATCGGCTATGGTTAAGAAGCCAATTAACCCCAGTAAAGTAAGAATGATTCCAAGCACTCTCAGCTTTAAGTTCATGTTTCAACTATGCAAAATTACCTTTGATGACATTTAACCGATAGCTCTCCAGTCCGCTCCAGAGGCATCCATCACGCACTTTTTCTTTCCGCCTTCTCCTGAAAGACTATCCGCGGCTGAGCCCCTTGGGTGATTACTTCTTCGGTAATTATGCATTCAGACACGTTCTGCATCTGCGGCACTTCATACATGATATCCAGCATCGCCTCTTCCAAAATCGAGCGGAGAGCCCGGGCTCCGGTTTTGCGTTTTCGACAGAGCTCCACTGCCAAAGTAAGCGCCCCCTCCGTGAAGCTCAGCTTTATATTTTCCATCTCAAAGTACTTCTGATACTGTTTCACCAGGGCATTCTTAGGCTCGGTCAAAATGGAGCGGAGCGCCTTGGCGTCTAATTCATCTAAGCCGCACACCACCGGCAGTCTTCCGATTAACTCCGGAATGAAGCCGTATTCCAACAAATCCTCGATTTGCACTTTGGCCAAGATTTCCCCGATATTTTTACTCTGCGGCTTGGACTGGGCCGCAAAGCCCACCTCTTTCTGGCCGGTTCGGCGGGCAATGATTTTCTCTAAACCATCGAAGGCCCCTCCGCAGATGAATAAAACATTTCTGGTGTCAAACTGGATGAAGGGCTGCTCCGGATGCTTTCTGCCTCCCTGGGGAGGGACATTGGCCACTGTCCCTTCTAAGATTTTGAGCAGGGCCTGCTGTACTCCTTCGCCGGAGACATCTCTGGTAATGCTGGGATTGACCGATTTGCGGGAGATTTTGTCTATTTCGTCGATGTAGATAATTCCCTTCTGGGCTGACTGCAAATCATAGTTGCAAGCCTGCAGTAAACGGACTAAAACATTTTCTACGTCCTCGCCGACATAACCCGCCTCAGTGAGAGAAGTAGCGTCGGCTATTGAAAAGGGGACGTGCAGCATTCTGGCTAATGTCTGGGCAATCAGGGTCTTTCCAGTCCCTGTGGGACCCAAGAGCAGAATATTGCTTTTTTCTAACTCAACTTCTGATTTAACCGGATGAAAGATTCTCTTGTAGTGATTGTAGACTGCTACGGAGATTATCTTCTTAGCCCTCTTTTGGCCGATGACATACTGGTCTAAGAAAGAATGAATCTGAGCCGGCTTGGGAAGCTCGGCATATTTGGTCTCCTGCTCTTTTTGCTCCTGTTCTTCCAAGATTTTATTACAAATTCTAATGCACTCCGAGCAGATGGAGACCTCATCTTTGTTAAAAATTCGGGCCGGGGGAGCAGGAGTCCTCCCGCAGAAAGAGCAGGTCTGCTCAGCCGGGAATTCCTTTTTCTTTTGCATTTCAATTACCTCAAAATTGTTACTTTATTGCTGTGGCGGTTTATCAGTATTCCAGATTTCCCAGGCAATCTGCCACCTGCCGTCGATCTTCTTGCGGCAGACCACATGCCTGCCGGTCTCGATGGTCACATTGCCACTGGTCTTAGAGGTGTAAGTCAAAAGATAGTGCGCCCGCTCAATGGCCCAGTCCTCTCCGATTAGAATCTCATCTATATCGGTCTTGTGTTCCGCGGTATTGTTAGTCAGGAAATTTTCAAAGTCGGCCTGGAGCACTTGCCTTCCGTATATTGTGGGGGCATTAAAAGGCATAGAGATGACATTCTCGGCATACAAGGCCGCCAAGCTGGTGACATTACCGGAGTTGAAGAGGCTGTCCCACTCTGCACCGGCATTTTTCAGATACTCCTGGTCCGCGGCAGTATCTTTCTCCTTCTGGGCCGGAGAGGTTTTATCTTTGTTGCAGGAGATGGTAAAGAACAATGTAAGCGGTAATGCCAGCAACAGGATAATTATGTGATGGGCTTCCGGAGTTGTTTTGACTTTCATGGTGTTTGCATCTTCCTACTTAAAGTTTAGCTCAAAAAGTAAAGATCCGGCTCATCTCTCACCCCGGCTTCATCTTTCACTTTGGGATCTTGTGAACTTAAGAAGGCCTGGGCTCTTTTGAGGTCCTCGACTTCAAACAGAAAGAAGACTTCGTTGGAGTCGTCCAGATTGCGCCAGAGGTGCTTTAGTTTGAGTCCGGCTTTTTCCTGTGCCTCTTTGTGGGAGTCAAAGATCTGCTTCCATCTGGCAAAGTCGGCTACTTTGTGGCGGACCAGCATATAGGTCAAAGCTTTGTCTCCACTTAAATAATTGCTTATCACTCTAGGAGGCTAGTATTACTCACAGCAAGTGATTGGCAATGGTGGTGTAGCATCCCTAAATATAAAATTAACCAAATAAATTACGTCTGCTAAAGTCACTTTTCCATCATTGTTAGCATCGGCATCGCATTTTTCTGGTACAGGCGGAGGTCCACCTTTGAAGATGTAGTTGACCAAATAAATTACGTCTCCGAGGGTGATATACCCATTTCCATTTACGTCTCCTCGTTTAGTTTCACCACATAGAACTGTAATTTGGACGGTTTCGCTGTCGCAGGCGACTGTATCGCAAGCGGTGAAGGTGACATAATATGTGCCGCTTTGGGTGAAATCGGGGGTGAAGGTGAAGACACCGGAGCCGTTGCCAGAGTCGTAGAACGAGGAGTTAGGAGGGAGGTTGAGGGCGGAGAGAACGGGAATCTGTAGACAGCCTTTGTTAGTTAAAACTCTAAATGATAAAGATTCATTTTCGGTTAGTGCCTTAGCCCTTAGCGGGAAAATAATTGAATGGCCAAAAAGACAGGAAAGATTTTCAAAAACTGAAACTCCATTGCTATTGGCAACGGCTAAGTCATTATCCATATCACCATCTACGTCTGAGATAACAATCGATCTGGGTGAAGTGAGTGGGCCATAAGTGCCAACATGCGTGAAACCACCTATACCATTATTTTTTAAAATCGAAACAAAACCACCAAAATTTGCTACTGCCAACTCCGGAGCCCCATCACCGTCTAAGTCCGAAGCAAAAACTGAAGTAGCGTGTTGCCCTATACTATAATAAACAGCAGGTGCAAAACTACCATTACCATTGTTTTTTAAAACCGATAGAGTTAAATATGGAAAATTACCATCGAAACTTGCTACGGCTAAATCTAAATCCCCATCTAAATCTATATCAGATACAAAGACCGATGAAGGTGCTTCATCTCCCACATATATGATTCCACTATCAAAGAAGGTCCCATTCCCTTGGTTCTTTAGAATTTTCACAACCGCATAAGAATATAATGTGAAGATTAAATCTTTAGCACCATCGCCATCCAAATCTGCAACAAAGACTGAAGAAGGGTCACCTCCGAGTGCGTAGTCCACTCTGCCAAACCCTGTAATTCCGTCATTAATAAAGATAGAGGCACTATTACTGGCTTTATTTGCAACCACCAAATCCTGATCTCCATCATTATCAAAATCCTCTCCGAACACTGAGACAGGATTATTTTGAGTTGTGTAATCAACTCGTGGCATAAATGTCCCATTCCCATTATTTTTTAAAATTGTAAGCGTGTTACTGAAGCTATTAGTAACTGCTAAATCTTTATTCCCGTCGCTATCTAAATCTATCGAAAAAACTGAAATTGGTCCAGACTCAGTTTCGTACTCCACACTTGCTGAAAAAACACCGTATTCTTTATTCATTAAAACCGATACCTGATTGCTGCCAATCCCAACCGTTGCAAGATCTTCATCCTCATCGCCATCTAAATCAGACACAGTAACTGACCAACCAGCATTAAATCCGGGGTAGTAAATTGGCGGTGCAAACGGTATCGAATCTGGATTTTGAGAAAATGCGGGTTCTGTAATACAGCCTAGAGAAACTATTCCGGCAAAAGATAGAACGAAAAGATTATTCATCCAAAGCCTCTCAGTCTTCTTACTGACTACTTCATATAAAGCTATAAACGGAACAAGTCAAGTCGGAAATAGCGACTACTTCTTCTTCTTGGTATCATACACCTGGTCAATCAAGCCGTACTCCATCGCCTCGCTGGAAGACATGAAGAAATTTCGGTCGGTATCCTTTTCAATCTTATCCAGCGGCTGGCCGGTGTGCTTGACAAAAATTTCATTCAATTCTCTGCTTATCGTAATCAGCTCCTTGGCATGAATCTGAATGTCGGAAACCTGGCCCTGAACTCCTCCCCAGGGCTGATGAATCATAATTCTGGCATTGGGAAGCGCTGCCCTTTTGCCTTTAGTGCCGGCTGCCAGCAAAAGCGCTCCCATGGAGGCGGCCATCCCCACACAGGTGGTGGCCACATCCGGCTTCACAAATTGAATGGTGTCATAGATAGCCAGACCGGAAGGGACAATTCCTCCTGGGCTGTTGATATAAAGCTGAATGTCTTTGTCCGGGTCCTCGGCTTCTAAAAATAACATCTGGGCGATGACTAAATTGGCAACTATGTCGTCGATGGGAGTGCCGATAAAGACGATGCGGTCTTTTAATAGTCGGGAGAAGATGTCGTAGGCTCTTTCTCCACGTCCGGTCTGCTCCACCACAAAAGGTACTAAGGTCATTTATCCTTCCTTTCCTCTTTTATCTCTGAAAATGACAGAACTTTTTCTAAAACCTTTTCCTCTAATATCGACTCTTTCATCTTTTCCATCTGCTTGGTCTGAGTCAAATACTCTTTGGCTTTGTCCGGGGCTAAATTGTAGGCGCTGCCAAAGGCCTTGACTCGATTCTCAACATCCTGTTCGGTGACCGTGATACTCTCCTTTTCAGCCAACTGGTGGAAAATATACTCCCAGCGAATTCTCTTTTCGGCCCCTTTTCTGTTTTTCTCCCGGATTTCTTTCTCATCTGTTTCCGGGTAGCGCTTCTTCATCTCCTCGGTCAGGTAATTCAGATAAGAGTTCATCAGAGACTCCGGCACCGGAAAATTATTTTTCTCCACGATTTTGCTTATGGCCTGAGATTCTACCTCTTTCTGGCTATCTTCAAAATGTCTTTTTTCCAAAGACTCTCTGATTTTCAGCCTCAGTTCCAGCAAAGTCTGATAATCCCCCTGGGCTTTGGCAAAATTATCGTCTAAGAAAGGCAATATCTTTTCTTTGACCTCTTTGATTTTTACTCTGTAACCCACTTTCTGCCCGGCTAATCTTTTATTGGCATGTTCAGCCGGATATTCCACCGAGAAATTTTTATCTTCGCCTATCTTGGCGCCGACCAACGCCTCTTGAAATTGCTTTAACATCAGTTCCGGGTCGATTTCCAATAGCTGATTTTCATATCTCTGGTTGGCCGGCTTGCCGTTCTGCCGGAAGAACTCCTCTAAATCGACCACCACAAAATCCTTCTCCCTGATTTCCCTTTCAACCGGTCTCAATTCCGCATTTCTCTCCCTGAGGAACTGCACCGCATTATCGACCTCTTTATCCTCGACCGGCTGAACTTGCCGGACTAATTTCAGCTTCTTGTAATCTTTAACCTCAATCTCCGGTTGGATTTCTATTTCTGCCTGGTAGGATAAAGAAATCCCCGGTTCAAATTTAACATCTTTAACCCTGGGAAAAGTCAAAGGCTGCAATTTAGTCTCCTCCAAAGCCTGCCGGTAAGAAGAATTCAAAAGCGACTCTATAACCTCTTCTTGGGCCGCCTCTTTGAAGCGAGTCTTGATTAAATCCAATGGCACTTTGCCCGGCCGAAAGCCAGGCAGCTTGGCCTCTTTTTGGATTTTTACGAAGGCCCTCTCAAACTCCTGCTCGATTAAGTCCGGAGGGACTTCAACCTCTAAGGTTCTTTTCCAGCCTTCTCCTTTAGTGACGCTTACTTTCAAATTCAATCCTCTTTCTATTTTACTGACTATGCTGGCTGACTGGTCTAAGCTTAACTCCTGCAATGCGAAAGGGGGGACTCGAACCCCCATGGGAAATCCCACTAGATCCTAAGTCTAGCGCGTCTGCCAATTCCGCCACTTTCGCGGTAAACCTTGTTTATATACGGCATAATAACAGGAAAGTCAACCAAAGTGAATTAGTCATTGCGAGCCCCGTCTTCGACCCTGTCCTCGACTCTGAGGCTCAGACTCGAAGAGAATGGCTCAGACTCTGAAGGGAGCATAGTCGAGGGGCGTAGCAATCTGTTTTTATAACCTCACCCTGCCCTCTCCACTTAGGAGAGGGTGTCAAGTTTCCTCCCCTATGAGGGGAGGACTAAGGTGGGTTATTCTGTCCTTCTTCTGTTCTGTAATGTAAGGCAAAGACAAAACGTCCGAGTCAAGCTCGGATGCTACAAAAGACCGTCATTGAACACGAGATTACTTCACTTACGCCCGCAATGACGCTTATAAAGAAATTTATCAAACTCTAAAATCGTATTACTATCAATCACTTAGCCTGCGCCAAAAAGATTTTTTGCAGTAAGTCAAATTAGATTTGAAACAACTCCCTCCTTTCTGCGTATAATATTTCAAACCGGGAAGAAGAATTAGAGCTTCTACCATGAAAATAAGAATAGCCATGCTCTCTTTCAGAAAAATGCGAGTTATCGCTCTTGGCTTAGGCATACTGACGGCTCTCTTTCTTTTATCTCTAGGAGGAGCCCCGGCTAAAGCCACCTTTGCAGGATATTCGGAATCTACTCCCTCAGCTCCGGCTACTATAGAGGCGAAGAGCGTATGGCTCCGCGGCGCGCCGGCCCAGTCCCATCCTTTGAGTCAAGATGGCCCTAACTTCAATCCTTTGGCCCTGCCTGACGACGAGGATAATATTACCGCCGACCAGACCGACGATAACCTTAATCCCGCCAATCCCATCGACCGGCCCGACCGTTTTGCCAAAACTGAGCCGGTTTCATTTTCACTGTTTGAGTATCAAGAAGTCACTCATCTCCCTATTTACCTTCTTACTTCTTCTCTTCTGATTTAATCCTCCAGGCCTGAGCGCCTTTTCTTACAACTTCTATTCTTTAGCAGCTTCTAATTCTGTTTTCCTGCTCCAGCAGATCTGACTGAAGCGAACAGGTCCAGAACTAAGCTGCAGGGGTAGAGGCAAATGGTTGAGAAATCTTTAGACCGGCGTGCGAGCCAGTAAATCGAAAAACATAAAAACCCAAACCAATCAAAGAAGGAGTAGACTAAAATGACCAGCAGAGAAACCATCACCACCCCGGAAAGAAAAGCGGGCAATAGCCGCATCGGCATGTCCTGCCGCTTTTCGGACATTGAAACACCTGGATTTTGGATCAATAACCTGACCGGAGAAGGCTACCGGGTTACCCAAGAATCATTGCAGCCCGGGCATTCCCCGGTCGTAGGTTACGTCTCAAATCATGACCAGTTCACCCTGGTTAATACCGACCCGTACGCTCCCATCGGCAAGCTCCGCAAGAATGCCGCCGATCTAGACCTACCGGTCGGATTTTGAAATTAAATCAGAGTGCGGCGGCTGATTCCAAGTCGCCGCCTGAAAAACACGCTGGATTGCGCGCCGGTTTTCTTAAAAAACAGTGTAACAAAAAATGAACAATAACCGCAATGGCTTCAAAAAAAGGAGAAATAACATGCAAGCCCTACGTTCTTTCACTAAAGTCCCCGGCCTATTCTTAATTACGGGATTACTTCTCTTGGGGAGCAGCCCCTCTTGGGCCGGCGGAGCCTATTCTGGTGCTGGCACTACCGCTCCAGCCAAGCATCCCGCAAAGATCACATCCGGCAAGCTGGATGGCAAGACCTTTGTAGTGCAGTTGGTCGAATCGGGTAAGTCCCCTATGACCGACAGCCTGATTTTCAAGAATGGCCGATTCGAATCTACCGCCTGCCGGACCTTCGGATTCGGACAGGCCGGCTATTCGGTCAATCAGGCCCGTAATACAGAGACCTTTATGGCCAGGACTTACAGCGCCAAGCAGGGAATCATGCTCTGGAAAGGGACTATTACCAATAACCGCATCCAGGGGACTGTGGTGCAGACCATGAAGGGACAGGCCAAGCCGGTGGAATTTACTTTCTCCGGCTCCTTGCCCGGCACCGAACATGTTAGCACCGGAGTTGCACCTAAGTAAGTTCTCCTTTGCCATCTAACCAAGATGGATGGAGAAATGCATAAATGACTGGCGGCGGCGCTGGAAGCAAGTCGCAGATCATAGCTAGAAGCCCTGGCTAAGCGCCGTCTCCAGTCTAAAATAAAGCAGATGATAACTCGAATTGAAAAAACATAAACACGCCAATTTAAGGAGGTGAAAAATATGCCCAGAAAAGAATACAAACAGCTGAACTGCCGGGATGCCGGTATGGATTGCGATTTCATGGTCAGAGCTGAGACCGAAGAAGAGGTCCTGGCCGCCGCTGCCTCCCACGGCTCCCGGGTGCATGGATTAAAAGAGATACCTGCCGAGAAGAAAGCCAAGATCCAGTCCGCAATTAAGACTGTGCGGCTGTAAAAATAAAAATAGCAGGTGCACAAAGAAGAGCCTGCTTCCTGGGCAAGCCTCAATCCCTCTTTCCCTCAAACCTGCCAATCTCCACAGGCCAGAAGCAGGCCCTTCTAAAACGTAAGGGGAGTCTGAACATGGCTCCCCTTATTCCGCTGGCAAGAGAAGAAACGTAGGCGGGGTTTTCCTGCCCCGCCGGGTATAATCACCTCACCCCAGCCCTCTCCTTTAGGAGAGAGCAAGTCTCCTCCCCTAAGAGGGGAAGATAAAGGTGGGGTTAGCCAAAAATGTTGCACGTGAAACATTTCTCTGAACATACGTTCAGATAAGGCGTTAGAAATTCAAACTCAAAATAAGAAAGCCCCGATTCTTAGCAGGGTCTTTTCTCTTAAACCTAGTTTGAGCTACCTGAATCTCTTCGGCGACTTCTTCTCCCACTCCACCACAATCGGGGAGGCCACAAAAATCGACGAGTAGGTGCCGACGATGACCCCCAACATCAGGGCCAAAGCAAAATCCCTTAAGACCTCTCCCCCCATGAAGAACAGGACCGTTACCACCAGAAATACCGTCATGGAAGTGATGATAGTCCGGCTCAATACCTCGTTGATTGAGGCATTAATCGTACCGCCAAAATCCCCTTTCTTGCGGAAGAGCTTGAGATTCTCTCTTATCCTGTCAAAGACTACCACAGTATCGGTGAGTGAATAACCGGCTAAAGTCAGAAGCGCTGTGACAATCAATAGAGTAATCTCTTTTTGCAGGATGAACATGATACCTAAAACTGCTAAAACATCGTGGAAAGTGGCGATGGTGGCTGCCACTCCGGAGCGAAAGTCGAATCTGAGCCAGATGTAGACCAGGATACAGAGCAAAGAGATGATAACCGCCACCCGGGCTTTGCTCTGCAGGGCGGCTCCAACTGAGGGTCCGACTTCATCCACGCTGTCCAAGTGGAAGCTGTTGTCCGGGAAACCTTTCTTAACCACGTCTAAGAGCTGATTGGCCACTTTGCTGCCGGTCTCGGCCGTGGCCTTGACCCGGATCACGAAAGCATTGGGAGTCGCCCTCTGCAGTTCCTGAATGATCGCATCCGGGTACCCATTTTCGCTCATTACTTTTCTGAGCTGGCTGATATCCACCGGCTGGGCAAAATTTCCTTCAATCAAAGTGCCGCCGGAAAAGTCGATTCCCATTTTAGCTTTGCCGGTCAGGATGAAGACGAAGGCGATCAAGCCCAACAGCACCAGGATGCCGGAGAAAATAAAAGCATAGTATCTCTTGCCGATGAAGTCGATGTTAGTCTTGCCTAAGATGTGCAGCATTTATCTTCTAAATGGAAAGGGTGGCGTACTGTTTGCGGTAGTCGAAAATCATCTTGGTTATTACCAGGGCGGTGAAAAGCGAAATGACGATTCCGGCTGACAGGGTGACCGCAAAGCCCTTGATTGGCCCGGTGCCGAATAAGAACAGCACCAAGGCGGTTATTAAAGTGGTAACATGGGAATCGATGATGGTCAAAAGGGCGCGTTTGTAACCGGCATCGATGGAGGCCCGCACCGTTTTGCCGGTGCGCAATTCCTCCCGGATGCGCTCAAAAATAAGCACATTGGAGTCAACCGACATCCCCATAGTCAGAATAATGCCGGCAATGCCCGGCAGAGTTAAAGTGGCATGAAAAGCTGCTAAGACAGCCATCAGGAATAAGACATTCAAGAGCAGTGCAAAGTCGGCAATCACTCCTGAGATTTTGTAATACACCGCGATGAAAAGAATCACTGCCAGGCCGCCGATGATGGCTGATGTCAAACCTTTCTTGATTGAGTCTTTTCCCAGAGATGGGCCGATTACCCGATTCTCTACTATCTTAACCGGGGCCGGAAGAGCTCCTGCCCTTAGAACAATGGACAAATCCCGGGACGCCTCCAAAGTGGAGACACTCCCTAATTCAATCTGCCCCCGGTCTCTAATGCGGGATTGGATGATAGGGGCTGATTCCACCTGATTGTCCAAAACAATGGCTAAAGGCTTCTGAATATTGGCGCCGGTCACCGCCGAAAAGATTTGTCCCCCCTGCCGGTCTAATTTGAAATCGACTACCCATTTGCCGAAATTGTCTCTTCTGGGCTGGGCATCAGTCAGATGTTTGCCCGAGAGCTCTACCCGGCTCTTTAAGACGTAAATCCCGCGCGGATAAGAAAATCCGCCGGAGCTTACCGAGCCAGTGCTCCAGGCTAATTGCATATCCGCGGGTATGGCTGCCAGAACCTCCGGTTCAGAGAGAAATTTCTGAACTATGGGAATGTCATTGGCCTCCACGCCGAAAAGGTATCCTTCCCCCAAAGGCTGAAGTATGCCGGATAGACCGACTCCTGGTTCGACTTCAGGCAAGGTATCTTCACCTTTCTGGGCGGTGTCTCCGCCAAAAAGAGATTTCAGGACATCGGTGGTGTCTTTTTTCGCTTCCGCTTTCTTGGTTTCAGACTTCTTGGTGGTATCCGGCTTGGATACGGTCTTGGTAACTCCGGCGATTTTGCGGGCGAAAACCTGGTCTAATTGTGCCAGCAGATTCTTGGTATTATCCGGGGTCTCGGTCAGCTTGAACTCTAACTGGGCCGTGCGTCCGATTAGCTCCCTGGCCCTATCCACATCCTGCAGGCCGGCCAACTCTATCACAATTTTGTCCGAGCCGGCCTTCTGGATGACCGGCTCGGTCACCCCGAACTGATCCACCCGGTTGCGTATCACTTCTAAAGCCCGGTCCACCGCATCGGCGGCTTCTTCCGGCTTCAGGTTGGATTTGTCCACCTCCATCAAGACGTACATGCCCCCTTTGAGGTCCAGACCCAATTTTATGGCCTTTTTCTGCAGGGAAACCAAGCCAGTCGGGTCCTGGTCTGAAAGCGCCTTCTGGCTCTCCGGACTCATGCTCCAGAGCCGGAAGCTGGGATACAGGTACCATAAAGAGGTTAAGGTCAGCACTATGACGATGACTGTCAGCCAGGCTTGTGATTTCCGCATCGGTTTCTTCTTTCTAAAAAATCGAAATCCAAATATAACCCCGGACTGACTTTTGTCAACCTAATTTCTTGACAAGCCCTTTAGCTTTATTTAAGCTGACAGGGCAGGTATTGGACCTAAGTGATAAACATATAAATCCAAGCCAGAGGATAGAAGGAGTGCTTATGAAAACGTCAACTTTGAAAGTAGCCTGGGGAGTAGTTTTATTGCTTTCTATTTTTTCTGCTAAGCTATTGGCCTCAGAGGTCTTCTACCTTCCCAATGGAATGCAGGTCATCCTCAAAGAAAACCATACCGTCCCAATGATTTCCTCAGTGGTGGTGGTCAACGCCGGTGGCAAATATGAGACCGATGAAATCAACGGGGTCAGCCATCTTTTGGAACATCTGCTTTTTGACGGGACCAAGGCCAGAACCAGAGAGGATATTACTGAGGGAATCAAATCCAAGGGTGGTTATATCAACGCCTTCACCAGAAAGGAAATGACCGGCTACATAATTCTGATGCCCAGGGAGCAATTCGAGTTCGGCCTGGAGATTCAGGCAGACATGCTTTTCAATTCTATTTTTCCGGAGGCTGAAATTCCCAAGGAAAGGAAAGTCGTCATTGAAGAGATTCAAAAGGACAATGATAACATCGACTACATTGTAGAAAGATTTTTCGACTCCACCGCTTTTGCTTTCACTCCCTATGCCATCCCGGTTCTCGGTAATCAGCAGAGTGTTTCGGCAGTGCCGGCCGAGAAAATCAAAGCCTACTATCATCACTATTACCAGCCCAATAACATGACCATTCTGGTCATGGGGGACTTTGACTCTGACCAGATGCGGGATTTACTTTTGAAGCATTTTGGCAAATTTCAAGCAGGAGGCCTGCCGGACGAACCGAAATTTTACTATTCTTTTCCTGATAAGCCTAAAATTGAGGCCAAGCAGACTGCGCAGGCCAAAAATACCTATCTGAATTTAGCCTTCCCGGCTCCCGGCCTGCAGGACTCAGATTTCTACTCCTTTGAGATTCTGGCAGAAATCTTGAATTCCGAGGAAACCTCCCCTTTATCGGTTCTGAGCACCGGTGACATGCCTCTGGCAGTCAGCTTTTCTGCCTATTTGGATGTTAAAAAAGAGTTCTGCACCCTCAACTTGGGGATAGTCACCGATTCAGTCGAGAAAGTGCAGAAAATAATTAAACAGACCTTAGAAACCCTGCACAACCTGAATAAAAGAAAATTTACTCGAGAGGAAATTGACCGGGTCCTGGTTCCTAAAAAAACCAGCGAGTATCTTTTGGCGGAAAGGCCCCACTATTACTGGATGATGAAGGCTCCTCTTCTGGCAGTAGCCGGCTGGGAATACCTCGAAAATGAATTCCAGAATCTCTCCCAAGTAAAGCCGGGTGACTTAAATCAGGCAGCAGCCAAATATTTCTCCGAGCCGGTCTATGTCGGGACAGTAGTGCTGTCCCCTTCTGAGAAAACATACCCATTTATTAAGACTGAAGAGCAGGCTGCAGAGCAGAAACAGGAAGTTGCTTATCTTAAAAAGACTTTAAGCAACGGCCTGACCGTCTTGATCAAAAGCAATCCCGCCTCTGAAGTCTTTGCACTCAATATTCTGGGGAAAAACCGGGCCCAAGCAGAGCCGGAGGGCAAGGAAGGAATTGCTGACTTTACCAACCGGATGCTCTTGAAAGGGACCAAATCCCACTCCGCAGAAGAGATTCAAAAAGAGCTGCAATCCATCGGAGCGCAATTACAGGTGGTGGACAACCCCAATATCCCCTATGACGACCGCTATCTTTCTCCTCAGTTCACTTATTTCCGCTTTGAGAGCATCGCTGAATTTGCCGGAAAATCTTTGGAGCTGATTTATGACTTAATCGCTAATCCGAGCTTTCCGGAGGAAAAAATCGAAGAGACCAGAAACGAAACCATGGCGGTGTTGAAAAAAGACCAGGCCTCCCCCTCCAAAAATTGTAATCAGCTATTCTATAAGACCCTGTTTGGCTCCCATTCCTATCATAAACCCCTTTCTGGAAGCCTAGAGTCAATCTCTTCTATCCGGCCTGCTGATTTACTCGAATTCCACCAGAAGTTTTATTCTGCAGACAATCTAATTCTGGCGGTTGTAACCGGATTACCGGCCGAAGAAGTCTTCTCCTTAATAGAGAAGAGATTTTCTAAACTTTCCTCTGGGCCCAAAATGAGCCAGACCGCTCCGGTTCCCTCACCTCTTAAAGACATTCAGACCGCTGAAAAGGAGTTGGAATCTCAGCAGGTCTACATTTATTTGGGCGGTCTTTTGCCAAAGCTTTCTCCCCCAGAGCGAGTAGTGCTGGAAGTAGCTAATTCTGTCCTCTCCAGCCGGCTGGGATTAAATTTAAGAGAAAAACAGGGGCTGGCCTATTCGGTCGCCTCAGCCGTCAGATGGGACAACGATTTCGGCTGGTTCTATGCCTATATGGGAACCTCGCCTCAAAATTTTGAGGTGGCCCGGGACGGAATCTTAAATGAAATCAAGAAATTAAAGACCGAATCAGTCTCTGAAGCTGAACTAGAAAAAGCCAAAAATGACCTGCGGGGCTCTTTACTTATGTCCCGGCTCTCCTCGGTCAATCAAGCCTTCTACATGTCGGTCAACGAGTACTTAGGACTGGGATACCAGTGGGACCAAGAGTTCTTGTCGAACCTGGCTAAAGTGACCGCTGAAAAAATTCGTCTGGCCTTCCAAAATTGGATAGATCTTGACCATTATGTTTTGGCTACAGCGGGCAAAAAGTAGTTTGGTCGCGAATTTGGCCTCGAAATGGTTTGACACGCTCTGTAGGTGAGCATATAATGAATTCTTGGCTTTGACATTCTTTTACATTTTTGGGGGTGTAGCTCAGTGGTAGAGCATCTGCCTTTTAAGCAGGAGGCCGAAGGTTCGATCCCTTCCACCCTCAGATTGTGATGAAGGATTAGTCGTTGGGGGGCTTTGGAGAGGTTGTGGGGAGGCAGGATTTTGTTTCCACTTTAAGAGTTAGGGGTGTTATTAAAGCCCTTTTCTGACGACTTATTTGGGGTCGTTCAACTCTTATCAGTGCCGTTGTCACCTTCGCCAACGACTCGAGAGGCCCTTTCTGACCATGCAACACCGACCAGAGCCATAATCCCAGCAACAATACTCAACGACAAATCACCATACGATAATAACTCCTGCCACCCAAGTATTTTTCTCGCTGAATACGAAGCAATGAATGTAAATACCGGAATCAGAAAGACAGCGAATGATACGTGCTTGACCTCCAAATGCTCAAATACAAATATCATAAGAAATAGTGGCACGGCAAAACCCGCAACTGCGAGAATACTCATTAGAAATAGACTCATCGTATCAGGAGAATTATTGTGACGAAAAACGATCCAAAGTCCCAGTCGCACTAAGATCCCCGGCATACGAAGGACCATAAGCCGATCACGCCTTATTCCTCCCGATACTATTAGTTTGCTAAACACAACATTTAGTGCGCCGGTCACACAGCTAATTGCTGCATAGAAGAGACCTTTCATCCAGTGAGGGTACCCTTCGGTGCTGCTTGGTGGCTGCAATGCCCTAACGAGTATTGCGATTCCTGCGATGCTAATTGCCATGCCGATCCACGCCGATGGCGATACTCGTTCCTTTCGTATCAGAACCGCCAAGCTGACTGCGACTAATGGCGTGGCCCCATAGTCTACAAGCGAGTTGGCATATGGATCAATCAAGCTAATAGCTAAGAAAGTGGTCACGAACGCGATGATAGTCCCAACATTAAGCCACCCCAGGTACTTTCTCATTTCCGAAGATGCTGTCCAGAAGTCCCCCCGAAGTACAACCTCCGAGTACGAATGCACAAGGTGGAGTAGAACAATGCGAACGTAACGAGACAACAGAACCAGGTAAAAAAGACCGGATCAACGCTCCACTTAGAGAACAGGCGCCTTTGCTCCGACATCTCTTAGGGCGCTCAATAGAGAGAATAGCAGAAGTGATAAGTAGCTGAGTAGCGGAATTGTCATCCGACTTCGACTCACATTATCCTCCTCATGCTGTATTTTCTGATACCCGTTGCACTCTCAAAAACATTCCCTGAAAAGGCAAAAACACTCCTTCCGCATTGAACACAAACCGTCCCACTCCCTTGTTTTTTTTGATTCCATTCGCTCATGAAGATAGATAATAAAATTTTCGATAAAGGATATGTGAGACTGTTAAGCTTATTGGTCGGATATGTAATAGCGGTGATTATCACATTGAGGCTGGCAGGTTGTGCGACAGTGCAGGATAGCTCTAAGACCTCCAAGCCACCTCTCCAAATTGGCCTGGCCTCTTACTATGCCCACAAATTTCACGGCCAGGCAACTGCCAGCGGAGAAATCTACGATGAAAGCAGGTTAACAGCAGCCCACCCGAATTTACCTTTTGGTACTCTGGTTAGAGTGACCAACTTGAGCAACAAAAGAAGCGTTATACTCAGAGTAAATTGACCGTGGCCTCAGGGTGGTCACCGAATAATTGACGTATCCTACCAGGCTGCCCGGCAACTGGGCTTCCTTCAAGAAGGGACTGCCAAGGTCAGTGTCCGGGTAGTTAAGAGAAATTGACTTGCCTCTGGTCTTCCAGGCTAAGGCTCATCCTCACACTGTAAATTGTGTTCAACCTGGCTTCCTGTAAAGATAAGCAACTCTCTCCGGGGATCTAAATTTTGGGAAGTGTCGCAAGCGACTGGTTTTGTGTGTAATTCTACCACCGCAGTTAAGCGGGAGGTCAAAACTTGATCCGCTTCGCCAGGACTTGCTTTTTTCCTCCCCTCTCTTTGTTAACTTTTTCACAATGAAAGAGATAGCTTGACAAGGCGGATTTCGAAGTTATATTAATTTTTGTATTACTTTCGAGCGTTGCCAAGTCTTGAGCGGGAGAAGTAGCACTAAGAGGTTTTAGTCCTGACGGAATTTTTTAAGGAAACAATAATAAAGGTTGAACGGTTTCATTTCTAGAAATTTTCTAAACTTGATTCAGTTTTCAGGAGGTCAAAATGAATTTTCGTGCTCTGATTTTTCTATCGACAGTCGGATTATTGCTTTTGAGTCTTGGTCTGACCGCAGCGGCGGCGGAAAAAGAAACCAAAGATTTTGTCTGCGGTACAGTTCACCCGGACAGCATGCTGAAGCAATTACAGGAGGCGATTCAGCGAGGAGAGTTGCCTGATTACCGGCTCTATCCTCCGCCGCCGGTTGGAGAGTTTACTCCGATCAGCCATGATCTAATTGTTCCCAAGACTCCGGTAACTCCAGCCGACCTTTTTCTCTATGAGGACACCAATAAGAGACTGGTTAACGCTTTTAACTTCAGCCAACTGCAGGCTCTCATGGTCAATGCGGCCAATGCTTTGATTGCCAGAGACGGGGACCAGTGGGATATAATCGCCTATTTTTTAGCTCATGAACCGCACGCTGCCTCCCAAATAGGGGCGGCCTTCTACACGGGAGTCAAGAATGACGTGTCGGGAATAGGGCAGAGCATTTATGATATTCACGGCTCCATAGGGCTGGCAGGCACTAACGTCCAAGGGATGGTAATGATGTGGAACATAGGCGGCTGGGATGCGGACAGCTCGGATATGGCTGACTATACTCTGTTAGTCATGGGGCAGGAATTGGAGCACCGCTTTGGAATGTTCTTAGCTTCCACCGATAATGGATTGACTCTGCAAGGGGATGATGCTGCCTGTGGCAGGAGCAGCCACTGGTATTGGGGGTTGGATGCCCAGGGCTCCGGCATGGAGGCTGGTGAATGGGTGGGCTCAAGTCCGGCTGTTTTGGACAGCACCCAAGCCCCGGGACTGGTGGGAGGAATTGGCCTGTGGTTCAATACTGACATTCCTGGTGGAGTATGGAGCTTTCCTGATTTGTATTTGATGGGCTATGTCAATCCCGATGAGATGGATACTCTTAGCAGTGAGCTGCGCTATATGAATGATAACTGTAGCTCTCCTTACAGCGGCAGCATCTCTACATTTACATCGACCAATATCATCGCCACTAATGGGGAGCGTATTCCGGACGCCGCCAATTCTCAGCATTCCTTCAGAACCGCCTGGATCGTCTTTTATCAACCCGGAGACCCGCCTTCGACCGGAGAATTACAGAGGATCGCTGATATCTTGAATAAATGGACCCCGCTCTGGAATTACTCCAGCTTGGGCCGGGGTATAATGGACAACGCCATCCTGCCCCCCTTTGTAATGTCATCTCTCCCGGCCTCGATGGCAGCCAGTCTGAATTCCTTCGATCCTAAGAAGGATCGCTTTGTCCCCAGCCTCGATACAGTCGGCTACAATATTGTGGTGACAGACAGTGCCGGTACGCATGACCCTTCTTCAGGCTTGCTCCACTATTCGGCAAATGGAGGAGCATATCAAACCGCACCCTTAGTCTCTTTGGGGGGAGGGACCTATCATGTTATCTTACCGGCCCTTCCCTGCGAACAGAGTATAAACTATTATGTCAGCTTTTTGAATTCCGACAGCTCCTATACCATAACGGAGCCTCTGGGCTCTTCAACAACCCCTTTTAATGCTCTTAGCATAAGGTCGGACACCTTAATCTTTTCTGACGATTTTGAGACCGATATGGGGTGGACCGTTGGCTTTACCGGAGACAATGCCACTACTGGAATCTGGACCAGGGTTGACCCGATTGGCACCGGAGCACAGCCGGAAGATGATAATGACACCGGAAGTGGAACCAGGTGTTATGTCACCGGTCAAGGGGCACCTTACGGAGACACGGCGGAGGTCTTGGGGCGGAATGATGTGGATGGCGGCAGAACCAGTTTGATTTCGCCTGCCTTTGACTTGGCTGGCAAGAATGGTGTCATTCGCTACGCGCGGTGGTATTCCAATAATAGTGGTGCTAATCCTGAAACCCAGAAGATGGCAATAACTATTTCCAACGACAATGGAGTGACCTTTCCGGAGACATTAGAGGTGGTTTCTGAAAACCAAATCAGCTGGGTCATCAAGCAGTTTGTGGTCAATCATTACATCGCCCCCAGCAGCCAGATGAAAGTACGCTTTGAGGCCTCGGATTTAGGAGCTGGTTCGTTGGTGGAAGCGGGGGTGGACGACTTTGAGGTCTTTGCCATTGACATATCTTACACCCCGGCAGATGTCAACGGAGTTCCTCCGGTTTCATTGCCCGATGTAATCCACTTAGTCAATTTCGTGTTTGACAAAGACCGGCCAGCCACCACTTGCCTGGGTTCTGCTCCTGGAAACTGCTGGACCCCCAATCCGCTCTGCCGCGGGGATGTCAATGGCTCAGGTGGGAATCCTAACTTGCAGGATGTGATTTATCTGGTTAACTATGTGTTTGACAAAGACCGGTTGGCCACCGGCTGTCTGGGAAGTTCTCCAGGTAATTGTTGGACCGTGGTTCGGACCGGGGAGTGTTGTCTGTAAACGTATTTAACAATCGGGAAAAAGCTGAATCCTCCCGGTTTTTTCTTTTTTAAGAAGACTGGCCAGCCAATATTGTACGACGTATATGCTGTGCTATAAACAACTTTCTCTCTCAACCTATTGCGTAGGAAAAACTTTCCGCCTCTATCTGCACGAATTATCTTGACAGAATGGCAACCTGGTTAAAGATTGAACGTAGGAGTAAGCATACCAGGGGTTGTAGAGAGAGCTAACAGCGAAACTTTGAGTTTTAGTTCTTTTGAAAAAAGACACAAGGAGGTGCCTTATGGAACTGAAGGAACTCATCCTCGAGGAGCTGGAAGAGCGGATAGCTCCCGGCTCGGTGTCAGCAAGTGGCCAGGTTGCCTAAACGTAATCTGGTTTTAACTGACTAACACCTCCTTTCAAGGAAGGCCGCCTAAAGGCGGCCTTCTTCTTTTTCTGTCTATTTAGATAATCCTGGCAACTTGAAGTTAGCTTTTCACTTGCCGATAAATAAGATGGAGAGGAACTGACAATTTCTGTCAGTTCAGAAAACCATGTCCATTGACCTTGACCACAGTCTCAAGGGGTTAGAGCGCACCGAATTCTATCAAAGGCTATTGACCTCCATTTTGGTCTTGCTTTTGGTGGCTTTCATCGTCTTCATGTTTTTCTTCTCCGACATCAGAAATCTATATCAGGCGGAAATGAGTCGGCATACTTTTGATGTCCTGATTATGGGCCTGCTTTTGCTTTCGTTCTTATTTGTCTCTTATCTGGCGGTCAAGGATAACAGAATCAGACAACTCCGGCGCACTTTGATTCAGGAGAAAACCGCTTCAGCCATTTTGGAAAATGAAAGGGAAAAATTGGAAGTGCTCTTACAAATCGGGGCCCTTTTGAATTCCAATGTGGGGCAGCAGAGGGTGTTCGACACCATCTGTAGCGGTATAGTCAAATGCCTGAGAGGGGATGAGTCTTCCTTGATGTTATATGACCCCAATCATAGTAACTTGAAATGTGTCTCCGCTTACGGAGCCAAAAGAGAGCTCCTCTTAGGGCAAACCGTCAACTGGGGAGAAAGTGTGGCCGGCTGGATGGCCAAACACCGGGTCCCTTTGCTCTTGCAGAAGGACTTGGAGCAGGATAAGTTCAATAACTTCGTCAAAAAGGAGCGCAACATCACCTCGGCCATCTGTCTACCTCTGGAATTAGGAGGTGACATTAAAGGCATTCTCAATGTCAACCTGATTGACCGGCCGGACCGGGAGTTTGACCAGCATGATTTAAGGATTGCCAAGATATTTGCCCAAAATGCGGTCTTGGCCATCGAGAGAGCCCTGTATACTAAAGCGACCGAGAAACAGGAAGTAGCAACCGCTGCCCCGGCTTAAAAGACTCCTCTTTAGTTTCCTTCCGTCAAAATTCAAGTAAAGCACTTGTCATAAACTTGCTGCTGATATAAATTGAGTCTTAAACCACTATTCGCCTGAAGGAGGAGAAATGATTTTAGTGCGAGACATCTTTCAACTCAAATTCGGCAAAGCCAAAGACGCTCTGGCAGCCTTAAAAGAGGGGCTACCCATTATGAAGAAGGGTGGTTACACCCCGGATCGGGTATTGACCGATTTTACCGGTGATTTCTACACCCTGATTATGGAGAGCAAGTATAAGGACTTGGCTGAATATGAGAAGGCTCTAAAAGGGGACTTGGGGATGCCGGAGTGGAAAAAATGGTATGAGAAGTTCATCCCCCTAGTGGAATCGGGCCGAAGAGAAATGCTGACGATTGTTGAAATATAGAGCTGATTATTTCCGGCTGCCTGTTACTTCCTTGAACGCGCCTTCTGATTCGTCTTTACAACTGGCGGCAGAGGCAGAAGTAAATCCGGGTCTACATTATAGACATAAGGGTCTTTGACCAGCTGATTGGCTAAACTAACCCATCTCGGTCCTCCTCCAGTATGACCGTAGCTCGGTACAGCTTTTCCCCATTATAACGCATAAGTGGTCGCAACACGCTGTTGTTATTAAAAGGCAGAACTTCTAAGTCATAATTCCAGCTTAAGCGTCTGATAATTTCATCTTCGGTCAATTCAGAATTGAAGGTGACATAGAGATACCGACCCGGCCGCCAGGTCGAATCCGGGTACTTTTCTTCCAAATTTTGCAGCTCTATAGAAGGATAGTTTTTCTGAGTACTATCGATTAGGATTCCGCAGATTTTCTTGGGAAAATAGAGATTCCCCGCCAAAGCTAAATCATAGCTCCCCTCCTTGAGTTTGCTGAAAGAAAATCCTCCTGCCGAATCCAGGCCGGTGGAATCAACGAGTCTGTCTTCACTGAACAGGTAGGCCGTTACTCCTGGCAAGAGAATCTCGCTATGCTTTCCAAAAGCAGAGACCGAGCCATAGATTTGGTAAAGCTCTCCTTGCCTGATTACCTGAATCCGAGACTTTTCAGCAGCTAACCCCTGGGTCAGAATTAGAACTAAAATGAGGGTGATTCTTTTCATACCTCTTACTTCGTCAGATTTCGCTGGTAGATTTACGCTTGCGGGGCAGTAATTATTCTTGCCAATTCTCCATCCGGCGCCTTTAGACTTGACAATGACTGACCAGAGTCTTATTTGAAGTTAAGTTATGCCCAAAGAAACCTACCCTTTACTTCGCAAAGAACTCATCCGGGTCGGCAAGCTCTTGTATCAGAAGAACTTTGTCGTTGCGGCAGAGGGAAACATCAGTGTTAAGTTGGAGAAAGATAAAATCTTAGTAACCCCTTCGGGCCTGAATAAAGGTTTTCTCTCTGAAAAGGGACTCGTAATCGTGGATTCCAAGGGCCAGAAACTTTCCGGATTCTTAAACCCCTCATCTGAGCTGAAAATGCATCTGTCAGTTTACAAAAAAAGGCCGGATTTGAGAGCGGTGGTCCACGCCCACCCCCCTTTTGCCACTGCCCTGACCGTGGCCGGAGAATCTCTGGAGAGATTTTTTCTGCCGGAAGCGGTATTGTCACTGGGCAAAGTCCCTTTGAGCAGCTATGCCACTCCTACCACCGCGGAAGTGCCAGCGGCTATCGAAAATTTAATTACTCAAAGTGATACAATTTTATTGAAAAATCACGGCGTTTTAGCCGGCGGAAAAAGCCTCTGGGAGGCCTTCTTCAAGATGGAAATGGTGGAAAAATTGGCTCAGATCTATCTAATCGCTAAAAGCTTTGGGAAAATTGTTTATCTTACCCCCCAGCAGGTAAAAGAATTGGAAGAGATCAGAGCTGCCAGCCAAGTTAAATAAGGCAACCTCTCTTATATTCAACCCCATGCCCAAAAAACTCTTCGTCACTCAGTCCAACCGGATGCAGAAAATCCCTCCCTTTCTGTTTGGGCAATTGGCGAGGAAGAAAAGCAGATTCAAGTCGCATGATATCATAGACTTGGGGAGGGCCATACCGGACTTAGATCCTCCCCAGGTAGTCAAAGAAGAAATGGTGACCTGGTTATCTTCTAACCGCAGTTTCTATAAGACCGATTCCCCCCTTAAATCAGAATTGAAAAATGAATTTGCTTTATGGTTTGGCAAAAGATACGGAGTTGAGCTTGACCCGCACAAAGAGGTCCTGCTTATGCCCGGCCAAAGAGAGGGCATCAATCTGACAGCTTTGGGGCTGGTTAATTCCGGAGAGAAGGTCTTAATCTGCGACCCCGCTTTTCCAATTTACCGCTCCGCCGCCAGCTTAGCTGAAGCGGAAATTGTCATCCTGCCTCTTTTGGAACGAAATGACTTCCTCCCAAATTTGGCCCTTCCCAAGCAGACTCTTAATAAAGCCCGGCTTCTGCTTTTGAATTATCCTAACAATCCTACGACCGGCGTGGCAGATTTGAATTTCTATCAGGAAGCGGTCAATTTAGCCCGACAGTACAATCTCTTGGTGGTCAATGATGCGGTTTATAATGAATTGTATTACGAAGGCTTCACCCCTCCCTCACTTTTGCAGGTTCCTGCCGCTAAAAACTTTATCTTAGAGTTGCATACCGTGCAGTTTACCTATAATCTCTTTGGTTTACCTCTGACTTTTGCGGTGGGGGGAAAAGAGCTCCTGGCCTACCTATCCGAAATCATGTTTAATTTCTATTCTCCAGTGGCTGACTATGTCTATCAGGCCGGCCTGGCCGCTTTGAAATGCTACCAATCTACCAATCAAAACCTGCGCCAGGCCTATCAGGCCAGAAGGGATGTAGTCTTAGCAGAAATCCTGAACTTAGGCTGGAGAGCCAAAAGACCTGCGGCCACCCACTTTGTCTGGATGGAAGTCCCCAAAAGGTACAGCTCCACCGGCTTTTGCCGTCTGGTTCTCAGGAAAACCGGGGTCTCCTTTGTGCCTGGCAGCTGGTTCGGAGAAAATGGGGAGGGGTGGGTGAGAATCAGCCTGACTCAGCCGGAGGAGAAGATCAAAGAGGCATTTCAGAGGATAAAAGAGCATCTTCCACTCTTTAAAAGAAAATATAGGAAACCAAATTGATTGAAATCAAGAATGAAGAATTAGTTAGGGAGCTGATAGGTGAATTAAAATCCTTTCCTAAGTATACCAGACAGCTAATAAATCTTGCTAATCAGAATGCCCAAGGGACAAGACCAAGAGTGGTCGGTCAAATGACTGAACTTATTAAAGAGTGTCCCGAAAAGACCTATGACGGATGGAAAAAATGGTATATATCCAAGTATTCTGATAGGATTGAAAATGCAATCGAGAAAATCAATCAAATGGTAGAGAATTTGAAAAATGCTATCGAGCTAATAGATAAGCCAATGATTCAAAAATGGGTTGAAGAGCTGGTCTTCGAACAGACATTTATTGGATTGCGGGTCCAAGAGGCTATCTTGAAGAAAGTTGCCTCCGTAAAACGAGTTTCCTATCGCATGGCCAAACCCGAAGAAGAATCTAAGGGTATTGATGGCTTCATCGGTAATACGCCCGTCTCTATTAAACCTGACACGTACAAGACAAAAAATGCCTTGAGGGAAGAAATCAAAAGCAGTATTTTATTCTATAAGAAGACTAAGTCTGGTCTAGAGATAGACGCAAATGAACTTTTAACCCAATGATGATACAATGACAAATCACAAAATCATTATCGGTGATTCTCGTCACATGATCGAAGTCGAAGACCAATCTGTTCATCTGGTGGTCACTTCTCCTCCTTATTGGCAGATAAAAGATTATGGGGATGAAAAACAAATTGGTTTCAATGACAGCTACCCACAATATATTGAGAATCTGAATAAGGTTTGGGCGGAATGTCATAGAGTCTTATACCCAGGCTGCAGGTTATGTATAAACATAGGTGACCAATTTGCCAGAGCGGTAACTTACGGGCGCTACAAAATAATCCCCATTCGCGAAGAATTCATCAGATTTTGTGAATCCTTCGGATTCGATTATATGGGAGCCATTATTTGGCAAAAGAAAACCACCATGAACACAACTGGGGGAGCTTCAGTCATGGGCTCTTTTCCCTATCCCAGAAATGGTTTGATAGAAATCGATTATGAGTTCATACTTTTGTTCAAGAAATTAGGCAAATCACCTAATAATATCTCCAAAGAAGTAAAAGGTCAATCCAAGTTAAGCCACGAAGAGTGGAGGAAGTATTTTACCGGTCATTGGAACTTTGCCGGCGAAAAGCAAACTGGGCACATCGCTATGTTTCCGGAAGAATTACCGAAAAGACTTATCAAGATGTTCAGCTTTGTCGGCGAGACCGTTTTAGACCCTTTTTTAGGAAGCGGCACCACTATAAAAGCAGCTAAAAACTTAGGTAGAAGCTCTGTAGGTTACGAAATTAATACTGAGTATCTACCAGTTATAGAACAAAAGGTTGGTATGGACAGAAAATCTCTTTTTGATAAAGAATGTAAGTTTGAAATCATTTATCAGAAAATATCTGAAAACCAGAATGCTCAAAAGGGCATCGAAAATGTGGACCTGAATGGTACATTGATTAATAACAGAATCAACCACCCCGAATACTGGAAAACATTGAAAGAGAAGAAAAGGCTGGGAGTACATAATAAATAGCGTTTTGGTTCCTCAAAGAATACATATTCAAGGAGAAAAAGTTTTACGTTTTTTTATGCTCTTAGTAAGCCTTTCTCTCCACAATTCTCAAAGTAACTCAGTTGTCTATTGTTGAATAGCTATCCAAAAATAAATCATCGTAATCGAGAAATTTTCAAGGGGTAATTATGGGTGTCATCCGTCTCCACAACATGACCTTCTACGGCTATCACGGCACCTCCCAGGCCGAGCGTCAGACCGGCCGGAGATTCGAGGTGGATGCCGAGCTTTACTTTGATGTCAACAAGCCTGCGGCAAGTGACCATCTGGCCGATACGGTCGATTACACTGCGGTCTATAATTTAGTGGAGGATATAATCCAGAAGAATCGCTTCAATCTTCTGGAGACTATTGCGGTCCGGCTGGCTAATCAGATTTTAGAAAAGTTTAATGTCGAAGAAGTCTTAATCCGAGTGCGCAAGAAAATTCCCCCCATCCCCGGCAACTTGGACCATATCGAAGTTGAGGTCAAAAGAGAGAGAAGTTAGTGGCAGAAGTTTTCATCGGCTTTGGCTCCAACTTGGGTGACCGTCTGAATAACATCCGCCAGGCCCTGCAGATGTTGAACGACCATCCCAAGATTTCGGTGGCCAAGGTCTCCCCCCTCTACGAAACCGAGCCGGTGGAAATGAAAAGTTCGCATAAATTCCTCAATGGTGTGGCCAAAATCCAGACTGTGCTGTTACCCTTAAAACTCGCTTCCTTTTTGAACGAGGTGGAGGAAAAACTTGGCCGACCCCAAAATGAGAAGGGGCAGAAGCTGGATCGCACCTTAGACTTAGATATTCTCTTCTATAACGATCTGATATTTTCCGTCCCCGGCCTGACCGTCCCCCATCCCCAGGCCCATCGCCGCAAATTTGTTCTTTTACCAATGCTGGAGATTGCGCCAGATTTTGAGCATCCTTATCATAAGGTGCGGTTGAATGAAATGCTGGCCAGTTTGAACTCCTCGGAGAAAATCAAGGCATGTCCGAACTCAACTATATCGCTGTAGAAGGAGTCGAGGCCTCCGGCAAGACCGAGCTGGCCCGCTTCTTAGCGGAAAAACTGGGCGCCAGTTTGATATTAGATGAAACTGACAATAACCCTTTCTTAAGGGATTTTTGTTTCAGCCCCCACCGCTTTGCCTTTTCGGCCCAGATTTTTTTTCTGGTCAATCGCTATCAGCAACTCAAACAGTTATCTCAACCCGATCTGTTCGAGCGCCGGAAAGTATCCGATTTTGTCTTTGCCCGGGATGAGATTTTTGCCAGGCTGAATTTGAACCAAAGGGAATATGGCTTATATCAGAGTTTGTCCCGGCTGATGGAGACCGAGATTCTGGCTCCGGACCTCGTGGTCTATCTTCAAACCCCGACTGGCCTGGCTCACCAGAGAATCAAATTGAAAAAAAATCCTTCCGCTAATCTGACTTTGAACTACCTGGAGAATCTAAGCCAGGCCTTTGACCACTATTTCTTTCACTACAGCCAGACTCCCCTTTTGATTGTCAATACTGCCAATTTAGATTTATTCAATAAAAAAGCAGACTTAGAGGCGATTCTTACAGAAATTCATAAGACCACCTTCGGGACCCGTTATTTTACGCCAGCGGGAAAAGAGGTGCTGTTATGAAGGATAAGGTTACTACCAAGACTTTTCTGCAATTCAAGCAGAAGGGGGAAAAGATTGCGGTTTTGACCGCTTATGACTTTCACACTGCCAGAATCTTAGACCAGATTGGGATTGACTGCATTTTGGTAGGAGATTCAGCCAACATGGTCTTCTACGGCTATCCTAACACCCTTTCTATCCCGATGGAAGTTATGCTGTATCACACTAAAGCCGTGGCCAATGCCGCCAAGAGAGCTTTAGTAGTGGGGGACATGCCCTTTATGTCTTATCAGGTTTCAGCCGAGCAGGCCGTAACTAACGCCGGAAGATTTTTGAAAGAAGCCAATGCCGAGGCGGTCAAAATTGAAGGGGGATTGGAATTCATTGAGACCGTGAAAAAAATAATCAACGCCGGCATTCCTGTGATGGGGCATATCGGCCTGGTTCCTCAATCAATTCACAAATTCGGCTCCTATGCAGTGCAGGGAAAAACTCCAGAAAAAGAAAAATACCTGCTCGATTCGGCTTTGGCTTTGCAAGAGGCTGGCTGTTTCTCTATCGTTCTGGAAGCAGTCCCTCATAAGGTGGCCAAAAAGATTACCGAAAACTTACAGATTCCAACTATCGGCATTGGCGCGGGAGTAAACTGTGATGGACAGGTCTTGGTAATAAACGACCTCTTGGGCCTGTTTGAAGAATTCAAGCCGAAGTTTGTCAGACAGTATGCTAAACTTTCGGAAGATATTAAGAGTGCGGTAAAGAACTATCGGCAAGATGTAAAAGAGGGTAGATTTCCCTCTGCCGAGGAGTCATTTTAAGCCGGTTATGAAGATAATTACCTCTGTTAAGCAGATGCAGAAATCCTCTCTGGCCTTGCGCCGTAAAGGCAAGCTCATCGGCCTTGTCCCCACCATGGGCGCTTTACATGAGGGGCATTTGAGCTTAGTGAGAATGGCTCGAAAGAAGTCAGATGTTGTAGTAGTCTCCATCTTTGTCAATCCCACCCAATTCGGCCCGGGCGAAGATTTCCAGAAGTATCCCCGGGTCTTTCCCCAAGACAAAAAACTTCTCCAAAAAGAAAAATGTGATATCATTTTCTATCCTTCAGCCAAACAAATATATCCAGAAAATTATCTGACCTTTGTGGATGTGGAAGATATTACCACCCGACTGGAGGGAGCTTCCCGGCCAGGACATTTTCGAGGAGTGGCCACTATTGTTGCCAAGCTCTTCAATATAGTCCAGCCGGACTTAGCCTTCTTCGGCCAGAAGGATGCCCAGCAAGTGGTAGTCGTTAAAAAGATGGTTTCGGATTTAAATTTTCCGGTCAAGATAATTGTCTGCCCCACAGTCAGAGACCAAAAAGGGCTGGCTTTATCCTCCCGCAATAGTTATCTTAGTCCAGACGAAAAATGCCAGGCGCTCTGTCTGTATGAAGCCTTAGAAAAAGCCCGAGATTTAATCCAGTTAGGTCAGACTAATCCACAAGTTGTCATTTCTTCCATGCAAACAGTCATACAGAAAAGCCCTCTGGCTGAAATTGACTATGTTGCCATAACCGATACCAAGCGGCTTTTGCCAGTTGACAAAATCAGGGGAGATGTGCTAATATCTCTGGCAGTAAGAGTCGGAAATACCCGCTTGATTGATAATATCTGTGTGAGAGCCAATAAGAAAATCCAAGAGATTAGATGCTGATTCAGCTCTGTAAGTCCAAAATCCATCGTGCCACTGTTACCGAAGCCAGATTAGATTACGAGGGTTCCATCACCATTGATTCCAAAATCATGGAAAAAGCCTCCCTGGTACCCTTTGAAAAGGTTCAGGTAGTAAATCTGAATAACGGAGAGCGCTTTGAAACATATGTAATTAAAGGCCGAGCCGGCTCAGGGACCATTTGTCTGAACGGTCCGGCCGCCCGCTTAGGGCAAAAAAAAGACCTGGTAATAATCATCAGCTATGCCGGCCTGGAGCCCAAGGAAGCCAAAAACTATAGACCTAAATTAGTCTATCTTGATTCCAAGAATAGGATTATTGAATGAGACATACTAACACCGTCGCCGTCATTTTAGCTGCCGGCCAGGGGAAAAGGATGAAATCCGAGATGCCCAAGGTCCTGCACGAAATTAACGGCAAAGCCCTGATTGAATTTGTGATTGAGAATGCCCGCACTCTGGGAGTGGCCAAGGTCTTTGTGGTAATCGGCTACCAGGGTGGTCTGGTGCAGTACCGCCTGAAGAGCCGGGGTTTGGAATTTGTCTGGCAGAGAGAGCAATTGGGGACCGGACATGCCCTCTTGCAGACCAAACCTTATCTGGAGCATTTCAAGGGGAAAATATTGGTTCTCTGCGGAGACATGCCACTGGTCTCAGTAAGCAGTTTAGAAAAGCTTCTGACCGCCCTGGATGAAGAAGGAGTGGCGGCTGCAGTTCTGACTGGAGAATTGGAAGACTCTCAGGAATATGGCCGGGTGATAAAAACCAAGAACGGATACGTGGATAAGATTGTAGAATATAAAGATGCTAACCCCAAGGAGAAGAAGATTAAAGAAGTCAGCAGCGGCACCTTCTGTTTTGAGGCCCGAACCATTTTTCCGATTTTGGAGCAGTTAACTGCCGATAATGCTCAACAGGAGTACTATCTGACTGACGCGGTTAAGATATTGAAAGAGCAGGGGAAAAAAACCCTGGCGGTTTTGGCCCAAGCACCCGGAGAGCTGATGGGAATCAATTCGGAAGAGGATCTGAAAAACCTCAAGGAGACCTGGGCTAACAAACTGGCCGGCTCGGCCGTATCAGAAGAAGAGCCGACCGAAGAAAGTTAAACAAAATCAATTGACATTGGCTTGGCTTTGTTCTATAATAACTAAGACCGGGGTATGAAGATGAAGAGAATTTGGACCGTAACAATTCTGACCGGGATAGTTTTAAGCGCTAGCTTAATAACTTCCGCTCAGACTTCTCTGCCCGACCAGCAGAATCAAAACACCGGAAAACTACTGGGGATCGTGCCGGCTAAGACCTTTTCCCTTTTAGACCCATCCCGCTTACAAATCAGAAACAGTTATAGCTTTTCTTACGTATCCGCAGGAAAATACTCCGGCAGCTTTGGTTTATACCAGACTTCTATCGGGTATAAAGTCTCCAACCCCCTCTATGTCCAGGTTGATCTGGGATATCTGCACCAGCCCTTTGGCTTCAAGAACAATCTTGATGTAAATAACCGGTTTTTCCCCAACTTTCACTTATCCTTCAGCCCGGGCAATAATTTTCATCTCTCCCTGGACTTTCTGACCGGGCCTTCCAACTTCTATAACAACTACTGGTATCCAAAGGAGCGCTAAAAGCCAAGCAGGATTGATTTGCCAAACTCTCCCGGGGCCACCTCTCTCTAATGTTTTTTAAGAAAAAGTCCAAGAACAAAAACCGCTTTTACAAAGCCGCTCCGGCAAAGTATAAACTAAGTAAATGGGATTACCTCTTGATGGGTTTGACCTTAATAGTAGGCTTATTCATTGTCTCGGTCGCCCAGAGGTGGGGAGCCGAGCCGCTGGCCGAAAGCAGCCCTCAGCCCAGATTGCCGGAGGTAAAAAGAGTGCAGATTCTGAATGCCTGCGGGACCAAAAACTTAGCTGACCTGGTGACTGATAAAATCAGCTCTCATAATCCGACTGATTTCTACTACTTTGACGTAGTGGACAAGGCCAATTTTTCTACCTTCAATATTGAAGAAAGTTTTGTGGCCTATCCAACTGACGACCTTCAGGCCGCGGCTGCGGATCTGGCTCATCTGCTGGGACTGCCCACTTCCCGAATCGTCCAACAGAATTTTGGCGAGAATTTCATGGAGCTGGATTTGAAGGTCATCCTGGGGCAGGACCATAACGCTTTCTTAAGAAAGGAGTAAATCAAGGTCAATTTGAGGCTCTCTTCCACCCGCTTAGCCTATCAGGTCAGCCGCTTGGCCTTGGCCAAGAAGGCCACCCATATCCGACTCTTAGACCTGCGCCAGCTTACCGATCTGACCGACTACTTTGTGATTTGCACCGCCTCCGCCGATCTGCACGGCCGCGCCATCGCCGACGCTCTGGTTGAAGAAATGGAGAAAAGGAAAATCAAGCCCTTGCACACGGAAGGATACCAAAAAGGGAGTTGGATTCTTTTAGACTTTGTGGACGTGGTGGTGCATATCTTCATGAAGGAGGCCCGCGAGTTTTACAACTTGGAGGGGCTGTGGGGGGACGCGCCCGGCCAGACCTTAAGTGACCAAGGTAGATTTCTGACCCGCAACGGTCAAAGAAAAGCAAAAAAAACCGAAAAGTAAATTAAGAGCATGTCTTTTACCGCACATGTATCCCTCTTTAATCTATCAAGGAGTGTAACAGTATGGACATAGTGGAACTCAAGACCAAGACCATGCCGGAGCTTTTGGATTTGGCCGAGCAATTGGAAATTCCCGGAGTCTCCAGCTTAAGAAAGCAGGATTTGATTTTCAAGATCTTAGAGGCCAAGACCGAGAAGACCGGTCTGGTCTTTGCCGAAGGGGTCTTGGAAGTAATGCAGGAAGGGTATGGCTTTTTGCGCTCTCCGGACTACAACTATCTGCCCGGTCCGGATGACATTTATGTTTCCCCTTCTCAGATTAAGCGCTTTGATTTGAAGACCGGGGATACGGTCTCCGGACAGGTCCGGCCCCCTAAAGACAATGAACGCTATTTTGCCCTTTTGAAGATCGAGGCGGTCAACTACGAAAATCCGGAGATGTCCAAGCATAAGATCATGTTTGACAGCCTGACCCCACTCTACCCAGAGAAAAAACTGAGATTGGAGACCATGCCGGAAGAGATAGCCATGCGGATTATGGACTTATTGACCCCGGTCGGAAAAGGACAAAGAGGGCTGATCACTTCCCCACCTAAAGCTGGAAAGACTATTCTCTTGCAGAAGATTGCTAACTCCATTACCACGAACTCGCCAGAAGTGAAGCTAATTGTGCTTTTAATTGATGAAAGGCCGGAAGAAGTGACCGACATGAAGCGCTCGGTCAAAGGAGAGGTGATTTCATCCACCTTTGACGAGCCCGCCGAAAGGCACGTCCAGGTGGCGGAAATGGTAATAGAAAAAGCCAAACGCCTGATAGAGCATCAGCAGCATGTGGTGATTCTTTTGGACTCGGTGACCCGCTTGGCCCGGGCCTACAATGCGGTGGTGCCCCACTCCGGTAAAATTCTTTCCGGTGGAGTGGACGCCAACGCCCTGCAGAAGCCCAAGCGCTTTTTCGGTGCAGCCCGAAACATAGAAGAAGGCGGCTCTTTGACCATTATTGCCACGGCCATAATTGAGTCCGGCTCTCGGATGGACGAGGTTATCTTTGAAGAGTTTAAGGGAACTGGCAACATGGAAATCGTGCTGGATCGAAGGCTCTCTGACCGCCGTATCTTCCCGGCCATTGACATCAACCGCTCCGGCACCAGAAAAGAGGAGCTTTTGCTTGAGCCTGAAGTCTTGAACAAAGTCTGGGTCTTAAGGAAATTCCTGAACGAGATGAATGCCGTCGAGGCAATGGAATTTCTGATTGACAAGATGCGCAAGACCCGCTCCAACGGTGAATTTTTGAAATCGATGAAGGATTAGCTGCTTCGGGCCACCAGGAGGGGGAATCCTGTATTCAATTCAGAATACTTCCTAAACGCTCAGGCAGCTTAATCAGGTATAATAGCAAGTTAAGTTGTAAGACCAGCGTATCTTTCCTTTCTTCTTGACGCGGCTGTCTAAAACCTTAGTTTTCCCTGCGTGTTAGAATTGCGCAATGTCTCTAAGGTTTATGCCGGAAAGACCGTTGCTCTGTTTGATATCAATTTAACTCTGAATGTTGGGGAGCTTCTGACCATCTTCGGTCCTACCGGAGCAGGTAAGACTACTTTGGTAAAATTAATCTCTGCCGAGGAATCTCCCAGCGACGGGGAAATTCTTTTGGATGGTTTTTCTTCCCTCCGGCTCCAAGGTCGAAAACTTCAGGCCTGGAGGAAAAAAATCGGCACCCTCTATCAAGATTTACGGCTGCTCAAGGAGAAAACGGTGGCCGCCAACCTGGCTCTGCCGCTTCGGGTGTTGGGCAAGACCAAAAAAGAAATCGAGAACTCAACTCAGGAGATGCTGGCCTTCTTAAGATTAGAAGAGCGGAAAGATTCATATCCGGAGGAGCTCTCTGCCGGAGAAAAGCAGAAAGTAGCTCTGGCCCGAGCCATTATTTCCCAGCCTCAGCTGATCTTGGCCGACGAGCCAGCTGCCAGTCTGGATTCCTCGGCCCGACTGGAAATTCTCAATCTGATCCGGGGGTTGAATCATCTGGGTAATACCGTCCTTTTGACCACTAATCAGAAAGAGGTGGCCGACTTTTACTCCTATAGCCGGGTGGGTGAGCTCAGCTTGGGGAGGCTGAAGTGAGATTTTTGCACAGTTTAAGCGAGGCTCTCTCTGATTTCTGGAAAGATAAAATTACCACCCTTTTGGCCATAATCACCATCGGGTTTTCACTTTTAGTTCTGAATTTTTTTCTGCTTTTAATCTGGAATCTGAATCAGATAGTCAAGGACTTCAAGAAACAGTTTCAGGTCCAGGTCTATCTAACAGCTTCGGCCCAGGAAGGGGAGGTGGCCGACCTGGGAGCCTTTCTGAGTGCCCAGCCGGAAGTCGAGAAGGTCAGCTTTGTCACTTCCGAAGAGGCCTTAAAGGAAATGGAGTCCTTCTTCGGAACCGATTTACTCAAAGGGTTGGAGGAAAATCCTCTGCCCCGCTCTTTTGTGTTGGAGATCCAGGAGCAATATCGCGTTCGGCAGTTGTTGCAGAACCTGTCCGAGCGCATTAAAACCAAGCCTATAGTGGAGACGGTTGAATTCGGCAAAGAATCTTTAGACCGTCTGGACAACTTATTTCGTACCTCGGTCAAGGTGGCGCTTCTTTTTGGCGGATTTGTGCTTTTGGCTTTGGTCTTTATTGTCGCCAATACCATCCGCCTGTTGATGAGTCAGAAGAAGGAAACTATCCGTTTATACCGCTTGATGGGGGCCGGGTCCGGTCTGGTACTCTGGCCTTTTGTGTGGGAAAGTCTTTTGTTGGGATTGTCCGGAACTATTCTTTCCCTCTTATTGTTGTGGGGTATCTTCAAGATTTTTCAGGTGAAACTTTTTCCACTCATATTCATTCCCTATCAGGTAGTGTTGTTGCTGGCGGCGACGGTTTTGTTTCTTTCCTTTTTGGGAGGTCTTTTTTCTCTCCGAAGAATTTCCCGGGTATGAAGAAGCTTCCTTTCACCTTAATCTTAATATTCTTGCTTTCCGGAGTCGTGCCGGCTCAGAAGGAAAAGGAACAGATTCAACAGCAGAAAGAAGAGCTGGAACGAATTCAGAAGGAACTCGAAGTCAAGCGCAGCTCAGTGGAAAAACTCTCCCACCAGGAAAAGGGGGTCTTGGCGGAACTTTCGGATTTGGAAGAAGAATTGGAATTAGTCAATAAATTGCTGAAAAAGATGGGGAAACAGGAGCAGTCTTTGACTAAAGAGATTAGCCTGAAGAATTTAAATCTCCTGGAAGCCGAACTGGTCTTGAAGCAGAAAAGGGAGCTTTTGGCTTCACGCTTAAAGCAGGTCTATCGCTACGGAAAACTTTATCAGACTAAATTGCTCTTGTCGGCTGAGTCACCGGTTGATCTGCTACGCCGCTTCTTTTTTTTGGAAAAACTGACCCAGAAGGACCGGGAGCTGATCAATCAGGTTTTGGATTATATCTCTCGGATTGAAAATACCAGACAGGAACTGTTATCCAATTTGGATGAACTACAGAGACTAAAAAGAAGCAAGCAGAGCGAGGAGAAGAACCGGCAAGGTATCTTGGCTCAAAAGGAACGCCTTTTGAATAACATCCGGCAGGAAAAGAGCCTGGAGCTGCAGGCTATTGCCCAGCTGGAGCAGTCCCAGCAGCAAATTGAAAAGATCATCGAAGAGTCGGAAAGAAAGAAAATACCGTTCGAGCTGCCGGAGGGAGTCTTTGCGGCCAGCCAGGGAAAACTCCCCTGGCCAGTCAGCGGCAATGTCATTTCCACCTTTGGTGAGCAACTTGACCCCAAGACTAAGACCGTCACTTTTAATCCGGGAGTGGTGATTGGTGCCCAGCTGCGGGTGCCGGTGCAGGCGGTGGCCGACGGCCTGGTGATTTACAACAGCTGGCTGCGGGGCTACGGCCGTTTTATTATCTTGCAGCACGACTCCGGCTTCTATACCTTGTATGCTCACTTAGGAGAAGTGCTGGTGGAGAATGGCGCCTTAGTAAGGGCCGGAGATACTATAGCCCAGGTAGGTGATTCCGGTTCACTGGTAGGGCCGGCTTTGCATTTTGAAATCCGCCAGGGGAAAAAACAGCTCGACCCTTTGGAATGGCTGAAATGAGCCTGAAAGAGGTAATCGGACAGAAAGTCGCCCAAGAGATCCTCCTTCAGGCTTCAAAGAAAAACCGCCTGGCCAATACATACTTATTTTACGGTCCTGCCGGGGTAGGCAAGTTCCTTGTGGCCTGGAGATTGGCTCAAACCTTGTTGTGCGAGAAGCCAACTGAAAATTCATCGGCTTGTGGAGCCTGTCCTTCCTGTTTGAAAGTAGCCCAGTTATGCCACCCCGATTTTTATTTGGTTTTTCCTCACCCTTCCAGCGATAAACCCAGAGAAGTGCAGGAGCACGAGGACCACTTCCGGCAGGCCAAAATGGCTGAGCCCTATCAATTGATGGAATACAACCGGCCCATCAATATCTCAGTGGACAAGATTCGTTTCTTAAAAGAGCAGATTTACCGGATGCCTTTTCAATCTGAGAAAAAGGTTGTCATTATCGAACAGGCCGAGAGCATGCGCAGCGATTCTGCTAACCTTTTGCTGAAAATCTTTGAAGAGCCGCCTGCAGACACGGTCTTAGTTCTAACTACTTCTCAGATTGACCGCATGCTCCCCACGGTGGTCTCCCGCTCCCAGAAGATTCGTTTTGCTCCAGTCACTCTCGAAACCATACACTCAGAGCTGCAAAAGAGATTTTCCTTAGATGAAGAAAAGGCCGGGTACTACGCCTCTTTATCCGAGGGGAGTCTGGGTGTCGCCCTAAGTTTTGCCTCGGGGCAATGGGAGAAGACTTTGGAGAATTCTCATCGGCTCTGGAGGGCTGTCTGGTCTAAAAAGACAAAGGAAATCCAAGATTTGATTGAGATTTTCAGTCTGGAAAAGGACCGGTCGCAGATTCTGCTGTTGCTTAAAATCTGGCAATATCTTCTCCGGGATATCTTTTCCGCTTCAGTCGGTCTGGGCTCCAGACATCTCATCTTTAGGCCGTTGCACAACCAGGCTCTCCTGCCCAACTTGAATTTTGCCCCGCCACGGATTTATCTGGCTTTTCAAATTGTAAATCAGACTCGTCTGGATTTCTACCGCAACCTGGGAATCAAATCGCTTCTGGTGGGGCTGGTTCTTTCCCTGCAGAGTACTCTCTTATCTAACACGGAGGAAAATTGAGCAAAAGATTTTTTATTACTACCCCTATTTACTACGTCAACGATAAGCCTCACATCGGGCATTCTTACACCACCATTGTGGGAGATGTCCTGGCCCGTTTTCACCGCATCAACGGCGAGGAAACCTTCTATCTGACCGGCACTGACGAGCATGGGGCCAAAGTGGCGGAGGAAGCCAAGGCTCAGGGGAAGACCCCTCAAGAGCTGTGTGACCAGAACAGCCAGCTTTTCAAGAAAGCCTGGGAGAAGTTAAATATCAGTTATGACTACTTTGTAAGAACCACGGATAAAAGACATGAAAAAGCAGTAATCAAGCTACTACAGGAAATGAATCAGGCCAAAATCAAAGGGCAGCCGGTTGTCTATCAGGGAGAATATTCGGGCCTGTACTGTCTGGGCTGCGAAAAATTTCTGACCGAAAAAGAGCTGGTGGATGGCAAATGCCCCAACCATTTGACCGCCCCACAAAAGATTACCGAAAAGAATTATTTTTTTCGGCTGTCAGAATTCCTTTCTAAAGTAGAAACTCTAATTAGTTCAGGCCAAATCAAAATCATCCCCGATGAGCGGAAGTTAGAAACTCTGGGGCTTTTCAAACAGGGCCTGGAAGACTTCTCGATTTCCCGCGAGAAAGTCACCTGGGGAATCCCCCTTCCCTTTGACCAGAAACAAATAGCCTACGTCTGGGTGGATGCCTTGCCTAATTATATTTCTGCGGTCGGATATGGCGATAATCCCAAAGAGTTCAAAAAGTGGTGGACTGAAGCGGACGTAATTCATCTGACCGGCAAAGACATTCTCAAATTTCACAATATCTTCTGGCCAGCCATGCTTTTATCAGTTGGACTCAAGACTCCGGATATCATCGTCAATCACGGCTTTTTTACCGTCAAGGGGCAGAAGATGAGCAAGTCCTTGGGCAATGTGATCGACCCGCATTATTTGGTTGACCAATTCGGCGCCGATGCCGCCCGCTATTTACTGTTGACTCAATTCCCCTTCGGAGTGGATGGCGACATTCAGGCCGACCGGTTTGTGGAGAAATTCAATTCCGAATTAGCCAACGACCTGGGAAACTTAGTTTCCAGAGTGGCCAAAATGGTCAGCGACTATTGTAACGGAGCAATTCCCGAGGCTAAAGCTTATGACGATTCTGATGAGGAAATCAAATCTCTGGCAACGCAGACTTCCCAAAAAGTGATGGAGCTTATCAGTGAAATTAAAGTCACCTCAGCCATCGAGGAAGTTTTCAAACTGGTCAAAAAAGCTAACCAGTACGTAGAAGCCTCCGCCCCCTGGAATCTGGCTAAAAATAAGGAACAGAACAAACTCCATACTAAACTCTACGTGGCGGCTGAGGTGTTAAGGATAATCTCAACTCTGGTCTATCCGGTCATGCTAAATAAGGCGGTCCAAATTAGAAAAGTATTGGGTTTTTCTGAAAAAGAGCTGACCCCTTCGTTACAGAAAGCCAAAAAGTGGGGAGTCCTGTCAGCCGGGCAGAAATTAGGCAAAATCGAGCCTTTATTCCCCAGAATGGATAAACAGACCAAGAAAGTCGAGGAAATTGTGGAAGACAACTTAATCAGCATTGAGGATTTCAGTAAAGTGCAGTTGAAAGTGGCAGAAGTAAAAGAGGCTGAAAAAGTAGCCGGAGCTGACAAGTTACTAAAACTCAAAGTGCAAGTCGGAGATAAGGAAAAGCAAATCGTGGCCGGCATCGCCCAGTTTTATCAGCCCCAGGACTTACTCGGTAAGAAAATCATCGTGGTGGACAACTTGAAGCCGGCTACGCTGCGAGGGATAACGTCAGAGGGGATGCTTTTAGCAGCCCAGGACGGGAAGAGTCTGGTGCTTTTGACGGTGGATAAGGATATTGGCTCCGGGGCGAAGATTTCTTGAGTTTAGATGATTGTATACTGAACCCCTGGAAAAGTGGACACGTGGCAAGTAGAGAGTTAGGTTAGAGTGAATTTAGGAGGAGAAGGTGAAAAGGAATTGGAGCGCGGAGCAGAAGATAGCCATAGTGTTGCAGGGTTTGA
>Ga0209172_10001684_pt1 | contig 44513 bp, 34 predicted proteins | sample LarsenN4metaG_FD_184113 | JGI IMG/M metagenome (GOLD analysis project Ga0209172, IMG submission 184113) | Hot spring sediment bacterial and archeal communities from British Columbia, Canada, to study Microbial Dark Matter (Phase II) - Larsen... ... | reverse complement strand
TGTATTTGAGAATCATGGAGAATGAATATTTAGTCATGCTTAAACTCCTTTTTTTTTATCTGCGGCTCTCATTATAACATAATTGTGGCTATTTTTACCACTTTTTTATTGACATTCAACACTTCTGATTTTTTATAATTATTTTTCCATTATGTATAACAACTAATATAGCAGTCACGCAATCAATAATTCAAGAAAAGAGCCCACTTAAGTTAGGCTTTTTGCTGGCAGGATTTATCGGCGTTACATCTGGTGCATTGTTGCGCATATCCACACCAGATATTTTGTTTAATTTTGCCAAAATAAATCAAAATTTATTATTGGCTGTTATCTTGTTAATTACCACTATATTAATTGCCTTCATGCTGCTAATTCGTCAAATATATTTAATTCATCAAAAAAGAATGAAAATCAAAAAATATATGCAATCATCAGAATTTTGCATACCCAAGTAAAAAATGTTTTTAGCTAGATGTCGAACCATAATAATTATCGAGCCGTCTTAAAATAGCGTTGTTTTATCACAGCCATTGGTTATTTTTTAAAATTTACTGAGCAGAATTAAATGTCATTTTTAAGGCAACAAACATAAAAAACAGATAACTAATTTTATTATGCAGAAATTCCCAAAACTAAAAAATAATTGCATACAATAATCCGGATATTATTTGCATAATTATAACCGTCTGTAATGAGGTGGACATTGTATGTCATCATTTGTGATTACTGGCATTGCCAATTTCGGATATGATTGAAACTGTGCTAGGGATTTTTGTGACTCGCAAATGAGCAGCTCTGGATTTATATCTTTAGAGCTAGATGTCCAGGCAATTGACCTAACATACACAATTCCTAAATAGCGATTTAAATAGCTTTTCTTTGGTTGAGCTATTATGATCTTCATATCAAATCGCAGATCCAGTTCTGATTGCAAATTGGATACCGGATTCATTGGTTTAACAATGCGATAGCTATAATTCTGAGTTTCCCAATTAATTTGATCGCCCATGCTGGCGATCGCTAGATTAAAATCACGATGTTCTACATAGTAATTGGAGTAGGTTCGATTCACAAATCCAATAGTATTTCTAGCCATCAACCTCATTTTCTTTTACGCAAGACGATAAGATAGAAACAGAATGTCCACACCTATTCGGATTAATTATGTAAGAAGGTAAAAATACAGCAGATACAACCATACCATACAGCCATATGTAGAATGGGGCACGGCAGTATATCCAAAGTTTCGCTGGGTTCAGTTTCCACCGATGAGACATAAAACTTTTTCCTGATTAATGGTCATACCTTTATTTAATCATATCCCCACCCGAGAACGGCACTGACTTCTTTGAGAAATGATTATGTTTGACCGTTCTGGTTGCGGGAGCCCGGTCTCAGCAGCCGCCCAAGTCGATGAGAACTCGATGAGAAGTCGATGAGAAGTCCCATCAGGACATAAATCCAAACCAGATATAATCATCATTACTAGCCCAGCCACTCCCCACACAGGAGCATCTCACCATGTCAGAAAACCTCCCCGACTTCACAAAATACGGCTATCAACTCAGAACCGAACTGGGACAGAACCGCCTCGGTGGACGTACCACCTACCTCGCCACCAACTCCCAAAACTACCCCGTAGTTATCAAACAATTTCAATTCGCCACCAGCGGGAGTAGTTGGGGGGAATATGACGCCTACCAACAAGAAATTACCATGCTTCGCCGCCTCCAGCACCCAGGTATCCCCCGCTACCTGGATGCGTTCCAAACCCCTGACGGCTTCTGTATGGTGCAACAATATATTTCTGGAGAATCCCTCGCCACTCCCCGTAACTGGACACCCCAGGAAATCAAACATATCGCCCTCGCTACCTTAGAAATATTAACATATCTTCAATCGCAGCATCCCCCGATTATCCACCGGGATATCAAACCGGAAAATCTCCTAGTGGATGAACAAATGAAAGTGTATTTAGTAGATTTTGGATTTGCCCGGATGGGAGGAGGGGAAATCGCCGCCAGCAGTGTGGTGAAAGGCACAATGGGGTTTATGCCTCCCGAACAGCTATTTAACCGCCAGTTAACCACTGCTTCTGACCTTTATGGCTTGGGTGCAACATTGATATGTTTGCTCACGGGGACGAAATCGGGAGATATCGGCAATTTAATCGATGCAGATTATCAGATTCATTTTCAGCACTTATTCCCACCGTTGAAGCGTGGCTGGATGAGCTGGTTAGCTAAAATCACGGCTCCTAAAGTAACAGACAGATACCCCAGTGCAGCGGCGGCTTTAGCGGCACTAAAACCGCTCGATGTGGATCGGTTGCCGAAACTGATAATTAGTCACAATAGTTTACAATTCACGGCGACAAAATGGCAGGAGAAAGTCAGCCAAACCGTGACTTTGAGTAATCCTATCCCAGAGACGTTACTGGCGGGACAATTTTCTGTAGTGCCTCATCCTTCTGACCCGCCGCATACGCCTTATGACCATGCCTGGATATCTTTTGACCGGACAACATTTGAGGGGAATTTGGTAAATTGTGAAATTACGGTGGATACCAGTAAGTTGTTAGCTGATACCAGTTATACACGGGAGGTATGGGTACAGTCTAATGCGGATGTTGAACCACAAGTAATTAGGGTGAATGTGCAAACCGCTCCCTTACCGAAACCGCTCAATTTTGTGGGTTGGTTGCGACTGGTGGTGGTGTTGATTATTTCTGGTTTTGTGGGATGGGGACTGGCCGGTAATTCGTGGTTGCTTTTGGTTCCAGGTTTGATAGCAGTGGTGGCGACCGCAGACCGAATGGCTGGGGCGGGTTTCCTAGGCATTGAGGCCAATGCGTTTAAGGCTTTGGTGATGAGTTTAATAGGGCAAATATTATTGGGTATATTTTTGTTAGTTTTAAATTTTTTTAGCCAAACTTACGTCATTATTTCTTTATTTATTGCCTTATTGGGCGCTCGTATAGGATGGGGATTAGAGCTTGCAGAAATTAAAATTAAAAAATTTTTTATTGGTTTCTTTGTCTGGTTAATTAGTTGTATAATTTTTGGAAATGTGGCAACAATTATAGGGACAATAGGATTGGTTTTGTTGCCTGCCATGTGGGTGGGTAAAGTTTATCGGCATTTCAAGGGAGACCTCCAAACCTACTACGAAACAAAAGCTCAGCGCCAATCAGTATCTTTCGTGTTGGTGACGGCACTGCTGGGTATCGGTTTGGGGGCGGAGGTAGTGACTATCAGCGAATTCCTGGGAAAACTAGCAACTTATGACTTTCCTTTATGGTCTGATTGGAGGATAATTTCGGCGGCTCTAGTAACACTTTTGGGATTTATTCCCATCCTATGCCCCGGAATCATGCTAGCTTATTCCCTAAGTAACCAACTAAAATTAAAAGCGTATGTGAGGAAATATGCCCTGAATAAGCTGCCTCTAATTAAACCATAATCTTGTTCAAAAGCTATCAAATTTCCCCATTTTTACTTTCCGCCATACTTCTCCATTTGACCTCTCTTTGAAGGTACAGAAAACAGGGGTATCATGTCTTTCACTTACCCAACTCTTGGTAATTGGCTGGACATTGCATTTGGCCATCTATCATAGCTGGCATAGTCGCCGGTAGCCAGGTTGGTGTAACTTTCTGCTTCAGCTCTTTTTGCTCGCACAGCAGCGCTCCTGTCGTCACTTCCTCGGCGCCAGATGGTGATTTGATTGTGGTCGTATATACATAACTTACATAACTTTTTATCTTGATTTGGTCTTTTCTGTCTTTAGCCTGACCTATTGTCATCACCCAATTGGCTGGTTTTTGAGGTTGTTTCCACTCGAAAACCGGCGCCATTGGCTGGAGGATGCGATAGTGGTAATTAGTGGTTTCCGTTTGAATACCCATACCAAGGTCAGCCATAGTATTACCAAATTTTGCCTGTTCCAGATAATATGCTTGCTGGGCACGGTTTAGGGCACCTATATTGTTTCTGGCCTCTACATCCCTTCCTTTGTTTCCGCATGCGCAGCTCAACAAGCTGGGCAGTCCTGTGGCTAATGGCCGTTTAGAATGACAGATGTAAGTCGGTAAAAATACAGAAACTGCGGCTAGACAGTAGAGGAAAAAACGCAAGGGGGTGCGCTCAAAAAGCCACTTATCGGAAAATTTCTCAAAATGAGACATAAACACCTCTAAGCTGGGGGATAATTTTATTGAACCATATCCCCACCCGAGAACGGCATTGACTTCTTTGAGAAATGATTATGTTTGACCGTTCTGGTTGCGGGGGTCCGGTCTCAGCAGCCGCCCAAGTCGATGAGAACTCGATGATAAATCGATGACATCTCAAACAACTGCCATTCGTACGTAAATCCAAACCAGATATAATGATGATTAACAGCCAAATCAACCCCCCACACCATTATCGGAGCATCTTGGCTCCGGGTTTCTGGGTCAAGAAATCCCTGGTTGGGAGGGACACGGCGGATTATCGGTGCGTTTCTAGGAGCAGGTGCCGGTCATATAACCAGTGGCTTTAGGGGAATTGTTACCAAATAGTCCAAAAATCAACTGTCTATCATTAAACCGTCGTTAACTTACGTCATCCAACCATCACCCTACCCACCTAAAATTATGACTAACAACTTTCCCAACTTCACAAACCACGGCTATGAAGTCAACGAAGAACTCGGACATAACCGCGCTGGCGGTCGCATCACCTATCTCGCCACCGCCATCAACACCCAGCGTCCCGTAGTGGTGAAGCAATTTCAGTTCGATCGCACCGGAGCTGACTGGACAGAATACACCGCCTGCGAGCAAGAAATCAAAGTCTTGCAAAACCTCGATCATTTCAGCATCCCCCGCTACTTAGATTCCTTCCCCACTCCCGGCGGTTTCTGCATGGTGCAGGAATACAAAAACGCCCCATCCTTAAACCATCGCCACAATTGGACGCCCCAGCAAGTCAAACAAATTGCCATGTCAGTGCTGGAAATCCTCAAATATCTGCAAAGTCGCATCCCTCCCATAATTCACCGAGATTTAAAACCAGAAAATATCTTAGTTGATGAGCGACTGAACGTTTACCTAGTAGATTTTGGCTTTGCGCGCACTGGTGGCGGAGAAGTTACCGTGAGCAGCGTCGTCAAAGGCACTCTGGGATTTATGCCACCAGAGCAAATGTTTAACCGCCAACTCACCGTCGCCTCGGACTTATACAGTCTCGGCGCGACCCTAATTTGTTTGTTGACCAAAACCCCATCTCTGGAAATTAGCACCTTGATGGATGATGAAGGAAAAATTAAGTTTAAACACCGGGTTCCTCACCTGAGCCATGACTTTATCTCCTGGCTGCAAAAAATGGTAGAGCCCAACTACAAAGACCGCTATGCTAATGCCGAAGCCGCCTTAAAAGCCTTAATTCCTCTAGAGGTATTACGACCTTTTGAAATGCCCAAATGGGTAGTTCCCACTTCTGTGGGATTGGCAGTTACCGCCGCTGTGGCTGGGGGAGTGTTTTTCAAATTCATCAAACCCGCATGGGAGCTAGCTAATGCAGCACTCACACCTAAAGGAGCAGATCTGGTGATTATCACGACCAATCCTGAGTCACCAGAAAATATCAGCACTATTGACATGAAGCAAAAAAGAGTTTATTTTGGTGTCACCTTGGGTGAAGCTAAAGCAGGCGCCCATCAAGGAATGTGTCAGTTGTTCGATGGCGTAGGAGCATTAGTCGGGATGGGAGAATCCACCCTGGAACCATCGGCTAAAAATTCCCAGGCTTGGTGCTGGTATGATTTCAATAATCCCAAAGAAGTGCAACCAGGGGAATGGAAGTTTAAATTTTCTTTAGATGGTCAAGTAGTGGCAGAGCAAAGTTTGCAGGTAGTCGGTGAAAGTAGTTCTTCGGTTACACCTATTAATGGGGATAATTGAAATTTACCAGTTTGGTAGTCTCTAGAGAAACCGGGGGATAGAAACGGAACTCGTACCTAAACGGAGATTCTCCGCAAGAAACCAGGTTTCTGGTGCCTTTAAAGGACAAAGCAGTGCCGTGTAACTACAGACTAAAGAGACCGGGGAGGGTACAATTTATGAATTTTCGCCTATATTGGCGACCAATTAACCTAGTTCTCAGCTTAATCTTACTAGGAGTGGGTTTATGGCTGACTGCCACTTTCAATCCTCGCATCCAAAGCGAACCTTTGGCTATTCTTCTGGACAACCAAAGGCAGTTAGTTGCCCGGATTTATCCTCCCAAAACCGGGAATTCTCCCTATCCAGCGATCGTGTTGTGCCACGGGGTGAATTCTAGTAAAGAAGTGATGGCACCTTTAGCCGTAGAATTGGCCAGAAACGGGATTGCTGCCATTACTTTTGATTTTGGCGGTTATGGGGAATCCTATCCTCTGCCTCTGGCAGCCAAATCAGAGGAAAAATTGGCGGTTAGTACCCTCAACGACGCCCAAGCTGTGGTGAATTTCGCATTCAGTCATCCCGAAAGGTTCGACCCTAACCGTGTGGGTATTGGCGGACATTCCCTCGGAGGCACCGTTGCCCAACAACTTGCCCAACAAGATACCAGAATCAGGCAAGTTTTAGTCATCAGTATGACTCCCGAAACTGCACTACCCAAAAAAGCAGATTTTTGGTTTGGCGTCGGTGCCTACGAACAGCTTAACACTGCCTCAGAAATCCGCGCCGCTCTGGGTGATAATCCCGCCGAATTAGTAGTTTCCCCCACCGCTGACCATATTACCGCCCCCTATGACCCATTTTTAATTCAATCAGCGGTTAAATGGGCGATGGGGAGCAGAGGAGCCGGGGAGCAGAGGAGCCGGGGAGCCGGGGAGCAGAGGAGCAGTATTTACCCCGTTTCTTTATCTCTTTTAACCCCAGTTTTTTTTATATTAATCTTAGGATTATTGATGACCTTTGCGGGCGGTCTTGCTTGCGGAACCTGTCTTTTATTGCGACTGGGTGAAAGATTGCGCGGTCCGACTTATTCTGCAAATTTGACTCCACAATTGCGACAAGTTTATCGCTATGCAGTTAGCTGGCTAATCGCTTTAGTGATGCTTTTAGTGTGGTCAATGGGAGCCAATAACCTCAGTCCCATACGCGGGGCTGGCAATATGTTGATATTTGCTTGGTGCTTGCAATTGGTGAGTAATTACGCTTTGCGCCACCCGTTCCAAGTGGCTGCAGTTGTAAGAGTTGCTCTGTTGTATAGCTGCTTATGCTTGGGGGCGTTTTTCTTGCCCGTTTTAATATGCGGTATGGGGGAAATTATGAGCCATCCGGTTTATTTAACCCATTTACCGCAATTTCTGCTCCAATGGCCATTGTTTACCATTTATAATCTAGTTCAAAAGCTCAAACTGGATTTGTTGCCCGCCCATACTCTGGAACTAGAACCAAGTTTTTTGCTGGTGTTTGTGGTGTGGTTAGAGTTGATTTGGCCGGGAGTCACCCTGACAGGACTGCAGGTGATGTTCGGGCGAGCTTTGGGGTGGCTGCGCCGGGACTGGAAATTGACGGAAATGGGGAAAATTTCCCAAAAGCAATTGGGTTTATTAACTATGTTGCTGGTAGTTTTGGCAGGAGCAATTTATCAGCGAATTACTGATGGTTTGTTGGGGGTAGTGGCAACAAATGGGTTGATGGTGTTGCAGATGTTAGCGCTGATGGTGTTTTTACCGATCGGGGTAATTGTTGCCTGTTGTCGCTCTTCTTGGTGGCGGCGGTGGGAAAGGTGGCTGCTGCATTAGGTTTCCTTAAAAAACTATATGCCGCTCTGGAAATTACCGAATATTGGGTTTTAGATATCAGGGGGGAAAGGGTGTTGGCGTTTCGGTAGAAGATGGGAAAGCGCAAACCGCCGACGGGTTGTCTGTCGGGGGTGATAGCGATCGACGATTTCATGGTAAAATAGATTTGTGAGCTGCTGATTTGCCTTCTTCACCTAGGAGATTAACCCGTTGTTTGAACTGTACGGAGGACAAGACCCTCGCCATGTCGCCACTTACAGTCCCTCTGAGGTGGCCCGCTATTTGCGTGTACCCGCTTCAACTTTGCGGGCTTGGGTTTTTGGCACCCGGTATCAAACCAAGAGAGGTGCAAAGCCTTTTGAGCCAGTGATTCAGCGTCCTAAGCCCAAAGAGCGGTTATTATCCTTTACAAATTTAATTGAGCTGCACGTCCTTAATGCAATTCGTAAAGTGCATAACGTCCCGCTTGTGCAAGTTAGACAAGGGCTTAATTATATTAAAGATTTGTATAGTATGGAGCATCCGCTGGCTAGTCAAAAACTCTATACTGATGGTCTAGATTTGTTTGTAGAACATCTGGGCAAATTTGTCAATGCGTCTCGTCACGGACAATTAGCCATCCCGGAAATTGTGCAGGTTTATTTGCAGCGAATTGAGTGGGATGAGGAAGGCTTAGCGGCGAGATTATATCCATTTACGAGGTTCAATGAATCATCTGAACCAACCTGGATTGTTATCGATCCGTCTGTATCTTTTGGACAGCCAGCGGTGGTTGATAGCGGCGTGCCTACCGCAATTTTAGCCCAGCGGTATGCCGCTGGTGAATCTATTGATGAATTGGCCAGTGACTATGAATGCGATCGGCTGAAGATAGAAGAAGCAATTCGCTACGAGTTAGCCTTGGCAGCATGAGCAATGACATGATCAATGCCGCTAATCAAATCGTCTTTTTTGTTGACCATTGCCCACAATATGCTATAATCTCACCATCGATAAGATTAATCCTGGTTTCTGGAGGCTGACCGCTAAATCATTAAAGCCCCAACCTAGTCATGGCCAGATTTTATATCATCTTAGCATACTGATCCATTATGACTAATTCAACTACCACCGCCATCACTCCTATAATTGATGCCCCTTTCCCACAATGGCAACCAGCCACATGGAAAGATTATTTGGCTTGTTGCGATAATCCCGCCTTGGAACAAGCTAGACTGTTTTACCATCAGGGATACCTTTTGATAGATATGGGTAACGAAGGAATTAACCACGCCAGATTCAATAACCTATTGACGATGCTTTTTTTTATCTGGTTCGCCCGGAAAGGTCAAAGTTTTGATGAGCTAGGCGGGTGTGTCATGGAGAAGCCGAAGAGACAAGCAGCATCGCCAGATAAAATGCTGTATATCGGTGAAGGTTCTCCGCGCTGGCAAGAGGGAGAACCGCGCCGGATTAATCTAACTCAATGGCGGATTCCTGACTTAGTGGCAGAAGTGGCAGATACTACTATAGCCACAGATTTAGATGAGAAAAAAGAGCTATATGCTGCTCTGGAAATTCCCGAATATTGGGTTTTAGATATCAGGGGGGAAAGGGTGCTGGCATTTCGGTTGCAAGAAGATGGGAAATATCAGCAGTGTGAATATTCTGTGGCGCTGTCGGGTTTGCCAATTTCTTTGATAGAGCAGACTTTAGCGCAGTTAAATCAGGGGAATAATGGTAGTGCGGCTTTCTGGTTTTCCCAACAAATTGCGAATCTGTAGGGTAGGAGACTGGGTGACAGGTTCTGAAAAGTCGATGAGAAGTCGATGAGTTCTCGGGTGAAGTCAGTGGAGAACTCAAATAGCGGCACGGTGTAATAAAGATAAGAACTGTTGGGGAGCCCACACCATGCACAAGTATCACTACTGCCTAAACCCCGGATGCCAAAATCCCAAAAACCCCGCTGGGGTCGAGGTTTGCGCCAGTTGCGGCGCGGACTTGCTCATCGGCGATCGCTACCGCGCCGTCAAGCCGATCGGACAAGGAGGAATGGGGCGGACATATCTGGCGGTAGATGCGTCCGAGGGGCAAAAACGGTGTGTTATCAAGCAGTTTTTCCCCCAAAACGGCCAAAACCGTGAAAAAGCGGCGGAATTATTCCGGGAAGAAGCCCAACATCTCGAAGAATTGGGCCATCATCCCCAGATTCCACAACTGCTGGGGTATTTTGAGGAAAATGGCAGTCAGTATCTGGTGCAAGAATACATCTCCGGGATCAGTTTAGCGGCAGAATTAATTAATGAGGGAGCTTTTGACGAAGCGAAAATCCGGCAACTGCTCAATGATTTGCTGCCACTATTACAATTCATCCACAATCACGGCGTGATTCACCGGGATATCAAGCCCGAAAATATTATCCGTAGCTATAAAAATCGGCTGGTATTAGTAGATTTTGGCGCCGCTAAATTTACCACCGCCACCAGCTTAGGTAAAACTGGGACGGTTATCGGTTCCGCCGCTTACACTGCCCCGGAACAAGTCCGGGGTAAAGCCGTGTTTAGCAGCGATTTGTACAGTTTAGCTGTCACCAGCATTCACCTGATGACAATGGTGCCGCCCTTTGACTTGTTTGATAATAGCCGAGGCGTTTGGATTTGGCGGGAATATTTAAAAGCGCCCGTGAGCAAGCCACTGGGTCAAGTCCTAGATAAAATGCTGCCAAGCGCTACCGGTATGCGCTATGAATCGGCATTAACGGCATTTAATGATTTGCAGCAAAGCCCTGGTGTAGGTAAAATTGTTTTACCGAAAGTGGGGTTACTCGGCGGTTTATTAGGCACAGCATTGGCGGTGACAGTTGTCAATAACTTTTTGATTTCTCCGTCCCGATATGTGCCACCTGCATCACCCCCAACATTACAAGAACCAATAGCCGTAGCTCCTGTGCCGCAACCCACAGTAGCAGTGCCTAATATTGGCGGTTTGTACGGCCAAACTGAAGACGGGAAAGAAGAAACTTTTCCCTTAAAACATACAGAAGTCAGCGCTAAGATTTCCGGGAATGTGTCCCGAGTGGAGGTAGTGCAAAGTTTTGCCAATCCATATAATCTGCCATTAGAGGCAATTTATAAGTTTCCCCTCCCCGATGAAGCGGCGGTGGATGATATGGAGATTAGGATAGGCGATCGGGTCATCAAAGCCAACATCAAAAAACGCGAAGAAGCCCAGCAAATCTACCAACAAGCCAAACAGCAAGGCCAAACCGCCGCCTTACTAGAACAAGAACGCCCCAATATCTTCACCCAATCCGTCGCCAACATCCGCCCCGGAGAAACCATAGAAATCGTCATCCGCTACACCGACAGCCTCCCCTTTGATAGCGGCGATTATGAATTTGTCTTCCCGATGGTAGTTGGCCCCCGTTACATCCCCGGCGGTGCTAATCAAGCCGCTACAAACACAGCCCTAAATCCTCCCATCGCCATTTCAAATATGCGTTCTGGCAGCGATATCAACGTCACCGTAGAAATCGATGCTGGAGTCCCCATTTGGGATATCAAATCTCCCAGCCATCAAATCCAAACCCAGCAAATCCAAACCGGAAACACCACCCATCCTTTAACCCAAGTCCGCCTCAGTGACGCCGATACTATTCCCAATAAAGACCTAGTATTGCGCTACCGCGTCGCCGGAGCCAAAACCGAGTCCACCGTCCTCACCCACGCCGACAACCGAGGCGGACACTTTGGCGTTTATTTAATCCCCGGCCTAGAATATCAAACTAATGAAATCGTCCCCAAAGATATCGTATTTCTCATGGATACATCCGGGTCCCAATCCGGCCCACCCATCGCCCAATCTAAAGCCCTGATGCAGCGGTTTATCAACGGCTTAAATCCTTTAGATACCTTTACCATCATCGATTTTGCCAATAGCGCCCAAGCCCTTTCCCGGAAACCTTTGCCCAACACAGCCGAAAATCGGCAAAAAGCACTTAATTACATCGATCGTCTCGACGCCAACGGCGGCACAGAATTGCTCAACGGCATCAATACCGTAATGAATTTTCCCCCAGCTCCCGAAGGACGCCTGCGCAGCATCGTATTGCTCACCGACGGCTTAATCGGCAATGACGAGGAAATTATCGGGATGATACAGCAAAACCTCAAACCCGGAAATCGCCTCTACAGTTTCGGTGTAGGCAGTTCCGTCAATCGCTTTCTCATCGACAGACTTGCCGAAGTGGGGCGCGGCATATCTTATACAGTTCTTGATAGCGAACCCATAGACGAAGTTACCGCTAAATTCTTCAGCCAAATTAATAATCCCGTGCTGACCAATATAGAAGTAAGCTGGGAAGGCATGGGAGAAGCGCCAGAAATTTATCCCTTGAAAGCCCCGGATTTATTTGCCGAACAGCCCCTGGTATTATTCGGACGCAAACAAGACCGCCTCAGTGGTAATCTGAAAATAACCGGGGTCGCGGCGGGAGGCAAGCCATATCAAAAGACATATTTTCTGAAATTTGATGAAAATCAGGGTAATTCTGCCATAGCCCAACTATGGGGACGTGCTAAAATCAAAGAAATGATGACGCAAATGATGGGAGTTGGAGAAACCCAAGCCGGGATAAATGCCGTCACTGACATTGCCTTATCCTATCGGTTGATGTCTAAATATACCTCCTTCGTCGCCGTCAGCGAGGAAGTGCGAGTAAATCCCAATGCACCCAGCATCACCGAAAAAGTCCCCGTCCCAACAACCCCATCCCCAACCAGCCAAACCACTGGTAGCACTGGGAGCAGCAACGTTCACGCTGCACCAGAACCCAGTTTCATGTTAGCAACCCTCAGTTTCGGTGCCTTCTTGGGGTGGAAAAAGCGGCAAATGTCTCGGAAAAACCGGGATACTGAATCATAAATTTTAGTTTTTTATTCTTTGTCCTTTGCAAGTGACAAAGGACAAAGGAAAAAGAATAAAGGACAAAGGACAAAGGACAAAGAATAAATGACAAAGAATAAAGGAAACATTATCCCATGAAATTACCCATAAATCCACGATCATCGGGCAATAAACAGCCCAAACTACCCAAAATATCTTCAAGTATATCATTGATCGTTAAGGGATTATTTTGGTTTTTGAATCTTGGTTTTTTAATTGCAGCCACATTGGGAATGCTCCCGGCAGCATTTAGTTGGGGCAACAACAACGATTTATTTTATACCAGTTTGGTGTTATTCACTCTCAGTTCCAGCATCTGCACGGGCTGTTATTTATGGCTATCTCGACAAACCACCAGAAAAATTCCGTCCCAATTAGGGGCAATGCCAGATATATTTCTGGTGGGTAATCTTACATTTTATGGGCTTAACTTAGCCATCAAATTTAGCCCCATTACTGTGGATAGTCCAACAATTAATCTATATCTCAGCTTAATTGGAGTTTTCATCACTGCTGTAGGCGTTTTAGCCTTGTGGGGATGGCGGCGGTGGCAAAACAAAATTAACCCAAATAATTTAGTTAGAGAAAACCCATTAGGTGCTGCGGCAATTCATGGGTTTTTATTCGCTATTAATGCCACCATCTGGAAAATGGCACTTTCTCCCGATATCTTTTCCCAAGAGGGCAGCATTGAATGGATCATTATCAGCTTAATTTTGATTGCCACAGTAATGATTGTAAGCTGTTTGGGATGGCAGATGCGACATCAGCCCGTCAAACTGTGGCAATTAATGATGGGTGTGGAAGGACCGGTATTTTTGCTATCCTTGCTGTGGTTAGTTCTCTGGTTTGACCCCAACTTACCTTCCATCACCACCCTCCTCGACAACCGGGGTGTTGCCCTGATTTTAGGCAGTATCATCATTTGCATCATTGCTTTTCCCCTAGAACTGTACCAAGGCTATTTACAGCGCTACCCGATGTTAGCATCCCTGCAAATGATTTTCCATAGTATTATGCCCGGTATTGGCGTTTACTGGGGTTTATTTCTCCTATTTTATACTGTGCCAGTGGCCATATTTATAGGGCCACAGTTTCTCTTAATGACCTGGGTGGAATCGTTTTTACAAATGTGGATGTGGCAACCCTGGTGGATGTCAGTGTTAGCCGTAATCTTTTGGATAAGTGCCTTGTTCTTCCTTTTCTTACCTTGGGGAATAGCTCAATCATATATTAAATCAAGTCAGCGGGTTTTTACCGCATTCTCGCGCCAGTACGGACGCCCAATGACCACAGCCATATCCCTAGTAGTATTAACCGCTTGGATGACCCTTGCTCTGGCTAGTCGTCAACCCCAAATAGAAGCATTTAACCTGCTATCGACTCCGGCGAATACCGACAGCGCTAAACAGGAACTTATTGCCAAATCAGAAAAAATTCGCCAGGGACTGCTGGCGGCATATTTGCACCCTTATCGCTACTTGTTCGCCGGACAGGATGACCGCCATATCCGCGATATTTACACCAGTATCCCATTTTTGCCAGAAAATACGGGAGAATTTTTGCAAGGTTTCTATAATCACTTGATTGCACCGTTTTTATACGGGGGCTCCCGTGATGATATCAAAACTAGCGCTCGCCTGTATGCCGAGTTTTTTGATACACCGATTCAAAAAGCCGAGCGGAAAGAAATTCAGCGGGTATTAGAGGCTACGGGTAATTTAGATGATGCCAAAGCGGGGGTGCTGAATATCGACCAGAAAAAAGTCTGGCTGCGAGAGCAGCAGGTGACTGTCCAACCGCATGGAGATTGGGCAGATGTGGAATTGTACGAATTTTACCAAAATAAGACTAATAATGTCGAGGAGGTGTTGTATTATTTTAACCTGCCAGAAAGTGCGGTACTGACGGGGGTGTGGTTGGGTGATAATAATAACCGAGAAAAGCGCTTTCCTTTTAAAGTTTCGACGCGGGGGGCGGCGCAACGGGTGTATAATTCTCAAGTGCAACGGGAGCGACCGATAGACCCAGCGCTTTTAGAACAAGTTGGCCCGCGCCAATATCGCTTACGTGCTTTTCCTGTGCCAGTACCGCTATCGAGTTGGGAGCGGGAGCAAGGGGTAGAACGTCCTACGGAGATGCACTTGTGGCTGACTTATAAAGTGATGCGGCAGGAAAAAGGCTGGCCCATGCCTAAATTAGCAGAAAAGCGCAATATTTTTTGGAATCGGGAAACGGTGCGGTTGCAAAACGGAGCCGAGATTAAATTTCCCCAAGATGATTGGCTGCCTGAATTTATCCCGGCGGCGGGAGAATTTAAACCGGAATTGCATCAAGTGAATTTAGCGGGTGGCGATCGGGTGACGGCGAAACCGCTGGCAATTGATAATTATGCTTTGCCACAAGGTAAGCGGTTGGCGCTGGTGGTGGATGGTTCCCGGAGTATGGGGACACACCGTCAAGAGTTAAAGACATCATTTAAGTGGGTGCAAGAGGTTTTTGCGACGCGCAGTGATGTGGATATTTACTTCACGGCGGCGACTGTTAGTCAACCGCAACGCTGGGATGAGATGGGGCAGTTTAATGCAGATAAAGTGACGTTTTATGGGACGTTACAGCTTCAAGATATGCTGAGTCAGTTTGAGAAACTGCGTGGTAATACTGCTTATGATGGGATAGTGTTGGTGACAGATGATGGCAGTTATGAGCTGGCTGATGATCATAAAGATTTACCGAAATTAGCAGCACCTTTGTGGTTAGTGCATTTAGGGGGAATGCCGAAGGCTTATGATGATGGCATTTTAAGCGTCATTGCTGCTAGTGATGGGGGTGTGGCGGCGGATATTGCTGAGGCACTACAGCGGATGGCAGCCGAGGGGGATTTGGATGATAATGTGGTAAATGTGGTGGATGGTTACGCTTGGGTGGTGGAAAAAGCTGCTGGGGAAAATCTGGCGGACGCCGGTTTTGCGCCTCTAGCGGCGCGTCAGTTAATTGAGAGTTTAAGACCGGAGGAAGATGGGGAGAAGATAGGCAAATTAGATGCGGTTAACGCAATTGCGCAAAAGTATGCTATTGTTACACCGTACTCGTCTATGATTGTTTTGGTCAATGATGCTCAAAGGGAGGCGCTGAAGCGGGCGGAAGCGCAGGCTAACCGGTTCGATCGCGCTGTGGAAGATGGGGAAGAATTGCTCGACCAAATAAATGGGGTTGGCGTCAGTGTACCAGAACCAGGATTGATTATTGGCTTAGGCGCTATTACTTTTATCGGGATAATGCGCCGCCGCCGTTATAAAGGTTCTTAGTTGAGCTAAAGCCCAACTACTAACTTGTGAAAGAGGGCTAAAGCCCAACTACAAACCTCTGAGTATGGGCTATGTTATGGTTGGGAGGGTTGTGGTTTTGGCTTTATTCCAAAAAACGAACTGGTGAAAGCGGGCTAAAGCCCAACTACAAACCTCTGAGTCTTAGGGTGGGCATTGCCCACCCTAAGAAATAATAATTTAGCTAGATGTAGGGGGAAATTATGTATTCATATCAAGTGGGAGGCAGTTTACCGGAAGATGCGCAAACTTATGTAGTGCGGCAGGCAGATTTCCAACTTTATGAAAAACTGAAGCAAGGGGAATTTTGCTATGTGCTGAATTGCCGCCAAATGGGCAAATCTAGCCTGCTAGTGCGGACGATGCGCAAGCTGCAAGCTGATGGTTATAAATGTGCGTCTTTGGATATCTCTGATATTGGCAGTAAGGAGATTTCTTTAGAACAGTGGTATGGTGGGGTGGCGTATAAGCTGGCGAGCAGTTTAGCGCTGGGGGATACTTGGGAGTTTATGAATTGGTGGCAAGAGCGAGATTTGATGTCACCGGTGCAGCGGTTGGGGGAATTTATAGAAACCGTGCTGCTGGTGAAGGTGCGGGAACCAATTGTGATTTTTATTGATGAAATTGATAGTTTACTGAGTTTTAAGCACGCACCCGATGATTTTTTTGCTTTAATTAGGGCTTGTTATAATAAAAGAGCGCAAAATCACGAATATCAGCGATTAACTTTTGCTTTGCTGGGGGTGGGTACGCCTTCAGATTTGATTGCGGACTCCACCCGGACGCCGTTTAATATTGGGCAGGCGATCGACCTGCACGGCTTTGAGCCAGAACAGGTGGAGCCCCTCGCACAGGGATTATGTAAAGGCAATTCTTCTGTCCTTTATCCCCCCCTTTCCAAGGGGGGTAGGGGGGATGCCCCCGATGCCCCCCTTTCAAAGGTGGGTAGGGGGGATGCCACAGCAAAGCCCCCCTTTCAAAGGGGGGTTGGGGGGATGGATGCCCAAGAAGTAATTAAAGAAATCTTAGCTTGGACTTCTGGCCAACCTTTTTTGACACAAAAATTATGTCAAATTGTGTTAAATAATTATGAGAAAGATGGGCTCAAGCCAAACTACGAACTAGAAGAAGGGCTAAAGCCCAACTACAAACCAGCAGTAGAGCAACTGGTAAGAGAAAAAGTTATCGATAACTGGGAATTTCAGGATGAACCAGCGCATTTAAGAACCGTGCGCGATCGCCTCTTGCGCAACCAACAGCGAGCCAGTCGAGTTTTAGGACTATATCAGCAACTATTGCAGAAAGGAGAAATTATTGCCGATGACAGCCAAGAGCAAACCGAATTGCGCTTAAGCGGTATTGCCGTCAGAAGAGATGGCAAACTGCGGATTAGCAACCGCATTTATCAAGAAGTCTTTCATCATAATTGGGTAGAAAAAGCAATTTTAGATTTGCGTCCCTACGCCGAAGCCTTAACCGCTTGGGTAACATCAAACTGTGCTGATGAATCGCGGCTATTACGGGGGATGGCACTGCAGGAAGCCCAAAGGTGGGCAATGGGAAAAAGCCTGAGCGATCGAGATTACCAATTCCTCGCCGCCAGCACCGAAGCCGAATTAGCCAAACTGCGAGAAATTGAAAGCAATCAAGCCGGAGAAATCCAGCGCTTGCATCGAGAAAAAGAACTGCTAGAGAAACTAAACCAAGAACAGGAAAAACGCAAAATCACCGAGGCAGAACTCCAGAAAAAAATCGAGAAAGAACGGGAGCAGAAAAATAAAATTATCGCCGCCAGCGCCGGAGCGATCGTCTCCATCCTCGCCTTTCTCACCGGGGTATTTTGGGTCAAATCCGCCATCAGCGATAGCAACACCCAAATCAACGCCCTCAGCTTATTTTCCGAAGAATTATACAAATCAGACCGAGGATTAGACGCCCTCATCGAAAGCCTCAAAGCTGCCAGCGCTCTGCGGGAGGCGATCGGCATCAGCGCCGATACCAAAATCCGCGTCGTGATGAACCTGCAAGAAATCGTTTACAGCTTAAAAGAGCGCAACCGCTTAGAAGGTCACACCAAAACCATCATCAGCGTCAGTTTTAGCCCCAACGGACAACACCTCGCCACCGCCAGCGACGACAACACCGCCAAAATCTGGACCCCAGAAGGCACCCTCATCGCCACCCTTGACCACAGCCAACCCGTGCGTAGCGTCGCTTGGAGTCCCAATGGCAAAATACTCGCTACAGGCAGTTACGACGACACCATTAAAATCTGGAATCTAGACCAGAGCAACCCCGCAGATCAAACCAGCCCAGTTTCTATGGTTTCTCTTTCCCGAACCATTCAAGCGCAGCAAGACAAAATCACCAGCATCGCCATCAGTCCCGATCGCCAAATCATTGCCAGCGCCGGAGCCGATGGCACAGTCAAACTCTGGACAATCCAAGGGCAGCTCAAATCAACCTGGAAAGCCCATCAAGGCTGGGTCAATGGTATCGCCATTTCCCCAGATGGCAGCACCTTAGCCACCGCCGGGAGCGACCAAACCGCCAAACTCTGGAATTTAACCCGAGGAGCGAACAGCAGTTCGACCCCACGCCAAACCCTAACCGGACATACAGACTCAGTTTACAGCGTCAGTTTCAGCCCCGACGGACAGCACCTCGCCACCGCCAGCAACGACAACACCGCCAAAATCTGGAATTTAAACCAAGAGGCGAACGATCGTGCCACCCTACTCCACACCCTCGAAAGTCACACCAGCTCAGTGCGTAACGTCGCTTGGAGTCCTGACAGCCAGCTCCTCGCCACCGCCAGTTACGACCAAACAGTAAAAATCTGGAGCCAAGACGGCGTACTGCGCGACACCCTCAAAGGCCATAGCGCCCCTGCCTACAGCGTCAGTTTCAGTCCTAATGGCAGCTACATTGCCACCGCCAGCGTTGATGAAACCGTCAGGTTGTGGAGCCTCAACCCTTGGAAATTAAGCACTCTGCCCCGATCGTCCCGAGGAATTCGCAGCGTTAGTTTTGGGCCAGGAGGCAAACTCATCGCCACTGGGGGTGAAGATAAAACAATTAAACTGTGGAACCGCCAAGGCAGCTTAGTCCATACCCTTACAGGACACACCGGGGCAGTTTTAAGAGTCGTATTTTCCCCCGATGGCAGACTGCTCGCCAGCGTCAGCAGCGATAACACCGTAAAAATCTGGCGTTTAACCGACGGCAAATTACTCAAAACCTTGTCCGGCCATTACAGCACCGTCAACAGTGCCAGTTTCAACCGCAACAGCCAGCTCCTCGCCACTGCCAGCAACGATAACACCGTCAAACTCTGGCGAGTCGCTGACGGCCAATTGCTGAACACTTTAACCAGACACCAAAAAGCCGTGCAGAGCGTTAGTTTCAGCCCCAAAGGTAAACTGTTAGCCAGCGCCAGCAACGACCATGCAGTGATTCTCTGGGATGAAGACGGCAATTTTCAGCAAATTTTAGACGACCACACCACCCACGTTTATGATGTCAGCTTTTCCCCCGACGGGAAACTAATTGCTACTGCCAGCGCCCACGGATCCGCTCGGCTCTGGCGACGGGACGGCACCCCCCTGAGCATTCTGCGCCATACTGGACTTGTTACCAGCGTCAGCTTTTCTCCCGACAGCCAGACAGTGGCTACTGGTAGCACAGACAACACAGTGAAACTGTGGCACCGGGACGGAACCCTGCTCAAAACTCTGGCTCACAGTGGGCGAGTCCGCAGTATCAGTTTTTCTCACGACGGCAAGCAACTGGCGGCAGCGGGGGATGATGGTCAGGTGATTTTGTGGAATTTAGATGTAGAAGAGTTGCTGATTTTGGGTTGTGATTTGGCGCAGGATTACCTGAGCAGCAATCAAAATTTTAATTCCACATCACCATTAGAACCCCGCCACCTCTGTATGATAATTGATAATTGATAATTGATAATTGATAATTGATAATTGATAATTGATAATTGATAATTGATAATAATGAAAAATAATGTTATTAAGGATAAATCATTTTCATTTGCCTTGCGGATTGTGAAACTATTCCAGTATCTCAATCAAGAAAAACGTGAGTATGTTCTCTCTAAGCAACTTCTGCGGAGTGGTACAGCAATCGGCGCCTTAGTTCGCGAAGCAGAACACGGCGAAAGTCGTGCCGACTTCATTCATAAATTGGCGATCGCCCTCAAAGAAGCCAACGAAACTCAATATTGGCTAGAATTATTACACAAAGGTGGTTATATAGACTTAAAAGGCTTCAACTCCATCAACCAAGATTGCATCGAGCTTTTAAGACTATTAACCTCAATCATAAAATCAACCAAACAAATAATTGATAATTGATAATCATCAATCATCAATCATCAATCATCAATTATCAATTATCAATTATCAATTATCAATTATCAATTATCAATTATCAATTCAAATGACAAAGAAAAAAAGCATCTTTCCCGCCGTCATCCTAACTGTAGTGGGGCTGTGGCTGGGCTTCGATGTGCTAGTAAAATTCACAGCAGAAAACCTCTGGTTCCAAACCGTAGGATATGCCCAAGTTTTTTCACTGCTGCTGATGATGCGCAGCATCCTACTAATTGTGGGCTTAGGGGTCAGCAGCGGCTTTCTCTTGGGCAACCTACTCCTAGCCAAACAACTGAAATACGACGGGCCAATAGTTCCCCTCCCAGGGGCGCCAGCGCCCACCAGCCCTCTCACTCTGCGCTGGCTGCTACCCATAGTGCTAATTTTGGGTCTGGTATTAGGGACGATCGTCTTTTATTACAGCCAAATCGCCCTGACCTATTGGTGGGCTCCCGCCGCCGAACCGTCAGGGCTACAAAGCATTGGCACAGAAGCAGGCTTAAGCCCATTGCCCTTGAAAGTGCCCCAAGCGCTGGGCTGGGATGAGCTGGGGCGGTTGCTGCGGCAAATCCAATCCCAACCTTATTTACTGGTGGTGGTGCTAGTGGTAGCCATAGCTTGCACCGTGCAACAACGCTTTTTGATTGCTGGCGCCGTTCTTCTCCTGATCGGCAATGCCTACATCCTCTCCGCCCACTGGGCACAGGTGCTGCTATTTTTGCACCCCACCGCATTTAATATCTCCGACCCGCTATTTAATCAAGATATCAGCTTTTACATCTTCGCTCTGCCCCTGTGGAAGCTCTTGGAATTTTGGCTCAAAGGCATATTTTTATTTGCTTTCGCCGCCGTGGGGCTGATTTACCTTACTTCTGGCAACAGCCTCAGCGAAGGCATCTTTCCCGGATTTTCTCCCGGGCAGCGGCGCCACCTCAACGGGTTGGGGGGCGGCTTCATGCTATTGGTGGCTGGTGGCTACTGGCTCGATTGCTATGAGTTGCTTTATTCCACCCGAGGCGTTAGTTATGGCGCCGGTTTCACAGATGTGAACGTGCAGCTACCAGTAGATATCATCCTCGCGCTTTCGGCACTAGCAATCTCGATTAACCTCCTCTCAAAAGCGATCGTCAGCTCTTCTGACCTGAAAAACAGGCAGTCCCAGAGTAGGAGCGATTCGCGAATCGCTCCTGACGATTCGCGAATCGCCCCTACGGCCAAAAAATCCCAGCGTCTGCCACCTTTTAAGCCTTCTTATTTACCCACCCTCAGAACTTTACTACTGTTTTATCTGGGGCTGATGCTGGCAGCAGACTATTTTCTCCCCACAGTGGTGCAGCGGTTGGTAGTGCAACCTTCGGAGCTAGAGCGAGAGCAGCCATACCTCCAACGCAGCATTGCTTTTACCCGCCAAGCCTTTGGCTTAGATAACATTGAAGCCTATCCCTTCGACCCCGAAGGCAAACTGAACCGGGCAGATATTCAAAACAATGACCTGACGATCGGCAATATCCGCCTCTGGGATAGCCGTCCCCTGCTGCAAACCAATCGGCAACTACAGCAAATCCGCCCTTACTATCAATTCCCCGATGCCGATATCGATCGCTACACCCTCAAAACAGAATCACCCCGCCCCAACCAACCCCAAACCGAAAAACAACAAGTCCTCATCGCCGCCCGCGAACTCGATTTTACCTCCATCACCCCAGCCGCCCAAACCTGGGTCAACCAGCACCTAGTTTATACCCACGGCTACGGTTTCACCCTCTCCCCGGTGAATATGGCCGGACCAGAAGGATTACCCTACTACTTTGTCAAAGATATCAGCGGCGATACCGCTGGGACTTTAAACACTTCAGAAGATCGAATTCGTGCCAGCATTCCCATCAGCCATCCCCGCATCTACTACGGTGAAATCGCCAACACCTACGTCATGGCTCCCAGCAAAGTGCCAGAACTCGACTATCCCAAAGGAGAAGACAACGCCTACCACAACTACAGCGGTGCTGGGGGAGTACCCCTGAGCAATTGGTGGCGCCGCCTAGTATTTGCCAAATATCTCAAAAGCTGGCAAATGCTCTTTACCAACAACTTAACCCCAGAAACCAAAGTCCTATACCGCCGCAATATCAAACAGCGGATTACCAGCATTGCCCCCTTTTTGCACTATGACAAGGACCCTTATTTAGTCGTAGCCAATGCCAAGCTGCAAGACAGAGGTCAGCCTCCCACCCCGATCGCCCAAAACTACCTCTACTGGATTGTCGATGCCTATACCACCAGCCAATACTACCCCTACTCTGAACCCAGCGAAGATCAATTCAACTATATCCGCAACTCAGTAAAAGTCGTCATCGACGCCTACAACGGCTTAGTCGATTTCTACGTTGCTGACCCCACCGACCCCATAATCCAAAGCTGGCAAGCCATTTTCCCTGGCATGTTCCAACCCTTAGAGGCCATGCCTGCATCCCTGCGCAGCCACATCCGCTATCCCGTCGATTTGTTTGAAATCCAATCAGAACGCCTGCTCGATTACCATATGACTGACCCCCAGGTGTTCTACAACCGGGAAGATCAGTGGCAAGTACCACAAGAAATCTACGGCAGCGAACCCCGCCCAGTGGCGCCTTATTATCTCATCTTCAAACTGCCCGCCTTCGCTGACGAAGAGTTTATCCTCCTGCACCCCTTCACTCCCACCCGCCGTAACAACCTGATCGGCTGGCTCGCTGGTCGCTCCGATGGCAATAATTATGGTAAGCTGCTGCTTTATCAGTTCCCCAAACAGCGCCTCATCTACGGACCAGAGCAGATAGAAGCGCGGATTAACCAAGACCCAGACATCTCCCAACAGATTAGCCTTTGGAACCGCCAGGGTTCCCGCGTCATTCAGGGTAATCTTTTAGTTATCCCGATCGAAAAGTCTCTCCTCTATGTGGAGCCCCTCTATTTAGAAGCGGAACAGAACAGCTTGCCCACTTTAGCCCGGGTTATCGTTGCTTATGAAAACCGCATCGTTATGGCTGGTACTCTCACCGAGGCGCTCAATACCCTTTTCCAGCCCCAACCCCGTGATAATTGACAATTGATCAATTATCAATTATCAATTATCAATTATCAATTATTAATTATCAATGAACCATCCCCAATACTAACCTATGAATGTTAAAAGCCAGATGCAGCAACTGCTCTCGGAAATCTCCGATGAGCTAGATAATTTCCCCGATCGGGCTTTAGAACCGCTCTTGAGTGCCCTCAGACCCCTGTACTATGACATATATATGCTCAGAGCCGTTCGTCAAGCCCAGGAAACCCTCCAACCGGGAGATACCCTCACTCGCGAGGAAGCCATCCAGTTCTTGGCCTTTATGTGAACCATATTTTGCCGCTGCGCCTATGTTCCTTGAAGTGCGCTACAGCAGGCTGTTTTTGCTCGATCTCCATCGCTTGCCAGCCCCTGCCTACAAGCGAGTCTATGAGTTTGTCTTTTTTAAATTCCCTCAGCTCAACCGGATCGAGGATTTGCCCGAACTCAGGCAGCTCAGTGTCAGTCCCATCTTTTACCGATTCACTCTTGATGACTATCTAGTGGCCATAGAAGTCACAGGTCATTTGGTCAAATTCCTCCGGATTCTCCCCACCCCGGGGGTGGGGAGGAGGAAGTCGGGTTAAATAACCAATAAACAACTGGTAACTATTTATGTCCTTTGTCCTTGGTCATTGGTCATTTGTCGGGGGTTTGGTCTTCTAACCCCTGAAGGGATATCGGACATGTTACCAGTGACAATTGGCGATTCTCTAGCCCGCACACCACGAGCATCTATAAACTGTTGTTGGAAAGAATTAGAAATTGAGATTGTTTTATGGATGGAACTACACTATGGCAACGCTATCAAGAGTGGCTCTACTACCACCAAGAGCTTTCCCTATTCGTGGATGTCAGTCGGATGCAGTTTGATAGCAACTTGATCAATAGCTTACAGCCCAAGTTTGACAAGGCTTTCGCGCAGATGGCGGACTTAGAAGCTGGCAGCATCGCCAACCCGGACGAAAACCGGATGGTGGGTCACTACTGGCTGCGAGACCCGGACTTGGCACCGAAGGATCACCCGGAAATCAAACAGCGCATCGTCGCGACCTTAGAGGCGATCGAAGACTTTACCGCCAAAATCCACTCGGGTGCCATTCATCCCCCCAACGCCCCAAAATTCACCGACGTTCTCTCGATCGGCATTGGCGGTTCCGCCCTCGGTCCGATGTTCGTCGCCGAAGCCCTCGCCCCGGACCTACCACCCCTGGCAATTCACTTTATCGACAACACCGACCCCGCCGGAATCGATCGCATCATCCACCGCCTCCAATACCGCCTCAGTACCACCCTCGTCCTCGTCATCTCCAAATCCGGCGGCACCCCCGATACCCGCAACGGCATGATAGAAGTGCAGCACGCCTTCGCCCAAGCCCAGCTCAACTTTCCTCAGCACGCCGTCGCCATCACCGGTATCGATAGCAAATTGGACAAACAAGCCCGTTCCGAAGGTTGGTTAACCACCTTCCCAATGGAAGACTGGGTAGGAGGACGCACCTCAGAAATGTCCGCCGTCGGATTACTCCCCGCCGCCTTACAGGGAATCGCCATTCGTGAGCTGCTCGCAGGCGCAAAACTCATGGACACCGCCACCCGCCAACCAGACATCAAAACTAATCCCGCCGCCCTCATGGCCATGTCCTGGTACTATGCCGGTAACGGACGTGGCGAAAAAGACATGGTGGTATTGCCTTACAAAGACAGCCTGCTCCTATTCAGCCGCTATCTACAGCAGCTAATTATGGAATCTCTAGGCAAAGAAAAAGACCTAGACGGCAACACTGTCTATCAAGGAATTGCCGTTTACGGCAACAAAGGCTCCACAGACCAGCACGCCTTCGTCCAGCAACTGCGCGAAGGCGTCCCCAACTTCTTCGCCACATTTATCGAAGTCTTGGAAGACCGCACCGGACCAAGCCCAGAAGTAGAAACCGGAGTCACCACCGGCGATTACCTGTGTGGCTTCCTCTTGGGCACCCGCCAAGCCCTTTATGAAAATGGGCGAGATTCCATCACTGTCACCATTCCCCAAGTCAATCCCCGCACCGTGGGCGCTTTAATTGCCCTCTATGAGCGGGTGGTGGGACTTTATGCCGAGCTGATTAATATCAACGCCTATCATCAACCGGGAGTGGAAGCAGGCAAGAAGGCGGCGGCTAGCATCCTGGAACTGCAAAACCGCCTCATCAAGGTCCTGCAAGCTGAAGCTGCCCCCTTATCTCTGGAGGCTCTGGCGACCAAGGCGGGGGCAGAGGCGCAGGTAGAAACTGTTTACCAGATTCTGCGCCACCTGGCGGCGAATCGGCGTTCTGTGTTTTTACAGGGCAATTGGGGCAAACCCGCCACAGTTCTGGCATCCTTCAAAGCTGATTCTTAAACAATTAACAATTGATAATTGATAATTGACAATTGAGCATTGATAATTAGACAATTATTAATGCTTAATTATTAATGATTAATTGCTAATTATTAATTATCACTTAAACAATTAACAATTAATAATTATTGATTGTTAATTGTTAATTATCAATTATCAATTATTAAGTTCCTCATGCCGTTGACGATTCTGGTTGTGGATGACGATGCAGGCATTCGCTTGGCAGTGGGCGATTACCTGGAATTTTGCGGTTACTCAGTCTTAGTCGCTGAGAATGGCAAAGAGGCGCTAGCGTCTCTGAAGGCTTATCGACCTCAGTTGATAGTGACAGATGCAGTGATGCCTGAGATGGATGGTTTTGAACTGGTGAAGCAAATCCGACAAATCCCATCCATGCGGTTATTACCAGTGATTTTCTTGACGGCCCACGCCAAGACACAAGAGCGAATTCTTGGCTATCAGCTTGGTTGTGATATTTACTTGCCAAAGCCGTTTGAGCTGGAGGAGTTGGGGGCGGTGATTAGAAATCTTTTGGAGCGATCGCAGCTCATTCAAGCCGAGTGGCACTTTGCGGCTCCCTCAGTCGCCCCCCCTAGTACCACCGCACCACCGATCGTTCCCCCAATCAGCCTCAGCACCAGAGAAACAGAAGTTTTGCAACTACTGGCGATGGGTCTTTCTAATGGGGGGATTGGCGATCGGCTCCACCTCAGCCCCCGCACCGTCGAAAAATACGTCAGCAGCCTCCTGCGGAAAACCGACACCGCCAACCGCGCTCACTTAGTTCGCTTCGCGATCGAACACCATCTGATTTAGCCAGCACCATCCAGACTTGAGCCTCCCGGCCCGCCTTCTATTTCTGGCTCCCCTCCGGGGAGACGGGTCACATCTTCTAGCAACCCCGTGCAAGCATCCCACAGCAAATCGATCACCCGGTCAAATCCATCAGGACCGCCATAATACGGATCCGGCACTTCCTTCGTTTGGTGGTGGCGACAAAAATCGCACATCATCCGCACTTTCTCGCGATATTTTCCCTGGGGATCAAGCGCCAGAATATCCCTGTAATTTTCTCGATCCATCGCCAGAATCAGATCGAATTTCTCTAAATCTGCCTTTTCTAACTGGCGTGATTTACCTGTAAACTGCATCCCTCTCTTTCTTGCAGCCGCTACCATGCGCTGGTCAGGCGAACTCCCCACATGATAACTAGAAGTGCCCGCCGAATCACACCAGATCCTGCCAGCCATATTTTTTTCCGCTACCAAATAGTTCATAATGTTTTCGGCGGCTGGACTACGGCAGATATTACCAAGGCAGACAAATAGGAGTTTATAGGGCATCGTCCTCAATTAGCAATTTTCGCAACGTAGTGGGGGCAATTGATCAATTGCCCCGACCAAGGGGCTCAAGCCCAAAGAAAGCCCTGAGCAGAGTCGAAGGGTACAAACATTGGGCTGAAGCCCAACTACAATCCGGGCAGATTCAGTCCGCCGGTCAATTCTTCCATCCGCTCGCGCATAGTGGCGGTGGACTTTTGATAAGCATCTATCGCCGCCTCCGCCACCAGGCTAGCCACCACATCAGCTCCCTCACCGAGAACATCGGGGGAAATTTCCACCCGTCGGGGTTCTTGGTTGCCACTCAAGTAGAATTTCACCAAACCACCGCCAGCAACTCCTTCTACTTCGAGCTGATCTAATTCTTCCTGAAGCCTTTTGGCTCCCTCTTGCACCTGCTGAGCTTTTTTGAAAGCTTCGGTTAGCTCTTTCATTTTTCCGAGACCGAAGCCGAATCCCTGTCCTTTTGCCATAACTGGTTGACTCTGTATGGGTTAAACGTTAGTTTCTATTATTCTGACTCAGGAGCATCGATGACATGAGGGTCCTCGCGTCAGCATCATCACACCGATGATCGTATTTGGTGACAATGCACCAAACCACCGCCTTGCTCGCTGTAGCAATTTGTGCATTTTAACTCAGGGGCGTACCAAATCCCGATGATAATTGATAATTGATAATTGATAATTGATAATTAATGATTAATAATTAGTAATTATCAATTGTCAATTGTCAATTGTCAAACGCCAGAGCTACTCCAGAACACGGGAGCTTTTTTCTTCACCACGGGTGGGGAGGAAAAAAGCTCTGGTGTTGGTTAGACCTGTGGTAGCTACATTTGGGGAAACTCCCCGAGGATCCGCACTTCTGGTTCCAGAGTCACAGACCAGCGCTGTTGCACCTGCGCCTGAACGTAATAGATCAGTTGGAAGATATCATTAGCAGTGGCACCGCCACAGTTCAGAATAAAGTTGGCGTGACGCTCCGCCACACGGGCAGCACCAATTTGGTAGCCCTTGAGGCCGGTTTGCTCCACTAACCACCCGGCACCGTGAGGGCCTTCTGGATTGCGGAACACGCTGCCGCAGCTAGGCAAGTGGTAAGGCTGGGTGTTGCGCCGGTGTTCTAACTGCTCAGCGGTGTTAGCAGTGACCCGATCTGGGTCAGCACCGGGTTTGAGGGCGAAGGTGGCTTCCACCACGGAGCGATCGCTGTAGCGTCCTGGGGCACTCTGTGCCAATGCCTGCAGCTCCGAGGTGCGATACCTGTAACCCAAGTCGGCGACTTCGAGAACTTCCACATTACCCTTGGGGTCGAGTACCACCGTATTGACTAGGATATCGGCGGTGCTAGTGCCGTGGGCACCAGCATTCATCACCACAGCTCCCCCCACAGTGCCCGGAATGCCTACTGCCCACTCCATGCCTTCCCAACCCAGTTCAGCGGCTTTCCACGCTAGACGGGCGAGAGACTGACCGGCGGCTGCCCGCACTGTGCCCGTTTCTGGATCGAAGTGGGTATAACGCAGGTTGCGGGTGCCGATCGACAGTCCCGGTAAGCCCCGATCGCTCACCAGCAAATTCGACCCAGCACCCACCAAAGTCACTGGCAAATTCCGCGCATTCGCCCACTGGAAACTAGCCTTCAGTTCCTCCAAATTTCGTGGCGATACATACCACTGCGCTGGCCCACCGACGCGAAACGAAGTGAGCGTGGCAAAAGAAATCTGTGATTTGACTGCACAATCAGTCCCAGGCAAATACATCGAGCCATCAGTAACAAGCTGTTTGGCTTTTGGCTCATGAGATTTGGTCGTGGCGTTGGCCTTGGCCGCATTTACAGCTATCAGCGGTTCATGGGAAATAGTCATAATCTTCCAGGTAAGTAAGCCAAAGTGGGACTAAATTGCGGGCATGGGTGCGCTTCTTGGCGCCATAGGCAAATACTTCTGCCCGCCAGCCCCCAGCATAGTAATGCTGGGGTCAATCAAACAGGTGCCCCCTCCACCAAGGGGAAGCTCCTGCTGCCTGGGATCGCTACGCCTGAAGGCGTAAAAATTAAGCGGGGTGGCGGGAAGAAGCAGGTGCGGCGAATTCGCGATGAAAAGCCATCAATTCCGGGATCATTTGATTCAAATTTCCCGCTCCGAGAAACAGAGCTAGATCCCCAGGCATCAAGGTTTCCTTGAGAAACTCCGCCACCGACTCCAGAGATGATTGGTAATGCACTCGCGGGTGATGTTTGGATACAGCCTCTGCCACTGTTTTCCCACTGATTTTGCCTAAATTTGGTTCCCCTGCACTGTAAATATCACTTACTACCACTAGATCGGCTTCGCCAAAGGATTCGGCAAACTCCGACAAAAATGCTTCCGTGCGACTGTAGCGATGGGGTTGGAAAATGGCCACTACCCTTCTGGGTGCAGTGACTCCCAATCCCTTAGCATTTAGCCTAGCTGAACTCAGGGTGGCACGAATTTCGCTCGGGTGGTGGGCATAGTCATCGACAAACAAGATGCCATTAGCCTCTCCCCGTCGTTCAAACCGGCGGCGGCTCCCTTCAAAGTTGGCCAAACCGGCGGCGATCGTCTCAAAATCCAACCCCAACCATCGGCCCACTGCCACCACTGCCAGCGCATTACTGAGGTTGTGTTCACCCAACAGAGACAGGGAAAGCTGACCTAAGATGGCTCCGTGTTCCCACACTCTTGCCGTCGTCCCATCAGCTCGATAGGCCACGCAATCTACTGTGTAATCGGCTCCCGCTTCTGGCCGCAAGCTGTAAGACACGCTCGGTTGCAGGCGTTCTCGGACGATGGGGCAGTCGATCGACCCGATCAGGGTTTCACATTGCTGCTGGAACCCCTGGAACGTTGCCACTACCTGCTCGATGCTTTCGTAGTGGTCTGGATGATCCAACTCTATATTAGTCACTACACCGATTTTTGCGGCTAGTTTCACCAGGGAACCATCAGACTCATCGGCTTCCGCCACGAATAATGGACTGTTCCCCATCCTGGCATTGCCACCCCAGGCATTCACCTCTCCCCCAACCACGATCGTCGGGTCGAGTCCTGCGGACAACAACATATAGCCGATGGCGCTGCTGGTGGTTGTTTTCCCGTGGGTTCCCGCTACCGCGATGCTTTGAGGATACTGCCCCATCAACGCCGCCAGTAGATCCGAGCGGTGGAATATCGGGCATCCCAAATCTAGGGCAGCTCGATATTCCTCATTACTCCGATTGATCGCTGTGGAGCAGATCACTTGAGGCAACCAATCCCCTGACACCTTCACACCTTTGCTGACTTCTGTTCTAGGCGCGATCGCTGTTAACCCCGACTCTCCTAACTCTGAAGCTACCACCGATACCAAATGTTTTTCTGCCAGTTCGCTCCTTTGCCGAAAAAAATCTAAATTGCTGGCATCTTGATGCCAGAATATATGGGCACCTATTTCTTGCAGGCTCTGGGTGATATGGCTGGAGCGAATATCCGAGCCATACACTGGCCATTGGCTCTTGGCGAGAATATATGCTAAAGCTGACATTCCAATCCCACCAATGCCGATGAAATGGAAAGGTCTCCCGCTGAAATCAATCTGATTTTGCATTTGCAGCTCCTTACTCACCACACCACACCGAACCGATAACAAGCGATATCATATCAGGTATTTTTTTTTTGCGCTCCCTCGCTTTGTCAAAGTCATCAAACTGGGCTGTGCAACCCACCTCAACCTTCATTTGACAGTCAAATACAGTCATGGCTAGTCCCTTTCCTGATATTTTCTCTGCCTGGTTCAGGTTTCCCCTCACTTTCCTAACACACTTTTTAGGTTTTGCATTCCCTCTATTTTCTCTGGCATCATCTCCCCGGTCTTTATATCTAATCATTAATCTGTTATTATATCCCTACCAAATAAAGAATCGGGCTGGAGCCGCCGCGCCACAAACACCGCTGCTCTTCAGCCGGATAGGGCATGGTAATCGCAGGTGCCGGACTGGCTCGCTAACTACGCAGGAATATGAATAATTGTCAATAAGTAACTCACAGCGATCGCGCCCCCCGCTCCGGAAAGTCCACAGGTTTTGCCATCATTTTAGGCTCGAGGGGAGGATAATCCTCAAAAGACTGTTTTCGGGATCGACTGTAACCGGTCAGGCTTCTGGTGACATCTGATGGAAAAGGAACAGAAATTTTAAAATCTCAAATGCGCTTTTGTGAAAATGCGCGGTCAACTTTACGATATGATGTGGGTCAAAAGCGTGGCCTGCGCTTTTGACCCTACCGGCCACAAGCCGCTACATATAAGCGCAAGATTGTCAATACCCAAAGTCAAATACTTTGGTCGCAATCAGCGCTGTATGGAAATCCGGCCATATGTTGACCAACTTTCCTGGGTTTAAACCCAAGTCAAGACCGGGAAGTATTTCTGGGATAGCTTTCTGAGTTGCCCTCACTCCCGGGTATAGATCGGCTCTCGCCACCCTCTGTGGTTTCTCTGTTGTTTGGCGCCGGGACTCTCATCTGAGGTCAAACGGCTTTGATCAACTTCTGCCTGGACAAATTGATATTGTATTTCCGGAAGCGGCAAATATCCCGCCCCGCTTTCCGATAACCGCTGCCTCACCTGCCCCACCGCAAGGGGTGGGGGGAGCGGAAGTACCACAGCGGGAAAAATTCTAATAGTGATAAGAGTAGCAATCAACGGTTTCGGACGCATCGGGCGCAACTTCATGCGCTGCTGGCTGACTCGCCAAAATAGTAATCTTGATGTAGTCGCCATCAACGACACCTCAGACCCAAAAACCAATTCTCACTTGCTGAAGTATGATTCTATGCTCGGCAAGTTAAATGCGGATATTAGTGCTGATGACAATTCGATTACCGTCAACGGCAAAACAGTTAAATGCGTGTCCGATCGCAACCCCTTAAACTTGCCTTGGGCAGAATGGGGAATCGACTTGGTAATTGAATCCACAGGTGTCTTTATTGACAATCCCGGAGCATCCAAACATATCCAAGCTGGCGCCAAGAAAGTGCTGATTACCGCCCCCGGTAAAGGTAGCAATATCGGCACCTATGTGATGGGGGTCAACCACCACAGTTATAAGCACGAAGATTACGCCATTCTCAGTAACGCGAGCTGCACCACTAACTGTTTGGCTCCCGTGGTTAAGGTCCTCCACGAACGCTTTGGCATCATCAAAGGCACCATGACCACGACCCACAGTTACACTGGCGACCAGCGTTTGCTCGATGCTAGCCACCGGGATGTGCGTCGAGCCCGAGCCGCTGCTCTGAACATTGTCCCCACTACCACTGGTGCTGCTAAAGCTGTGGCTCTGGTAATCCCGGAAATGGCTGGTAAGCTGAATGGGATTGCCTTGCGGGTGCCCACTCCCAACGTTTCTGTGGTTGACTTTGTGGCGACAGTGCAGAAAAAGACTTTTACTGAGGAAGTCAATGAGGCTCTACAGGAAGCGGCTAATGGTTCTCTGAAAGGAATCTTGGCTTACAGCGACTTGCCTTTAGTTTCTGGCGACTATAAAGGCACTGATGAGTCCTCGATCGTCGATTCCAGCTTGACGATGGTGATGGATGGAGACTTGGTAAAAGTCATCGCTTGGTATGATAACGAGTGGGGCTACAGTCAGCGGGTCGTTGACTTAGCGGAACTCGCTGCCGACAAATGGGTGGCTTAAGGTAGCGCCCTAGGTCAAAACTGAGAATTGAGAGTTTAGATTTCCTACCTAATCTAAATTCTCAATTCAAAAATGCTGAAATCCTAAGCTGCGGCTTAATTCCTGCTCTGGATATACCCCATTGCGATCGCGCAGCCAAACTTCAGGCTCCATCGTGATATAGCCCACGATCGCCCCTGGACGCTTCAATTTTCCCACCAAGACACGGGCGCTTTCCGGTGGCAGACACAACACCAACTCAAAATCTTCCCCACCATATAAAGCCCAATCTATTGCTGTCTCCTCACCCAGCCACGCCGTCAAAGCGGGTGGCATCGGAATCAAGCCCCGCTCAATAGTAGCGCCACAACCACTGGCAGCGGCGATTTGACATATGGCATCAGCTAAGCCATCACTACTATCCATCCCTGCTACCCGCAGGGGCGATGCGCTCATAGATGATTTCACATCCCACAAAATTTCCCTTACGTCAAGACGCGGACGCGGACGCCGATGCGCCTCAATGAAGTTTTGGCGCGTCTGCGCACTCAAAATCGTTCCTTTTTCTGGGTGCAGCAGCAATTCCAACCCGGCGCGAGAGGCCCCATGCCATCCGGTCACCACGATCGCATCCCCCAGTTGAGCATTGGCGCGGCGAATCGTCATTTCTGGGTCGCCCCAGCCAAAAGCTGTAATAGAAATTGTATTTACAGGAGAGCGCACCACATCTCCCCCCAAGATTGGCGTAGCGTACCTCCCCAAACAAGCCGCCATCCCCTCATAGAGTCCCTCTACCCAATTTACCGGAGTATCCCCCCTCACCGCCAAACCCACGGTAATCCCCAAGGGCACGGCTCCCATTGCCGCCAAATCCGATAAATTGGCCGCCGCCGCTCGCCAACCAGCATCAGCTGCAGTGGTCGTAGCATCACTGAAATGCACGCCATCGACCAATACATCTGTAGTAACAACTAGGTGAGAGCTTTCTGGCGCTGCCCAAGCGATACAGGCGCCATCATCACCGATAATTTCCGGAGGACAAAAGCGGTGCAACCGCTCCAAAAGTCCCTTTTCTCCAAGATCACTAACTAACATGATTGCTAATTATCAAATGAGGGTGTAGGACATAGAGTTTGGGAGAAGTGGTATTACCCCCGATACCCGATACCCTACACCCTACACCCTACACCCAAAGAAACTCTAGGCGGCAGGGGTAACTAGATTCTCAGCTCCTTGTACAACTCGGGCAGAGATAATTTTGTCACCCTTTTTGATTTTGCCGAGGATTTCCGCCCCTTCAACCACATAGCCAAAGACGGCATAGCGACCATCCAGCAAGTTGAGACCGGCTGGGGTCAGCTCTGGCTCAAACAGGAAGAAGAAAAACTGGGAAGAACCACCATCCGGCTCTGCTTCTGGTCGAGCCATCGCGACGGCGCCGTAGGCGGAGAAAGGCAACACAGGCTCAGCGAAGTATATCCCCAAGTCTTCTAGGGTGCTGCCATAGATGGGTTTTTCATCTCCCCGAACCAGAACTTCTAAGGGGACGTTGCGATAAACGCCGGTTTTGGGGTCGATGAAACCCTCATCGGGGCCAGGTGGGTCGCCGGTTTGTAAAACGTAGAAGTCTTCGGAGCGAATGAAGGGCAGACCATCGTAGAACCCGCGCTGCACTAAGTCCACAAAATTGCCAGCGGTGACGGGGGCGCTGTACCCGTCAACGATGACGGTGACAGCACCGGCGCTGGTTGTTACCTCTACGGTGGCGCGTCCTTTGAGTAGGGGCCGGTTGCTGTACTCGGCGGGCACCTCAAAGGGAAATTCTTTCACCATCAACTCTTCGATTTGCCCGATGCTGTGGAGAAGACGATCTCGCGCCGCCAGGGTTTGAGCTTTGTCCTGGGCTTCCGCCGCTGACTGCAAAGAGACTATTTGGCCTTGCATCTGCGTCAGCAGCTCTTGTGCGCGGGGTTGTCGCTCTTCGGGGATGTCATTCAAAATTCCCTCGAATTGAGTTTTTACGAGCAGGGATGCCCGACTGATATCGCTGGTAACGCCGTTCCAGCGTTTAGCCCGCAGTTGGAAGGAGATATCTTCCAAGCTGATTTGAATTTCTCTAACTTTCTGGTTGTCAATTGGCAAGGCGTAGCGCAGTAAGGCTTTAGCATCGGTGATGGCATTGCCCGCTGGCAAGATGCTCTCCCGTGCGTAGCTCAACCCGGTAAACAGGTTGAACAGCAGCAGTGCCAAGAGCGTGGTTTTGAGCAAGCGCGCCCACAAACTGGCGCGATTTTCCCTCCAAGGAAGCATGGATTTATATCTTTTACCACAAAATTGCATTTTTCCATCTTCCCATACTGCTGGGCAATCCCGGCATCTAATTCTAGTAAGCTGGGGATTTGTTCTGGTCTCAGGTGGGATATCGCTGAAAATTTGGCTAAAAAAATAATTTCGTGCTGGGGAGGCGAGGCCGATCGCTTCGCTGACCTTCGCTTCAGGATACAATGTAATGCCGATTGTTGTCGGTAAAAAATATTCGTCAACGAGCTAGCCCGCTGTAAGTGGTATGGTGGCGACTTGACTACATTGCCGCTGGAACGCCCCAAGACTACCGAAGCCCACAACGCCAGACTAACCAGGCCCGTTTCTGTGTCAAAATCCGGTTTCTTGGCCCAGGCAATCTCGGCGGTGGTAGCACTCGATTGGGAGTGGGGCGCTGGCGCTGTGGTTAAATTGTCATGGGGAAGCGGTAAAAAAAGGTCCTCTACTGCTTTCCAGTCATCGCCACGCTTGATGGCGGTTCTCTCCAGGAAATAAATACAGATGATTTCTAGCAACGACTTTAGACCTGGCGTCACGATCGAGTTAGATGGTGCAGTTTGGCGGGTGGTGGAATTCCTCCACGTCAAACCCGGAAAAGGTTCCGCCTTCGTGCGGACCAAGCTCAAAAACGTCCAGAATGGGAGCGTCGTGGAGCGAACTTTCCGCGCTGCGGAAGTGGTGCCCCAGGCGACTTTGGAAAAGCGCACGATGCAATACACCTACAAGGATGCTGAGCAATTCGTGCTGATGGATATGGAAACTTACGAGGAATCGCGACTTAACCCCGATCAAATCGGCGATCGCGTTAAGTACCTCAAGGAAGGTATGGAAGTTAATGTCGTCCGGTGGGGCACGCAAGTGATTGAGGTGGAATTGCCTAACTCCGTGATTTTAGAAGTTACCGAAACTGACCCCGGTATTAAAGGTGATACCGCTACTGGTGGGAGCAAACCCGCGATCGTGGAAACCGGGGCCCAAGTGATGGTGCCTTTGTTTATCTCCATCGGAGAGCGGATCAAAATCGATACCCGCAACGATTCTTATCTCGGTAGAGAATAATGCCCTCTCCGAGGGTGACGGGGGGACGGTGGGGACGGTGGGGACGGTGGGGACGGTGGGGACGGTGGGGACGGTGGGGACGGTGGGGAGTGTGGGGAGTAATCTTCCCCCTCTTCCCACCCCTCCCCACACTCCCCTGGTCCCCGTCACCCCGTCTCCTCGTCACCCCGTCACCCCGTCTCCTCGTCACCCCGTCACCCCGTCACCCCGTCTCCGTGTGTTTGCGTTCCCTAATTTCAAGGGGGTTAGATCAACTGTGCAAATGGACTTAAACGAACTGCGCGAGCTGCTAGCAGCGATCGATAAAACTGATATTTCCGAGCTGATTTTAAAAAGTGATGATTTCGAGCTGACCGTGCGCAAAGGCACTACTATCCCAGAGGGTAGTTTATCTCCCTTGGAAGCTCGGCTGCGGCTCGGTGGTGGCGTCGCCAGCGCTGGTGAACCAGCGGCTGCTCTCGCACCCACCAACGCCCCTGATGTAGTTCCCCTGACCAGTTCCCGAACTGAGGGGAGCCGAACCCAAGGCGCGACTGAGGTGGCTACTACCTCTAGCTCTGGGACTGCGCCATCGAGTCCCCCACCGGGTAGCGAGAAATGGGTTGAGGTGAAGTCCCCGATGGTGGGCACTTTTTACCGCGCCCCAGCCCCGGATGAACCACCTTTTGTCAACCCGGGCGATCGGGTTCGGGTCGGTCAAACCCTATGTATTATCGAGGCCATGAAGCTGATGAACGAGATTGAGGCGGAAGTATCTGGCCAAATCTTGGAAATTAAGGTGCAAAATGGCACTTCTGTAGAGTTTGATCAGGTGTTAATCACGATCTCCCCCGACTAATACCCTGACATTGCTCGCAAGTCATTTGCCTAAAGTCTTTTGCTAATGACTTGCACTCATATTAATTCTCCATCCCATCCCCATTTCAGTATTTTACTTCAATAAATATATTTTTCATTTAAATGAAGTTTTTCCCATATGTGCCCCATGTGTGTCGAGTGTGGGACCAGCGCAAGACTTAGGAATAATTTATTTATAATAATTGTCAATAAAAATTAATTACTCTATTGTTATGAAAATGTTTAAAGGTATAATCAGAGTATCAGTAGTTGGATAGGGATGGAAGACATGAAACCAGGGCGGCAAGTACCACCAGAAGTAATCTTGCAAGTAGCTGAGTATTTCAGCATTTTGAGCGAGCCGATGCGGCTGAAACTGTTAAACTTGCTCCGCCAAGAAGAGAAATGTGTGCAAGAACTGGTAGAAGCGACTCAAACCAGTCAGGCAAATGTGTCAAAGCATCTGAAAGTGATGTTACAAGCGGGCATCCTCAGCCGCCGCAGCGAAGGTACTTCCGCCTACTACCGGGTGGAGGATCCGTTAATTTTTGAACTGTGTAACTTGGTGTGCGATCGGCTCGCCGAGCGAATCGAAAACCAAGCCCGCTTTTTCCGCGCCTTGAGCTTGAGTGGGCACAAGTAGGTAGGGGTGTACGGCCACTTTCCCTAACGGTTCGGGGCCGCCCCCACACCCTGACCTAAAACATAAACTCGGACTTAAAAACTTGCCGCGTCAGGGGTTGAGGTACTTCTAAGCCTTCACCCCCTAACAGGGTCAGAGGTTTGCCCTCTACAGAAATCCACACCTTAGCATCAGGCTCCAAAGCAGTGGCAGTATAAAGCACCTGCTGCAATCGCCCGATCATCATTTGGCTACCACCGCCGGTGGTAAACTCAGCCGACAAATCTACGTGAATGCCATCACTATCAACCTTCATGCCACGCAGTTGCGTTCCCTGGGGAATAGCTGTGGGCGCATTGGGATCCGTGGCGGTCACGGTGAGCAATTTATCAAATGCGGCACTGATTAACTGGGTGGGTTCTGTCGCCGCCACCTGTACTGGTACGGGCAAGCCTTGGGGTTCCCCACCATCGTCTTTGAACAAGTAAATTTGTACCGTTTGCTCTATGCCAGTAGGAGCCGAAGGGGAAGCGGAAACCGACGGCGATGGCGATACCTGGGGTGTCTCCACGGGGATAGAAATTCCAGGGGTGGACTCAATAGACCTCTGGGAGTTCCAAGTCCACCAAGCCGTCCCCCCACCCACAGCTAACACTAAGGCTGATATCCCAGCAACTACTGGCCAAGGATTCCGATTTACTTGTTGTTGTTCTGTCATATGAAAAGTCCTCCTCGAGGATGAAATATTGATTAGCGATCGCCCCGGCGGCGTCCTGCCGGTGGGGCTGTACCGCGCCCCTTTCCTGCAATAGTCTCAAGGAAAGCCTACAGCCCAACTACAGTTGTTTGGCGATCAATTCCTGAAAAAAATAAGGCTACCGGGCGGCGGTTGCTTGCTCTGGCGCCGCCAGACGCACCCATGCCACAATTTCGATTCTGTCTTCGGTGATGTGTAGTTGTAACACCCGCGCTGTTAGTCCTTCGGTCTCAAATTTCTGGATGTCCAGGCGGTTGGTCAAGTTTTCCGCGAGTCTGTCTAGCAGCCTTTGTGGCACTTGTTTATCGCCATAGAAAATTCGCGGTTGCACGAGCTGCAACTGGCGCCCCCCCGCGAGCGTGAAGCCAGACTCTAAAATTACCTTCAAAGTTTTGTTTTCTCGGCGGTCTTCGATTTCTGCTGCCAAGCGGAGGCGATCGTCCGGTAAAAATTCTACCTTGGGGTTGATAATTTGATATCTTTGTGCTAGTCTTTGCGCGGCTTCCGAACTATCTGCAGTCAAATTCGGTCCAATTTGACGGATATATTCCAGCACCGCCGGGGACCGGAGAGCTTGATTTGCATCCGCCTGGGTAATTCTCAAGCGCATTGCTCCCCGCAGGGGTTGACGCAAAAGCTGAGATAAAGATGTTTCTGACTGCTGCTGCAGGCGGTTGATATCCACATCCAAGGGGTCGGTTTCCAGTTCCAAAGTATCAATCCGGAAATCTGGAGTCACGTATAAACCCCGCGCCGCCAGTCGCAACTTACTGATTTTTCCCCCTAACAGTTGGTAGCTGGGGATATTATCCAAACGGACTTCGAGGGCCTCGGCGCTGTTGATGCGCGCCCGGATGCTACGCTCTGCGGCGGAGTCGATCGCCAGCCCCAGCGGAGAAATCAAAGTCAGTAAACCAGACAGAATAAGCGATAGCAGTTCCATATCACCAGCCAGCCCCCAAGGACATAATCAACAGTAATTTTAAACCGAATTCTCCCGTCACTGCCCCCCTCACCACCTCCATGATCCCTACCGGTACATTAAGTAGCGAGATGATCATCTAATTTCCACCATACCAGGCGTTCCCATCCAAACCACGGCAACCAACCCAAGTAAAAATGACATATTTAAGCAGAATCGAGGCATTCATCGCTAATTGGGAGGACAGATTTGTAGAAGTCAATCCCGATGAAGTTTTCAAACAAAGTCCCCAAGGCAACATCAATACTGATGGCACTTCTGCCTGTTGCGATTCTCCCGCACTTTCTAAATACCATCGTTACTTTAAAAAATCCATCGAACCGGGAGTAAGAGACCTTACTGTAGCTTTAATCTTAAAATTCAACTGCATAACTTATTCTAGTTGTCAAGGGCATTTATCTACCCCCGATGCGGCGATGCGGCCAAGATATGTTGCCATGCTCCCGCGAGATGACAATGATTACCGCCGCCTATTTCAGATTTTACAAGACTTGGCGGATCTGACTAACTCGCAACTACCTGAAAATCCGGTAAAAGTGGTGTTAGGCAGCGATATTCTGGAATCAGAAACCTGCACCATGCCCGGTATTACGCTATTTTTTGTGGCGGCTGATGAAATATCGGAAACAACTTATTTTATGGAATTAGATAAGGTTTATGCTCACCTTTGCCAAATAATTCAAAATTATTCAGTGTAATTAGGGAAATTTGGCGATCGTTATAGTGATTGCAAATAAAAATGGGATTGGGCTCGGACTTAAATCAGTTAAGCATTGGTCAGCCCTCACCCTAAATCCCTCGACCAGAAGGGGGAGAGGGACTTTAAGGGCGAGATGCAAATAAAAGTAGGGTGGGCATTCAATGCCCACCCTACTGGTCATTAGTCATCGGTCATGGGTGAAAGAACAAATGACCAAGGACTAATCACGAAGGACTAATTAGTAATCGAAGTCACCGCCTGCGCCTGCACCTGCGGGAGCGCTTTCTTTGGGTTCGGGCTTATCGACGACGATGCACTCGGTGGTGAGTACCATTCCGGCGATCGAGGCGGCATTTTGCAGCGCCGAACGAGTCACCTTGGCGGGGTCAACGATGCCAGCTTCAAACATATTCACATATTCGTTAGTAGCGGCGTTGTAACCCACATCGAAGGGCTTCTCTTTGACGCGCTCGGCGATGACGGCGCCGTTTTCACCAGCGTTTTGGGCGATGCGCTTCAGGGGAGCTGCCAGAGCGCGGGCAACGATAGTAGCACCGGTGAGAGATTCGCCAGTGAGGTTGTTGTTAGCCCACTCTTCCAGTTGGGGAACTAGGTGCGCCAGGGTGGTGCCACCGCCGGGGACGATACCTTCTTCTACTGCAGCTTTGGTAGCGTTGATAGCGTCTTCCAGGCGCAGTTTGCGGTCTTTCATTTCGGTTTCAGTAGCTGCACCTACTTTGATGACAGCCACGCCACCAGCCAGCTTGGCTAAGCGCTCTTGCAGTTTTTCTTTGTCATAGCTAGAGTCGCTTTCTTCCATTTGGCGGCGAATTTGTTCGCAACGAGCCTTGACGGCGGTTTCGTTGCCTTCAGCCACAATGGTGGTGTTGTCTTTGGTGATGGTGATGCGGCGAGCTTGACCGAGCATATCGAGCTTGGCGTTTTCCAGCTTCAAGCCAGCGTCTTCGGTGATGAGTTGACCGCCGGTGAGGATGGCGATGTCTTCGAGCATGGCTTTGCGGCGATCGCCAAATCCAGGAGCCTTCACCGATGCCACATTCAGCACACCCCGCAACCGGTTCACCACTAGGGTTGCCAGAGCTTCTTTCTCGATATCTTCAGCGATAATCAGTAAGGGTTTGCCAGAGCGAGCTACTTGCTCCAGAACTGGGACCAAATCTTGTACCAAACCGATTTTCTTGTCCGTCAACAGGATGTAGGGAGACTCCAGGACGGCTTCCATCCGCTCGGTGTCGGTGACGAAGTAGGGAGAGATGTAGCCTTTATCGAAGCGCATCCCTTCGGTAATTTCCAGTTCGGTGGTCATGGACTTGCCCTCTTCGAGGGAAATCACACCTTCTTTACCCACCTTTTCCATCGCTTCGGCAATCATTTTGCCTACTTCTTCGTCGTTACCAGCGGAGATGGTGCCGACTTGAGCAATGGATTTAGAATCTTCTACTGGGCGAGCGTGTTCGGCGATTCTTTCCACCAAGAAGGCAGTAGCTTTGTCGATACCGCGCTTCAGAGTGATGGGGTTGGCACCAGCAGCCACGTTGCGCAGTCCTTCTTTCACCATTGCGTGGGCGAGGACGGTGGCGGTGGTGGTGCCATCACCGGCGGCGTCGTTGGTTTTGGAAGCGGCTTGACGAATCAGAGCCACGCCGGTGTTTTCGATGTGGTCTTCTAGTTCGATTTCTTTGGCAATGGTGACGCCATCATTGACGATTTGGGGAGCGCCAAATTTCTTTTCTAGCACCACGTTGCGGCCTTTGGGACCGAGAGTGACCGCTACTGCTTCCGCGAGGATATCCATCCCTTTTTCTAGGGCGCGACGAGCATTTTCGTTGTAGATGATACGCTTAGCCATAGGTGTCCTGTGTCTTAATTGTGAGACCGTTGTCTGGGATGAAAGTGATTCTTAATGGTTCGAGTTATCTTTTCGGCCTTGTCACTTGCTGATAGTTGCTGGCAAATGACAAGTTAGAGATGATGAATGAATGACGATCGGGGATTAGCCCACCACTGCCAAAATGTCTTTTTCGGCGAGCAGGACGTAATCTTCGCTGCCTAATTTGATGTCAGTGCCTGCATACTTGGAGTAGAGAACCTTGTCACCCACTTTGACTTCTAGGGGTTGACGGGATCCGTCATCGTTCCGCTTGCCGGGGCCGACTTGCACTACTTCGCCTACTTGGGGCTTTTCTTTGGCGGTGTCGGGCAGTAAAATGCCACCAGCAGTTTTTTCCTCAGAAGCACTCACCTTGACGAATACGCGATCGCCCAGGGGTTTCACAGTGGAGACGCTAAGAGATACAGCTGCCATACAAAATCCTCTCCTACAACAAATTGCTTTTTGCTTTCCGGCATCTCCGTGCCAGTGGCTCTAGCAGTGGAGATATCCGGTAACATCAGATTCGCAGGCTTCTAACCTGGGAATCTGGAGTTCGCACTCTCATATCCTGAGTGCTAATTTAGCCGACTACCTCCACTGGCGGCAAGTGATTTTTTTGTACGGGTTCCCGAACTTTCCTATCGGTTTGACGCCCCTGGGGGGACTTGGAGACGGGGAGACGGGGGGATGGGGCGATGGGGAGGCAATGCCTGGGGGGATTTTTGGGACGGGAAATAGTATGATGAATGGAAACCTGACCACGGAAAATCCGGGATTCCCATTTACTAGAGAGTCATATTCTGGCGGTAATGACAGAACAACCCCCCAATCCCGTAAAGGCGGCCCCCAGTGGCAGCCCCACCCAGACCGAACCCGAGTCCCCAGAGGGAACCAGCAACAATCTCTTGGCAGTTAGCGTTCAGAGTTTGGGTCTGACCCAAATTCAACGCCATCTGTTTATCTGTGCGAACCAGACTAAACCTCTGTGCTGCTCGCAAGAAATGGGTATCGAGGCGTGGAACTACCTAAAACGACGCCTCCAAGAACTGCGCCTAAGCCAACCTGCCGGGGTCCCATCACCGGCTCACCCTTCTGACCCCAGCCCACCTTATGTATTTCGCACTAAAGCCAACTGCCTGCGGGTTTGCGCTCAAGGTCCGATCGTGGTGGTTTATCCCGATGGGGTTTGGTATCATTCCGCTACCCCCCCGGTAATTGAGCGCATAATTCAAGAACATTTAATCGGCAATCAGGTTGTACAAGAGTACGCCTTTGTTACGCACCCTTTGCCAATGTGGCCGACTGCCACAGCCCCTCGGTCTGGAGAATAATCGATCGGCTGCAGGGATTGATGATGGTGGTATGGGAGTCTAGGTGTGATCTGACAAGGGTTATGGTTATGGGTTGGTGGCCACAATTGGTAGCTGGTAAATTAGAAGAGGTAGATTTATGTAGGGAAATCTGATATAATTACAGAGCTTAAATTAGATATTCAGGCAAGTGCTATATTATTTTGAGATGGGTGCTGAAAGCTGGAGTTAATCTGGCATTGATAGCGGTGAATTAAATTGAATAATAGCTGCTTTCCAACTGGTTCTGAGAAAGCAGGAATCTTAAAAGAAGCTGGCTGAACTATAGAAATCAATTCGCTTTTGGGCGAGAGTAAAATATGACGGGAACTACATTAGGCGAGCCAAAACGACTGCTACTGATTGATGACGATCCTAACCTGATATTGCTCGTTAAGGATTATCTGGAATTTCGCGGCTATGAAGTGATGACGGCTGACAACGGTCGCTCGGCAATGGAAATCCTGACTAAGGAGATTCCAGATATGATTATTTGCGATGTGATGATGCCGGAAATGGACGGTTATTCATTTGTGAAGCAGATTCGGGAAGATGCCCGTACTAACTGGATTCCGGTGCTGTTTCTTTCGGCAAAGGGTCAAAGCCAAGACCGGGTTAAGGGTTTGAGTACCGGGGCGGACGTGTATATGGTGAAACCTTTTGAACCCGAAGAATTGGTGGCCCAGGTGGAATCATCCCTGAAACAGGCTTCTCGCCTGATGCAGCAACAAACGAGACGATCGGATAGCACCCCCAAAATCAAGGTGCCTTTTGACGTGGAGCTGACTCCCACGGAAATGAAGGTGGTACAGCTAGTGGCTCGGGGGATGTCCAACCGAGAAATCGCTGAGGTGATGAATGTCAGCCAGCGGACGATCGAAAGCCATGTTTCCAGTATGTTAGCGAAAACTAGCTTGCACAACCGCACCGAACTGGCGCGATGGGCGATCGAAAGCAATAAGGCTTAGGCATACTCTTGGACCCCCTAACGGGGAGACGGGGTGACGGGGAGACGGGGTGATGGGGTGACGGGGAGAGGGGGAAGAGGGGGAAGAGGGGGAGGGGTGGGAAGAGGGGGAAGAGGGGGA
>Ga0209172_10001680_pt1 | contig 44636 bp, 39 predicted proteins | sample LarsenN4metaG_FD_184113 | JGI IMG/M metagenome (GOLD analysis project Ga0209172, IMG submission 184113) | Hot spring sediment bacterial and archeal communities from British Columbia, Canada, to study Microbial Dark Matter (Phase II) - Larsen... ... | reverse complement strand
ATATCCCTCTTGGTAAAGTGGAGCTCTTGCATAGGGGCATATCCTCCTTTTTGGGCTAATACCAAAAGTGATATGCCCTAAGGCTCCACTTACCAAATCAATTTTACACAACATATGATACACTACCCTGCCAGCTCATAAATTCTGCTAGTTCCGGAATGCTATCCTATAAGCCAGCACCAGATAAATTAAATCAGGCTGACACTTTGTCGGAGAGAAACTTATCGTAAATTGGCTTTTGACAAAATTTCTATTTTGGTTTCACGTAACGCTTGCCTTTTGGCTGTAACTTGTTTAATCTCAAGCTGGTAAGATTAGTCACATTCGGCACAAGCTTTGCGTTTTTTCGGCCAGGTAAATGGTGATGTATCAGCACGACAGTGGTTTGGAGCGGGTATAGGCTATGGAAGTGAGGCCAAAGCCCAAAATTCGTAGCTCTGAGGCCAGAGTGAATGGTTTACAAATAGTCTTTTTCTGGCTGACCCTTCTGATTTTCACTGCATCTGCCTGCTATTCCCAGGTCAGCTCCATCACCGTGCGAGTCACCCATCTGCTCTATCCTGATTTTGTAGAAATTCACAAAATCAAAATGCATGAAAAGTTCCAGGTCGGCGACACCGATTTATCAGCCGGCATAGTGGAGTTTGTGCCTGACTTTTCGATTGATACCCTGACTAAGAAGGTTGTCTCCCTGTCGCCAGAGCTGAACAATCCGGCCTTCAAGGTCTACGTGGTGCAGGGTAAAGAAAAGAAAGAAGAAGGCTGGGCCTTTTTCAAGACCTCGGTGCCGCATTACACCCGCCAGACCAGACTGCGCTTTGAGATATTGGAATTCAAGTATAAAGGAAAGACTTATTCCAGAGAGAATAAGGTTGAAAAGAAAAAATAGATACAGAAACCCATTATTAGGATTTCTGTTCGTCGCCCTGCTGAGCCTGGTGCCGGCCTCGGCTTTCTCAGCCGGCAAACACTGCTATGACTGCCACGCCGACTTGAAGAAGGTCTATCAGAAGAAATTCATCCATGCTCCGGTGGCCAAAAAGGACTGCGAGTCCTGCCACGACCGGCACGGCTTTACCCAGAGATTGGTGCTGAAAAAGAAAGGGGCTGAGCTGTGTTATGCCTGCCACCCTCAGGTAAAAGAAAAATTCTCTACCGGCACAGTCCATCCTCCGGTCAGCCAGGGGGTCTGCACTTCCTGCCATGATCCGCACGCTTCGGACCAGAAGTTTTTCCTGCGCAGAATCGATAATCAACTGGCCTGCTTTGCCTGCCATCAGGAGGCTAAGAATGAATCTACCCTGAAAATTCAGCACGCTCCTTTTAAGACTGAAAATTGTTATGTCTGCCATTCACCCCATAACTCCCCCAATGCCAAGCTTCTTACTGCCACTGAAAGCCATCTTTGCGCTTCCTGCCATAAATTAGACGACAAGAAATTAGTCACCGCGCACGCCAATTTTGGCACCGATATTCTGGAATGCACCAATTGCCACTCGCCCCATGCTTCCAATCAGGAGCATCTGTTCAATCCTAAGGCTCATGTGCCGGTTGCCACCGGTGAGTGTGGGAGCTGCCATAATCCGCCGGTCAAAGGCCAGCCGGTACAACTGGTCGAATCAGAGGAAAAACTGTGCACTACCTGCCATGCTGACATCGAAGCCAAACTGGCTTTGCCGAATGCGCATGCTCCGGCTGCGGGAAAAGAGTGTAAAGCCTGCCATCAGCCCCATTTTTCAGAGCAACAGAATTTGTTGGTCAATGAGGAAAAAGTTCTCTGCCTCTCCTGCCACTCTGATTTAGAGATACAGCAGAAAGCCAAGACCGTGCATGCCGTCTTTGCCGAAGGAAAATGCTCCTCCTGCCATGAGCCGCACGGCTCTGAGAACGCCAAGTTAGTTAAAAGCAGCTCCAATGACCTCTGTCTGGCCTGCCACCAGAAGATTTCAGAGCAGATGAAACTGGCGGTCGGCCATCCGGCGGTCGAGTCGGCTACTTGTTTAGGCTGCCACAAGCCGCACTCTTCCACAGAGCGTTTTCTTTTAGCTGACCAGGAGAGAGTCTTATGTTTATCCTGCCACTCCGATTTAGAAAAATTAGACCAGAAGAAAACCGTTCATCCTCCCTTCGCCGGCGGTAAATGTGAAGCCTGCCATGCTCCACACGGCGCGGCCCAGGCCAAGTTGCTCAAAGCAGAAGAAAAAACTCTCTGCTCTACTTGCCACATTTCCACTTTTCAGGCCAGCCAGAAGGGGATTTTGCATCCACCTTTTGCCCAGAATAAGTGCCAGGCCTGCCATGCCCCGCACGCTTCCGATTTTGACAAGCTTTTAGTCAGCGACCAGAAATCTGCCTGCTTAAGCTGTCACCAGGACCGAAGCGTAGATTTCAATCAGAAATTCTTACACACTCCGGTGGCGCAGAACAACTGCTCCGGCTGCCATGACCCGCATGCCTCAATTTTGCCAAAGTTTCTCAAAGCTAAGACCGAAGATTTATGCTACACCTGCCACAAAGAGGAGCAGAAAAAGTTAGCTACCGGAGTGGTGCATCAGCCGGTGGCCGAAAAACAGTGTCTGACCTGCCATAATCCGCATGGCTCCAGCCAGAAGAATAGTTTAGTCGCTCCAGTTCCCCAGCTCTGTTCTTCCTGTCATGATTTAGAGCAGAAGAAAATCAAAGAAGCGCATAATAATTATCCTCTGGCCAAGGCCAATTGCGTCACCTGCCACAATCCGCATTCCTCGCCGGAGCCGAAGTTAGTCACCGCTCAGAAGCATCCTCCTTTTGCAGAGAAGGCCTGCGAATCGTGCCACCAGCCGCCGGATGGGAGTGGAGAAATAAAATTAGTCGCCACCGGCAAAGAATTATGTCTTTCCTGCCACTCCGACCAGGAAGCGATCTTCAAGAAAGCGGTGGTGCATGCTCCGGTTCAAGCTGGAGAATGTCAGGCCTGCCACGACCCGCATGCCTCTAATTTCAATAAATTTATCCGAGAAAAGGTACCGGACCTGTGTCTTTCCTGCCATGAAGATATCAAAGCTCAGAGTGCCTTGGCGGTCAAGCATCCTCCGGTCGCAGAAGGAAACTGTCTGGTCTGCCATGAAAAGCACTCTTCCGCCAACGCCCTATTATTGACCAAGCCGGCGCTCAAGCTCTGCCTCTCCTGTCACACCGATTTGGAGCAGAAATTCAAAGGCCAGACTCTGCATGCTCCGGTGGCCCAAGGGAAATGCCAGGCCTGCCATTTGCCCCACGGCTCAGGCAATGCTTATCTTTTGAAGAACCAGAAGGAAAAACTCTGCTTAGGCTGCCACCAAACCAGCACTGCAGCTTTCAAAGCCAAGCATTTCAATTTCCCGGTGGAGAAATCAGATTGCACTTCCTGCCATGACCCCCATTCCACGGTCAAGACCAAAATGGCTTTGCTCTATCCGCAGGATCACAAGCCATTTGCCGTCAGAAATTGCGCCGCCTGCCACAGTTCGCCAGCTACCTTAGCGGTTAAGAAAACCGGCTCGGATTTGTGTTTTACTTGCCACAGCGGCATTAAGCAGAAGTTTGAGGGTAAAGTGATTCATAAGCCGATAAAATCTCAAGAAAGTTGTTTAGCCTGCCATTCTCCGCATAATTCTTACACCGCTTCACTCCTGAATGCCCGGCCCGAAGTGTTTTGCTTCCAGTGCCACGACCAGAAGAAGTTCAAACAGAAGCAGGTTCATCCAGTGATAGAAGATTGCTCTACCTGCCATATCCCCCACGCCGGTGAAAACTCGTCCTTATTAGTCCAGGCCGACATAGATGCTCTGTGCAGCCAGTGCCACGATGCTGGCAAGACCCATTTCCACCCCTTGGGAGCCAAATACAAAGATCCGCGCACCGGCGGGCCTTTGACCTGTGTGGGCTGCCACAACCCGCATTCTTCTGATTTTTCACCGCTGTTGAGAGCAGATAAATCCAGAGAGTTGTGTATATTGTGCCATCAGCTTTGAAATGAGAAAATTCTTAAGCTTCAGCGCGCTCTTAATCCTCGCCAGCCTGACATTGGCCCAGGAGCTAAGCCTGACTTCTTCTGGCCAGATAACCGGCCAGAAGGGAATTCGTATAGTGAATGTCTCCTCTTTCTGGCTGGATGAGGTTAAGGAAAGAATAGTGGTGGCCAATACCGGAGCCAATGAAGCAGATGTCTTTAATTTGCAGGGAGAACTCTTATTTAGAATCGGGGATAAGGGGGAATTAAGGCTGCCGGTCAGCGTCGCCTCAAATTCATCAGGTAAGATATTTATCCTGGAGCAGAAGAGCTTGATACTGAAAATATATGACGAGCAACTCAAGCAGATTGATACTTTTGATTTAGAGCAGGCCAGTGAGGGCAAAAAAAGATTATATACTCAGATCTACGAAGATAGATTCGATAACCTTTACCTAGTGGATTCGAAGAATAACCAAGTCATCGTCCTGGACAAGAATCTAAAGCCAGTGACTAATTTCGGCGCTTCCGGAAGAGGGGAAGGGAGATTTCAGCAAATAGTCTCTATGGCGGTTGACAATTCGGGGAGAATCCTGGTGGCCGATGCCTTAAGCTATCCGGTTCAAGTCTTCAACCAGAAAGGGAAGTATCTCTACCGCTTTGAAAAAGGAATACCTGAAACCAGAAACTGGAAGCCGGTCAGTGTCTGTGCTGACCTGAAAAATAGAGTCTGGGCGATTGATGCCAGTCATAGCAACTTGAGAATCTATGATGCCAATGGAAATTTGCTTCGGGAAATCGACTCGGCCGATAATGGCCAGCGGAGATTTTTCTTTCCCCTGCGGGCGGCAATAGACAAGTATGGCTATCTGTATCTTTTAGAGCAGGGGATAAACCAAATCAGTATATTCAAGATCGAAAACTTTTAGAAGATGAAGAAACTTAGTCTAATAGCCGCGCTGGTGATGTCAATAGCCGGAGTCTTTTTGCTCCGAGCTCAAACCGATTACTACGACACCTCTCCGCACGGGGACAACGCTTCCGGAGTTCTGCGGGATGACCGCTTCCCCCGGGGAGATTGCAACCAGTGCCATATAGCGCATGAGGAAATCACCCCCCAGAAGCTGCTTTTGTTCCAAGAGAACAACAATTCCCTCTGTTACTTCTGCCATTCCCAGAAGCCGACCGGCTATCCGGCTCAAGAGGATGATCGAATGCCCATCAACAGCACTTATCCCGGCTATTTTGAATACAATTCCGGAGGAGTTAAAATCAAGGGGATAGAGAATAGAAAGAGATGGCCAGGGCAACTGGTTTATGAGAATCTAGGCTTGACTGCCGAGGGAAAGTTTTATTCACCCCACAGGTCGGATCCGGATATGCCCAGAAGAGACAACAACGGGGCCGGCATGTGCGTGAATTGCCACAATCCGCACGGGACCAGAAATGCCTTTGATATGTTGGACACAACTTATCTGAACATCCAGGGAGCCTTTGTATCCACTGCCCCTGGCAATTATGCCCTCTGCTTCAAATGCCACTCCAGCGGCGGACCATCAGGGGGACAGGACCCGGAGAATAAAAGAATTGCTGACTATTACGACAAGTCCATCAACAACGATGAGCAGGCCGGGCATCAGTTTCAGAGCTCTTATGGCTACGTGCGCAAAGGAGACCAGCTCCCCTGCTATGACTGCCACAACCCGCACGGCTCAGCCGGTAACGATGGATTGCGTCCCAATGCTTACTTGCTCAGCGACCAGAGAGCGGGCTGGTCGGGCTTAGACTCGATTAAAACCTCCAGTTCGCAGGCCAGAAGATTCTGCTTCGGGTGCCACAGATCCTCAGACGGCCAGGGAGGAGGGACAGTAGAAGGAGTTACTCTTTCGCCTCTGCCGGGGGACGTACAAGAACACTCTTTCAATGACCCGGCCCATTGTTATGATTGCCATGGGCGGGATTATTCTTCTATCACTTCCAACAATATTCATCATCCTACTGCCGGAGGAGATTGCCTGAGCTGTCACTCAATCGTGCAGGGAAGCGGGCCTACAACCAGGAGAGTAATCACCGGCCCGTCCGGTGATTTCAGCAAGTTGGCCCATCATGTCACCGACGGAACCAGAACCGAGGTCATCACTAAATTTGACTGCGGGGTCTGCCACATGGAAGGGGATGCTGCTACCGGCAAGACCAATTCCCTGTATCACCGCAATCAAGTCATTGACCTGCGCAATCCGGATACCGGAGGTGCTATTACCGGCTTGGCCAAGTTCACACGAGACACGCTCTCAAATAACCTGGAATCCTGGGTCACTAACGTTCAGAATAACCTCTGCTTGAAATGTCATGATGCGGACGGGGCTTCCTCCCCTCTGGCCAGAACTCAGTTTGGCTCGCCGCAAAGACCCTTTAGCGCTCAGACTAAGGATGCACCAGATGTCAATAGACTGCTTTCAAGCTCGAACGGCTTTCAGCATGCGGTCCTTTTTCCGGGCAACAATCCTTATTGCACTCCCACTTCGACCAACGGCAATGTGGCCACCATGAATCAGCCCTGGAATCAAACCCTGAATTCTCACAACAAGATTTCGTGCTTTGACTGCCATGCGGTCAATGGTCATGGAGGAAATTATTCCGGCCTTTTGCGCCGCGAGACTTACTATAAAGATCCGGTAGTCAATCCAAATTTCGCCAACGCCCAGAGAGATTTTTGCGGCATCTGCCACAAACTCTCCTCCTACTATTATTCTTCCAATGGGAGTCGTTTGGAAAATCACGATGAAAGAAGACATAGGACTGTGGCTGACGGAGGCAGAAACAAATATGGGTGCCGGGGGTGCCATGCTGGAATTTACGACGACGACGGTAATTTGACCTGTGAAAATGGCTCGGCCCTGAATACCATTCATGGGGGGAGTTTCACCTGGCCGGTCTGCTCTAAGTCCTCGGGCAGCGACAGCAAAAGATTCTTAGTGGGAGGATATCTATCCGGCTGGCAAGATGGAACCAAAGACAATGCTACCTGCTGGGGGGGGAGCTGTCACCACAGCAATGGAACAGACTATTGAAAGCCTCCTGTGCCAGAGTATGCTTTTTCCTCCTGCTGAGCCTGTTTTGGGCAAACTTTGCTTCTGCCAGACCCAGGATTTACGGCAACTATCAGCTCAATTTTCAAAGGCAAAAACAACCCTTGGCAACCAATAACCTCTACAATCAGACTCTGTATTTTAACCTGTCAGACTATGTCATGGTCAAGAATCGGTTTCTATTCACCGCTTATCTGACCCGCAACGAATATGTCAGCAATTCCAAACGGGTGGATTTCCGGCCCAGGCTAGATTTTGACCTGAGCGGGACTCCCTACAAACTTTTTTTCAGCTATCTGCCCTATAAGCTGCCCAGTATCGGCGGCGCCAAAGTTTATTACAAACAATACCAAGGCCTGGCCAGCTTGAGTCCGACCGGCTATCCCTTCTTACGCTTCAACTGGAACCGGACCGACCAGCATGATAATTTAACCGTGCGCAAAAGCGATGTCTCATTTCGCTCCTGGTCGGTGGGAAGCTCTTGGAACAAAACCAAGTTCAATGCCAGCATTTTATTTACTCAACAGGAGAATATTGACCGAGTGCTGCGTGAAAAAACTTTATTCAATCGCTCCTTTGTTACCGGAGCAGGTGTTAACCTAAACGTTCCCGGCTCAGGCTTCTTCACTTCCAATTACAATTATTCCCGGAATATGCGCGACCAAAGAGGAGTGAGGACCAGCACGCTTAACACTCATGCGCTGACCGCGCTTTATTCCACTCCCTTGGGGAAGAAATTCTCTTTTAACAGCAACTACTCCGGGCGATTTTCCTTCAATGAGCAATTAAATCAGAATCAGAAGTTTCAGGACCAGACCCTGAACAATTCGGTCACTTTTGTCCCGCTAAGCAAAATGGAGCTATCCCTGTTGCGGGCCGATGTCAAGACCCTGGCTCCGGCCACTCAAATCAGCCAGGATTACTGGGCCGGCATCTTCAACTACTTTTTTCCGGTTTGGAAGTCGATGGACGGCAAATTCTCCTATTCCAAGACCTATTTTGTGCAATCGACTCAAGGACAATACATATCCGATGTCTATTATTTTTCGCTCGGCTCCCAGATTTACCAGAGCTTGCAAATCAGGGCCGATTTATCTGTCAATTACCGCTCCGGAGATTTATTTGCACTGAGCAGATATCAGACCTCCCGTTATTTTGACCTGCGCTCCCAGCCCTGGGAGAAATTGCAGTTCAATTATTACTATCAGTCTAATTTAGTGTCGCCTAAATTAATTCTGAATCAAATTTTAACTGAAAGCCACAATTTCTATCTGAGTTATTTTCCATCCCCGGGCTGGAGCACTACCCTGAATTATCTGGAACGATATTCGGCCCTGGGCTTGGTTCAAAAACAGAGAGTCTATGCGGGCCAAGTGTATCACTCTTTTCGAGGCCAGTACAGCCTGGGTGTAAACTACAGCCAGACCAAAGCATCTCAGTTTCTGGCCAATAACGACCTGAGCAGCGACCTTTTATCCGCGCAGCTGACTCTGTTTCTGGAGCGGAGAACAGTTCTGACTTTAAGCTATACCGCCAGCAACCTGACTAAAGGAGATTTCACCTCCACTTTAGGCGCCACTTTGAATCAACAATTTTGAAATTTGAGGTCACTATGAGAAAATACGTTTATCCCGGCTGGTTAATCATAGCCTTGGCTTTGGGGTGTTCCGGCCCCAGAAGCTTTGTGCATCCATCCACGGACATTGGTTTCTATCAGAAAATAGGAGTGGTCACTTTCCGGAATCTGACTCAAGACCGATTCGCCGGACAAAAAATGACTTCCACTTTCATAACCGAGCTGCTTTTAGCCAAGAAATTCGAGGTGGCCGAGCCGGGAGAATTTGACCAGATCGTCCGGGAGGTCCGACAGGCTGCCTCCAGCTCGGAAGAGCAGGAGTTAAGCGCCGAGCAGGTGAAAATAGTTGGAGATAAAGCCCAGGTGCAGGGAGTCATCGAAGGGGAAGTCAAAGAATTCCAGATGACCAGAATCGGGTCAGAAGACTTTCCTTTGATTTCAGTGACTGTAAAATTGGTGGACGTCCCTTCCGGCCAGGTGGTCTGGATGACGTCGCATACTGCCAAAGGTGGGCCTAAGTTTCCGATTTTCTCGTTCGGGGAAACCCGCACCTTAGGAGAACTGGCCCAGAAGGTGTGCAAAAAATTGGTTCAGGAATTTATCAATCAGGCTTTTTAGATGAAGTTTATTACCACTGCCGCACTTCTCATCCTTCTAATCTTTGCGGGCTGCACCGGGCCCAGGGTCTATCATAATCCCCGGCACAGCTTCGGCGCAGCCAGAAGCATTGCCGTGCTTCCTTTTGAAAATCTTTCAGGAGCAGAGGGAGCCGGAGAAATTGTGCAGAAAATATTTCTGGTGGAACTCCTCAGGAATAAAACACTCAATGTCATCGAGCCAGGGGAAGTGGACCAGGCCTTGAAAGAACTGCGGATTAGAGCTACTCAGAAATTATCTTCTGACCAGAGTTTGAAATTAAAAGAGAGATTGAAGGTGGATTGGATTCTGTTAGGCTCGGTTTTGGAATTCTCAGAGCAGAAGCAGGGGCAACGGGAGGTGCCGGTGGTCTCCCTGACCGCCAGAGTTATTGAAGCCGAGACCGGCAAGATAGTCTGGGCCGCCTTTGAATCCAGGCAGGGGGATGACCGGGAGGTCATTTTCGGGATTGGCAAGGTAAATTCCGCCGCGACCTTAGCGGAGAAGGTCGCCCAGAAAATAGTACCGACCTTGAGCGAGAAGAAGTGAACTTTCTAAGCCTAAGAGAGCTCAGACTATCCTTCCAACCGAGAGGAGATACTTGCCGATGAGACTTAATATAAAGCTGATTGGAGCCGGCTCCATTTTATCCATAGCCGGTCTAGTCATCAGCCAGACTCCCAGCCTTAATATCACGGTGAAGAACATAATGGTGGGATACAGCTTAGACCAGAGATTCTCCAACCCCCAGGGGATTTTCTACGACAAAAAATTCAAGGAGACCTATGTGGGCGACAGCGGCAACCATCAGGTGGTGATATTTGATTCGACCGGATATCCCCTCCATCGCTTCAAGCACTGGGTGGAAAGAGAGGGGATAAGAAACTTAGGGGAGCCGCGCAGCCTGGTGGTCAATTCTTCTGGAGATATTTTCTTGACCGATAATTTAGCTGACTACATCGATGTTTTGGACCACCGGGGAGACTTGGAATATAGGATTAACCTAACCCAAATTTTGAACTTGCCCAAAGTCAAGCCGACTCAGTTAGCCATTGACAGTTTAGATAATCTTTACATCGGCTATCGCAGCGAGAAAGCCGAGCTGGTGGTGCTTGATCCTGACCTCCAGATTATTCTGCAGTTTAAGAACCAGACTGAAAATCAGCAGAACTTCGGGGAAATCACCGGAATCTGGATCGACTCAGAAGGGAAGATTTACATCACTGACGCATTAAATGAGCCCTGCGTGAAGATTTTCACAAGCAAGGGGGAGTTTCTCTTCGGCTTCGGCAAACATGACGTGGGCTGGGATGGATTCTCTCTCCCATCCGGAGTGGTCACTACCCGGGATGGGACCATCTGGATTGTGGACACTTTTCGTCAGGTGGTCAAAGGATTCACTCCCACAGGTAGGTTCATCATGTACATAGGGGGATATGGCAGAATGCTGGGAGAAATGAAATATCCGGGCGCCATTGCCGGGGATGGGAACCAGAGTTTACTGGTCCTGGAGAAAGTAGGAGAAAGAGCCCAGGAATTCGTGGTACAAGCTCAGTAACCAGGCTGACAGATTTTACCCATTAGTTGCAGGCACTTGCCGACTTTTGAAAAAATGTCAGGAATGGTAATCATTTGCACTCTTGAGACCCTATATCAACTGTTAACTCATTGATTGTCAACAAACAAAAGATTGTTCAAAATCAGGAAAGGGAATGAAATTTGCAAACTATTTCTATCAAGCGATATTGGAATGCTTTTTATAATAGTAGAGTTCGTGAAATAATTCACAAAGAGAAACTTCAAAAAGGCCAAAAATTCTGCTTATGTAAGGCCAATCTAAATGAACTTGCTCAAAGAATGAAAGGGAAGGAGGTGAAATAGAATGATTAAAAGACTAATAATTGCCAGCCTATTCCTGGTGGGTTTGTTTTCATTTGCAGTGGCCGGGGATTACCACTATCGGACAACTTTAATCTGTTCCGACTGTCACGTGATGCACCACTCTCAGCAACATGGGTACAATGCTGACGGCAGCGGAAACTATACAGCCATGGGTACTGAACCGGAGCATTTCCTGTTAAGAGATGAAGTCAACAAGCTGTGCCTGAACTGTCATGATGGACAGGCCTGGGCCCCGGACGTCTATGGAAACAATACTCAATCTAACACCCGGGAAGGTGGTGCCCTAAACAAGACCACAGATGCAGGCCCTTATTACCCGGCCAACGGTCACACCCTTTACTCCAAAGCTACTGCTCCGGGAGGAACCTGGGCCGATACCAGCGAAGGGCTCAAATGCATTGACTGCCACTCCGGGCATGGAAGGACCGGAACTGGTTTTTCCAGCGTGGGGGACACTCTCTTAGGGGAATACCGCAACTTGTATCCCTGGCCGGGTGACCCAACTGGAACCAGAGTCGCCAATGTGACTTATGCCCTGGGGACTAACATCACTACCCGGGACGTATTCGAGCGCAGCTATGCAGGAGTCGCCGCCCATTATGATATCGGAACAGTTGACTTTAACGAGCCGGACCAGACCAAGTCCGGTATGGGTTACTGGTGCCAGGGCTGCCACACCGACTTCCATGGCAAGCAGGGTGACGCCAACATGGGAGGCACCGGCGGAGAAGAATGGCTAAGACACCCCACCGCAGATGCCAATATCGGCGCGATTGGTGGAGGACACTCCAGTTTAACCACCTTCAAGAACAAACTCTACCGGGTCAAGGTGATGAGTTCTGCAGATGACTGGGGAACTCAAGGGAGTGCCTGGGCAACTGCTCCGGCTGATTTGACTCCCACTTGCATCTCCTGCCACAAGGGACATGGAAACAAGAATGCTTTCGGTTTGATTTTTGCCAAAGGTGACGCTCCCTTGGGCGAGGAAGGTGATGCCACCGGTGGCAATGCGCAGGTCAGGACTCTGTGCAAGCAATGCCACGTACAGGGACGGTATCTTCCCTAGCCAGGAAGTTTGATATAGAAAAAAGACATACGTTTACTTTGACATATCGCGGTGTTGAAGGCGCCTCATAAGGGCGCCTTTAATTTGGTGGTAACTCTGGACGAAGGGCAAGTAATTTCCTTTCAGCCTCAGCTAGGTCAACGTTGATTTTTCTTGACGAATCAGCCGTGCAATCCATATTTACCTGCGATGTATTGGTGGTTGACGAGTTACCGAACCCGCCGAGTCCTTTTTCTGGGCCTCATTCTGATATCGCTTATCTTCGGTTCAATCTATTCCGCTCCGCTCCCCTTAAACAAAATCAAACTCCCCCCCGGCTTTGAGATTTCTCTTTACGCAGAGAACATCGAAGGCGCCCGCTCTCTGGCTTTAAACTCTAATGGGACTTTATTCGTGGGCACTCGGGGTGAAGGAAAGGTCTATACAGTCTTGGATACCAACCGCGATTATAAAGCAGACAAAATCGTAGCCATTGCTTCGGGCTTAAATATGCCCAATGGTGTGGCTTTTCGCGACGGCTCCTTATACGTGGCGGAAGTCAACCGTGTCCTCCGTTTTGATAATATTGAATCGAGATTGAATAATCCTCCTAAGCCGGTAATAGTAAACGACTCCTTCCCTGACGACCAGCACCACGGCTGGAAATTCATCCGCTTCGGCCCGGATGATTTACTTTACGTTCCGGTCGGAGCTCCCTGCAACATCTGCGAGAAGAGCGATAAGCGCTATGCTTCCATTATGAGGATGAAACCGAATGGCACCGGCCCGGAAGTTTTTGCTTCTGGTGTTCGCAACACAGTGGGCTTTGACTGGAATCCACGGACTAAAGAACTCTGGTTCACCGATAATGGCCGCGACTGGCTGGGGGAAGACCTGCCGCCAGATGAACTTAATTATGCTCCTAAAAAAGGAATGCATTTCGGCTTTCCTTATTGTCACGGTAAAAATATCTCCGACCCTGAATTCGGTCGCAAACATAAATGCTCTGAATTCACTCCTACCGCTTTAGAGTTGGGTCCACACGTAGCTGCCTTAGGAATGAGATTCTACACCGGCAAGATGTTCCCCGTCCAATATCAAAATCAGATATTTATTGCTCAGCACGGTTCCTGGAATCGGAAAATCCCTATTGGCTATCGGGTCACCGTTGTAAGGTTGGAAGGTAACAAACCTATCAGAGAAGAAATCTTTGCCGAAGGATGGCTTCAAAACGGCGAAGCCTGGGGTCGGCCCGTGGACGTGGAAGTCATGCCGGACGGCTCTCTTTTGGTTTCAGATGACTACGCCGACGTGATATATCGTATCACCTACCAGAAGTAATCCATGCTAGAGTAATGCAATATATGCGGAGAGAAGTTAGCACTCGGCCAAGCTTTGAACAAAGATTCATCTGTAAATGACCAACTCCAAACCTCTAAACCAAACCGGAGAATTTTGATGCCATCAAAACCCAGTTTTTATTACGTATTGCTCTTAAATCTGTCATTCATCTCATTTATGGCAATTATACCGACTTTGACCAGGGCCCAAAACGCCCTTCCTCCAGTAGCTAAGAAGATTCCCCATGTGGAGAATCACTTTAGTGATGTGCGGGCCGACGATTATTACTGGCTTAAGGATAAGTCCAATCCGGAAGTGATAAAATATCTGGAAGAGGAGAATGCCTATACCCAGGCCTTTATGAAGCCTACTGAAAAACTTCAAGAGGACTTGTATAAAGAGCTTTTGGGGAGAATCAAAGAGACTGATTTAACTGTTCCGCACCGGATTGATGACTACTACTATTATTCCAGAACCGAGCAGGGGAAGAACTATCCTATATATTGCCGCAAGCAAGGTAGCTTGGATGCTCCGGAGGAGCTTATTCTGGATGTGAATGCCTTGGCTGAGGGGCACAAGTTTTTCAGTGTGGGGGCAGCTGCAGTTAGCCCGGATCACAATCTCATGGCCTTTTCCACCGATACCACCGGCTCGGAGACTTACACTCTTTTCGTAAAGGATTTGAAGTCCGGCCAAATGCTCTCCGAGCAGATACCCAACACCTACTATGGAGTAGAATGGGGGAATGATAATCAGACTTTCTTCTACATCACCCTGGATGGTGCTAAGCGGCCTTACAAGCTCTTTCGACACCGGCTCGGAGCAGACTATAAGAATGACCAGTTAATTCATCATGAAGCCGACGAAGCCTTCTACGTCAATCTCTCCAAGACCAGGAGTAGGAAATATCTTCTTTTAACCTTGGAGAGTAATACCACCACCGAAGTCCGCTTTTTAGACGCTGACTCACCAGGCGGCGATTTCCACCTAATCCATCCCCGCCAGCATGAAATGGAATACAGCGTTGACCATCATGGCGATAAGTTCTTCATCCTGACCAATGAGAATGCCAAGAATTTCAAGCTGATGGAGGCCCCGGTTGCCAATCCGGTCAAGGCTCATTGGAAGGAGATTATTCCGCATAATGAAGCGGTCAAACTGGATAATATTGCGGCCTTCCAGAACCATCTGGTGATTTACGAGCGGGAAAAAGGGCTGCGCAAGATTCATATTAAGAATTTAGCCACCGGCCAGGAGTACGATGTAAAATTCCCGGAACCGGCCTATGTTATCTGGCCTTCAATTAACCCGGAATTCAAGACCAATCTGCTGCGGTTCGAATATAGCTCTCTGGTCACTCCCCGGACTGTTTATGACTATAATATGGATACTCAGGAGAAAGAGATTAAGAAGCAGTACGAAGTCTTGGGGGGCTATGACCCTTTCCTTTATCAATCTGAAAGGATTTTTGCCAAAGCCAAGGACGGAGCCTTGATTCCGATTTCCTTGGTCTATAAAAAGGGAACCCAAAAAGATGGCAGCCATCCCCTCTGCCTTTACGGCTACGGATCCTATGGAGCCAGTATCGATGCCGGCTTCAATTCCAACCGCTTGAGTCTGCTTGACCGCGGATTCATCTACGCAATTGCACACATTAGAGGCGGCGGGGAAATGGGGAGATACTGGTACGACCAGGGAAAGCTTCTGAATAAGAAAAATACTTTTACCGACTTCATCGCCTGTGCCGAGCATCTGATAAACGAGAAATATGCCTCTAAAGATAAACTGGTAATCTCCGGAGGGAGCGCCGGAGGTCTATTGATAGGCGCGGTGACCAATCTGAGGCCGGATTTATTCAGGATAGTAGTAGCCAAAGTTCCTTTCGTGGATGTGCTTAATACCATGCTCGACCCCTCTATTCCTTTGACTGTGACCGAATACGAAGAATGGGGTAACCCCAATAAAAAAGAACATTATGATTACATGAAATCTTATTCACCGTACGATAACGTCACTGCTAAAAATTACCCAACTATGCTGATTACAGCAGGACTAAACGACCCCCGGGTCGGTTATTGGGAGCCGACTAAATGGACCGCCAAATTGAGAGCCTTGAAGACAGATAAGAACCTACTTTTACTTAAGGTCAACCTGGGGGCCGGCCATGGCGGCCCTTCCGGCCGGTACGAGCAGCTCAAAGAGACCGCCTTCGAGTTCGCCTTTATCTTTAATCAGCTGGGAATAAAGAAATAGCGCCATACTCAGTCATTGCGAGCTCCGACATATGGAGGGGCGTGCAATCCCTTTGAATTCGACTAACCCCTCCCTGTCCCTCCCTTACAGGAGAGGGAACCAAGCACTCTCCTCTCTTAGAGAAGATAAGAGAGCCGCCTTTCAACAAAAAAGACTCTGGCAATCTGCATGAATACGACCTATGACTAAGGGCGGCCTCATTTTATCTGTCCGCTAAACCTGCGAGCCCACAACTCTTCTCCGGTTGGTGAATATTTGACAGTCAGATAGTCATAATAACTGGGCCCGCCCCAACTGGTGCCGGTTACATAAACGTTTCCAGACTTATCTACGGCAATTACATTAGCACCATCTGCCCCGCCGTTTTTCTGGCCATCGAAGCGCCTGACCCACAGGGTATCTCCAGAAGGAGAATATTTCACCGTGGCAAAATCAAAGGCGGTACCGTCTCCTAAACTCTGGCCAGTGACATAGACATTGCCATTCTCATCCATTGCCATGGCAGCGGCTTTGTCCAATCCCTTTCCCGGGCCGTCATAACGGGCCACCCAGGCTAAATCTCCGGTGTAGTGATATCTGACAGTAGCAAAGTCGAAACTTTCTCCCTGGCTCGTGCCAGTTACGATGACGTCGCGCCTCTTGTCCACGACAATATCTACTGGTGAGTCCACATCTTTAGCTGGTCCGTCATATCTTTTTGTCCAAAGGGACATTCCTTCTGAGTTGTACTTGATTGTGGTATAGTCAAGGGAAGTTCCTTTGCCCTGACTTTCACCTGTGACATAAACGTAACCTTCTCTATCCACGCATACTGACCTGGCCATGTCGACCATGCCTCTAGGTCCATTGTATCTGGCCGACCATAATGAATCTCCTTTTGGCGAATATTTGAGAGTAACAAAATCTGCCCCACTTCCATATGTTCCTTCCGCACCAGTGACAATAACATTGCCGTCATTATCCTGAGCGATGTCGCTGATAAAATCGGGGGCTCAGACGGTACCTGAGTAAGTCTTTGCCCACTCTAATTTACCCAGAGGTGAGTAACATAGGGTGATGTAGTCGTAATCCCCACCAATGTCTTCCTTTTCTCCTACTAGTAGTACTCGGAGAGAACTTTTTATAAGTTTAAACACCCTCTCATAGTAATCCAATAGCTCTTCGACATAGTCCCTGTATTTTAGTTTGTAGGTTGCCATATCTGACCCTGCACCTTCGCTTGTGCCGCCCACAAGGACGCCGCCATCTGCGCTGGTTATTATTTTGGATGGCTTATCATTCCGAAACATCTCTTTTGCAGCTCCTTTGTAAATTTTCAGCCACAGCTGTTCCCCCCCTGTCCGAATACTTTATAATGGCAATGTCTACGTCTCTTTCTTTGAAAGTTTGTTGACCCACTTTGTTGGTAGCGCTATCCATAATTGTTATAGCGACTGACTTCAGTTTTGCACTCTCTTTGGCCTGAGTAGTGCCTGTTACATATACTGATCCATCAGATGAAAGGGCTAAACTTACTGGCCGATCATCTCCCTGTTTCAGACCATCAAATCTCTTAGTCCAGACCGTATCCCCATTCGGTGTATACTTAATGGTAACAAAATCATGTCCCTCTTTGGCTGCCATACAATTGCCAGTCACAAACACATTCCCGCTATCATCCACCGCAATCACCACTGCCTCCTCGTAGACATTTTCCGGCACACTGTCTCTGGTCATCCAGGTACTGTCAGCTGCCAGACCAGTTGAACAGAATACGATTAGAGCTGCTATCAGAAACGCCCCAAGGCTTCCCCGCATGTGACCTCCTTTGTTCCCATGACTGAACAAGTTGCTCTCAATTTTTTTCACATAACAACCGTTCACCCACCGCCTACGGTTATACCATAATTTTATTGAGAAGAGCTGTCAAGCAAATTCTTAACCATGGCAGAGGATGATAGAGACTCGGTAAGAGAATGCAGCCTACGAGATTCAAATGGAGTTTATGGGGGAAAAAACCTCAGCCCTGCCCTCTCCTTTAGGAGAGGGAGATTAGGCTCTGGGGAAGGATTTGTGGTAGACTTTTCGCAAATGCTGGATGTCGAGGTGGGTGTACTTCTGAGTGGTTGACAGAGAAGAATGACCTAACATCTCTTGAATAGCTCTTAAATCTGCGCCACGATTCAAGAGGTGAGTGGCAAAAGAGTGCCGGATGGTGTGCGGAGAAACTCTGGCTCCTTCGCTGACTTTCTGCAAATACCACTTCACAATCCGGGCAATGCTGCGGGGAGTTATCGGGCCGCCGTTATGGTTGACAAATAGAAAATCATGCTTACCCGCAGCAAGTTTGGCTCTTTCTTTGTGCAGATAAGTGTCAATAGCCTCCAGGGCTTTATCGCCGACCGGCACGATTCGCTCTTTGTTTCTCTTACCCAGAACTTTTACGGTTCCTTCTCTTGAGTCAAGCGAATCGACCTTCAGGTTGGCCAGTTCAGCCAGGCGGAGTCCGGAGCTGTAGAAAAGCTCCAAAATGGCCCGGTCACGATAGCCCAGGCCGGGTTTAGTAGTGGGCAGATACATGATATCCTCCATCTGTCTTTCCTGCAGAAAGGAGGGAAGTTTCTGTTCGAATTTAGGTGTGCGCAGGTGAATATTGGCAGTCCCGGAAAGTTTTCCGGTGCGACTTAAAAACTTTAAAAAGCTCTTCAGGGCAGAAATTTTTCGGGCGATGGTGCGGTTGCTGAAATTCTTCTGTTTCAGGTAAGCTAGAAATTCTTCCAGGGACGATTGGTCCGGAACGGACAAATTTTTTTCACGGCAGAAATTGTGCAGGTCGCCTAAATCGGCGGCGTAGGAGGTTACCGTATGAGGAGAATAATGCTTCTGGTCTTTAAGATAGGATAAAAAGGATTTTATCCATTCGTCTTGCATGAGACTAAGTTAAGCCGCAGGCTCGGCTTTAGCAACTGATTCGTATTCACAGGAAAGGCACTTCAAATAATCCCCTTTGGTCTTGGAGTGCTTCTCGACCAAGAAAAGAGCACCACAATCAGGACATTTTTCAGCCACCGGCTTGTCCCAGGTTGAAAATTTGCATTTGGGATAGCGAGAACAGCTGTAGAAAATTTTGCCGCGCTTAGTTCTTTTTTCAGCAATCTCACCTGTGCAGCCTTTCTGCGGGCAGGGGATACCCAGGGTCAAGGGCTTGGTGTTCTTACATTTCGGATAATTGGAGCAGGCGATGAATCTGCCGAAGCGGCCGGTCTTAACCACCATTTCCGAGCCGCACAGCTCGCACCTGACACCGTTCAAAAGCTGTTTATCTTCCTTATGATTGAGGGGCTTGGCATTCTTACACTCCGGGTAATTGGAGCAGGATAAAAAGCGGCCGTGCCGCCCCCATTTAATCACCATGGGAGAGCCGCATTTTTCGCAGGTCTCATTAGTCTCTTCCTGATGGGATTCCTTGATTTCTTTGCTCCTGGCCGAGACTTTTTTTAGAATAGAGGAGAAGGGCTCATAAAAGTCATTCAGCACCTCGGTCCACTTCATTTCCCCTTCCTCGATTTTATCCAGTTCCTCTTCCATTTCGGCAGTAAAATCGACGCTGAAGATCTCCGGGAAATTTTGTACCAATATTCGATTCACCGTGTTTCCCAGTTCAGTCGGTGTAAGCCTCCTCTGCAGTGATTCGACATACCTTCTCTGCTTCAAAGTGCTGATGATGGTGGCATAGGTCGAAGGCCGGCCAATTCCGTTAGCCTCCATCTCCTTAATCAGTGAGGCTTCGGTAAACCGAGCAGAGGGCTTGGTGAAATGCTGCTCGGGCAAAAGCTCAATCAGTTTCAAAAGCTGACCAACAGTTAATGCCGGCAGCTTAAATTCCACTGGGCCGTTGCCATTCTCCTCTTTTAACTCTTCGTAAACTTTGAGGAAGCCGTCGAACTTCAGTTTGGAAGAGTTGGAGCGGAAGAGATATTTGCCAGCTTTATTATCAACTGAGACGGTGTCGTAAACAGCCGGCATCATCTGGGAGGCGACGAAGCGGTTCCAGATTAACTCGTACAGTCTGGACTGGTCTTTGGTGAGATACTTCTTGACTTTGGCCGGAGTATTCTCAACATAAGTCGGACGGATGGCCTCATGCGCCTCCTGGGCCAGTTTTTTAGACTTGTAAAAATTAGCCTTCTCCGGTATATAATTCTCACCCAGATTCAGGGAAATAAATTTCCTGACTTGGCCCAAGGCTTCGCTGGCTATTCTGACCGAATCGGTCCGCATATAAGTTATCAGACCGACCACTTCATCATTACCCAGTTCAACTCCTTCATAGAGCTGTTGGGCGATTGACATAGTCTTGGAGGGGGGAAAGAATAATCGGCGGGAGGCATCCTGTTGCAGAGTGCTGGTAGTAAAGGGGGGATACGGGAAGCGCCTCTTTTCTTCCTGTCGAATGTCGGCCACGGAAAACTTCTGTTTGCCAATCTCTTTGACTGCATTCTGGGCCGATTCTTGGTTTGAAATCTTAAAATCCTGGTCGTCGATTTTAACCAGAAGAGAATGGAATTTTTCCTTTTTGTCGGTCTCAAGCAGAGCCTTGATAGACCAGTACTCTTCCGGCTTGAAATTTAAAATCTGCTCTTCCCGCTCGCAGACTATCCGGAGAGCTACAGATTGGACTCGCCCAGCCGAGAGCCCAAAGTGAAGAGTCTTCCATAAAATCGGGCTGACCTGATAGCCGACCAGGCGGTCCAAAACCCTTCTGGCCTGCTGGGCCTGGACCATTTTGTGGTCAATCTCGCCAGCCTCTTCGATTCCCTTCAAGACTGCGGATTTAGTGATTTCATTGAAATAGGCGCGGCGAATCTTTTTCTTGGTTCCCCGCAATTCTTCGGCCACGTGCCAGGCAATGGCTTCGCCTTCCCGATCCGGGTCAGGGGCAAGGTAAATGGTGTTGGCTTTCCGGGCTTCTTTTTTGAGCCGCCCAATGACTTTTTCTTTTCCCTCTAGTATCTGATAATCTGGTTTGAAGTCGTTTTCAAGGTCCACACCTAATTGGCTCTTGGGGAGATCTTTGATGTGGCCGATGGTAGCCTCAACTTCGAATTCTCTCCCCAAAAACTTTTTTAAAGTTTTACACTTGGTGGGGGATTCGACGATGACCAGATTCTTAAACTTACTGGCTGACACTCTTCATTTCCTTGGCTGCTTAATGTTGAAATTTCGGCTGATTGTCAAGTTTACTTAACCTTTCATCTACCTTCGGGCATTCTCAAACCTGAGAAGCCGTGTCATATACGCAAGAAATTAAGAATCTGAAGAAAACCGTGCCTTCAAATAAAAGAAAAACTGGGCCTAGTCTTGGGGAATGCAGATTCTTCGCTTCGCACAGAATGACAAGCAGTTGTGAGAAACTGATGAGGCTTAAGAAAGCTTAAGGAGAATTGCAAAAACCCAACTTAAAAATTTTTCAAACAGTTTAACTAATTTTGGCTGATCTGGCTCTGGAGACTCGGCAACTCTCAGCCTGAATTATGCTCTCAATCTGGCGGAGAGTGTTTGGCAGTCTTCGATTCACTATCACGTAATCGTATTTCTTCCAGGCCTTCAGCTCCTGCCTAGCGTTGCGCAGTCTGACTTTCAAGGCCTGGCCGGAATCGCTTTTCCGATTCAGCAGGCGCTTTCTTAGCTCGGACCAGGAGGGGGGAAAAAGAAAAATTAAAACAGACTGAGGATATTTGCGCTTCATGGCTAAAGCCCCCTGGACATCCAGGCTGAATAAGACGGTCCAGCCATACTGGCCAGCCTTGTCTAATAAATGTTTGGGAGTACCGTAGAAATTGCCGTGAACCTGAGCCCATTCGACCAAATCTTTCTGTTTGATCAGAGTGCGGAATTGCTTTTCAGAAAGAAAGTGATAGTCGCGGCCATCTTTCTCGCCTTTTCTCCTGAGACGGGTAGTGACGGAAACAGAGCGGCGGAATTCGGGATTCTTCTTAAGCAGATTCTGAATCACAGTAGTCTTGCCTCCGCCGGAAGGAGAAGAAATTACAATCAGGAGGGGAAACTTGGCGTCAGAAGAGGGGCTCATTTCAAAGGATTAAAAAAGAGACTACTCCAGGTTTTGTATCTGTTCCCGAATTTTTTCCAGCTCTTCTTTTATGAAGATTACCCGGGCCGAGATTTCGTATTCAATGGATTTGGCCCCTATGGTGTTGGCTTCCCGATTTAGTTCCTGTTGGATGAAGCCGAGGCGCTTACCTACCGGAGAACTGTCATTCAGAGTCTGCAGAAATTGCGCCTGGTGGCTTCTGAAGCGGGCGCACTCTTCGGTGACATCAATCTTATCCGCCATCAGGGCCACTTCCTGAGCCAGGCGGCCCTCATCTAGCACGACTTCTCCTAACATCTGTTTAATCCTGACTCTCAGTTTTTCTTGATAAGCGGTTAAACTACTTTTGGAAAGTTGTTCGATTTCATCCACTTTAGCGCTCAGTCCTCCCATTATCTTCCGCAACTCTGCTGTCAGTGATTCTCCTTCATTGCGGCGCATGCGATTCAGATCAGAAAGCGCCTTCTGGGTCGCTTCAGAAACTAAAGGCCAGACCTTGTCCTGCTCTAACTCTTCCCGCTCCAGCTTGATCAGGTCGGGTAAAGTGACAAAATCCTCCAGCTCAGGCTCTCCTTTCAGCTTGAACTCCTTTTTGAGCTGCTTGAAGATTTTGTAATAGATGCGGGCGGTCTCCAGGTTGAGTTTAATCTGGTCCGTGGGCGGAACTAAGTCTTCCCAGGTTAAAGTATAGTTTATCTTCCCTCTGGAAATGGAGCTTAAAATGAGTTCTTTGATCTTCGATTCTAGAGGCGACAAAAAGCGGGGTAAACGAGTCTGGATTTCACTGTAGCGATTGTTGACCGAAGTTATCTCGACCACAATCTTGGCTTCCGGTTTTACTAATTCGGCTCTTCCATAGCCGGTCATGCTGGATGTCATAGTTTCTCCTAAGAATTCATTATGCCAGTAGAAGGATAGTTTGTCAACATCTTTCTAGATTTAGGAATCTAGAGAGTAATTGAATAAAGGAAACTTACCTCTCTCCACCTCTCCCCTAAAAGGGGAGAGTGCCTTGTTCCCTCTCCTGTAAGGGGAGGGACAGGGAGGGTTAGTCGATTTCAAAGGGATTGCCACGCCCCTTCATATGTCGGGGCTGGCAATGACAGCCTCAAGCTACAGTTGTTTTTTAGGGAAGAAAAAGTATATTAGGGTAGATGGGAGGAATATGAGAATCAAAGGAACTACTATAATAGGAATAAGATACAAGGGGAAGGCGGCCATCGGAGGAGACGGACAGGTTTCATTCGAGAATACGGTGTTAAAGCAAAATGCCAATAAGTTAAGGAGACTGCATAACGGGACAATTCTGGCCGGATTTGCCGGGGCAAGTGCGGATGCGTTTACCTTATTTGAAAGATTCGAAGCCAAGATAGAAGAGTTCCGGGGCAATTTACCCAGAGCGGCAGTGGAGTTAGCCAAGGACTGGAGGATGGACCGCTATTTGCGGAGACTGGAGGCTTTGCTGGCCGTACTAAATAGGGAACACGCACTTATCATTTCCGGTAACGGGGATGTGATTGAGCCGGATGACGGGATTGTGGCCATCGGCTCAGGCGGGCCGTATGCTCTGGCAGCAGCACGAGCTATGATGGAATTCTCGAATCTGGATGCCAAAGATGTGGTCCAGAAATCGCTGGAGATTGCGGCGGGGATATGTGTTTTTACCAATGACAAAATATCCATCGAAGAGCTGGATTAGTTAGCCGGAAAATTTAAATCTTCCAAAGGAGTTTAGGGTTTCATGCAGGAATTAACTCCCAAAGAAATTGTCAAAGAGCTAGATAAGTACATCATCGGCCAGGACCAGGCCAAGAAGTCGGTTGCTATCGCCCTGCGCAACCGCTGGAGAAGACAGAATGTCACCGGCGAGTTAAAAGATGAGATTTTACCTAACAACATCATAATGATCGGGCCGACTGGTGTCGGTAAAACTGAAATCGCCCGGCGCTTAGCAAATTTAGCCAATGCTCCCTTCCTGAAAGTGGAAGCTTCCAAGTTCACTGAAGTCGGATATGTTGGCCGGGATGTAGAATCAATGGTCAGAGATTTGGTGGATCTTTCGGTCAATATGGTTAAAAAGGAGAGACTAGACCAAATCCTCCCCAAAGCGCAGGAGCTGGCTGAAGAGAGGGTGCTGGATTTGCTCTTGCCGATTCGGAAAAGAAAAAAAACGGAGAATGAGGTAAATGAAGTAAATGAGGAGGAAGAGTTGGCTCAGTTGAATCGCACCAGAGAAAAGTTGCGCCAGCAGTTAAAGGGAGGGCATTTAGATGAAAGATTAGTAGAAATAGAGGTGCAGGAGCCGGCTTTCCCGGTGATAGAAGTATTCTCGCCGATGGGGATGGAGGAGTTAGGAGTCAATTTTCAGGAGGCGTTTTCCGGGATGTTTCCCAAGAAAAGCAGGCGGAGAAAAGTCACGGTTAAAGAAGCTCTACGGATTCTGACACAGAAGGAGGCGGAGAAATTAATCGACATGGAGGAGGTCATCTCCACGGCCAAGTATCGGGCCATGAATGCAGGAATTATCTTCATTGATGAGATTGACAAGATTGTGGGGAGCAAAGGAGAAACTTCCGGACCGGATGTCTCCCGAGAAGGGGTTCAGCGGGATATGTTACCGATTGTGGAAGGCTCTACTGTCACGACCAAGTACGGGATGGTGAAAACTGACCATGTCCTCTTCATTGCCGCCGGAGCATTCCACTCGGCCAAGCCTTCGGATTTGATTCCGGAGATGCAGGGTAGATTTCCGATTCGGGTGGAGCTGGATTCTCTTAACGCGGACGATTTTGTGCGAATTTTAACTGAGCCGAAGAATGCTCTGTTAAAACAATACTCGGCCATGATGGAGGCTGAGGGAGTTAAATTGGAGTTTGCTGATGAAGCGGTTAAAGAGATTGCCAGAATCGCTAATTTAGTCAATGAGAGGACGGAGAATATCGGGGCCAGGAGACTGCATACGGTGATGACTACTCTTTTAGAAGATACAATGTTTAATCTGCCGGACTGCAAGACTAAAGAGGTGAAGGTGAGTAAAAAGATGGTACAGGAGGCCTTGAAAGAGATTGTGGAGGATGAGGATTTGAGCAGGTATATTTTGTGAGAGTGCAGAAATTAGAAAAGCAGATTCTTCGCTGGCGCTTAGAATGACAGCCGAAAAAACGTCCGAGGCGAGCTCGGACGCTACAAAGGAGAAAGAAATAGAAATTGCAGTTCGTAGCGGGGGATCATTCCCCGGCAGGGCGGGAAAAGATCCCGCCCTACGCTAAATATGGAAAAGAGAGATTCTTCGCCGCGATTAGATTGGGAGCCAGAATGACAAAGAAACCTCTCCCCAGCCCTCCCCTGCGAGGGGAGGGAGTTTGTTACCCTCTCCTTTTAGGGGAGGGATAGGGAGGTGTTAGTGACTACTAAAACAGATTGTTTCGCCCCGACTTGTCGGGGCTCGCAATGACAGATGGAGTAATCGTCCGAGGCAAAGCTCGGACGCTACGAAGGGCAAGACAATGCAGATTCTTCGCTACGCTCAGAATGACAGGTAGGTTAGAAGATGTTATTTGAAAAGCAAAACCTCACTCCGCCTATGACGAGGCTCGCCTACGGCGGCCCAGTCCTCTCCTTTAGGAGAGGGAGAAAGGACTAAGGAGGAAATTTGAAAAGAGATTTTTTGTCGAATCTGGATTTTTCGACTAAGGAGACGGTGGAGATGCTGAAACTGACTTCCAAACTGAAAAAAGGAACGGTCAAGCCACAGCCCTTAAAAGGAAAGTCAGTTGCCTGCATCTTCCACAAGCCCAGTTTGCGCACACGCATCAGCTTTGAAGCAGGGATAAATCAATTAGGCGGGCATCCCATTTATATCACTGAAAAAGAGATTGAACTCGGCAAACGAGAATCTATCTCTGATGCGGCCAGAGTCCTTTCCCGCTACGTCAGCATGATAGTGATTCGAACTTTTTCCCACTGGGATGTAGTGGAATTGGCCCGCTATGCCTCTGTCCCGGTTATAAACGGACTGACTGATCTGCTTCATCCATGTCAAATCGCCTCAGATATTTTTACCATTTATGAGAAAAAGAAAAGATATGAAAATCTGGCCATCGCTTACTTAGGCGACGGAAACAACGTCACTAATTCCTGGCTGGAGTTAGCCTGTCGTCTAAAGCTGGATTTAAGAATTGGCACATCGCCGGATACACCGCCGGATAATACGGTTCTGCGCAAGGCTCTGGAAACAGGTCTCAGTAAAATCAAAATTACCCATGACCCGATTGAAGCGATCAAAGAGGCAGATGTTATTTACACCGATGTATGGGCTTCCATGGGGCAGAAGCATCTGGCGGAGCAGAAAGCGGCTGCCTTGAAAGCATTTCAGGTTAATTCGGAACTGCTCAAACAGGCCAAGAAAGATTGTATTGTCATGCACTGCTTGCCTGCCAACCGTGGAGAAGAAATCACGGACGAAGTGATGGATGGGCCGCACTCAGTGGTTTTTGACCAGGCAGAGAACCGCTTACACACCCAGAAAGCAATCATGTTGATGCTGCTAAAAGCTTCCAAGCAGGGGAAAAAATGAAGTCGGACCAGTGGAAGGAAGTTAAGGCTTACAGCCACTGCTTTGTCTGTGGAGAGAAGAATAGAGCCGGCCTGCGGGTGAAGTTTTTCAGTGATGGCAAAATCGCTAAGGCTGAGTACCAGCCGACCGAGCAGTTTTCCGGCTACAAGAATATTTTCCACGGCGGGGTAATGGCGGCTCTGTTAGATGAAGTGATGATTAAGACAGTTATCGCAAGTGATCTGGTGGCAGTTACCACCAGAATGTCGCTTTCGTATAAACGCCCGGCCCGAGTAGGGGAAAAGATTCTTTTGCAGGGCGAGATAGTTGAAAACCGCAAGAAAATCGTAAAAACTAAGGGCGAAGCTCGCAACCAGGAAGGTGAGCTTTTGGCCGAGGCGAGGGGAGAGTTCTTTATCGTGGAAGGGGAATTAAAAGAGAAACTTTTAGAAAGTCTGGAACGTTAAGAGGTGTAGGAGCAAGAATAAGGCAACCGAAAAAAGGAGGAAAAATGTCACTCAGAAAAATTTCATTCTCCTTGTTGTTCGTGATGCTCTTGAGTTCTCCGACCTGGTCAGCGCCAGTTCTGGTCAAGATTGATTTCACTTCTCAGGAACAGGCAGATTTTGCCAGAGAGCTGGGGGCCAAAGCCTTTCAGAGATTTGACAATACTTACCTGGTAGAAATTGATGGCAGCAAAGTCACCCGATTAGGGGAGAAGCAGACAGACTGGGAGCTTTTGGATGACAAACCCTGGTCAGAAAAGTACTACCTGGCCAGTGCCAAACGGGGAAAACTGCCAGAATTGGCTGCGGCTGAGTGGGGGAGAGTGGTCTTACAGGACTCGAACTGGAAGCTCTTGAAGCTCTCCGCTCCCCAAGCAGCTCAACTGAGACAGAAGCGTGTCTATCTGGTGGAAATACAGAAAAGAGCGGTACCGCTTGAGTTCTACGAGCCGAAGTTAACTGAGCTTACTCCCCGACCATTTAAGGCCGAGCTGTTGGGCTTAGCCGATTCAATCTCTCAGGATTCGCTCTATTCCTACAACCTGAGATTGGAGAATTTTCGGACTCGATTTGTGGTCTCGGATTCCTGTCTGGCGGCAGCCAACTGGCTGATGAACAAATTTAAATCTTTCGGAATCGACAGTGTATATCTGGATACATTCTACTATGAAGACTGGGTTATTACCAACACCATAAAGGCTACCTGCAATGTGGTGGCTGTGGTCAAGGGAAAAGTTAATCCGGACAAGACTATTGTAGTAGGAGGACATTTCGACTCCGTTACCTGGGGAATCGCTCCGGGGCCGATGATTTGGGCGCCCGGAGCTGATGACAACGGCAGCGGGACCGCTGGGACATTGGAAATTGCCAGGTTGGTGGCTAAAGACACTTTGATGGCGACGGTTACTTTTATCTGTTTCTCGGCAGAAGAATTGGGACTGTATGGTTCTTATTATCAAGCCTACAAAGAGTTCAACCTAGGAACTGATATCCAGTTTATGCTCAATATGGATATGATTGGCTTCATTCTCAACAGTGACGCAGTTGAACTGCAGAAGGATGTAGTTTCAGAGGGTTATGCAAAACTTATGGCCGGCATATCACCTAATTATGGTTTAGGCTGCGTTGTTACCGATGCTGGGGGGAACAGCGACCACTGGCCGTTTCTGGAAGTGGGGTATCCGGCAGTGTTCGCAGCCGAATACATTTTTAATTGGCAGGGCTGGCATACCAATACTGATTTGGTTGACTACTTGAATTTTGAGTACATGACCAGAGTGGTCAAAATGGCAGCGGCCACAGTGGAAAATCTGGGTAATTCTCCCAGACCGGTAGAGAAGATGACTGTGGTGGATGATGGAACCGGCAGTGGAGTGTATCTTTTCTGGCCGGCCAATAAGAATGAAAATGATATCTGGGGTTATTTTGTCTATTACGGCACGGGAAAGCTTAATCTAGACCACTCCACCTTTGTTACGGATACTTCCCTACACGTGCAGGGCCTGAACGAAGGGGTCACCTACTATGTGACAGTTTCAGCGCTCAATGACCAGTACAACGAAAGTCCCTATTTGACTTTACATACTGCGGTTTCATTGAGCGTACCCCGGGCACCAGCCAGCGTGGTTGCCAAGGCAGCCTTGAAAAGTATCGCACTCTCCTGGAAGCCTAATGCGGAGGCTGACCTGCTGGGCTACCAGGTCTTCCGCTCAGATGGGCCGGGCGGCCCCTACCAGCTCTGGGCTGACGGATGGCAAGATACAACCTATGTGGATTCAATCAACATCCAGGCAGGGGTCCGATACTACTACGTCATTGCCGCGCTGGATACTTCCGGGAATCAAAGCCAGTTTAGTTCTGAAGTCAACTCGGTGGCCATGACCCTGGACCAGGGAGTCCTAATATTAGATGAGACCGCACGAACCTTTGAGCATGAGGACGCTGAACAGGATTCTTTCTACAACGCCTTATTCAGCGATTACCAAGGAGTGTCGTACGACTATTCTTCCTACGCCAATCCGCCGGATTTAGCAACCCTGGGGCCATATAATGTGGTGGTCTGGCTGGATGATGACACTCGCGCTCATACGATTCTCAATCACTTTGACCTCCTGAAAGAATATCTGGATGCGGGCGGGAAACTCTTTTTGACCAGCTGGGACGGCTTCAGAGATGCGCTGGGAGAATTGCCGGTCTGGTTTTACCCGGGAGAATTTGTTTATGATTACTTAAAGATTAATTATGCCGACCGGGACAGCGTGGACATTTCTGATTTTATCGGCGCAAAAGGAGAGGCAAGTCTGGGATATCCTGATGTCACGGTTGACAGTTTGAAACCCACGCCTCTTGGAACGGGGTTCTCAAGGCCGTGGCCAAATTAGAACTGCGGCCGGAAGGGGAGCCGATTTACTTCTATGATTCCAAGGCGGATAGGGCCGGTTATGAAGGGAGTATATGCGGTACACGCTACCTGAGTCCAAACTATGATGTGGTGTTCTTATCTTTTCCGCTTTTTTACCTGAATTTCTCCGAAGCCCAGGCCTTAGTAAGCAACGTGATGAATGATTTTGGCATTCCCACACCGGTCAAGCCCGAAGAACCGCCAGTTACTCAGCGGCCCAAAGAATTTGAGCTAGGCCAGAATTATCCTAACCCGTTTAACCCCAGTACCACCATCAAGTTTTCTTTGCCGGAGGCCTCCTACGTCAAGCTGGAAGTATTCAATATCTTAGGGCAGAAAGTAAAGAGTTTATTGGACGAGAAAAAGAATGTCGGAATTCATACTGTGGTCTGGAATGGGGAAAATCAAAACGGGGAAAAGGTATCGAGCGGGATATACTTTTACCGACTGGAGACGGAGAGTTACCGGTCGGTGAAGAAGATGGTGCTGCTAAGATGATACTTTACACCTACGAAGTAAGTTCTTTTACGCGAAACAAGCAGGGAAAAAGATTCCCTGCTTTTTTTGTTGACATCTCCATAATATAAGTTAATTTAACGCCTTAAAATTGCGGGTAGCCACAGCCCATAAGACGGGAAACAATCAACCCTACCCCCCTTATCGCCTAATTTTGAGCCCATAAATCTTAAACTATTTACCCAAAAGAACTGGAGGAGGAGCATGAAAAAGACCAAAGAAGAAGTCCTTAAGCTAATAGATAAAAACAAGATCCAGGTGGTGCGGCTGGTCTTTTCCGACATCCTAGGCCAGTTAAAAGGAATGTCCATCACCAGAAGTGAGATTGAAAAGGTCTTAGAAGAAGGGCAGGGATTTGACGGCTCTTCTATTGAGGGATTTGTCCGGATTCAGGAATCGGACATGGTGGCCATGCCGGATTTGGACACTTTCAAGATTTTTCCCTGGCTCTTGGGAGAAAAACCGGCTGCAATAGTGTTCTGCGACATACTCAACCCGGACGGAAGTGCCTTTGAAGGTGACCCTCGCTACGTCCTGCGCCGCCAGCTCGATAAGATTAAAAAGAAAGGGTGGACTTACTACTTAGGCCCGGAATTAGAGTACTTCTACTTCAAGACTAATGGACAACCGGAGATTTTAGACCAGGGGGGATACTTCGACTACTCTACCATCAATATAGGCGTCCGACTCCGGAAAAAAACTATCGCGGCTCTGGAAGAATTAGGAATTCCAGTAGAGTGCAGCCACCATGAAGTGGCCATGTCCCAACACGAGATAGATTTGCTCTACCAGGATGCTTTAACCATGGCGGATTCCACCATGCTCTACCGCCTGATAGTTAAGGAAGTAGCCCAGGAAGATGGATACTATGCCACCTTCATGCCCAAGCCTATTTTTGGCATCAATGGCAGCGGCATGCACACCCATCAGTCGGTGTTTGCCGGCAACAAAAACATATTTTTTGATGCCAAGGATAAGTACCATCTCTCTAAGTCTGGAAAGTCTTTCATTGCCGGACTCTTGCATTATGTCAAGGAATTCACCTTAGTCACCAATCAGTGGGTCAATTCTTACAAGAGATTAGTTCCGGGTTACGAAGCGCCAGTCTATATCTCCTGGGCCAGGAGAAACCGTTCCTCTTTAGTCCGGGTTCCGATGTACAAACCCGGCCGGGAAAAGGCCACCCGGGCTGAATTGCGCTGCCCAGATCCGGCCTGTAATCCTTATTTAGCCTTCTCGGTCATGTTGGCTTCCGGTTTGAAAGGGATCGAACAGAATTTAGAACTGCCGGAGCCGGTGGAAGAGGACATTTTCCACATGTCGACCGCAGAAAGGAAAAGGAGAAAAATCGAAACGCTGCCGGATTCCTTGGAGAATGCCATTGCCCTGTTTGAAAAGAGCAACCTGATGAGAGAATGCTTGGGAGACCACATTTTTGAGAAGTTGATTGCCAACAAGAAGAAGGAATGGGACGATTTCCGAGTTCATGTCTCCCAGTATGAGACCGACCGGTATCTGCCGTTCCTGTAGAAGTTGATTTGAAGTGCAGCTAAATACGTTTACGGCCTCTAAACTCTCCGAACTTCTCCGAAAGAGGGAGGTCTCTGCACGAGAGGTTGCCTCCGACTGTCTGGAACAGATTCAAAAGCTTAATCCGAAGCTGAATGCATTTCTAACTGTTACCGAGAAGGAGGCCCTGAAGCAAGCCGAGTCCGTTGATTCAAAGTTGTCAAAGTCGGAAAGAATCGGGCCTCTGGCAGGAATTCCAGTTGCTGTAAAAGATAACATCTGCGTCAAAGGTATCCGAACAACCTGTGGGTCTAAGATTTTAGAGAACTTTGTGCCGGTCTATGACGCTACGGTTGTGCAAAAGATCAAGGCTGCCAACGCAGTCATCTTAGGTAAGACCAATTTGGATGAGTTTGCCATGGGCTCTTCCACCGAGTATTCTCACTTCGGGCCGACTCGAAATCCGATTAATCCAGAAAAAATCCCGGGCGGCTCTTCTGGCGGCTCGGCCTGTGCTGTGGCCTCGAATATGGCAGTTCTGGCACTCGGCTCAGATACCGGTGGCTCGGTCAGGCAGCCGGCAGCTTTATGCGGTATAGTTGGCCTGAAACCCACTTACGGAGCCGTCTCCCGTTATGGCCTGGTAGCATTTGCTTCATCACTCGACCAAATCAGCCCGTTTGGAAAGGATGTTAAAGATACGGCCCTTTTGTTTTCTGTCATCTCCGGACATGATCCCCGGGATTCTACTTCGCTTAAATCAGAGTCAAAGAATTATGCTGAATCGCTGGGGAAGTCTGAGAAGAAGTTTCGAGTGGGTGTGCCTAAAGAGGCACTGCAGGCCGGCAATGAGATACCGGTTAGAGTTGCATTCAACGATTCTCTAGAGTTAATGCGGAAGATGGGCTGGAAAGTGGAAGAAATCTCTCTGGCACACTTAGAATATGCTATTGCTGCCTATTATATAGTCGCCACTGCAGAGGCTTCTTCTAATCTGGCGCGCTATGATGGAGTCAAGTACGGTTACCGGAGCAAAGATTACAAGACCCTGGCGGAAATGTATGAGAAGACCAGAGGAGAGGGGTTTGGTCCGGAAGTAAAGCGGAGGATAATGTTGGGCACCTACGTTCTCTCAGCCGGATACTATGGGGCTTACTATGGCAAAGGGCAGAAGGTCAGAACACTCATCAAACGAGATTTCGATGAAGCTTTTAAGAATTTCGACGTGATAGTGATGCCGACTTCGCCGACCGTGGCTTTCGGCTTGGGTGAAAAGATGGAAGACCCGTTAGCCATGTATCTGTCAGATATTTTTACGACGGTGGCTAATTTAGCCGGCATTCCTGCGATTTCAATTCCGATGGGGAAGTCGAAAGACGGTTTGCCTATCGGGCTGCAGATTTTGGCTCCTGTTTTGAGAGAGGATCTGGTTTTTGAGGCGGCGTATGGTTTGGAGCAGAGTTTGAATTTGAAATAGAAGTATGAAGAAAAGAGAGATTCTTTGCTTCGCTCAGAATGACAAAGATACTTACCCCTCCCCTCCCTCTCCTAAGAGGAGAGGGTGAAGAATCCCCTCTCCTGTAAGGGGAGGGATAGGGAGGGGTCAGTTAAGAACTACAGATTGCTTCGCTGACGCTCGCAATGACAAATGTAAATATTCAGAGAGAAAAAGTGAAATGATAGGGAGGATTTATGTTTGAGAAATTTGAAAGAGGGACGGAAGTATTGATGACTGAGCATCGGGCCATTGAGCGGGTGCTGGAGGTTCTGGAAAGGATGATGGCTAAATACGAGGCCGAAGACCAATTAGATATCAAGACAATATCTGATATTGTAGATTTCCTGCGGACTTTTGCGGATGGATATCACCATGCCAAGGAAGAGAAGTTGTTGTTCCCGACATTGAACGCCAAGGGGATGTCATTTGAGAGCGGGCCGGTGGCGGTTATGTTACACGAACATGATAATGGACGCAGGTACATTCGTGGACTAAGCGGTGGAATTGAGAAATATCAAAGCGACCCGGCTAAGGCAAAGAAAGAAATCATTGAAAATGCACGGGGGTATATCGACTTGTTGAAGCAGCACATTTTCAAAGAGGATAATATTCTGTTTCCCATGGCAGATTCGCTCATTAATGAGCAGGAGCAGAAAAAGCTGTTAGCTGATTTTGAAAGAACAGAGAAGAAAGAGATTGGGGAAGGGGTGTATGAAAAATATCACAAATTGATTGAGGAGTTGGAGAAGAGGTTCAGTTGATACTATCTGGAAAAAATACTTACCTCTCCCTACTCTCTCCTAAGAGGAGAGGGAGAAAAGCACCCTCTCCTTTGAGGGGAGGGTTAGGGAGGGGTTAGTTAAGCCCACCTGGAGGGCAAGGTGGGGCTACAAGTTCGGACGCAACGAGAGAAATGTTAAGGCTGGAAAATGTCACTGAAGGTGAAAATTTAGCCCAGGTGCACAATCTGTTCCTTGAATATCAGAAGGCTATCGGCATCGACCTCTGCTTCCAGAATTTTGACCAGGAGCTGGCTTCACTGCCGGGAGATTATGCCCCGCCTGAAGGAAGATTGCTCTTAGCCTGGTATGATTCCAAAGTATCCGGTTGCGTGGCCATGCGAGAAATTACACCTGAAGTCTGTGAGATGAAAAGACTGTTTGTCCGCCCAGAATTCAGAGGAAAAGGGATAGGAAGAAAATTGGCCATTGCTATTCTCGACGAGGCAATTACAATTGGGTATAAGAAGATGCGGTTAGATACCCTGCCGGTGATGAAGGAAGCAATTACCTTGTATAAAAGTTTAGGCTTCAAAGAGACCGAAGCCTATTGCTACAATCCGGTAGCAGGAGCGATGTACCTGGAGTTAGACTTAGAAGGGTACTCACTCCGACTGGACCGGGGAGAACAGGATTAGGATGCAATTTGATAATGATTAATGGCAAAACCTCTCCCCAGCCCTCTCCTTTAGGAGGGGGGTAAAGTCTCCTCCTCAATGGTTCGACTTGGCCCACCATAAAGAATGCGGACAAAGTGGGTCTACAGTCTGAATAGATTGACATTTGGATTGGTTTTGGTTAGTTAAAAGTGTTCATGGAAAGAGCTAATTCTGCCAAGGCAGTCAGGGAGTATTTAAGGCAATTGCGGGAATCGGGGGAGGAAGAGCTTTATCTGAAACCCGAGTTTCTTCTGAAGTTCGCAAATGCAGAATCAGCCAAGGAATTTATGCAGAGACTGACTGCCACGGCTCCAACGACTGTCAGTGATACTAAGACCAAGGGCAAAATTCCCAAAAATCCGGAGTTAGAAAGGTATCATCAGGAGATAAAGGATTGCACCAAGTGCAGACTGCATGAAGGTAGAACCAAATTCGTATTCGGAGTAGGCAATCCTAAGGCGGAGGTGATGTTCATAGGTGAAGGACCGGGGAGGGATGAAGATTTGAAAGGGGAGCCGTTCGTGGGTCGGGCCGGTCAACTCTTAGATAAGATTCTGGCTTCAATAGGCTTCGACAGGCAAACTGTCTATATAGCCAACATGGTAAAATGCCGTCCTCCTGAGAATCGGGCACCCCAGCCGGATGAGCTAGAGACTTGCTATCCATATCTGGCCAGACAAATTGAGTTGATCAAGCCGAAAATCATCTGCTGCTTGGGTCGTATCTCAGGCCAATTCCTCTTGAAAACTTCGGAGACATTGGGTAGATTAAGAGGAACGGTTCACGACTTTAATGGTTCGACTTCGCTCACCACGGGCGGAATCAAGTTAATCGTGACCTATCACCCGGCAGCATTATTGAGATATCCGGAGTATAAGAAGGAGACGTGGGAGGATATGAAGATGTTAAGGAAAATTTATGAGGAGTTGAAGGGGTAATGGCAGAGAGGAATACAGAGGGAAGAGTTCCACCGCAATCTATTCGGGCGGAGCAGGCGGTATTGGGGGCGGTCTTGCTTAGTGATGTTGCTATGGATACAGCCGTAATCTTTTTAGGAGCGGACAGTTTTTACAATACCGCACACCAGAAGATTTTTGATGCCATGCTTGCATTATATAATAAAAATGAAGCTATTGATATTGTAACTTTGAGCGTAGAACTTGAGCGAAGAAAAGAGCTAGATGAAATTGGAGGTAGAAGTTACCTTGCCGAGTTATCAACTTCAGTAGCAACAGCTGCGAATGTGGAGTATTATTGTAGGATCGTTTTAGACAAGGCTAATCTAAGAGACTTGATATCTGCCTCAACAGAGATAATACAGGAGTGCTATACAGAACAAGAAGAGGTAAACACGTTGTTAGATTTTGCAGAGTCTACGGTTTTCAGTATTGCTGAGAAGAGAATCCGTAAAGACGTTCCCTCGATAGGACAACTATTACCTACTACCTTTGAAGAAATTGAACATTACCATAAGCGAGCGGGTACAATTACCGGAATCCCCACCGGCTTTGACCAACTGAATGACTTAACTTCTGGTTTGCAGAATTCAGATTTTATAGTTATAGCTGGGAGACCCTCTATGGGGAAGACTTCTTTAGCCCTTTCGATAGCATTATATGCTTCTGTAATTGAAAGAATGCCGGTAGTCATCTTCAGTCTGGAGACCAGCAAAGAACAGTTAGCATTACGCTTATTGTGTAGTCAGGCCAGGATAAGCGCCCACCACATGCGCACCGGTCGATTGACTGATGAAGAGTGGGCTAAACTCTCCATTGGTGCGGGCCCGCTATCAGAAGCACCTATTTTCATTGACGACTCTTCTACTCTGAGTGTTCTGGAAGTGAGAGCCAAGGCTCGCAGATTGAAAAGGAGAAATGATATCCGGTTGATTGTGGTGGATTATCTTCAGTTGATGCGGGGTCATCGTGCGGCAGAAAACCGTCAGCAGGAAATCTCCATGATTTCTCAAGGCCTGAAAGGATTGGCCAAAGAGTTGAACATACCTGTGGTTGCTCTCTCCCAGCTTTCCAGGAAAACCGAAGAACGCCCTATGAAGCGTCCTGAATTGGCCGATTTAAGAGAATCCGGGTCCATTGAACAGGATGCCGACGTGGTGATGATGGTCTACCGGCCTGAATTCTATGGCCTGGACAAATTCCCTGATTCCGACGGAGTACCGGCTGAGGGGAAAGCAGAAATCAGACTGCTGAAACATCGAAATGGTCCAACCGGCGATGTGCGACTGGCTTTCTTAAAGAATTACGCCCGTTTTGAAAATCTGGAAACCCGCTTCACTGAAAAGGAAGTTCCTTTTTAGTCTGGTGAGGGGGACAATATAGACATAAGTCATCCTTTCGCTTTAATCGGCAGAAAAGTAGTCCGGCTCTTGGCAGACATCGGGGGGGTGTCGCTTCTGACCTGGAACCTTCTTTTAGCTCTCCCCAAGGGGATGACCCGAGGACACTTAATTTTCCAGCAGATGCTTTACATGGGTGTGAACTCGATTCCTCTAGTATTCCTAACCTCGCTTTTCACCGGAGCAGTCACCAGCGTGCAGGCGGCCTACCAGTTCACTGATTTACTCTCCATGCGCTATTTAGGCTCAGCGGTAAGTAAAGCGGTGATAATTGAGCTGGGGCCAGTTCTCACTGCCCTGGTTGTCACTGGGAGGGTAGGAGCAGCTATTGCGGCGGAGTTGGGAACCATGAAAGTGACTGAGCAAATCGATGCCTTAGAAACCATGGCTCTCAGTCCGACTGAATATCTGGTCGTGCCGCGCTTCATCGGTGGACTGATTATGTTGCCGGTGCTGACAATCTTTGCGGATATGATAGCCATCCTAGGTGGATTGACAGTTGCCACAACCTTTCTCAATGTCACTTCCCACACCTTTCTGACCAGTGTGAAATCCTTTTTTGAGATGATGGATCTGTGGGCCGGCTTGACTAAATCTTTCGCCTTCGGAGCAATCATAGCTATAATCGGCTGTTACCAGGGATTCAACACATCCGGTGGGGCTGAAGGAGTTGGCCGGTCAACTACTAAAGCGGTAGTAGTAGCTTCAGTGCTGATTCTCATTTCGGACTACTTATTAGCCAGCATAATATTTGGAAGTTCATGATTGAAATTCAGAGTTTACATAAGAAGTTTGGAAAGAATGCGGTTCTGAGGGGAGTCAACCTTTCTATCGCCAGCGGAGACACGGTCGTAGTCATTGGCCGAAGCGGTTGTGGAAAGTCAGTGCTTTTGAAGCACATCATTGGGCTGATTAAGCCCGACGCAGGCAAGGTCTTGGTAGATGGAGAGGAGGTTACTAATCTAAACGGGAATGAGCTGTACCGGGTGCGCAAGAAATTCGGGATGTTATTCCAGGGGGCGGCTCTGTTTGATTCAATGACGGTAGAGGAAAATGTTGGTCTGGGACTAAAGGAGCATGCTAAAATCACACCGCAGAAGATTAAGGAAATAGTAGATGAGAAATTAAAGCTGGTGGGACTGTCAGGAGTGGGGCAGATGAAGCCAGCCGAACTTTCCGGAGGAATGAAAAAGAGGGTAGGCCTGGCCCGGGCGATTGCCATGGACCCGGAGTTCATCCTGTACGATGAACCGACTACCGGCTTGGACCCGATCATGGCAGATGCCATCAATGACCTGATTATTGAATTGCGGGAGAAACTTAAGATTACATCCATAGCTGTCACCCATGACATGGTCTCTGCCTATAAAATTGCCGACCGGATAGCGATGCTATATGAAGGTGAAATTATCTTTACCGGAACGCCGGAGGAGACCAAAAATAGTGACAATCCGGTTGTGAGACAATTCATTGAGGGAAGGGAAACCGGGCCGATTAAGGCGATTTGAGGGAAAAGAAGAAAACAGATTATTCGCTTTCACAGGGAATAACGATTTATTGGATTAACTTTCGTGGAGAAGAAAAATCTCACCCCAGCCCTCTCCTTTAGGAGAGGGGGCGAAAAAGCAGATTCTTCGCTGACGCTCAGAATGACAATGAGTTTGCTCTTAAGAACAGGTCGATTGAAACGCTAAAGGGTTTGCGTTACAGCTTCGTAAAACGTATCTTAAATAAAAAATAAGGAGGAAATTTGTTTGGTATAGCATGGGCCATGGGAAGCCAGCCCGGACAAACGGGCGGTTCGGCAGGACTTTTGGGATTCTTGCCCTTTCTTTTGATTCTGGTGGTGATTTACTTTCTGATGCTGCGGCCTCAGATGAAAAGGCAGAAGCAGCAGCAGAAGATGCTCTCTGAACTAAAAAAGGGAGACCGAGTGGTTACCAATAGTGGGATGTTCGGCACTATAGTCGGCATCAACGAGAAGGACAACATCGTGGTCTTAAAAGTCGGGGAGGAGACCAAGATCGAGTTTTTGAAAAGTTCAATCGCCGGCACGGTTAAAACCAGCGCGGAGTAGCAAAAGATGGCGGTTCTCCCCATCCGAATCTATGGAGATCCGGTTTTAAGGAAGAAGGCCAAAGAGATTGCCAAACCGGATGCTGCGGTGATTCAACTGGTGCAAAATATGTTTGATACCCTGAGACAGGCTTCCGGCTTAGGACTATCTGCCAATCAGGTGGGGAGTCTGCAAAGGGTTTTCATAGTTGATTTGAGCAAGGTAGTTCCTTCCAGTACGCCGATGGTCTTTATCAATCCGGCCATACTGGGTTCGGAGGGGGAGCAGATCGGGGAAGAAGGGTGTCTCTCCATCCCCGGCATTTATGAAGACGTCCCCAGATTCAAAAAAGTTAAATTCTCGGCCCTGGATTTGTCCGGCCAGGAATTTGTCATAGAGGCTTCCGACCTCATGGCCCGGGTGATGCAGCATGAATTAGACCATCTGGATGGAATCCTGTTCCTGGACCGGCTCAGTGAAGTGGTAAGAGCCAATCTGGCTCCTAAGCTGAAGCAGTTAAAGCCCCTGGCGACAAAGGGGGCATACTGAAGAGTACTTGAGGATTGAGAATATTTATTTACTGACACAGATTCATGCCATATCCTTATGAGAATAGTTTTCTTCGGCAATGCTGATTTCGGAGTCCCCAGCCTGGAAAGATTACATTCATCCAGCCATCAAATTGTCTCCGTGGTCACCAACTCGGACAAGCCTCAAGGGAGAGGGAGAATTCTGGCTCCGACACCAATCAAGAAGAGAGCCCTTGAGTTAGGGCTGCCAGTCATAGAAGCAGAAAATCTCAACGCAGAAGAATTTTATGATAATCTAATTAAATTAAAAGGAGAGCTTTTCATCGTCATAGCCTACCGCATCCTCCCGGAGAGGATTTTTAGTCTGCCACCAAAAGGGACAGTAAATCTACATGGCTCCCTTTTGCCTAAGTACCGGGGAGCGGCCCCAATCCGCTGGGTGTTGATAAATGGCGAGAAAAAAACCGGAGTGTCCACCTTCTTTATTGAAAAAAAAGTAGATACTGGCGGAATTATTTTGCAAAAAGAGGCCGAGATTGGAGAAACCGAAAACTACGGTGAGCTTTATCAACGTTTATCCCGAATAGGCGCAGAGGCAGTCCTGGATACAGTCGAGTTAATAGAGAATGGTAAGGCAGTCAGTCTCCCGCAAGACCACAGCTTAGCTTCCCCGGCGCCCAAGATTACTAAAGAGCTGTGCCAAATTGACTGGAATGAGCCAGCCTCCAAAATAGTCAACCTGACAAGAGGGCTATCCCCGCAGCCAGGGGCCTTAACCTATTGGCGGGGGAAGATTCTAAAGGTTCTGGAAGCCAAAGTAGAAGATTCGGCCTCTTCGGCCAAAGTTCCCGGTGAGGTTCTTCTGGCAGACTCCCGGCAGGGCTTTATAGTTCAGACCGGCCAGGGAAGCCTGCAAATTCTCTCTTTGCAATTAGAAGGAAAATCAAGAATTTCAGCCGCAGAATTTTTGCGCGGCTATAAAATGAAATTAGGTGAAAGATTAGGAGCGAAGGGTTAACTCTTCGCCCGAGGAGAAAAAGTGGTTCTAGAAATAGTGATAAATGTGAGTGAATACGAGACCAGAGTAGCACTGTTGGAAGACAGTAAATTGGTGGAACTCTTGGTGGAACGCCCGGAAAATCAGAAAATTGCCGGAAATATTTATAAGGGAGTGGTTAAGTCCATTTTCCCTGGAATGCAGGCGGCTTTTATCGATGTAGGTTTGGGCAAAAATTGCTTTTTGCATGTCTCCGACATGGGGGATTTTTCTGATTCGGCCCGGCAGATGTTTGACATCGAAGAGACTCCGGAAGAAGAGGAAAGGGCACACCGGAGAAGGAGCGGCCCCCCTCGCATAGAGCATCTGTTAGAAAAAGAGCAGGAGATACTGGTGGAGGTAACCCGGGAAGCCATTGGCACCAAGGGGCCTAGGGTTACCACTCAGGTAACTCTGCCCGGCCGTTACGTAGTCCTCATCCCCGGACAAAGGCATGTGGGAACCTCCAAAAAGATTGAGGACTGGCAAGAGAAAAAGCGCTTAAAGCAGATTCTGCGCGAACTCCGCAACGGTGATTACGGTTTAATAGCGCGCACAGTAGGGGCTGGCCGGAGTCCCCGGGAATTCAGATCCGATATCAAAAACCTGCTGAAGGAGTGGGGGCACATTCAGAAACAGGCTCACAAAAAGAAAGCCCCCTGTCTTCTGCACCGGGACGTGGATTTAATCGGCAGCGTGATCCGGGACCTGCTTACTCCGGAAGTGGAGGGCATCATCGTCGATCATAAGCCCACTTTCAAGAGTATCATAGGCTACCTCAAGCCGGTGGCTCCCCAGCTCCGCTCCAAAGTAAGGCTCTACCAGGAAAAAATACCCCTGTTTGACGCCTTAGGAATCGAGTCGGAAATCGACAAAATGTTTTCTCGGAAAATCTGGCTGAAGCGAGGAGGCTACATCGTGATCGACCAGACCGAAGCGCTGGTAACCATAGACGTCAACACCGGGCGCTTCGTCGGCAAGCAGAGTCAGGAAGAGACAATTTTACAAACTAATTTAGAAGCAACCAAAGAGATCGCCCGGCAAATCCGGCTCAGAGACATCGGAGGATTAATCATAGTTGACTTTATCGATATGACCTCCCGGGGAAACGAACGCAGATTATACGAGGAATTCAGGGAAGCCTTCCGCCGGGACCGGGCTAAGAATGCCTTTGCTCCGGTTTCTGAGTTCGGCTTGATAGAAATGACCAGAGAAAAGGTGGGCCCGTCACTTTTGCACGAACTGTCCGACCCTTGCCCGGTCTGCGACGGCTCCGGCCGGGTCCTCTCCAAAGAAACTATCGCCCTGAAGATCGAGCGTTGGTTCATGCGGGCCAAAGCGGTCTCCGAAGAAAGGGATTATCGCTTGGTCATTCATCCGACCCTTTCGGATTTGATGCTTTCGCGCGAGGATAATCGTTTGAAGAACTTGAACAAGCAGCTGCATCTGAACATTGAATTGGTGACGGACAGGAATCTGCTCCCGCAGGAGTTTAAGGTCTTCTCGGTGGCGGAGAATAGGGAGATTACGGAGAGGTTTGCGGGGTGAGCTTGGCATCCACAATGAGGTCGTTGCCCAGGTAGTAAGCTCTTATTTCAGCCATTTTATGATGGCTTGTTCTCCAATTCGAAGTATTGATAAAAGATAGCTGACCCTGTCCGACGAGTTTAGGTGCAGTTATGATTACCAGACGGCTGACCAATCCCCGATTTATAAAATTAGATAATACTTCTGCTCCGCCTTCCACCAGCACACTCTTTATTTTTAACTCTCCCAATTTTAGTAACAATTTTTTCAATTCCACCCGCCCTTTTCTATCTTCTGATATAACCAAAACCTTAGCCCCCAGTTTCTCAACCTGTTTAATCTTAGCGAGCTTGGCTTTCTTAGTCACCGCAAAGATTGTCCGGTTCGGTTGACGCTTCGACACATTGGCGGACAGGGGAGTCCTCAGTTTACTGTCAACTATGACCTTGAACGGATTCTTTCCTTCAACCAGTCGGACATCCAGCCGGGGGTCGTCTTTCAGCACTGTATTTATTCCCACCAGAACGGCATCGTGCTGACTCCTCAATTTATGCGCAAATCTTCTGGACTCCGGGCTGCTTATCCACTTTGAGTCACCAGTAACAGTGGCAATCCTGCCATCTAGGGTCTGAGCGAATTTGACTGTAACTTTAGGAAGTGAGGCCATTTTTCTTCTTGAAATTATTTTAACCACAATTCCAAATTAATTCCCAGCAAGAGACTAAGCAAGTTCAGTTGCTAAGCTCCCTTGAGTCGCTGTCGTTTTGCCACAGAGCTAATTGTGCTTGGGCTACTAATTTCTCTTGCGCCAGAAGCCCCGTAAGATTAGATTTGCGTTTTGAAGTACATACTGCACGGTTGCTCTAAGTCGCCATGGAACTTGCAGCAAAAGACAAATTCGGGAGGCACCATGAATCAGGCTCTTGACTATACCAAACTTTATCGCCTGCCCTGGTCTCTGCCCGACAACGCCATCTCCTGGCTGGAGCCTACTAAAAAGTGCAACCTCCACTGCGAGGGGTGCTACCGGGAGAATGACCCCAAAGGGCACAAGACCATAGAGCAGGTGAAAGAAGATTTAGCTACCTTCAAAAGATTGCGGATTAGCGATGCAGTCTCCATTGCCGGGGGAGACCCTTTAACCCATCCGGAGATTGTCGAAATCGTGTGGCTGATTGCCCGGGATGGCAGTAAGCCTATCTTGAATACTAACGGATTGGCTCTGAGCAGAGAATTATTGGTGGAGCTTAAGAAAGCAGGCTTGAAAGGATTGACCCTGCACATCGACAGCAAGCAGAATAGGCCGGGCTGGAAAGGGAAAAATGATATCGAGCTGAATGACCTCCGTCTGCATTTTGCGGAAATGATAGCAGAAGTGGGGGGAATGTCCTGTTCTTTCAATTCAACAATCTATAACGATACCTTCCAGTATATCCCGGAACTGGTAGCCTGGGCACAAAGACATATCGACATCGTTCAGGTATTAGTTTTCATCCTGTTTAGGGAAGCAGTGATAGAGGGGCTGCATGACTACTATGTCGGTGCACAGAAAGTCGACATGACCCGGTTGGTATATTCAGCCACTTCTGTTCCGCAGAAATATTTCACCGCGCCGGAAGTGGTAGCTCTAATCCAGGAGAGATTTCCAGAATTCCAGCCCTGTGCTTATCTGAACGGTACCGAAAAGCCGGATTCATACAAGTGGCTCTTGACCTGTCGAATCGGTACCAGAGAAAGAATCTACGGCTACTGCGGGCCCAAATTCTTAGAGATTGCCCAGACCTGGCATCATCTCAAGACCGGGAAATATCTGTCTTATGCTTCCCCGGATGTCACCGGACGGGCTAAATGGATGTTTCTTTTGGCGCCGCTTGATCAGGGATTAAAGCAGGCGGCCAAGGAATATTTTAGGTCTGTGGTCAGGCGGCCAGATAATTTAGCCAAGAAACTGCATCTTCAGTCAATTATGATAATCCAGCCGATAGACCTTTTAGGCGGCGGCAATCAGAATATGTGCGATGGCTGCCCGGACATTACCGTCTGGAATGGCCGTTTGGTGTGGTCCTGCCGGATGGAGGAGTTATTCAAGTTCGGCAGTTTTGTGAGGACAGTGCCTCGGGATTAGATCCAAACTTTGACAATCCAGCAGAGTATTGTTTACTAAAGAAACAAATCCTTAACTAACCATAACTGTAGGAGGAGTAATGAATAACACATTCTGCCACGTCGAGATTATGACCACTAATCTGAAGAGGGCGGAGAAGTTTTATGGCGATTTATTTGGCTGGAAAATCAACTCGGAGGCGATGAGCAAATACTCTTTATTCGAGACTCCTAATCCCCCGGGTGGAGGGATTGCCGAAGTACCTAAGGTCAATCCGGGAGATGGCTTAATGATCCACATAATGGTGGATGACATCCCCAAATATCTCTCCAAGGCTCAACGTCTTGGCGGCAAACAGATTACTCCCAAGACTGACATTCCCAAGATAGGCTGGTTCGGTGTATTTGCCGACCCGGATGGAAATAGAATCGGGTTGTTCACCCCACTTTCGCGCTAGTCCCGGAAAAATGCTCGCCCACGCAAAGCTAAAAGCAACCCTGCCTCTGGTGGGGTTGCTTTTATTTGCCAATCGGTTGGCAGCAGCTGAAAACACGCTTATACTGAACCCCTGAGAAAGTGGACACGTGGCAAATAGAGGGTTGGAGAGTTAAATTAGGTCAGAGACCAGGAGAAACAGATGAAGAGAAACTGGACTGTAGAGCAGAAGAGTGCCATAGTGTTGCAGGGGTTAAAGGGGGAAG
>Ga0209172_10001679_pt1 | contig 44651 bp, 49 predicted proteins | sample LarsenN4metaG_FD_184113 | JGI IMG/M metagenome (GOLD analysis project Ga0209172, IMG submission 184113) | Hot spring sediment bacterial and archeal communities from British Columbia, Canada, to study Microbial Dark Matter (Phase II) - Larsen... ... | reverse complement strand
AACTGGTTTTTATTGGTTATGCTCAGGTCAGGAGTCTATAGTCCCTGATACCCATAAAACTGGTTAAGTGGAATGATTTTCCATAAAATTAGTAACTATATGTATTCCGTTTTGATTTGTCTTTAGCGTCGTGGCTATCAGCCATGCGATTGCCGTAAGTAGGTGATGTGCAGATAGCGTCGAAGAAGGCGTCAGCAAAGCCCATTCTAGTCGAATCCCCGCATAATGTTCGTGGATGCATACTTGCCCACTCAGGCTCTATTTCAATGCCGTATGTGTCAAATGGTAGCTCATGAATCTTACCAGTGCCGGCGAAAGGATCTAACACCTTTGATTCAGGTGTCAATCCACAATCAACGAGAGTTTTCTTGAAGAGCGGAATAAGCTCTTCGCTGTACTTAGCGGGATGCTTCATATCCGTATTTTACAGGATATGATAAAAAATGCAATATCTTATAACTCGTATAGACTTTTCTTTATGCAACTCTCTATTTGATTTTCAGGCTGTCGAATTGGAGATGGTGTATATATCATCTTTTGATAATGTTATCAAATCATCAAGATACTTTTCTCTTTCGAGAAGAATTCTTATTCCCTTACCATCTCTTCTAGCTCTGATATATATAAGTAACTTAGGTTCACTATTGCCCTTTTTAGCAAATATCTTTATCTTAGGGTTTGCACCTTCAGTTGTCAAGGAAGCTGATATAGTATGTCCCTTCAACTTTTCATGAACCAAATTGAAGTCTAGTTCGTGGAAGTCATTTTTACTCAAGTGAACAAGTATTATGCGATCTTCGCTTTCGGATCCCTTTGCCTTTAACGCACCATTTTTTATACCGTTGGCTAGATGATTTATAAACTCTTCGGCACTTACTTCCCCGGAAATCTTTGAAACTATTCTCTCGTAAACATATTGGAATATAGTCTTAATACTTTCTATTTTGTCTCCAGATATTTTAGTAGAGTTATACTTGCTTTGTATATCGTCTGGTAGAGATATACCAAAAACATTACCAAAGAATTCGCTTATATTTTCTGCTTTGTCACCACCGTATTGATAAAGCTGCTTGGTTCCCAAAGACTTCAAAGATATGTTTCCAAGATTCTTCAACTCAACAGGCTTACCATCTCCACGCTTTATCTTAACACTAACATCTATTTTTGTTCCTCTCTGATTTTCAGTTCCAGTGGAAGATATCATAACACGATCTACTTCTTCATTGTTATATATTCCATTTTCAGAGTAACATATATGTTTTATAAGGCTAACCTTATCCTTGCTGTTTATGTATGATATAACAGTGCCGTAAAGAGGACGAACTTCATTTCTATTGACGAGAAGGGCGTTGAGAGAAGTTTTAGGCATTGATAGCTTGAATTGAACTTCGTCTGGTTTTGGGTTTGGAATAGCCCAAGTATTCTCAACCACTTTTATCTTACCATCATACAATCCCCTCATATCATCAAGGACTTTATCTATATGACTTGGTGATATGGCTTCTATGTTTGGGTTTATGAAGCGAGCCACGATAGCGGCTCCTAGAAGTCCTTCCGAAACATCTCCCTTGTTAGCGGAGGGCTTGAACAAAATTCTAAGACTCTTTGAGAAGTAGCCGATAATAGTTTGTCCGTCAGAACTCATTTGTTGCTTACTTTTGATACCCTTAGATTCGAAATATACTTTCAACATCTCTGAGAATTTATCTCGAAGGCTTCTAGGTACTATTATTTTATATAGTTTCTTTTTGCTATCGTAAATGACATTCTTAGAAACGTCAAAGTCTCTAACGAATTTTTTTATAGTTGGGAGGTTCAATGAAATAAACTCATCAATACTTACATTTTCACTCTCAAACAATACAGCATTCGTTACGTCTCTTATCTCATTCATAATAAATCTCCTACCTCCACCATAAGGGTTTGCGTCTTCTTCCCGTTCTTCAGATTATATTCAAGTCTTGGACGAATCTGGAATAATAATGTCTTTTCATTATTTATGTCAATACCATAAAATCTCATGGTTCCTGTTTCATCGGTTTGAAGGTTTATGACATACTTATCCTTCATAGCGTCAAAGTCGGCGGCATCTATTTCCTTGACATCACCGCTCTTTATGCTAATGACTCTCGAAACATCTTCACCGAATATCTGCTTGCGAAGGAATTCAAGGCACTTCATGGTGAATACTCTGGCTCTCGGATCGGCAGTAAAAACATCGCTATCCTTCATCTGAATCTCTTCGGACATAGCCTGAATGAAACGCTTGAGTGTCCTCTTTAGAAGCTCAAGCTCATCTCTTGCTTGATATACCTTCTTATCGACTTCACTTTCGCCCTCACCGCCACCTGAATAGTATCTGTCCTGAATAGACATATACTGCTTGACATAGTGTATGAAATGATCCTCGTCAGGTATCTTATCTGGATGCTGATAGACTATTTCCTGCATCTTGGAGTATCTGTCAGGGAAGTCTTCAACCTTTTCCAAGCCTTCTATAAAGCGGAGATTGAATAGCTTGCAGAGACGGAACAATCCGACGAATATACCCATGTTAGATACGGTACTCTTAGTAGCATTCTCTTCCGACTTCAGGGAGAATACGATTGGCTCACGCAAGTCTTTCGGTATATCTGTTTTGCTTGTAGCAGATATCTTCAACTGGACATCGCCTTTCAGCGTATTCTTCGATGTTGATGTTGATACACCGTCAGCAACTACGGTAAAGTCAATTTCATCCTTCTTATGATTGGTAAGAACCTCAATCATGAATTCGTGTATCTTCTTTATTATCTTGAGGTTCGGAACTCTGTTGACGAGAGCATCTATGTAAGCGTCTGCTCTTGGGTTGGCGCTTGTATTGCTACCAAACATTCCTTCTACCTTACTTGGACGAAGGCGTATCTCTACTTTGACAGATACTTTATCGTCCGAGTCCGCTTCTATGTTGTAGATGTTGTCGCTGGCTATGTTTGGATCAATAGTATGCTTTGCTCTTCCACTGGATAAGTCGAGGGAGCGGCGGATAGTATTCAGCATACCTTTGTCCACTCTTCCATAAGCCATATGAAGGGCTATGGCTATGGCGAAGATTCCTTCCATGGTTTCACCAAGGTTCTTCTCTTCGGTTAGGACAGCGTTTACGAATTGACTAAAGCGCATGTTATTTCCCACACCCGCACCCGCGCTTGGTGGGAGCGGGTATCGGCAGTCTCTTTGGCGGCGGTGGCGGCTTTGGAGAATCTTTCTTAGGTTGTGGAGAAACGGAAGGTGGACGGGGAGTATCCCCCATCTCTTCTACAGGTTTTCCGTTTATAAAGCGTTTGATTATCATTTAGATAAACTCTTAGTTTGTTTTGTTTGCGTTTGACACAGCATCATTAGTTGTAGCGTTTCCGCTCTTACCCTTCTTTAGCCAGGATCCTTTTATATTCTCAATTCCCCTCACCAATTCTTCTCTACCAAGAACATCAGTTGCATACTTTATCCATGAATCTATAATTTCATCATTTAGATTGAAGAAATTCTTGTAATCCTGACGCGAAACATATGTTACATTTTTATCGCGAGCGGCATCACCAGCAACCCGTTTCAAAATATCATTGGCTTTTTCTACACACTTTGCCAACTCACTAAAAAATTGAGCTTCTTGCGCTATAAAAGCGTTCAAAGAATCATCAGCATCCTCCGGAAGTTTCTCTAATCTATCAGCCATATATTCTCCAGTATCTTATGGGGTTGGTTTGGTGTTTGGTGGTGTCTTAGTATTCTTACTATCGGAAATCGCCTTTTCTATTATGCTCTTTAGTTCATTTGGAGCCATACCTGGGTTATTATCCAAGGCTCGTCTAATAACATCATATGGTAAATTCATTTTTCCAAGAGAGTCAATTATCTCAGTAATAGCTTTTTTAGCATCTGATGGTTTTCCTTTATATTTAGCCATAATGTTCTTCAATCCACCTTTTATATTCTCATCCAAACCTTCTACAGAAGCAAATATTCTAATGTGATTCAACAAGAATATATATTTTGTTTCATCCAACCCCCTCTGCATCTTACTGCCGCTGTCATGTCTAGCAGCAGATATTCTTCTCTGATTGGCATACTGCTCAAACTTGTCTCCAAGATTATACTTATTCATAATATCCATCGCAGACTCTTTAAGCTCAAGATATGATTGCATGTTCTCACCCATATCATCAGCAGCGGACTTTATCATCTGATTTATCTCATCGGCAGCTACTTTACCCTTCTTTATTTTATCCCGTATAGCTGTCCATTTTTCGGAAACCTTGCCGGAGAATACATCAGCAGCGGAGCCACCCTTTTCATTCTCAGTCTTCATTGCCCACACCAATGCTCCAGACAATGCTCCTAATGATCCGTATAAGAATTTTTTCAGTCTCTCAGGATCCGAAGCTGCTGCATACTTTGGTATCTTCTTTACATACGCTTCAAATTCCTTCTTCTTATCTACCGCTTCCGGCTTCGTTGTGGGAACCGTTGATGGGAGGTTCGAAGGCTTCCGATCGGTTCCAATATTCTTAGCAGCTTCGGGACCGGATATCTTATCCCCGGCATTTGAAGATGCTGATGATTTTATTTCCTTTACTTTTTGAAGAATTTCCTTAGCTCTATTTTTTATATCGTCCGGAAGTTTTTCGAATTCTGGAGAATTAACACCAGTCTCTATAGGACCGATAGACTTCTTTACCCTTTCCAAAGCATCTTTCTTTTTATCTTCGGGGGAATTATTATATTCTTCTATATGCTTCTCTATACGATCCAGCATTTTATTAGCCATGTGAGGAGCATCGGGGTGAAGCTCATTCAATACAACACTCTCCGTAAACTTCTTACGAATCATGTCACGAAGAAGTGACTCAGCCTTCATGCTGTTGAGTAACTGGTATATCTGCTTATAGATTCCAACAGCTTCCTTGTTATTCTGTGAGTGTGGTGGAGCTACATTAGCCAGCCATGTCTTGAAGTCGGAAGTCTTAGCAGATTCACGAGCTGCGGTTCCACTCATGACTCTTGGAGTCTCTATCATCTGAACATCGGCTACACCTTTAGCGTTTACCTTGATTGGGAGGCTGGCGTGATCCTTCAGCCATACCGAAGCGTTGAAGCTGCCCAATAGCTTCTTGTAATCTTCTATTCTGTCGTTTCCAGCGAGCCAACCAACCATATAAGCCTTCATCTCACCAAGCTTCTGTATGATGGCGAACAAGCTTCCGTTTGTGAGCGGGGTGTCAGATACAACAACGCTATCGTCCCCCGCATATATCGCTTCTACGAGAGCCTTCTGATCCTTCTCAGTCAAAGGATTCTCTTCCTTGTTCATTGAAGTCTTTCCACCCTTGACGATGAGAATCAATATCTTCTCTGCACCCAACTCTTCGAGCTTCTTCTTAGCCAACTGAATCATGGCGTCGTGTCCACGGTGCCAAGGCTGCGCTCTTCCGTTCCAGATAATGACTGGAGTTACGCCTTCATAGAACTTGCTGTAGTCCTGCTCGGCAGCATTCATGTGTTGTCCAGCATACTGCTTGAGACGACGATCCAACATGAACTTGAAGATATACAACTGGAAAGCTTCATCAGGCATATCAGTATTGATAGTCTTCTCAATGGTATCGAACTTCTCAATGATAGCCTTGAGGGATTCGAGCGACTTGCGCTTGCTGTCAGGATCAATCTTTTGCGACTTGAATTCATCAACGATGACTGATAGCTGATTCTTAGCGACTTCGAATATCTGATTGACACGCTTCTTGGTTTCTTCTGGTGGAACCATGGCGTCCTTGTTACGCATCTCGTCAAACAGCTTCAAAATGAATTCATGCTCACGCTTCTCTGGATTCTTTTCCTTGCTGGTGAACTTAGCGCCAAACTCCTTGATGGCTCTGTTGAGAGCGGCAGCCTGGGCTGTCTTCAAGCCAAGAGCGTCCTTGAGGAATGAACCCTCGGTTACGGCTTCTAACTCTGCAAGACTGCTACGGGTAGCCCATGTCTGCTTCTTGAGAGTGTCGAATGCGTTTGAGGTTCCCTTGATTTCGAATATGTCTCCATTAGCCTTCTTGATGCGGAGAACAACACCTTCGATGGGCGAAGGTGAATCTGGCTTACTGAATATGGAGGAAGTCTCTTCAGCATACTTGTCGAGAACGCCCTGTAGCTTCTCCTTCAAGTCAGCGATAACATTCTTCAAGTGAGCCTTGATGGTGGTGTTTCCACGGGACTTGAGAACTTCTATAGCATCGTCAATGGCTTCTGGCGATGCGAGCATCTTATCGACATTGATAGCCTTTAGCTGAACAACGCCTGAAAGCTTCGCATGTTTTTCATTGGTGTAGATACGCCACTCGACGGAATCTGCGTTTTCTATAGCTTCGATGAGGGCTATATTCTTCTTAGGATTCGGACGAGTCCACAGAGCGTTTTCATCCTTTATCCATGACTTGAATACAACGAATGCCCCCTTGGTTCCAAACTTAGCTTTGTCATACTTAGTAGCTACGAAAGTTATGTAGCCGGACTCGTCACCAGTATGGGTGAGAACGGGGAACAACTCAGCATCGTAGCGAACGGCTCCAACCTTCTTGAATATCTTCATGAGGGTTGACTGGAATAGCTTATTCTCAAGAAGAGAGGCGAAAGCTGCCTTGTAGTCAGACATGAAGGTGTGACTAAAACGCTGCTTATAATCATCAGCAGTTACTTCGCCAGAGTTTGAAGACTCCATGAAAAACTTACCGGCTGGATTAATACCGAAGTGGACGAATGATGAGTCCATCTTCTCAACCATATCAATGTTCTTTATACTGTCCAAGTCAATTTCACCACTCTGGACATGAGGAAGAATCTCCTTGAATATCTCCAAGAACTCGACATCACTGAATTCATTTTTTCCGGCAAATCTGCCTATTCCTTCTCTTGGCATATTTTATTCTCCAGCTTTCCAGGGTTTTCCAAACATCTTAGCCATAACGGACATACCAGCGTTGAAGTCTGCGGGATCCATCCTTCCGACTTGGTTATTCATGGACTCAACAAACGCATTCCATATTCTATCAACATCCTCAGTATCAAAATGTTCTTTTACATACTCAGCCATCTTGACAGAGGAGTTGGCTACATCTTCATCTGCTCCAGGCAAGATGAATTCTATCAACTCAGGCATGTTTGAGAAGCGAGCGACTGGCTCTTCGGATACCTTGATGAGCTTCTTACTCTTGACTCCCGGCTTGTAGATATCAAATACGAGGTATATACCGCCAGCAGTCGAAAGAGAGTAGCGTCCGACTTGCTTCTCTGGCTCGCCTTCTTTCTGTGTGGTGTATCCCTGTTGTGTCCACTTCAAGTATTCTGGATTCTTCTTGAGGGCTTGGGCTATAAGCTTCTTGTGAGCAGGTGTAATCTCCTTGACGGACAATACTGCTCTGATAAGCCACTTTTGAATTGCGCCCTTGACACCAGCCGATATGTCAACCATGCTACTGCTCTGCATGAACATCATATCTTCTTTTTCGGTTGTGACATCGACAATATCAACCTGTATGACAGACTTATCATCAAGAACAACAGCCAGGTTTATTTCCTTGTTACCAAGCTTGAATGCGTACTTTTCGGGATGCTTGCCTTCGAGATACTTTCCAACGTCGGCTATCTTGGTTCCATTGGTGAGAACAACATCAATATCCAAGTCTCCGAAGGTATTCTTAGCAGCGGTTGCCTTAGCGACAACCTCTGGAGTTTCCGACTTGAATATCTTGACATCATATCCAGCTATCTTAGCTGCAAGACGAGTTGAACCAAGTCCAAACTCTGTCTTGTAATTCTTATCAATAAGTCCTGCCTCTGTAAGCTCAATAAGTATTGGCTCAACTATCTCCTTGAATACAACGCCAAGGGCGGCTTGAGGTATCTTCGAATACTTGAGTTTAGCGTTCCCCGATGCGGCTTGAAGCTTTGGGAGAAGCTGTTCAGCGGCGTTTCCGCCTTCTGCTATAACCACAGACTCATTTACGCCGGTTATTATCTTGTCAAGCATCGACAAGTCTCTTGTCCATACAAGTCCAGACTCAGTTGCCTTGAAGGTTCCAGCCTTGGTTACAACCTTGCGTGTCTTGAGGTTGAGAGGAATATATTCATCATTGATTCCACGGAACAACCCATATCTAGCCCCCCTTGTTCCGTGAAGAATCCATTCGGGACCAAACTTGGAGTTTTCGGAAGCCTTCTCGTAGTGATATTTACGGGAGCGAATCTTTAGCTCCTTCATGCTTCCACGATTAGGACGCCTCCAACGCTCATACAGCATTGAAGTCGAGTTAGCCCATGACTTTATCTTACGAGCCAACTCCATGAGCAAGCCGCCATCATAATAGGTTCTAAACGCTTCTGTTATAAGCTTTCTTGAGTTCATCTTTTTACTCCCCGCTAAATGCATTACCTTTATTTATAGTTACTAATTTTATGGAAAATCATTCCACTTAACCAGTTTTATGGGTATCAGGGACTATAGACTCCTGACCTGAGCATAACCAATAAAAACCAGTTCTATTGACTTTACTCAATCGCTGTTGCTTGCCGATAGGACCTATCGGCATTTGGTAATTTACCAGATTTATACCAATTTCACGCCGTTCTATAAGTTACACCAACTTAATTAGCATATTCGGATAATTTCATAAAGTTATACCTTTACTACATTATACCATACTTTTATTATTACTATGTTATACTATAACTTACTACTAAAAATGAATTAGTATTCAATACATTTTAGCGGGTTGCAGCATTACTCATCGTAAATGAATATGTCCATTTTCTTCTTGCCCCACTCCTTAGCGGCTTTCTCGGTGCGGAAGCGAACATCAATATGTATAATGCCCCTACGAGCAGATTGACGCATGGCGCCACCAGTATCATCAACCTCAGTCATTTCAGTGGGAATACAAGTCTTGTTATTCTGGAGCATTTCATAGTATCCAGGCACATAAACCTTGGTTCCATACGGAATAACCTTTGGATCGGCAGCAATTCCATAAGCATCGTCTGGATTGGGAGTGCGAACCTTAACGCCCGTTGAAGTCTTTCCAAGATGGCTCCACTTCCCACAAGAGCGGATATGCGGACTATATGCTGTGACGGTTGCTGTCACCCACTTTCCCTTCGGCTCTTCTACAACTGGCTGGGCTACAGGGGTGGTAACTGGCGACTCTATCTGCTTTACATCATACATTACCTTTATAGGAGCAGAATATCCATATCCAATCTTGGTTTCGGGGGCTGCTAGGGGATTAAATATCGAAGTTGATATAATAAGAGCAGTCGTGTATAGATATCGCATTCATCCTCCGTTGGAGAACAGTTTAGCCACATTTTTACAAAGTCAAGGGGTATTTTTATGAAGATTGGGATTGGAGTTACGACTTATAAGCGTCCAAACGAGTGTAAACAAGTTTTGGATAGCATATGTCGGACTCTTTCTGGTGAACACGAATACACTATGATTTGCTCAGTGGATCATGAGGATGACGGGAGTTATAGCGGGAAGATTCCTAACGGATTCAATGTCTTATTTCACGAGAACGGTGGGGTAGCGGCTAATAAAAATAGACTCCTAAGTAGGTTGAAAGACAATGATTTAGTATTTATATTTGAGGACGATATACTAACCCGTACTAAAGGGTGGGTAGATGTGATTTTGACTGCTATAAAAGAAACTGGAATGAAGCATTACAATTACATTCGCCTAGATCATAGGACTGACTTATATAAGATTGCAAGGACTCCATCGTTGACTATAGGCTTCTATAAAAAGAATACGGCACAACTTATGGTATTCACAAAAGAAGTCATAGAAAAGGTTGGAGCGTTTGATCCGAGGTTTGGTAAATATGGCTTCGAACATTCGGACTATACCCGTCGTTGCAAGGGAGCGGGATTCTGCGTTCCATCACATCACGATATCCACCCACACATATTCGACTTGGATATCTTTATCGAAGAGATGAATGTAGAACCATGTTATAATCTTACAGACAGAACAAAATTCTCTGAGGAGGGTAACAAGATTTACATGGACTTCGATCCCAAGAGAATATTCGTACCATTTCCAAAAGGAGATTACTAATGAAGATTATCAACAGCCCTAAAGTAGTTGTCAGTGAAGATGACTTGAAGAAGCTTCTCGTCCGCTTTATAGAGAAGAAGACTGGAAAGAAAGTTGTGGATGCCAGCTTAGCTCTATCACAGGATGTTGAGGTAACATTACAACCAGAAGAGTCCGATTTGGAGGAACCGAAGAATGGGTAAGCCACTTATAGGAATCGGGCTTATTACATACAACAGAGCCAAAGCGGCTACGGAAGTAGCGGAAGCCATCGTCGCTACACTTGATAAAGACAAGTATGACTACAAGCTCGTATGCTCGCTGGATCAGCCGAATACTGACGGCTATGAGAGAGTTGGGCAGTTGATGAATCTCATAGCCCACAAGAATGTCGGTATATCAATAAACAAGAGTATTGCCCTCATGAATCTACAGGAATGTGATCACGTCTTCCTGTTTGAAGATGACTTCAAGCCGACGAAGAAGGGCTGGGACTCCATGTATATCAATGTACATAAAGAATCTGGAATTGGACTTTTCAACTATTGTCCACAATGGGTTTCTGATAATGAGAAGAAGCCTAAGAAGGTTGTCAAGTTTCCTTCGGGAACGGTTATATACGAATACACGCATGTTGCACAGATAATGTCCATAACAAAAGATACGATGAATACTGTTGGAGCATTGGATCCAGATTACATCGGATATGGATATGAGCATTGTGACTATACACGTCGCTGCATAATGGGTGGTAAGTTTCCTCGTCAGGGATTTCCTTTCATAAAAGAAACTTGGGATTACACAGCTATGCTTGATGTTCCTAATACAACCAGTGATGCTGATAGAAAGCCACAGATTGAACATAACGGACAGGTATACGGAAGGGGAGTTAGAAGATTACACATACCTTTTGATGAAATACGAAAGTACGTATGAATAACCTTTTTGAATTTGTTGATAACATCTATTATATAAACTCGTCAACTCGTCCAGAGCGTGAAGTATCTTTGAAGAATGAGTTGACGAGAATTGGTGTTGATATAAAAGATATCAGAGTTATTAGGCAGGAAGCCGTTTATCCTAAAGACAATGAAGTTCCTAAAGAAGTGCATGGTGTGCGATTTGATGGTAATAAAGGACAGTGGGGATGCATTCAATCGCATATGAATATATGGGAATCAATAAAGGATAAGACTTCTGGAAAAGTATTGGTGCTTGAGGATGATGTGGAGTTTGATAAAGACTTCTATGGGCATTTTTCTAGGATTGAGAATGATTTGAATTCCTCAAACTTTGAATTGTTCTGGTTGAGAAACTTTACAGACTCTGACATTGAAAGACGCAGATTGGTTCAAAAGTTTCCAAGTGGATTGGCTCGCAGAGATGGGACACCATTTGAAACACATGCTTATATAATAAATTGTAATGCTATAAACATGTATAAGCACTTCAATATGAGGCTGCCTGAGATAGTTAAAGAGCGCCATAAGGCTTTCGAATTCGCTATAGATAACCTTCTCATGTTTTGTGTCAAATTCAATAAGGTTTACACCGTTACTGGATTTGAATTAGCCTCACAGAAAAGAAATGAATTTCCAACGGATATAAAGTAATATGCTTACATTCAGTCAATTCGGATTGTGGGACGCGCGGTTTGGAAACAAGATGTTCCAATACGCATTTATAAGATCTAAAGCTAATAAGCTCAATACCACATATTGTCTAAGGAAGTGGGAAGGTGACGATATATTTGATTTGAGCGATCCCAATCGACGCTTTGTCCCTGAAGGGCAGATGGCTCATTCATATCAAGAGCCGTACCATAATATAGGGTATAACCCAGAGACTGAGAATATACAAGACAACACCGATATAGCTGGCTGGGGGTATTTCCAAACTTATAAGTATTTTGACAGACAGGATGTTTTGAATTGGTTCCGAATAAAAGTTCCCGTCAACATAATTCAAAACATACACGAGTATACAGCTATACACGCTCGCTACGGGGATTATGAAGGAATACGACACCAGTATCCACGTCCAGACGATACTTTCTACAAGAAGGCGTTATCGTTGTCAGGAAACAATAAGTTTATAGTATTCTCAGATGACGCAAACGCCGCTAGAAGGTATTTAAGTTGGCTCCCTAACGTTCATTTCCACCAAGGAAGAATGATTGATGACTTTGCATGCATGATGCTGTCTAACCATAACATTATTTGTAACTCAACATTCTCATGGTGGGCAGCATACCTCAATCAGCGCCCAGGTAATAAAGTAATTGCGCCGAAGCTTTGGTTTGCGCCTAGCTTCGGCGTCAAAAACAACGATATATATCCGCCTAATTGGATTATTATCTAGTTTCTAACTTCGTCATGGTTCTTGTCTATGGCATGAATCTTCTTAGGAAGTCCAGACAATCCAAGAACGTGAGCCAGCCCGTCACCAGGATAGCAGTATGACGGACTCAAAATAACTGTTGGTTGATTGTCGATATAATATCTATTGAGATGGCTTTCGTCGTGCCACAGAGCTTCAATTCCCTTCTCATGATCCTTATCGACTCTCTCCGATATAACCCGACTCATCTCAAGGTATATTGGTGCCTTTCCACCATTGAATCCACCGCAGAAGTAATTCTTTCCTTCATGTGGAGCCACATAAGCCAGTGATTCCTGACGATGCTCATATGTGAAGTCTGCTCTTGTCTTCTTGAAGAAGCCTGGGTGAAGAACTCCGAGTCTATCTGCGAGTATTTCACTTCCAACCGAGTCAAGGAAGAGCATGTCTGCATCAAGGTAATACAAGTAGTCATAATGCTCGTAGTGACTACGGTTCTTATAGAACATGTGGTAGCGCATGAGAGTTGGATAAGGGAACGGCTTATGCTCCTGCTGTATTCGTATGCAGCCCTCTGGAACGGTTGGCTGATCCGTAAACACAAACACCGTAACATCTGCCCCAGGTATTCTCAAATGCTTTCGCATCGAATCTAAAAGCGGTTGTACGAATCGTATATACTTATTCGTAGCTACTATAAGGAATCCTATTCTCATGTTATTCTCCAGCGGTTTAAGGTTTGGTTTATTTCTTGATCATGATTACGAGTATTGAAATAACTATTATTATGAATTCTGTGATAAGTCAATATGTCGGGATGGTTGAAGAAACGCTTTCCCTCTTTATTCAATCTCAGCCACATGTCATAGTCTTCAACTGATAGCCCCGGATCCCAATAGGCGTCCTTTTTATAGAACATTGACGAAGAGTTTATAATCGGGTTGAAAGACATGAATATGCCTCTGTCTATATGCCCTGTTGGGATATCGGGGTGATCATTCCTGTCTCCAAAGTATTGACATCTCGTTCCGACAACATCATATGATGATATATACTCTACCTGTCGGCTCAATTTTTCTGGATGCCACTTATCATCAACATCTAGCAGGCAGCAGACATCAGCACAACAGTTTAGCATCTCATTCAAGGTGTTTGACTTTCCTTTTATATTGTAATAGTCAAGAACCTTTATATTATTAGAGGAATGTTTATTGGCGATATTGAAGACATCCGAATTCTTCTTATGTCCATTCACTCCTATGAGAAGTTCCCAATCCTTATATGTCTGACTCTTCACGGACTCCAAACTCTCATTCAAGAATTCTATTCCGTTATAGATAGGCATCAGAATTGATATCTTCATATTGTTATCCAATTACTGCAATAGATGTCTGGATTATCAGTATAGTGTCCATTCCATAGCTTAGGAGCCACTACCTTCTTGTCATGATGGTTATTCAGGTACGAACCCCACCAACTGAAAGACGAGTTTGATATTATGTTATTCTTACACCTTGACATTATGTAGATGTCAATGTAGTCTCGCTCCCCTGTGATGTATGTAGCATCACTACCAAACTCATTCTTACAATACTGAATATCATCGCTGAAGACTACAACTTTCTTATTCGGGAATAGCGATAAAGCCCTCTTGTAGTAATCTATAGGGAGAACAGCCGAAGCGTTGAATTTGAGATAGTCACCCCTTCGCACATGGACACTCACCGTATCCATATCAAGTATATCTTTATACTTACCGATTATATAATCTAGCTCTTCCTGTTTAGGAGAAACTAGAGACTTTATTTCATCAGCATAATCTGAGAAATACTTATCCGATTGAAAGTATCCGAACAAGAATAGATTGGGAATTCTTGGTATCGGTGAGTATCTGTGAGAAGGCTCTTCATGCCTATGCTGATGGTGCATCCGTGAATGATTCTTGAAGTTTCTGAAGATGTTGTCTTTATAGACTGATAGGTTATTGTAATGTGGAGTGCAAGATATTATATCTCTGCTCAAGTCAAGGTAACATTCATCACCTACCCGCTTGGAATGTGCATAAGCAGTAGCTACTTGGAATAACAGGTTTCCAACTCCACCCATAAGCTCTATACTTATCATAATGTCTCCAGAAACTTCTTTCCGTTGAATTTGGTTATCTCCACCCACGCTCTTGTCGGGCTATTACCATAAACAGTATCCATTATACTTCCGACATCAAATACAAAGCAGTCGGAATACTTCTTCCATATTCTCTTTTGGACGGCTCTTCCAGAGCATCCCATGGCGAATATCGCTAAAGTATATTCATCGGGTTTGACTCGTTGAAACTCTTCCCAGGCTGCGTCTGCGCCATCATATGAATTAGCTTCAGGAGTCTTTATGATGTGACACTTTCCAAACATTCTTTCAATGACACTCTCAGGGCATGTTCTATTACCGACGAATATCTTCTTGCAGTTGGTGTCTCTCATGCGATTCAAGAAATTCTTAGCGACTGGAGCTTCGACGGTAGCCGTATAACACAAAGCTACATGTGGATATACCTCGTCAATCTCTCCACCCCAATGCGGCTTGGCTCTTCTTATAATGTCATCAACCCACTCATTAGGAGCTTCATGGTTTCCTGGGCACATTCCAGGCTCAACTGCACCATACTTATGACAATACACGGGAAGACACTTCATTACTCCGTCACCGTTCAAAGCAAACGCTTCCCGCATCTCAGCAGCCAGCTTATCATTAGCTTGCTGCATCAACTCTCTTGTGTTGTTTGCAAGGTTGACATCCCCATCCCCGAATCTTAGATATATTCCGGGCTGGCGGTTCTCTATTCTTTCTATAATTCGTATAAGCGTTTCCCTGGAACTAATATACCTCATTTATATCCTTTTTATGTATAATAAACTAATGATTCTATTATTTACTTCAGCGATTATACCACAGAAATATGATATGCGAATAAAAGAGTATTCCGATAGCCTTCGGAGGCTAAAAGAGTATGGTATAAAGCCTACTATCGTTGAGTGTGCTTCCAATGGCTTCCCCATTCAGGGCTATGATATCATTTACCCAGGCGTAAACAACCCTAGCTTGCGAAATAAGGGAGTAAACGAAGCCAAGGCTGTCCTAGCAGCCCTCAAACAGATAGGGGCTGTACGGGGAGAGAAAGTGGTAAAGCTAACGGGTAGATACTTGGTAGAAAGTAATAATGTTTTTGACATTATCAACACGACTGACTATGACGCATACGCTAGGTATGATAATCATGGACAGGTATTCACTGGAATGTTTGCGATGAAGGTGGAACACCTTACTCACTTCCTCGAAACCATAGATTACGATGCTATGGAAAGAGATATGATAAACTTTGAGATGCTTGTAGCCAGATATATATCGGGTAACAATCTGAGTGTTTATAAGTTTGATAAGTTGAATGTGAAAGCCAATATATTTGGCTCGGGCAACTGCAATCTAACTTACTGGTAAGAAAGTATATCGTAATACTTTTTAGCGGATATAGCTAGAGTATGGTTGTCCACTATATACTTTCTAGGATTGAATGAATCCATAGTATTCAGGAAGTCAACCAGTTTGCCCATGTTCATATCGTCAATAACTCCACAGGAATTATCGAAGTATGGAACTGAAGACGCTGGATATACTTTAGGATAGTGAGGATTCCTCCAAGCACCCATATTGAGAACATAGCACGGAACATTTGAAGACAATATCTCCATGTAGCCGATTCCCTGACTCTCTGTTCCAGTTAGCAGGATACAGAATTTGCACTTCTTAGTGGCGTCTATAAGCTCTTCTTCTCTATAGCTTCCATATGTTATGACTTTGAATGACATTCTCATATCACTCAATTTCTGCTTCACTCTATCCAACTCTCCCGACTCTCTTCCCTTGAAATAAATGAAACAGTCGGTGTCTGGATTCCTATCATTATCATTGAACAAGTCAGTGTCTATACCGACTGCCCATATGTGAAGATTCTTTCCATGTAATAGTCCGGTGGACGCATGCTTATCATATGTCCATTGTGAATTGACTACGAAGCTATTGTATTTTTGATACAGGGCTGGATTGTCAGTTGGAAGTATAACCGTATTAGGTCCAACCGCCGTGTTCTTCGGAAGGTTGTGATCCATGTTATTGAGAGAGCCATTTAGAGTCTCGGCACGATTCCATGAATACTCTATACCAAGCTGCTCAAGCCCCTTCACAAGATTCTTGTAAACCTTGGATGGTCCTCGTAGCTCGTCTGGATTACCGTTGAAGAATATTCCTACCTTAGAGCTTTGCATATATATCTCCCCATTCGGGGAAGTTTATCTCCGATATGGCTTTCTTTATGTAGCCTTCATCAAGCCACTCATTGAATCTAAAGTGTTCATTCTCACCGTTTACGATATTGAATCTATAGCTACGGTTGAGACTCAGAAGCTTATCGACGCATTCGAAGGAGTTTTTCTTTATCTCAGGAGTAAATTCCATACTGAGCATAGGTATGGTGTATTTATTGAGTCCCTTCAGAACCTCACTCTCATACCCCTCAACATCTATCTTGCAGAACGCAGGCTGTCCATGCTTCTCTATCATGGCGTCCAGAGTAGTAACCTTTACTATTTCCTTGCGGTGCCAGGAGTATGTGCTGAAGCGATTCTTCTTAGTCTCAACTATAAACTCGGGAGACATGGAGCTTATGGTGTCGGCGGAGGCTATGTAGAATTCGACTTCTTTATCTTCAGAGCCAAGTCCTAAAGACTCCAACACTATGTCTGGATTATTTTCGTACTTCTTGGAAAGTATATCGAAGCAAGTCTTCTGCGGTTCGAATCCAATAACTTTACATTTCTTCGATAGGAATATATCGGCTTTCTTACCAACATTACATCCAACATCAAATACCAAGTCACCTTCTTTTAGAAAGTCAAATAACATACAGTCTCCTTATATTAGCTTTTTTAGATCTTCAGGGGTTATGGGTTCGAAGTAAGCTGGCTTATATTTTATCAGCTTTACAGATGAATGTGTATTTATTTTGAATTCATACTTGGAGTTATAAGCTTTACTCCACTCAACATCTTCACTCTCGCCCCAGCTAAGTTTCTCATTCAAAGGTATCTCTTGCATGATGTTACGCTTGCATATGAAGTAAGCGCCTGAGAAATACTGATACTTCGACAGATTGGTTACATTATATGGAAGCATGTAAGTGTTGACGCCGTGCGGTCTAACCCATGGTGGATAGGTTGTCCAATCCCTAAATCTCGTCCCATCGGTGTTTATCATAGGCGTCATACATGCGAGAAAGTCATTACCAAATTTTACGAATCCATCATACCAGCCATCATTGAGCGATATGTAATCGTGAGTGTAAACTACATTGTCAAACTTTGCCTGCTCAGTGACTATATTCTTCTTTCGAGTTATCCAAGCATGCTTTACACCTTCATCGAAGGGTATTACTCTGACATTCTTTCCAGATGCTTTGCTATTACCGACTATTATTATCTCATACTTGTCTTCAGGTATGTTTTGACGATATATGGTTGACAGAACGGTGTTTATGTATCCGTCGTTATTGCCGTCAGTTATTATTCCAAATGTAAAATTCATCTTTTGTATATCCCCACATAATCGGAGCATACTCCGTAGCAGTTGCTAACATCTAATTCATTATAGTAATCTCTAACCATGACTATGCTATTTTTGATAATAGGCTTTCCAGGGTAGACAACTGGTATTCTTTTAGATGTCAATGTATATTCGTCTTCTTGGTGCCAGAATGAGTGAATGTTTTCATGCATCAACATCAACTCGAAAGCTTCTCTATTCTTAGCATGACATAACAACTTTTCATTCTTCAGGAAGTTTATATCAACTGGAAACTGCGGAGTATCATGTCCAAGGAATAGCTTCCCATCAATAAGTCTAACATCAATCTCAACATGGAATCCAGCTTCCAAAGCGGTGTATATGTACCCAGGATAATTCTCCAGGGGCTTGTTTATACCGTTTATATTACCACGATGAGCTATAAGAATCATGATTCGTATTTATCGTTTTTAGCGCCGGGAACCTTGACAACCACGGTTGAAGAGTCTTCCAAAGCCTCGAAGTCAGTAACATCAAGTGGATTGATGACTATAATTTCACCCTTCTTATAGACAACACCGTTCATACGAACCGAGCCAGTTGCTATAAGTGTAATTTCAGTGGCTATCTTGTGGTGATGAGCTTTATCATAATCACCTTTTTTATACTCTTTATAGGCTACTTCTACCGCACCCGTACTAAAAGCCACAGGGGTTATATCACCGACAAACCACCCCTTCACCATATCATTTATATTGAATGTTTTCATATTCCCATTATAACGCTAATAGCCCTTTTTCAACAAACTTGTTTATTACCATTGGAAGAGTCTTATCAGTGTTTAGATGACAATAATCTATAAAGTAACTCATATCTGTCAAGCCATCCGGCATTATGATATCATCTATGATGCTTATACAGGGTATTCTATTATCGTCTGATAGTTTCTCAAGAGAAGCTTTCCATTCTAGGCTTATCTTATTTCTATTCAAACAATCACCCCAAACCGGAGAGTCGTAGTTATCCCTATGCCCTTCAGTTGTGGATGGATGTCCGCACCATACAGCCATCTTATAGCCCCGATCCCTTAGATTCAATACCGATCTAAAGAATCTGTTACAACACTCGTTTACGACATTTGACATGCTTTCATTATTGGTTGCTATACGCTTTGGAAGATGCCACCGACAATCAACTTCTCCAACTATCAACATCACTATATCGCCATCCATGTATATATTCGATAATACATCAAGGCACTTCGATTCGTGATGCTCTGTAAAGTTGTATGCTATAACCGGACCTATACTCGTTGAAGAGAAATATTTTCCGTAGGTTGTTGAGTTCATCTTGGCTGGATGACTGCCAGTGAACATATTAGCATGGCTATTTCCAATACAATGAATCATGGAAGGAATACGCCCATATTCTGAACCTTGTCACGGTTCGCCATATTCCATTCAACGAAGTCCCATTTTTCATTCTTCAAGTCATTGAAGAAGTCACGGACTTGATGCAAACGGTGATCCCAGATGTCGTCTATGATAATGACTGCTTCTGAATTTATAACCTTGAGTGAATATTCAAGATCGTATGCCGCTCCCTTGTAAGAGTGATCACCATCAATATAAACCATATCAAAGCCACTCGCAGGTGTTATGCTTTTTAGGTATTTGAGGTTTCTCTCAAATATCTCTTCATTCGTTATATTAGCATAGTCGCACTTTGAAGTTATTTCGGGATCTGTATACTTCCAATCATCAAACGCGGTCTTCTGAGGTATCCATGTGTGTGAGGTTATGCGACTGGATCCCGGGTTGAATAGGACACCATCATAGCCACCCTTCTTGATATCGAACGAGTGTATATGTCCTATGCTATGATCGCTTCCGTATAATTCGTCAAATGTATAAGCCATTTGATTAGCAGTCTCGAAGTGATATGAGCCTATCTCCAATATAAACTTAGGCTTCAGCATTCTTATAAGTGTCTTGACGCCACTTCTTGTATGGATACCACATCCATTGAATACATTATGGACAAGCCTGTTATCTGGCGCTATCCCCTCTTCATGCTTATAATTCTTTGCGAAGTTTTCTTTTATGAAGGATATTTTGCTCATATGTTTCCCTTGTAGTTTTCTAAGAAGTAATTCAAGTCTTCAGGAGTCCCGATGCCCCACATCTTATCAATGTCGAATATCTTTATCTTCTTTCCATCTGTTATAGCCTCATTATAAACAGGGGCTACATAGAACTCGTTGTTGACTCTGATATTCTTTTGAATCATTTGCTTTGCATACTTGACATATTCACTACCACGGTTCCAATAATAGACTCCAACAGTGGCTTTATTGGATATAACCTTCTTCTCAGCGAGTTCGGTAACATACCCACTCTCATCCGTCTTCACATACGACCATTTTGGATGAGTATTCTCGAATGTCAGTATTCCACCATCGGTATTTCCAGATGTCATGCTATACATGAAGTTTCCCGAGTTCCACTCCACAAACTGATCAGAGTTGGCTATGAGTAGTGGATTGTCATTGTTTATGAAATTCTCAGCCAGTAGAGTAGTGCAAGCCGCCCCCTCCGTAAGATGGTTTACATCCACAATGTTACAGCCAGGAGTCATCATATTCAGGAGATACTTGAGGTTATACTTCTCAAGATGCTCGGTTCTGACTATGTAGGTGTATGTGGCGTTTATGTTGATATTTTCTACCACAACCTGAATCATAGGCTTACCACGAACTTCTATGAGAGGCTTTGGGAAGGTGTACCCAGCCGAAGCGAATCTACTTCCAGCACCAGCCATAGGTATAAGAATGTTCATATTGGCACTCTCCCACTTGTTGAATGTTTTGACAGAGTTTATCTTATCTATATACGACAACACCCTCTGACGATTTGTGTCAGATGCGTTTCTGACTGGTAAGACATGAGCGCCCGACTTTATAGCGGCGGTTATTCCCACCTGTGAATCCTCAACTATGACGGTTTCTCTAGGCTCCACGGAATTCTCAACCATACACTTCAGATACATCTCAGGGTTTGGTTTAGGTTTTGAGACATCCTCATTTGATATGAAGTCATCTACAAATTCCATCAAGCCCAATCTCAAGAGGTAAAGTCTGACAGTCTTCCTTATAGAGTTAGAAGCCACCCATATCTGTATATCTCTGGCTTTCAATTCCTTGAATAACTTTACTAGCTCTTCGTCTTGTTTTACCTTGGTGTTTATGACATCGAATGTATACGATTGTTTCGTAGTCCAAACTGTCTCAAAGACATCTTTGGAAAGTCCCTTTTCCTTATGTAACATCTCCAGCTTCTTGTTCGTCGGCAGCCCATCATACTTGGATATATGCTCATCATGGCTTATAACATACTTTCGGTTGATGTCCGACAGAGCCATATTGAGAGCTTCATAATGAGTCTCTTTCGAGTCTACGAGGACACCATCTAAATCGAATATAACTAGGCGAATCAATTTATTTCTCCCAAGTATGGCTCTATTCTTATAGCCCCATTTGTTTCAACAAACAATTCTCTGGCTTCCTGGCTATTGAACAAGTAAAGAACATATCCTCCAAAGCCGCCGCCACAATACTTTACAGCACATATATTATCATCGTAATAAATTTCATCCATACCCTCTTCAAGTTGAACGTCGTATGACATTCTAACAGCATGCATAAGCATTTCTATATTCTTTAGCGAGCAAGCTGCCTTCGCTATGTTTGCAGCTTGGCGTATCTTTTCGAAGTCTCTCTTATTATCAACAAACTCATATGTCTTATGAGGATTACCATTCCACTTTATAGCCATCAAACCATTCAGCCAGTCTGGATTATATTTCGCTTCCAGGACGGGCTTCATACCGCTTCTCCAAACGCATAATCCAGTCTCTTTTATAACCGCCGGATCCTGCCAGCCGACACCAAGATCAAGCTCGGATGTCACGCCATTCTTTCCGTTGAGTATAGCATATGCTGCGGAACCACCAAGTCCACCACCAATGTTGTATCCCCATTTACCGATGCTTACAGTCGGTGATATGGAGCAGTTTACTATGGAAGCTCCTGCAATACTAAACTTAGGAACATCCAACCACCCTCCAGCGAAGTCCACTCTTAGAGGAACCTCTTTAGGGGCTTTTATCCAATTTATTATCTCGCTGGTTGATATCTTGTTGAAATTGAGTGTCTTTTCCAATACAACATACTTCGGATTCCACGGTGAAGCCTCACATAACTTAGTCTTATCTTCCTTATACTTATCGTCCTCAGTAGCAGCCAATATATCTGGCTTTAGCCGATTGAAGTGTTCTATAAAGTCCAAGCCTTCTCTATCCAGAGAGTCACCGATGACAACCTCATCAATAACGGATATGGCTTCCATGAGACGCTTCTTGTGCTCGTCTGGTATGGATGATTTTCTATTCTTATGCTTCAATAAGACTTCTTGATTTGCGAACGACACTATGAGGTAATCACCCAGGCTCTTAGCCTGCGTAAAGAACTCTATATGCCCACCGTGTAGTATATCAAAGCAACCGGATACAAATACTTTCTTCATAGAAAGTATTATATCATAATAGTGTTATCTCTTCATCAATTGTAGCCTGACATACCCGTTACTACCCGTGTATAGGTTCTGATTTATAAATTCCTCTGACAACACATCAACATTTAGATAATCCAGCAAGTCATTAGTGTCCTTGCATGGTATATCTTTAGGAATGATGAAGCAAGTTTCACCCATTTGAAGAAGTGAATCTGTCTTCTTTCGTCCAGTGTCATCTGTCCAGTAGTTATCCAAAGACCACACCACATTCTTATACTTCTTCTTGACTTTGGATACAAACATCTTACTCATGTTAGCGCCACAGGTTGACAACCCCTGCTTACCGAAAGCCAACGCACTCAAGGTTCCTTCCGACATGAATACACGTCTATTGGCATCAGCACGCCATAGTCCAAATATGGGCTTTGGTATATTATCAATATTAGCGTTTGTGTCTTTCAAGAATAGATACTTTTCCTGTTTGACTTCAGCGGCTTTAGAAGGTATGAGTAATCTTCCCTGAATATGAAGAAGTATTTGCCCCTTCTCGTCCCACATTGGAATACCGATATATCCCTTCAACTGCCCATCAAAGAAAAAGAAAAAGTCCTTCCAATCACTCTCCCGTATACGCCTGGACTCAAGATACTCAATAGACTTTATGCGGCACATCTCCTTAGCCGAATGCTTCTGTTTCTTCGTTAGAGAGAAAGAGTTATCTTGGAGGTAGCAGCGGAGCTTCATGTCGATTTCGTCCCGCAAATCGTCTACAACAGCCTCCCGCTTCGGTTTCTGCATAAAGGAGCCGTCCCGTATGGACTGAATAACATATTCCTTCAACTCTTCAACATACTCTGGATACTCATCCTTCAAGAATAAAGTGAAACCATTTGAGTAGCCGCAGTTGTGACAATATACATGATAGTGATCGCCGTATTCACGGAGATACATGCGCTTCTTATGATCATTGCATAAAGGGCAGCGTCCACGATGGAGGAATGAATTCGAAGTCTTGACTTCCTCACAATCCGGTATTATTCTATAGAATATAGCCTGAACGGCATATGTTGGCGGCTTTGTCATATCACTCCATTTTATCTATGTATATAGACTTTTCAACCCCCTATTCGGGGGCTGAAGTGTCAAATAGCGCTTCTATGCTGCTTGAACTTGTGTATGATTCTATATTGTCTCTTATCCTTGTGAGCCACAACATCAATCTTCTCATCAAGAATCTTTGACACATCATTTGTGTCGAGAACTTCGATAAGCCCCCACTTCTGGAGAAGGTATGTTATAGTGCAGCGACGGAGAGAGTCAACATTACTGAATGTTGATGGCTTTCCCTGTAGCGCAAACATTTCTTTGAAATGACAAACAGTATAGTCGAACCCACCAGCATTCTCAACCTTTCGGCAGTAGCATGAAGGATATATAATCTTCTCTTTGTGATTTACAACTCCCATTCTTTCCAGAGTTTCGCACACAAGGGCATAGTCCTTGACAAGCTTTACCTTGATTCCTATTGTGTTTGGATCAAGGAATGTTTCTTCATTATTCATAAAGCTCCTTATTATTTACGAGTCCCACCGAACTCTTTTGTTATTTCTGCCGCCCACTTTTCACCATGAAAACTGAGATACATGGCAGCTTCGCGACGGTTACATTCATAGTATTCCATTATCTTGTCTATTTCTGGATTTTCCATAATAGCAGACTTTATATACTGGAATCTTCCATCAACTCTTGGAACAAGCTTTACCATAAGTTTATAAAACTGCTTCTTGCTTATGGATTTCTGTCCTCTGATATCATGTAGCTTATTCAAGTAATTACAATACGGAAGAAGAGACGGATTCATGGACAGATATCGGATTATCAAGAAAGCATTGAAGTCTTTCTCATAAGACGGATCGTCTAAAAGTGTTCCAGTCTTGTCAACAAGAATATCATCAACTATTTCCCAAACCTTGGTGGACTTTTGTTTCTTCTTTAGTCCTTCGCGCTTCGCCACGATTTATTGTCCTTTGTTTAGTGAAGATGCTTCCATTATCTCTTTCATTTTTCTCATGTCAACCCCCACATCATTCATATCAACATTCTTGAGGGTTGATGCCGCCCTTTGTTCTGCTGGGAGTCTCTTGAATTGTTCTACTTGAAGTCGGGCGTTTCTATCAGCTTCCCCCATGGCGTCATCTATGGCTGATGTATCGTGATGCTTATGATGTGGAACAGCGGTTGCTCTCACTTCCGCCATGTTTCGTGCAAGCTCCGGATCGGTATTAGGATCTCCCGCTCTTACAATTACCTGTGGAGCGGCTGGAGCGGCGGCAGGCATCTGCCCGTTATTCATAGCAGCCATCATCATCTGCATCATTGCAAACATTGGGTTAGGCTGTCCATTTGGAAGCGTTGGAGACATCATTGCAGCCATTGGATTTGCGGTTGGAGCCTTGGCTTCATCTGGAATCTCGCTAATCTTAGGAGTATCATTCTGTAATACAGGAGTAGCTGGGGCTGGTATATCCCTTGGATCCATCGGAATTATCTCTTCAGGATTATTTGGATTTGTCTTCTGGAACGGTGGAGCGCCCTGCTGCCCCGGTGCCCTTTCGCCTTTTCTAAGAGGAACATAACTCCAGAAGTTATGTTTATCATCTATAACATTCAATATGCGTGATATTGGCGTAGCTGTGAAACACCACTGAATCTGATGTAGAATATCGGGGCGATGTCTAAACGACGATGCCACTATAGTTTTCGCATCGTCAGCATTCTGAGCGCAAACTATATAAAAGTTCTTCAATCCACCTTGAAGTCCTCTATCCTTCACTTCTGGGCGATTGGTGGTGTCCAGAACTACTAAAAACTTCTCACCCATATGTGATACTCCTTGCTCTTTATTATATACTTCTTTTGGTTTATCTTCTTTTGATTTTTCTGGACTCTTCGTTATGCTTTGTAATGTTACAATTGGTGGGGGCGATGGCTTGCCGAATCGTATACCGACAAGATGCTCTACGGAAGGCTGCGGCTTTACAACCTCTTCTTTTTTAGAAGAGAAGAATTTACCCAACCTTCCAAAGAATCCCATTACAATTCCTGTATTATCTTCAACACCGTAGCCATAAAGTTTACTTCCAAGTCAGCCATGTCTGCCTGTGACTTCATACCCTCCGCAGCAAGTATCATAATGAACGCAGCCTTTTCCTCCGAGAGTTCTTCGGCTCTGTCGAATATGATCTTGAATAGAGAGTCGTAAGTATCCGTTCCACATATCTGCGAGCGAATCTTCTTCCAATCCTTTTCCTTGAGAAGCTGGATGAGCAAGTCATGATTGGTTGACGAAAGCTTGTTTGGATCTACCTTGAATACGCCTCCAACAGTAAACTTAGCCAATCCTCCAACCACACTACGAATGTCGGGGTAATACTGGTTTATAATATACTTGACATCACGAACGAAGTTTACTGCGGTTACACCTTCAGCGTCAAGTATCTGCTTACAACGCTTGGCTACATCGTTCTTTGAGATGTTTTTGAAGTCAAACTTTTGACACCTTGACTCAATAGCATCTGGAATCTTACCAGCATGGTTTCCTGTAAGGAAGAATCTTGCGGACTCCATATGCTCTTCCATGACGCCACGAAGAGCCTGCATGGTGTCGTAAGTCATGTTGTCAACCTCGTCAAGAATGATAATCTTGATGCCGCTCTCGTCCCATGTCATAGTGGAGCAGAAGTTGACGATATCGTTACGGAGAGTGTCAATACCACGCTTCTCAGACGAGTTGATAATCATAACTTCCTGAGTTATGGCTCTGGCTATAATCTTAGCGCAAGTTGTCTTACCGACTCCTGGCGAGCCGACGAAGAGAAGGTGTGGAGGATCCTTCTTCTCTATGTATTCACGAAACTTGGCGAGCATGTCTTCGTCACCGATGACATCTTCCAGAACTTTCGGGCGGTACTTCTCAATCCATGGTATTTTAGGCATTTTTGGCTTCCCTTTTCTGAAAGACTGGAATCTGTGAACACATTCTTACATATTCATACTCACGCTCAACATCTGTTATATGACGATGACTCAGCGCTTTCATTATGAGATTCCTTTCATCGTTTTTTACTTCTTCTACCAGACAATAAAGGTAAACATCACCAACTCTCCATTCCTTGTCTCCTATAAACGGAAGCCCTTTCAATATACAAAGTTTCTCTTCCGTTATCATGGCTCTATGTGGAAGATGGGCAAAGAATTGTCCATATGGTGAGGACATTATAAGTTTCTTATCTTCCTCTACGAGATGTGTCCACTGTGCATCATCAAGTTTACTAATAGGTTCTTTTATTTTGTAGTCGTTTGGTTTTACTTTGGGGTTGTATGGATCTTCATAAGTTTCGCAAATGTGAATTTCAAAACCTTCTTCAACAGATTTATTGATGAATGCTATCAATTCTGGATATATGTCTTCATATACCCAATAATCGGCGGAGTTTATATCTTCATCCCATAGTAATCTATCTTTTGGTTCTGCACCATCACCCCAAGAGTCGGAGAGGATTTCACCTATGTATGGGTACTTTATAGACTCTTCTCGTTCTTTCTTATATCTAACGGTGTCGGTTCTCAAAAACGAATAGCAATAATTAGGGCGAAGTATCATGCGGTTTCCTCATATCTTGGTTATATTATACGGACTCCAGACAAGTTTCCAATTAAGAATATCTGATAAGTCATGTCTTACATTTGGTAATATGTATTTTGTTTCGGCTATTGGATCGGTTTTTATCTCATAGGTTTCAACTTCTTTTCCTTTTGTGTCAAGGTAAGATAGACGGAAGTAATGATACTCATTGAAAGCTTCTCGTATAGTGTCTTTGTCATCAAGAAGGAATGATACTATAAGTTTCTCATTTTCAAACTCAACCCCTCTCAAGAGGGCAGTAACCAGGGAAGCATCGTAGTCACCAATATCCACTTTGAATAAATGGCTGCGTAAGTCTAATATACCAGAAGCTAAAGAGTATAATGTACCAGCCGACGCTCCAATTGTCCACGAAGAATATGAAGTCCCATTCAATGTTATAGGGACGCCGGTTATAGGTGTGGTGTATACGCCCGGAGCGGAATATCCAACCGTTGTAATATTTGTCTTCTTTTTCTTAGCCATTCAATCACCTTATCAAAGGAGTGACTGAGTGGAGTATATCATAATAATCTGTCTTGCTTAGAAGAACAACACCCTTTTCCAGAAGCGATACATCGAATGTTCCATTCTTAGACATAACGACGGGCTGTAGTTTATCCTTGTCTACAACGATACGGAATTCCTTTTCGATTGACTTTGCAGGAACCGTAACCTTGAAGGTGTTATACCTCTTGAATTCCTTGTTTGTAACCGCCACAGTCACCGTCTTCGTAGCGACATCACCAGTAAAGATGATATGCTCCTGCTTCAAGAGAGCCATAGCATTCATAAACTGCTTCAAGTCGGCATTCCATGTAAAGGTGGCGTCAGGCTTGAAGGCAAGCCCGTTTATCTTTGATCCTGGCGCTCTTAGTGTGTCCTTAGCGGCACAACCATAGAAGAGGAACTTATTACTTCCATTGTCAATTGCAGCCAACTCTTCGGTAAGCTTCAAGCTGAAGCCTTCTTCAAATATCTTGACTATACCTGAGAATTCTGATAGGTTATGGACACCAAACTGGAACTTTTCGGATAGTGTCTCAAACCCGTCAAACATCTTGGCTTTATAGTTGACGATGACGAAGTTTGAGCCGTTGCCCGTCTGCGTTCCGATGTTGAGCGTCTTGTCAGAGTTTATCTCCAGCAGTATCTTATCAATACCAACACGCTGAATATCCATAAGCGGAGCCAAGAAAGCCTGCGCCTGCTCTTTATTGAAGTTTCCTTGAAGCATTATTTCGTCTCCTGCATCTCATTTTACAGAGATACAGGATTTATCAATATAGAATGTTGATTTTACTTGCCGCGTATCAAGTCAAGATATGCTTTTATTGAAGCTTCGGCATCTGGTAAAGTGACTTGATTTACCGAGTCATCCTTCATAAACTCATCGAACCAATACTCCAAGTCACTCTCAATCTTTATGACATTCTTATAAGCACCGTAATGCTTCTCAATCAATTCAGGAATGTTGTAGACACTTCCCGATACAAGGTTATAGAATTTCGGATTGAAATTATCCTTCTTGAATACTTCGCCATTCTTCATATTCTCATAGAGCCAAGCAGCTATCGTCTTGACATCGGTAGGACCGAGTTTGACGAGCGGATCCTGTTCGATAACAGCGTTTGTCTTCACCTTTTCATTGAGCTTATAAAGTATGTTGATGGTGTCATTCTTATCGACAGAGAAAAGATTTGCGACACGGATGATGGTGGTGTTGCGCTGTCCCTTACCACGGGCTTTTATCGTCTCTTCCACAGAGTTTTCATATAGCTGCTTGCTGTTGGCGTAATCGCTTATTTTTCCTTTTACATTGCCTTCCTTCACCTTCTGATACACATAGTCGGTGCTGAAGTGAACGAGCTTGATGTCTGCCCGTGAGCAGCGCTCGCCGAGAATGAGAGGGAAGTCCGTATTAGCCCATACAAGTCCCTTGTCAACCTTGCTTGCTTTTGCTACATTGGTTTTAGCAGCGCAGTTGATGATGACAATATCTTTACATTCAGTGAGAGCGGCGGCTTCCTTGACTCTATCAACAAATGTCTGAACATAAGTTGTATCGTAGCTTGGGAATTTCTCGTATACGGGAATGACTTGATGGTTTGCTATGCCCATATTGTCGAATAGAGTATCTACAATAGCTTTACCAAGGCGTCCACCCGCTCCGAGAACAACATATACTTTCGTATCTTTCAGCTTTGGTTCGTGGCGGATTTCGTCTGTCTTTTCCTTCTTATCTTTACCCATGAACAAGGAGGTTGGGAAGTTTAGAGTATACGCTGGCTTATTATCAAGGTTCCTATAAGCGTGTGTTATTCCAGGCTCAACACTTACATTTATTATTTTTGTAGGATCTGTAGTGTAGTGGGCTACTTCTCCCGTTTTTGGATCACAGAACATATAACACATAAGGTTTTTCCACGATATGAATTCGTCCCGTTGATAGATATGTTCATGTGGTCCCCTAATAACATACGGATTTGTTTCGCTTATATAACACATTTGAGAGTCATGTGTTATATCGGAGTCTGTTCTGAATGTTTCACAGACATACCCCCTGTTATCAGAATAAGTCTTCAACTCTCTTATCTTTACTTTTCCATTGAAAAATGATATTACTTCTTTATAAGATATGGTTTTTGTGAACATGCGGTCCTTTCAATGTGAATGCATTATAGCGGAAATTTTATTATGCGATAGTTACTAATTTTATGGAAAATCATTCCACTTAACCAGTTTTATGGGTATCAGGGACTATAGACTCCTGACATGAGCATAACCAATAAAAACCAGTTCTATTGACTTTACTCAATCGCTGTTGCTTGCCGATAGGCAATGCTGATAGGCATTTGGTAATTTACCAGATTTATACCAATTCCATGCCGTTCTATAAGTTACACCAACTTAATTAACATATTCGGATAATTTCATAAAGTTATACCTTTACTACATTATACCATACTTTTACTTTTATTACTATGTTATACTATAACCTACTACTAAAAATGAATTAGTATTCAATACTAAAATATTGTAGAGATAACAACTTATCTAATAGATGTCTAAGGAGAGTTTTTTATGGTAAAAGGAATCATTACAGAGGAATGAAAATAAGAGAGGCTTGATTACCACACCCCTCTAACCAAATATCCACGATTCCTTTCTTTGAACTTTGGTTTGCCTTTTTGAAACATAGATAGAACACTTTGAAACACGGTGATAGTATAGAGAACCTTGATTTTCTTTATAGCTTCTAATGCTTCTTTTGATGAGTAACACTTTTTAGTTTTTGCTTGGTATATATTTCCGCCATCATCGGCATCAACGGGAACAACCATATATCTACCGACATTTTTACATTCGGAGAATATAATCTCAGGCTTTACACATTTGAACCAATCGTCGTAGTTATTCGTCATACTCCGAACCTCTCTTTATTGTCTATATACCACTTGATTGTTTCTTCAAATCTTGCTTCTATTGAAGGATAATCTGCTCCCCATTTCACACAATCCGCAAGAGCGTAAACTTTATCGTGTCCTTTTCTGTCCTCAACATACTTCAACGAGGAATCTATACCATTCTTGAATAGGATGCTGCGCCACTTCTCTACCCAAGTAATATTCGAATCAAGCTTCTGTGGAGCGGCTATATGACTTACTGCACCATACTCGCTCGGAGTATCTAAGATACTGGCTATTATCTTCACCGTATCCTTCACCGGAGTCCATTGGCGCATGTTTTTACCCTCACCATACACTCGGATAGGATCGCCAGCCAAACTGCGTAGAATCGACGCTGGAAGCATCTTCTCGGGGTGTTGCCATGGTCCAAACTGATTAGCCATACGAATGATTCTCAGGTTGAGTCCGAAGGTATGCTGGAGACTCATGAGAAGAGCGTCTTGAGCCACCTTGGAAGCTGAATAGGGGTTGCCTGGAGCGAATGGTGTGGTTGAACGGAACCATGCCTTTTCGTTATTGGCTGCTTCATAGTCTATATCACCATATACTTCATCAGTTGATATGTGAATATAATTGTCAATGTTAGTCAGCCCAAACTTCTTACAGATATTCGCTGGAAGCGAAGCATTCTGCTCATAGAGGCTGTATGGATCCTTTATGCTATTATCAACATGTGACGATGAAGCCAAATCAACAATATCAAATGTATCACCAATTTCATGGGGAATTTTTCGTGTTTGAAAGTCCTTTGAGTTTATGTCTGATTCTATATCTACAAACTTTATCTTAGCGGTGTCGAATAGCTTTGCTAAGTCGTAATAGTGTGATGTATTATACTCAGCAGCATATCCCTTCTTATCAACACTTATAACACTCTTATATCTTGAAAGAATGTCCTTTCTGTCAGCTATAAGATGTTCGAGTAAGTTTATTCCTATGAATCCGGCGCAGCCTGTCAATACTAAGTGTTTCATATAACCTCCTTGTATCCTTCGTTTTCAGGAGTTCCCTTTGGAACCCATTTAGATTGGAGCGTCTTTGGCTTTATCTTGTTTCTATCCAAGTAGCTTAGAATTTCAGCGAATTGATCAACTGATAAGCTTACTTGTAGAGTTGTTCTAAAATCTCCCGAATTCATATCTACTTCTTCCATAATGTCTCCTGTAAATGATAATAGCCAGCGGGGGCTTCCCACTGGCTATTATATCAGCATTCTGACTTACATCAATATCAGAACGGATCCTCTTCATCGAAGTTTATCTTGTCGATGTCGATTTCACCTTCGGCTGCGGCTGCTGCCTTAGCGGCTGGCTTTGCGGTAGCTTTGGCTGCTGCCTTTGCGGCAGGCTTCGCTTCTACCTTAGCCTCAACCTTTGGAGCAGGCTTCGGAGTTGGAGCCACATCCTGTTCAGCTTCCTCATTCAAGGCGACGGATTCAGCATCGTTCGCACGGGATACTTCGGTTTCACCCTCAGTGTCACGGGTTACGGTTTCTGGTGAAGCTTCGCCGTCAGGATCGGCACCACCAGCCATCTTGCGTCCCTCAAGGATAGCCTTCAACTCGTCATAGCCCTTACGCTTCTGTCCGAGAATAATCTTATTCAAGTCCTTGATTTGATCGTGGATAGCGTCAAGCTGCTCTTCATCTTCTACGATAGGCGATGGGCTACGGGCGAAGTCTGACGAGTCATAGTTAGCGTATCCACCGACTTGCTTGACAACTATGCTGAAGTCGAATCCGTTATTAGGATCCCAGAAGAACATCTTGTGCATCGTGAGGGCTTCACTGAGCTTGTCGAATATCTTGGTTCCGACTTCCCATACAAGAACCTTACCCGTCTGGTTTTCATCACCCTTGCGAGGATCTTCCTTGACGAGAATATTCATGTGCCAACGCTTCTTGCGCCAGTATGCTCTACCGACATCTTCCGATGCCTTGTCCTTCTTTGCGAACCAGAACTTTGCGTGTTCACAGATAGGACACTTAGCCCTGTCTCCCTCGTAGGTGTGAGGGCAGATTTGATAAGTGTTCTTGTCAGAACCCTTTGGCTTGAAAATATGGACTGAGTTTTGTATCCAAGGTTCCGATGCTCCACCGTCAACATGGACATGTGGTAGAATACGAATCTTGTAAATGGTTCTTGCTTCACCCTTTATCAGTGTAGGATTGAAGCGCCAATCGAAGGACTTCTTATCTTCCTTCTTAGCTCCAGCGTTCTTGGAAACTTCCAACTTCTTGCGAAGTTCCTCGAACTGATCTTTGCTGAATGATGCGAATTTAGCCATGTTTTTCTCCTTGCTTCTCTTGTTATTATCTTAGGATATTCTAGTTTTTCAATCGGCAGAATCGCCGCTTATAGGTTTCTTCTAAGATAGCTTATGAAGAGCGGAACACCCGCTCAACGAATGAATTTATACGCCAGACGACCCGAATCCGTTTGTTCCACGAATTGTATTTGTATTCAAAGTGCCCGTTAGCTCAAGCCGAACATCTGGAAGCTCTTTTATAACCATTTGAGCTATTTTATCTCCAACCTTTACTTTAAATAGCTCTGAAGAGGTATTCAATAATATAATCTTTATATTTCCTCGGAAATCAGGATCAATTGTTCCAGGAGAATTTACAATAGTTAATCCATTTTTTGCAGCCAATCCGCTTCTTGGGCGGATTTGCGCTTCCCATCCATTGTCAAGATGTAATACTATTCCAGTATCAATAACTTCACGTTCGCCAGCGGCTATTATGACTTCTTCTACACTATACAAATCAAACCCAGCGTCAGACGGATTATTTTTTGTTGGTAGCTTGGCGTCTTTATGATTTAGAAAAACTTTGAATGTAGGCATATTAGCCCTCTTTCTCTCTCATGCGGTGGAATGCTTCTTCTTTGATCTTTATTTTATTAGCAGCGTCTAGTTTATCAAACGCCTCTTTTTCGGACATGTTCATAGCCTGTCTAAGTTCCATAACGGCGTCAAATATATTCATTCCAAACTTGTCAACATAATAATTTACCATTTTGTTGTATCCAGACTTTACGATAGCATGGACTTTGTTTGGTGATATCTTATATAAGCTTGCTATTTCTTCATAAGTGAGTTGATCAGGTTTTGCGACTCTCATGGCTTTCCTCCATTCGGTTTAGCCGCAGTCCTGTTTTTATACTCATTTATGGCTTCTACAACAGCCTGCGTTTGTGCTTCGTTGGTTGATTGTTCTTCATCGACTATCCTCATGTGATCATAATCTACTGACATGATAAAGCTTTGTCCGTTACGGCTCCAGCGTGACTTGGCTACATTCCAATACATCTTGTTTTCCGTATCGGCGTTTTCGTCACGGCTAACCATAATCATCAAGTCTGCACCGTGAGCGATACCCATGGAGTCGGAAGTCTTTTCGAGTCCGACATGAGTTGTATTGTAGCCTTCTCTATTGACTTGAACGGCTGAAAATACTGGAATGTTATTCATCACACCGACTGCTCTAAGCTCTTCGGTAATCGTCTTCATCTTTCCATAAGTATTATCCGAGAAAGCCCTACCATTCGGAACCATGAGTCCGATGTAGTCAACGCAGATAAACTTCGGGCGGAATCCGCGCTTGAGTTGTAGCTCTCTAAGAAGAGCAGAGATACCATTGGCGTTGAGGAAGCCCGGAGGACATTCCTTGATGATGAATCTTCCAAATGGCTTGACGCTTGCATCTTCTTTACTTAGCTGCTCACGCTCCTTGCGCTTGCGTATGACTCTTTCCATAAGCTCATCAACATTACTTGACAAGTCACTCATCGCTATGTCTGAAAGGTTTGCGTCGATACGATTAGCAAGAACGTTTTGGTTGATTTCAAGGGTTATATACAACCCATCCATACCCTGTTCTATAAGCTTATAAGCTATATGTCCAAGAATAAGAGTCTTACCGACATTGGTAGCGGCTCCAAACATAATCAAAGACTTTGGACGCCAGCCTCCACCAATAGCCAAGTCCAACTTTTCGTGCCCCGAAGGTATGACAAGTGCGGGATTACGCAACTCTTCCATACGCTTTTCAAGATCCTCGAAGTAGTCAAGTCCCAAGTCCTCATCGAAGTGAATTTCACTTGCCTTGAGAACCATATTAGCTGCTGTTTCGGGATCACCCTTGTCAAGATGCTCAAGGCACTGAGTTAGAGCATGCGTGATACGCTGGATTCGGATGAATGTTTTTGATTCATCCTCAATCCACTGAGAAAAGTCTTCCTTCATCTCAAGCTGGCGGCATTCATTCAGACAATCAATTGACTCTTCCAGCTTTTCTTGATCTTCCTTCACCAGCTTCGGAAGCAGCGTTTTCATTAGCTGCTCCGTGGTTGGTACTCTATGATAGACAGTAAAGAATCTTTTTATACATAGAATCATTCTTCCAACTGGCGCTGCAAAGAACTTGGGTTCAAACTTATCAAGGTATTTGATAGCGAAGTTTGCGTCACTTAGTAGCGCATTTAGAATATATAGCTGTGTTTTATCTGACATGTGTCTCCTAATCTTTTGTTTATCGTATGAGTTATAAAAGATTAGTCAATCTTGGCTTCCTCCTTATCGGCTTTACTCTCGTCTCCCATATCTTTGATAGCTTCTTCACCATAGGAAGAATACTGGAGTTCGTCACTTACGCTCTTGTCAAGCTCTGGAATGATAGCATCCCAAACTTCAGCGGTGTAAAGATCTTTTGTCCACACCGACTTGCCCGAATGCTTGATGTTCCAACGATTACCAGCCTTTTCGATGAATCCGTGGCGAACAGCGTCTTCAAGAAGTCCGTGGTAAGGAAGTAAACCTTCCTTGAAGTTGATGAAGGCTTCTGCCGACATGCCTTCTGGAACGAAGCGGTTCTTCATGGTTGTGAATACCATGCGGTTTCCAACCTTTACCTTCTCGGTAATGTTGTCAAGCTCATTCTTCTGCTCGTCCTTGATAGCATACTTCTTGATACCAACCATATAGGATACCATATAGATGAATCCGTTTCCGCCCTTTGGAATTTCGATTGGCGGAATCTTTGGGTTAGCTCCTGGCTTCTCGTAGCTATGGTTGGTTATAAGCATTGCGGCATTGTTGTTTGCAATGACTTTTTGGAGTATTCTGGAAGCGGCTGAATACTGCTTGGCTCTCAATCCCATGTCCTGTGCGATATCACCTTCGGCGGTGTCTGCGATTTCCTTTTCGGTGAGAAGGTTGGCGAGCGAGTCAGTAACGACAAGCCACTTTTGATCTGGATTCTCAGCGTGGAGGGCTGGAAGCATATTCGCTATATCAGTCTTCCATTCATTGATGGTTGTAACTGCTGGATATGCTACCTGTGAGGCGTCGATTCCAGAGCGTTCCAAGTCATCCTTGGAGTAAGCGTTTTCGGTATCATATATAATGACACCATAGCCTTCCTTTTGCGCTTCACGAATGACATTCTTACAAACATATGTCTTACCGACGCCGGGAAGTCCGACGAGTCCAGTAAGTCTTCCGTGAGCTATACCCTTGTAATACGAACCTGAAAGTATTCTATTGAGGGCGTAGCATCCAGTTGATATAAACGAATCTACATTAGGTAGCTGCGCCTCATCAAACATCTCCAATCTGGAATTCTTCGTATTGGATGCATATGTCTTGAAGAGAGAGCGGACATCTACTTTAGTTTCTTTTTTAGCCTTAGCCATGTTTTCTCCTTACTGGTATATAGCTATTGTATGCATTTCGAAAATATATCAATACATATATAAATAGGAGTTGAGGGCGTACCAACCCGTGAGGCTTTTAGCATGTTTTTTTGCGAAGGGGCTTGAGAAAGTGTTTTTTGTTAGGACGAAGATAGACAGCACGCCCTGGCTCATACGCTATATTCTCGTTGGTACGCCCTCAATTTTTTACCAGTTGAAGATGCCCTTCATATCATGGCAGTCCAAGTCTGGAAGACTCCAGTTGAGAATGCGGAAGAAGTCTTCAATGGGGCTGATAGCCGCTCTGTGGAACTGCTCACGACGATTGATGTTGTCTTCAACGCCAAGCTCAGATACCCACTTATCCTTCCATCCGAATATGTCATACTTCCAATCATTTGAAGTCTTGGTGTAGACATACTTCATCTTGTCACCATTGTATATCATGTCATACTTACGCTTCAGATTTGGATTCTCAGCCAACATCTGGTTGTAAAGAATAGCCGCTCTGACATGCATAGGCGTTGACTTGAATTTTCCGTCTTCCTTCAACTTCTGGACATACTTCTTGATATCCTTTACTGACGAAGGAAATGCTATTTCTTCCGGCTTTGCCGTGAGGAAATTGTCATACATCTTATTCAACTCACCAACCGTATAGTCTCTGTCAAGCTTGACGAGAATATTCTTGATGATGCTCTTAAGTTCGGTTCTGACGAGCGGCGGCGTTGACGAGCGAACCACATCAATACCGACAACCTTGAGTCTCTTCTTCTCTTCCAACTCGACGCCTTCCGAATTGAGAACCCACATAACATAATGCTTCTTAGCCTCAAGGAATATAGCTCTGGACGCTACAGATTCTCTCTTGAAGTGAATAAGATTCTCAGGAGTATTCAAATGCCCAAGCGTCAATGACTTCATAGCCTTGTTGATGATGTCTGAAACGAAGTTTTGAATGGAGTCAGCATTCTCTTCAAGCTTCTCTCTTTCGTCTTTTGAGAGCTTGTCGTAGAATTCAGCGTTTGTTTTATCCTCACCGAATATGATGTAATTCTTTACAGCTTCATCATTCTTACCCTCATATTCATATCCAAACGACTTGAGTATGCGTCCGAATGATATGTAAAGCGAGTCGGTGTCTCCGTAGATGATGGTGTTGTCAATTGGCTTGTTAGTTTCACCAAGACGATACTTCTTGTTGTTTATCCAAGCATCAGACTTGAAGAATCCGTCGATTGCCGAAATACAAGTTGTGGTTATGGCTCTACCCGTCATGGTAACGGCTACAGCGTTGTCCCAATCGAAGAATCTGGAGTGAGGCGTTCCAAGATATCCATAAACGGAGTTGATAAGAATCTTGAAGTTATGCTGCAATCCGTCATATTCTGAAGCCTTGGCTTCATCGTGAGCGTCCTTAGCCTTCAACATCTTCTTCTTGTAGTCCTTGCGCTTATTGAACCATTCCTTTACGAATCTTCCAATAATACCCTGAACATCAGTCCTGTAGATGGCTCCGTTGGCTGCGAGACACCAATTCTTATCCTTGATAAGATCGCCCAACTCATTGATAGTCATGCGCTGCTTGAGAATGGTGACTTCATCATCACACTCAACGCCTCTTGACATATACTTCATGAGTGGCTTGACATGCTTGCTGTCAATAACGCATATCTTTGTTTCAGGGCTTATGTTCCAACCCATCATGATAGACGGGTATAGCGATGTGGCGTCGAATGACAATACCCACTCATGAAGAGCGGCTTCTGGATGTTTGACGAATCCGCCAGGATACTTCTCCTTCTTCAACTTCATCTCTTCAACAATCTTGCGGTTGACATCGGGAAGAACAATCTTTTCTTCTGCGAGCTTCGAAAGGAACGCCCCGTCGAGAACCTTGGTTGTCTTGACATAATGCTCGAACGGAACTCTGCACCCGTAACAAAAAGTTACGAGAAGATTTAGGAATTTCTTTTTAGCATCAAGCTTTCTCAAAAGACGAACGTCCTGCACATTATATTCGACATACTTCTGCCAGTCTTTATACAAGTCTGCTAATGAACCGTCGAATTCAACCTTTGACTCACCAAGCTCCAATTGAGCTATGTGCCCGAGCTTCCACGATTCCTGCTCAGAGAAAGTGTAGTTCTGAAATACCTCCATGTAGTCAAGAAGGTTGATTCCAGCTATCTCATACTTGATTTCAAAGTTATATTCATCAATAGGTGTACGACGATTACGGATAACGCCGATTGGTGACAAGTCAGCGGCTCCGTCTTCCATCGTGTAGCCTTTTTCGTTTTCCGTATAACCGAATAGCTTTCTGGCTCTATTGATGATGTACGGAATGTCATATCCGTTAGAGTTCCAACCAGACATGATATCTGGATGTTCGTTACGAACCCACGCCATATACTCCTTGAGCATATCCTCTTCTTTATCGAAGATGAATTTCTCACACTTCTCACCGACAGTGGTTATGAAAGACTCATCAAAGTCCTTCTCAGCGAAGATGAAGAACTTCTCATGCTTGGTTGACCATGTTGTGATGATGGTGATGGGAGAGTTGGCGTCCTCTGGACGAGGGAATCCGACTTCCGAGTGAACCTCAATATCAAGGAAATGGACATCAAACTTAGGAACCTTGAGTTCCATTCCAAGATAGTTTGATATGACGAATTTTGTTTCAATCGATACATCGGATTCGAATGTCTGTATGCCCCATTCACGGTATCTCTCTATAGCGTCTTTGTACTTGCGCCAAGAAGTAAATTCAACACGCTTTGCCGGATCGCCAAAGATAGTCTTGTATTCCGAATCTTTATTATTCGTGTCTTTGACATAGAAGAACAGAGGGGCTGGATTCTTCGATAGAATCTTCCTACCATTCTCATATTCCCAGCAGTATACTTCGGAATCAAGCGGCGAAAAATAGATGGATGAATACATTTATACCTCTGGCTTAAGTATACCAGAGTCCTACCGTAATTCAATATAGACAATATTCTGTAAAATACAAAATCAATCTGACTTTTTCTTACCAGTTCTGTCAAATTTTTCTACGGCAGTAAGGTATCTGTTTAGCGCATCTCTACCTTCGTCAAGAAGTTTTAAGTGCTTATCCTTGCTGCCCCTTTCATTCTCAAATTCAAGAAGCTCTCTAAGGTAGTCGAACTTTTCATACGCCTCTATGAGATTCTTTTGTAATTTGCTCATGCGTAAACCTTTCTATATAAACCGATGTTGCTTTCGTTTTCAAGCCAACGCTTACTTAGCTCAAGCTGCCCAGCCTCAAGGTGTTTCTTGGCTTCTTCCGGGTTCTTATACCAGTCCATGATAGCGGAATACCAAGCATCAGCGTTGTTGTCAAGTGTCTTCAACCCAGGTATCAAGTCGTAAGGACCGCGCTTGTTTCCTATTGATGAGGCGATGGTAGGAAGTCCCAAAGCCGAGTATTCAAGTATCTTCAAGTCAGATTTAGCCAAATTGAATTCGTTGTCAACTATAGGAGCTAGAGCCATGTCAGCGTCAACTGAATCAAGGGCTTGGGCGTAATCATAAACATTAGCCCATTCATGGAATTCTACCATTCCCTGAAGCTCTGGAGGCTGTACGCCGAAGAATACCCACTGAATATCGTTGAGTGTCCTCTTTATAAGCGGCATAAGGAATTCTAAGTCGCCACCCTTGCCTAAGTGAGAAGCACTGCCAGCCCACAGGACACGGGGGCGTCCTCTCTTATCTTTACGAGCCTTATCCCTCTTACCACATGAACCCCATAGATACTTTGGAAGGAAATTAGGAATAACTACTGAGTTGTTTATCTGATAGTTATTCTGGTAATATTCTTTCAGATATCCAGTCGAGAAAGTAACCTTATCCATCATTCTGAATATATCTACGAGGTTATTCTTTCTTGAAGGGGTATAAAATTGATATGCGAGAATGTTGTTAGCCGCAATTCCGTGAACCAAGTCGTCCAACTCATACACCATTTTAGCTTTTGAGCCGCATTTGTTTATTTGGTAACGATACTGCATCATCAGTTCTTTTTGCTTTTGAGTGACTTGACGCTGGAATCGTATATACGAGGCTCTACGAACATAATTCAAGTCGAAGTGATATGCATAAAACTCCGAAAGGTGATATTCAGGGTATTTTACGCACATATATCTAAGAGGTATGAAAGTCCTATAGAATCCACAACCGTTCTTATCGGATGGATACACTATAATCGACTTAGGTTCTGGCTTGGACATCTTCATTCCCCCCCATATGGTTATATAATTTAGTGGTACAATCATTATAGTTGAATATAATATTTTCTAAAGGAGCAATATGGAAAAGAAAAAGAGAACCATCCGTAAGCGTAACCCTGTTGCCGATCAGTCTAGGTACTATATCGACAAGGACGAGTATACTTCGGAGCTTATCAAGTATAAGAAGTCTGGTAAAGCCTCTGAGCGACTTGGAGAATTATTTACCATCCATGTTGATAGATATGCTACCTCGTTATCTTTCAAGAAATACACTTATCTTGACGAGATGAAGTCTCAAGCGAAGTTATTCCTTTTGAAGTATTCTACCTCTTTTGATCCGAATTATGCGGCTAAGAATGGTAAGAAAATGAATGCATTCGCATACTGCACAAGTATCATATACAACGCATTCTTACAAGTTATACAGAGAGAAAAGAAGCATTCGGCATTGAAGGATAAGCTCATCAAGAATGCTGATAAGATAAACCATGAACTTGAGAAATTCAACATCTTGAATCAGATAACTATTGATGATTGAAGCGAATATCGTAAAATAAGTTATACGGAGACAGGATGAGCCATAAAATACTCATGATATCCGACATCCATTTTGGATGCCGTGGTAATAGCGAAAAGTATCTAACTATCATCAAGGACTTCTTCACTGCTACACTTGTGAAGGCTATTGATGATAATAAGATAACCGATGTTCGCATACTCGGTGACTTGTTTGATAACAGAAACACTCTAAATGTAAGAACCATGAATACCGTCATGGAAGTCTTCAGGTGGTATGCTACAAATAAACAAGATGTAAAATTCAAGGTGCTTTTAGGCAACCACGACATTTACTACCACAATAGAACCGACATAAATTCTATTGAATGTCTTAGACATATGGGTAATGTAGAGATTATTGATAAGCTTGAGATAGAAACCATAAATGGTAAGAAGATTGTTATGGTTCCGTGGCTTATCCATGAGTCTGAAACATATCAGAAGTTTATGCACCTTGCTTCTAGTGAAGAGAAGTTTGATTTGCTTTTAGGACACTTTGAAGCCCGTGGATTTGAGGTTACGCCTGGGGTGGTTGATACATCTGGACTTGAATCAAATATATTCCATAACTTCGTAAAGGTGTTCTCTGGACATTATCACATTAGAGACACCCGTGGTAATATGTCTTATCTAGGTTGCCCTTACCAGTTGACATGGGGTGACTATGGTAACGATAAAGGTATCCATATCTATGATGTGGACACTGGTGAAACAACCTTTATAAAAAATAACGATAGTCCTGAGCATTTGAAAATAATAATGTCATCGCTTGCTGATGGTGAAAGAGACTGCTTGAAGAAGGTAAAGAATAATGTTATACGACTTGTCATTGATAAGAAGTATAAGGATTCCGTCATTCTCAAAGTTGTGTCCGCTCTTGAAGCACTACAACCATTCAAGCTGGACATCGACAATCAATACATTGAAGAAACGGTTGACGCTGATTCCATGAAAGAGGTTGATATCTCTCGACTGAGCGATCCGTTGTCATTCCTTCTTGAGTATATAAAAGTCATTGAGCTTCCGTCTGACTCTGAGATATCTTTCGATAAGAAAGAGTTGACGAGAAGAGTGTCAGAGTTATATCAAAAGATACTCAAAGAAAAAGACTAAAATTGTTATAACTCTTGATTTTTAGGACTTTTCTGCTAAAATGTAGAAAAGATCGGGAGATATTTCAATGAAGATAATATTCGAAAGAGTCCGTATAAAGAATTTTCTTTCGTTCGGAAACAACGAGACTATTTTTGACTACCAAAAAGGTATAAATGTTGTTACGGGTATTATCGAAGGCTCTACCAAGAGGAATGGGGTTGGTAAGTCAACCTTACTCGTAGACTCACTCTCGTTTGCTCTCTATGGGCGTCCCCTGCGTGGCGATGCACACATCAATAAAGAGAATTTGATAAATGATGTCAATGGTAGAGAGTGTTCCGTATCTGTTGACTTTAGAATTGACAAGGACGAATACACTGTAACGAGAACCATAAAACCGAATGGCTTGACTATAAAGCACAATGGGCAGGATGTCAAGTTTGACTCCATGAAGAATACTCAGGAGTGGTTGATAAACAAGATTGGTATTAGTCACACTTGCTTCTCCAATATCCTTGTATTGAATGTCAATTCTTCTCAGCCGTTCCTTGCTATGGATGCTGCTTTGAAGCGTGAAGTTATTGAAGATGTCCTTTCTCTGAATATATATGGTAGAATGGCTGAGTCTGCTAAGAATATACATCTATCATCAAAGGGTGATAAGAGTATAGCCGAAACTGAATTGAAGTCATATCTAAAGCAGCTTCAAGTAGCTGACGAGAGCTTGAAGTCTCTCAAAGAGAAGCAGGATAAGTTTGACGAAGAGAAGCGTAATAATTGTCAAGATATAGAAAATGATATAAAAACTTTACAAACTAAATTCGATTCCATAGTAATTGACGAAACCGATTATGCGTCACATCTTCAGGCAGCTAAAACTGCTTTGACTAACATTGATTCTAAGATATTACTTCTTGTAAAAAAGGAAGCCGAGTATAAGAAAGACATGAAGAATGCTTCAGATATGCTCAAGAATCTGGAGCACGAAACTACATGCCCCACATGCAGAACCGTATTAGCTGACAGTCCTCTGGCTCAGAAATTTATGCAGGAGTGTCGTGATACAGTTGAAACATGTAGGAATAATCTAAATGATATAGCTTCCAAGAAAGAAGCTGGGCAGAAAGCTCGTCAATCCAAAATAGATGATATATCTTCACTTGAAGAGAAGATAAAGAGTATAACTTCATTGAAGAATAGAAAAGATATTATCCAAAGTCAAATAGATTCTAAGAAGCTGGAGCTATCTAAAGAGCAGTCGAGGACACTTGACTTGGGATCGGTAATATCCGAAGATAAGTATCAAGAATACAAGAATGCTGTTAAGAAAGCTGAAACAAAGATGTCGGATTCCATAAAAACTTTCGAATACTCCAAGCTGATTCGTAATATGCTTGGTGAAGATGGTGTTAGAAAGTTTGTCTTGTCTAAGATAATGCCTTTCTTCAATACTAAGATAAACCACTACCTCAAAATAATGGGTAGTGACTATTCATTGGTGTTTGATAATAATCTTGTTGAAAAGGTTATTACCAGAACAAGAGAAGTCAGAGACTATAATAACTTCTCATCCGGTGAAAAGAAGCGTATAGACTTGTCTATTCTTCTAGCTCTCATGGATATAGCTAAGGTTCAAAACTCGGTAGATACGAATATATTGGTTCTGGACGAGGTTCTTGATACATCTATGGACAATGAAGGTGTCGAAAGCTTCCTCTTCTTCTTGAAGAATGGATTCAAGCAGCTATATGGTGATAAGTGCATCTATATAATCACGCATCGAAACGACATATCAGCGGACACGTTCGATAGAATAGTAGCTTTGAAAAAGACTAAGAATTTCACTATCATAGATAAGATAGTTGAAATGCAGCCTTGATATAAAACTAACTTTATACAAACAGAGTTACCAGCGGCAGAATTGCTTGCTGGTAATTTATCTTCGTTCCACCAGAAAACCCATTGGCTTTAGCCGATGGGATGAATGGTGGCTACTTAAAAAAACTTGATATAATTTAAGGATGTGTTATAATACTTTATGGGCTGGTAAGAGAGTTGTTGAAGTTAATCCAGCATATACATCACAAGTATGTAGTAAATGTGGAGCAATAGTCAAGAAAGAACTTGAAGAACGAGAACATAACTGTCCGCATTGTGGATTAGTGTGTAACCGTGATTTAAACGCTTCACTAAATATTTTAAGAGTCGGAATGGACTCTTTAAGTAACTGCAAAGTTACTTT
>Ga0209172_10001678_pt1 | contig 44653 bp, 36 predicted proteins | sample LarsenN4metaG_FD_184113 | JGI IMG/M metagenome (GOLD analysis project Ga0209172, IMG submission 184113) | Hot spring sediment bacterial and archeal communities from British Columbia, Canada, to study Microbial Dark Matter (Phase II) - Larsen... ... | reverse complement strand
TTGAATCATCGACCGGTCGCGCGGCCCCGCGGAGGCGTGCGGGCCCCGACCGCGGGCGCACGCAAACGATAATGACATGCCGACCGTTCGGGGCGGTGTGGCGTCGAGGGCCTCGACGGAGGGCGAAGGCGCGAAGCCCGTGCTCCCCCGGTCGAAGCGACTTTCCTACCTCGTGCAGTACCTGATCCTGATCGTCGCCGCCGAGGCGGTCCTCGTCCTCGCGAGTCTGGCGAACGACGCGACCCTCGCGACGGCCGGTCTGTTCCTCGACCTCGCGCTCGTCGTCGTCCTCCCGATCCAGGGCGCCCTGCTCGTCCCCCGGGACGGGCCCCTCGCGTCGTTCCTCAGCGCCCTCGCCCTCGTGCCCCTCGTCCGGGTCGTCAGCCTGACGATGCCCTTCACCCCGTTCAGCACGATCGAGTGGCTCGCGATCGTGAGCGTGCCGCTCCTGCTCGCCGCCCTCGCCGTGATGCGCGCCCAGGGCCTGCGACCCGCGGACGTGTACCTCGCCTTCGGGAACCGTCGGTACGCGATCCTGAACGTCACGCTCGTCGGCGTCGGGTTCTTCCTCGGCATTGTCGAGTACTGGATCCTGAGCCCCGAGCCCTGGATCCTGTCGACGAGCATGGACCGGCTCGTCCCCGCCGTGGCCGTCGTCTTCGTGGCGACGGGACTGGCGGAGGAGCTCATCTTCCGGGGCGTGGTCCTCCGGGCCGGGCTGCAATTCCTCGGGCGGTCGGGCGCCGTCGTGGTCACGTCCTTCGTCTTCGCGGTGTTCCATATCGGCTTCCTGTCGATCCTGGACGTCCTGTTCGTCTTCGGCATGGGCCTCCTGTTCGGTTTCGTCGTCCTGGCGACGCGGGCCCTGTGGGGGGCCGTGGGCGCACACACGATGGCGAACGTGATGCTCTACCTCATCCTGCCGTTCGGTCTGTGAACGTTCGATCCGACGGGCGCGGTCTCGAGCCGGACGATCGCCTCGGAGCTGCCGTGGAACCCGGATGGAATCGGCCGTGTGCATCCCGAAGGGGCGACGGGGATCCTGCGTCAGAGGACCTCGAAGGCGCGCACGATGACGACGACCGCGAAGACCGTCACCAGCGCGAGGATCGGCGCGTTCAGGGCCTCGAGGAGGAATCGCAGGCGCAGGGTCCGCCGGCCCTCTCGGACGCCGACGCTCCCGATCTCCCGGACCGCGAGGATGACGATCAGCGTGAGCACGGCCGCGATGCTGAAGAACACGCCGCCGAGCGCGGCGTCATGAATTGCCATTGCGGGCGACAACGCCGTGGTGACCATCGAGGGACCCGGCCCATTCCCCGGACTTGCCAAATACGTTTCGTTATCAGCTTCGGGAACACGGTCCGTGAGCTCGTCGCCGTTGTACATTGAAAAGTCCAACGACCGCGGTTCCCGCCCCGCACCCCCACCGTCCACGGCGATCGCGCGACGCACGAGTCAGCCTTGGCTCGACGCGGCGAGGTAGACGGACGCGATGGAGTAGGCGATGAGCCCGATCCAGCCGTACGCCAGCGTGAGGAGGACGAACGTGTTGAGCTGGAACGAGGTCTGGAGGAATCCTTCGGCGCCCGGGAGGAGGGCGAGGCTCAGCCCGCCGAAGACGGCCGCGCCGAGGCTGGGGCCGAGGAGGGTCATCGTCACGCGGCGCACCTTGGCCCGACGCGCTTCCGGGGTCTCGACCGCGACCGGCTGGACCTTGAGCCGGGAAGTCTCCTTCAGTTCGACGATCGCTTGATCGGTGTTCTTCCCGAATCCGGCGGCCTTCTCCAGGGATTTCAGGAGGTCCTCCATCTCCCGGTCGGTCCCCTCCGGAGGCGGGTTCTCGGCCTTCACGGGGACGGTCGTCGACGTCTGGATCACGTAGTGGAGTCCCGGAGGCCGGAGCAGGACGACCGCCGTCAGGAGGACGACGCTCAGGAGGACCGTGCTCCCGAGGAAGGTGCTCCCGAGGACCCAGAGGGTGGCCGTCGGCTCATACCACGGTCCCCCGGCGTCGAACGCCGTTTTCAGCGCGCCGAGGGCGACCGCGAGCATGTAGACCTCGAAGATCGCGGCCAAGTCACTCGCTCGGAGTCGCATCGACACCCCCCGCGCACGAGAGGCTAGCGAGTACATAAAGAGTGGCCCGAGGCCCGCGACCGACGCGGTCTCCGGTCTGATAGAAGCGATTGGCTTTCTTGCGGAGATGATTCGGCGGGGCGATGGACTAGGGGTAGGAAAATGCACGACGTGACTCCGACCAAGCGTCAGCGACGGATCTTGAGCGTCGAAAAATCCCCAGGGAGCTGACGGGGCGTCTCGACGAACCGCAGTCCTCGCTCATTCTGCGACGAGACCGGCAAGTAGCTGAAGTGAGAATCGGAAAAGATCAGGAGCGCTCTACACCGATGGCAAAGAAACAGGCGCAGGCTCCAAGAAGCATTCGAATGAGCCCGGCGGGTCGGAATACCGCGCAGCGAAAAATCGGCGCCGGCTAGCGGCTGCTCTGATCGGTGACTGACCGGGATTCGGACGAAACTGCACACGCTGGGGGACGCGGCTAACCAGTGTGACTCCCACGGCTCAGTCAACGTGTGTAGGTGAGGAATCGGTTGCGGTCTGCCTAACTGCAGCCTCCGGTCAGTTCGCCGTTGTTGTATTCGTCGAGCACGCCGGCCAGGTCGAGCATCTCATGCCCAATAGGGCTGTTGGGCTTGATTCCGAGTGGCAGGGGATCGTCGAATTCGCCGAGGAGGTCGTCGGCGTCCGCGATTGTGTCCGCCACCGGTGTGTCGTCCACTCCACTCGCGACGTTGAGCTTCGCCGCGATGAGGTGACGTCCCAAGGTCATGCTCGCGTCGCCATTCCCTGGAGTGTTCAGCAGATCAAGGAGCTCTTGCTTGGTGTAGGAAATCTCACCGAGGATGAGAGTGTTGACAGGCCATTCGTCGGGATGGTTCTTCCAGAAGCCTGGTGTCCCGGGACAACCTCGCGACGGAGGCGGCGGCACGACGACAATCCCGAACGGATTTCTGAACACGCCGCCTGAAGACACGACGGTCTGCGTTCCCGTATCTGGATCGATCCGGACGACCTTCTTCGCGAAGTCTGCCACGAGGAATGTGCCGTCAGAATCGATCGCGACGCCGGACGTGTCGACGAGGTTCCCGCCCATGGCAACGACGGTCTGCACACCGGTCGTTGGGTTGATTCTGAGAACCCGACCATCCGCTTCCGCGGAGGGACGCAGGCCCCAGTCGGCCACGACGATTGTCCCGTCTGCCTCGAGAGCAATGCCCGTTGGGTTGACGAGATTTCCGCCCGAGGAGACAAGCTCCTGGTTGCCTGTCAAGGGGTCGATTCGGATGATCGCCCCGTTCCCTCCGGCCGCCGCGTCTGCATCTGCCACGAGGATGTTGCCGTCGAAGTCGACGACCAGGCCGTCTGGCTCCTCCATCAGGTCATCATCCGACACCAAGGTCTGATCCCCGGTGGCAGGATCCACCCGGATCACCGCCCCTGAACCTGCCTCATCCGCGATCAGAATCATGCCATCGGCGTCGAATGTTAGTCCAGTAGGATCGACAAAGAGATTGCCGGCCGACACAGTTTCCATCGTACCAGTGTCCGGATTGATTCTGAAGACCGCGCCGTCGCCGCCGAAGGCATCATCGTCCGCAATATACAGGTTGCCATCGGGCCCGATTGCGATGCCTAGCGGGAGCACGAGGTCGCCTCCCGATGCGACGACCGTCTGCGTCCCGCTGACGGGATCGATCTTCAGGACCGCTGGAAATGCGTCATCCGTCACGAAGATGTCTCCCGGTGTGAGCGAAGATGTCGTTATTGTCGCCTGCGTCGGGCCAAACATCAATGCTACGAGCACCACGACTACTGCACTACCCATGTTCATTTCCTCCGACAACCGGACGACTCCGCGCATCCCACGCGCATCGCATCACGGAACCCTGAATGCATGGAACGCGGAACTCGTCGCTCTGCGAAACCGGTACGAGCTCTGCCCAGCATAAATATGTTGCTTTTTGCAGCTGAAGGACGGTCGACTAGATTGCCGCGAATGGGAAACTGGTATCTCGAATGATAACGACATAGAACCGTCCATCCGATCTTATCTCGATGGTGAATCTCCGCCATCGCAATAGTCTGAACGACCAGAATCACTCTTGAACCAGGTGCAGACGCGTTTCGCAACGTTTCGCGCAAGTGGGGCCCGCCAACCGTCGGCTCCTTGGAGTCCGCCTCCCGATTCTGCGGGATTCTTCAGGATGGTAGAGCTAGCAGCCGAGACTATGATGCCTTCGTCCTCGGCTCGAGATGGAATCTGATCTTCCCGGGCGCGAGGTTGGGAAGTCAAAGACTTTCTCGCGGCCAAAGTCTGGTCTCGGACCCGCGGAACGCGGAGACATACCAGACGCAGGCATCGGCGGCGGGAAATCAGGCAGGGATGGAGAGACATCGATAAGCTCTGCGACCTATTTCCATCCTGAAAACGTATTCTGCTCAGCGCGGAGCTTGTCGCACAGTCTCCCTCGAGGGAGCTCTACGTCTGCATATGCAAGCACTTGGTCCCGTGCGATGTCATTTCTCAGACGGCACCCCTCGGCGAGGCCGATGGGCAGGAGGTTCTGGGCCCTTACGACATCAGAGTTTTCGCACTGGCCGTAGGTCGTGTAGAACCCCATGCCATCGAGAATCTGGTCCGCCTTGAGATCCACTTTGGCCGTCGCGACTACGTCTACTCTGGGTGCGCCGCGAGGGGATATTGTGGGATCGCCAAATAACACCGCTCGCGCCACGGTGTTGGGTACCTCGAAGTGGCACAAGTGATACGGAGTGTAGAAGCAATACAGAGGTCCCGACCCCAGCTTGTACAGGTTCAGATAGTGCTTCTGAATTGGGTCCTCGTGAGTCCCCAGCACGAACACCCCCGGACTGGGTTCGGCGCCGACGACATAATCGACAATGCCGTCTCCTTCCATTAGGACATCTAGTGGATAGGTTTGGGCCGCTTCTCTGACATGTGTGCCAGGAGATACGGTTGGTCCATACATCCCCCTTTTCGCGACCCTCATACCCGTTGCATTCGCCACAATGGCCTGCTCGAAGGAAATCTTCGTTCCATCTGCGAAGGACGTGACCATGTGCGGTTTCTGACCCCACTTGCGGGCGAATTCTTCCTGGGTGGTTGGGTTCCGGTACGGGTCGTGCAGGCCTTTGATATTCCCGCACAAAACCGGTTTAACTCCAATCCCCTTGACAAATCGATAAAGATTCATGATGACACCTGGCTGGTCGCCATCGGCGTTGGTGAATACTACGCCTGATCGGTCCGCATACACCTTCAGAATCGGACCGATCGTGCCATCGAGTTCGGCATTCATGAGGATCGCGTGTTTGCGATGCTCGATAGCCTTGAGTACGACTTGAGCTCCGAACTCGACCGATCCTGTCACCTCGATCACGGCGTCGATCCCGTCCGCCTCGCAAAGTAGCCCGGCGTCCTCAGTGACGGAATACTGGCCTCGGTCCATTGCTTCCTCGAGTTCTTGAACTGTGTCAACCGGGTGGACCTCCTGGACTCCCGCCTCTGCATACGCCCTGCGAGCTGCTTCAATATGGCGATTCGAAATGGCCGCCAGTCTCAATCCTTTTGTGTACTTGATGATTTGAAGCGCGATGCCACGCCCCATGAAGCCAGCCCCGACCATGGCAACTCTGATCGGCTTACCTTCGCGTTCACGCCGCTCCAAGATCCTGTCAATGACAATCATTCCTCAATCCCCCAAGAAGCACCTTATGACCGAAGGCAGAGATTCCCACCACGGATACTAATCGCGCGTTCAATGTTGCGGAACATAATCTGGCCAGTTTCGATCCTTTTCGGAGATCGTGCGCAGGGGAACGTCCGGCCATTTGATGCCGAACTGCGGGTCATTCCAGCGGACCCCGCGTTCAGACATTGGAGAGTAGAACTGCGACACGTGATAGAGGATTTCGACGTTGTCCTCGAGGGTCTGGAAGCCGTTCGCAAATCCCTTTGGCACATAGAGCATCTTGTAGTTGTCCGCGGTCAATTCGAAAGCTTCCCACTGCATGTAGGTGGGTGACGTTGGCCGCAGATCGATGATGACATCGTAGATGGCCCCTTTCGTGCACCGTATGAGTTTCGTTTCTTCGTCGGGCGCCACTTGGTAATGCATACCTCTCAGGGTGCCGGCTTTTCTGCTGTAGGAGAGATTGCTCTGCACCACGTTTGCTACCAAGCCGTGCTCCTGAAACTCCCTCTGGCACCAGATGCGCGCGAAGAACCCTCGCTCATCCTTCCTCGGTTCGGGTTCGACGACAAAGGCCCCTTCGAGTTTGGTTCCTACGAATAGCATCCGACCGCCTCGCTACCTCCAATAGAAGTGGCCGTCGATCTGACCTTTCTCCACGAGAAACTCGAGCTGTCTGAGACGCGTGAACGCCCTGCATTCGAACGTCTCACGAGGCATACCAATCCTCTCAAACAAGTCGCGTAGCTCGGCTGCGCCTATCGAGGCGCTCCTGCGGCATCGGAATCCAGGAAGACGAGCGCTGATTTTGTCGAAGGAAACACGGTAGCTGCGGGTATCACTGCGGTCTGTCCCCATCGTGAGCTCGCATCCAGGGAAGGCGCGGGAGACGATCTGAGCGATCTCCTTTATCCGGTAGTTCTCTTTGTTGTCGCCCACGTTGAAAATCTGGTTGTGCACGGCCTCCCTCGGGGCTTCCAAGGAACACGCAATCGCTTCGCAAATGTCAAGGACATGCACCAACGGGCGCCAAGGGGTTCCATCACTCGTCATGCGGATCTGCTTGGTGGTCCAGGCCCATCCGCAAAGGTTGTTCAGGACGAGGTCGAATCGCATACGTGGCGAGGGTCCGTACGCCGTGGCATTCCGGAGGATTGTCGGTGAGAAATCATCATCCGCCATGCCTGAGAGGTCGCGCTCGACGAGGACCTTGCACTTTGCATATACGGTCTGTGGGTTGGGCTCGGATTCCTCGGTCTTGTATTCATTCGAGCCCGCGCCGTAGACGCTGCAAGACGAGGTGTAGACGAAGCGAGGGATACCTGCCTTCTTGCACTTCCTAGCTAACTCGACAGTGCCCATGTGGTTGATCTCATACGTGACCGCAGGACTGAGCTGTCCGAGCGGGTCATTCGACAGTTCAGCCATGTGCACGAGAGCATCGAACCCTCCTAGGTCCTCCTCGCCGATCCTGCGAACATCCTTGGTGACGCAGGGAGGGAATCTTGCGCTCTTGGGGCTGTAGAACCACCCATCCCGGAAAAAGCCGGTGTCCAGGCCCATGACCTCATGCCCCCGCTCAAGCAACAGCGGACCCAGCTGGGCTCCGATATACCCCTCTGCTCCGGTAACGAGTACTCTCATGGTTTACCCCTCCTTAAGGGACGAGGACTGCGAAGGCATGCTGAGAAATCCTTGAAAGCCCCGTCTCGCCCTCGTCTCGCTGTGCTGGACAGCGTGGGATTGCCAGACAAATGCACCGCCTCCTCCCGCGGACGAATCTTGAATCGTCCTCCCTTCAACCTTGCTCACCGGCAATTCCACTAGACTTTCTATCGTCCAGGGGTATGAATCAAACATCCGCGACTGTCTGTTGGAACCCCTGTTTGGTTCGCTCGTTGGCGCAACGGAGTTTCCCTCTTTATCGCCATACTCTCCAGGGCGCTTTTCCCGAAGCCCATAGCTCCTCCAGCATGTTCTTCTCCTTCAGCGTGTCCATGCATGACCAGAACCCATAGTGACGGAATCCCATCAATTGACGATCGTGAGCCAACCGCTCTATGGGATCGCGCTCCCATATGGTCTCATCGCCGTCGATGTAGTCGATGGCTCCTCGGTTGAGTACAAAGAACCCGCCGTTGATCCAACCTTCACTGGCTTCCGGTTTCTCATAGAATTCCGTGACTCTGTCTCCTTCGAGCACCAGTCTTCCAAAGCGCGCCGGGGAGCGTACAGTCGTGACCGTAGCCAACTTGCCGTGTGCCTTGTGGAACTTCAACAAGGCCGCGATATCTAGGTCTGCAACACCATCGCCATAGGTGAACATGAAGGTCTCGTCGTCAGCAAGCCACTCCTTGAGGCGTTTGAGGCGTCCACCGGTCTGAGTGTACAACCCCGTATCGACGAGGTGGACCTTCCAGTCGGGTTGATTGTCGTTTTGATGAACCGTAGTCGCCCCGGAGGACAGATCAACCGAAATGTCGCTGTTGATCGCGTAGAAGTTGAGGAAATACTGCTTGACGACTTCTCCCCTGTACCCCAGGGCGATGATGAACTCCTTCACTCCATGGGCGCCGTATATGTTCATGATGTGCCATAGGATCGGCCTGCCGCCAATCTCAACCATAGGCTTCGGCCGCAAGGTCGTCTCCTCAGAAAGACGACTGCCAAACCCACCTGCGAGAATCACCGCTTTCATCGTTCCCCGTTCGCCTCTCGGACCAATGTGGCCAGTCCACTTCAGGTTTCGCCCTATGCAGGTTTGGTGGCTCCTACTCTTGTCGCGGGTCTCAGCAATGGCGTACTATGCCCACTTCCGGTACGCCGACCTCAGCCCACGAAAGGCCCAACCCGGGAGCAGGATGCGACCGAAAAGCGCTGGGCTCCATATCGGGCGGTAGCCAAAGGCTTTCGCCCAATAAGCGAATGCGAGCCTCCTGTTGCGCGAATCCATGGCCTCCATAGCCGAGCGCCATGCAAGTCGAGCGAAAGTGTAGCGGAAGCTACTTTCGACATCTTTACGGTCGCGTTCCGACAGGTCGGCCAGTAGGGGTCGGTATTTCTCATAGATTCTCTGGACGGCATCGAGGTGTACCGGACCCGGTGCGTGCGACAGACTCTCTCCGTGACGTCGGTATTGCGTGAGGGGTTCCGGGCAGTAGGCGGTCCGAAACCGGTGCGTGAGGCGAATGATGAGATCCCAGTCGCCGTACCGAGGCAGTGTCTCGTCGTATCCCCCCACCTCGCGGACACATCTAGTCTCCACCAGCTCGTTCCGAAAGGTCTTCCCTCGCGGATACTTCCTGGCAAGGACTTGGGGAAAGACATTGCCATGAGGTGGGGTCTCGCCATCGGCCCACAAGCAAATCCTTTGGCCTGCCTCGTCAACGTAGTAGATATTCGAGTGCACGACTTGTGCGTCGGGATGCGCCCGGTAGGTTGCGTACTCACGTTCCAGCTTTCGGGGCAGAAAGCGGTCGTCCCCATCGAGCAGGGTGACGAGTTCTCCCTCCACCATGGACAATGCGTGGTTCCTGTTCTTGGCGACCCCAACGTTTCGCGACTGGATGAGCGGCTTGATCCATCCGGGATGGCAGGCCGCATAACTCTCGATCAGCTCAATCGACCCATCCGTGGAGCGATCGTCCGCAATCAGAATCTCATCCGGTCGGAGAGTCTGAGCAATTACGCTCTCAATCGCTTCCGCGAGGAACTGTTTCTGATTGTATGATGTGATGACGACGGATATCTTTGGATTCACACCGAACCCCCGACCCTGAGCGTCACCAATGCGACACATTAGTCTTGGCTTGGGAATCAGCGCGCGATTCGAATTAGCGTGTCACTTGCCTTTCTGGGACGGACTGGGCTAGTTTGTCAGCTTCCGTGGAATTATGGTCTGCGCCAGGCGGCTGGATTGTCTCACACGGGGTGCGCCCGTGCCGGTCAACGCACAAGAGCCTGGCCGCGCGCCGGGGCTAGAGTGCCCGCTGCGCCTCAACATCATGAGCGGCTCCGGAGGTCGCTTCCGGAGGGAGCCAGTTCCGAACAATCTGGGATCCCAGCCATCGCCAATTCATGCAGCCGGGTTTCCTTAGAAAGCCTCGCGCGACTGACACTAAGGAAGGTTCGACTGGAGGATTGATTGGTTCGCTGAGAACCTCAGGCCACAAACTGACGGTCAGTTTGTGATGCAGGGCACAGGTAGGCTTCGTTCGCTGGGACTCTGGCACGGAGAGCATGTTGGCCAACAGGAGGCGACAATTGTATGGAACGAAAATCTCCCGACTGATGTCCCCTTCTAGTTGGGTCATTGCCTGCCAGTTGCCCTCCCGGTCCTCCCAGAGAAAGAGGGTGAGGGGATCGAGGTTTTCGACTTTCGCCTCGTCCACGTCTCGGAGCCACCTATCAAAGGCCTCGAGTGCGAAACCCTCCTCGGGCATCTTGGCCACCTGGGCAAGCGCGTGCGGATCCACCGCCTCTCCCTCTGAGGCCGGTCGCTGACGTCGCAGCCGGAGGCGGTAGAAGGAGCCGGTTATGGGCATCGCGCAGCCCTTCATGCTTACCTTGTTCTGCGGATAGTGCTCGTACAAGCCTTGCACGATGGGCCCATACGCGTCGTGTGCGGTCGCCACACTGCGTTGGTAAATCTGCGCGAACTTCTTGTCCATTCGCGAGGGGCATTGGATGACGTGATGGGACAGTCCAAGCCGTGTAAGCAGCCTCGAGGGGATATCGATATCCGGACTTTCGCGCGTCAAGTCCCAATATTGACAAGTGAAACAATACAGCTTGTCTCGGATGGGTTTCGAAGCGGCCAGGAGTAACCGTGTGTCTTTGCCGGCCGTGAGTGGCAAGGCCAGTTCGAATCGATGGGACGCACTCTCGATGAGGCGCTGCAATAGCTGGGCACTCTCGACGACCACCTCCTCCAGCCTCCGCGGGCGGATGACATCGATTGGCCAGAATCTGCGGCTCGTACCGTTTCTCAATTCCAGGTAGTGATTCGGCAGCAAGTGGTGGACTTCCTTGTATGGCGAACTGTCGCCCGGCCACCAGTACTCCGGCTGTCGCTTTCGGAACGTCCGAATGAACGCGAGTGCCTCTGGGTCCATCGTGAGGCCTAGAATCTCAGCGAGGAGCCCAGGCTGCGAGGCACACCACAGGCCCTGAGATGAATCGCGCGTGTAGAAGACCTGGCGGTAGCCACATGGATCGTTGAAGAGCCAGGGTTCTCGGCCGTCGTCCACAAGGAGGATCCACCGGCCCCCAAAGGGATACGTCAGCCGAATGAATTCCTCTCGGCTTCGAACCGAATCCAGATGTAGAGAGAGCCTGTGAATGATGTCAGCATCGGCGGCCCAGGGATCCGCAGGATCGAGCATGTATCCCATGAGGGTAACCGACATACCGTCCTTGTGCGCCCGTGCGATCGGCAGGTCGGGATGGGCGGTGACGCGCAAGTTCGGCGTCACTTCCACGCGCTTCCAGCCCGGATGCCCCTTGACGAAGCGCGGTCCCAGTACAAACTGGCGCCGAAACAGGAGGAACTCTTCAGGGTACTTCGCGGGCCTCATGGTTTGCAGGCTTCCTAGCAGGCGCGCATCAGGTTCTGACTCTTTTTGCCGATAGCGAAGAACAGAACTTCTCTAATCAGCATGGCGGACAGCACCTCGATTGCTCTGTAGGGGGTTTCGCCGACCGTTCGCTGGTCAGCGGTCTGTTGATCCTGAGATACTTTCCTGTTACCCTACCTTCGATGCCGTAGGCGAGGCGCGCTCTCACCCAGACGTTGTTCGGCAAATCGATGCTTGATATTGTCACATTCTGACTCGCCTTGCCAGAAGAAGCGTCCGAGTCACACGGGGGCCACGAAGTATCTGACGCTTCCTTGGAGCTGGCCGACTTGCCATCCGAGCCGCCATACCCACTTCGCGCGAGTCTCATGAGACTTCAGTTCTGAGATGTTGCGAAGCAGACGGTCCCATCGGGTGATGTGCTGCCTCCAGGCGTTCACAGCTCGCGCACCGGGGGGCCGGTACTTCCGGTAAAGACGCGCCCGGTGCTCGGCATACGAATCGGCCTGCTTGAAGAGTCCGCTCAGATCCCTGCGACACCGGAGATGTATCACCGCGTCGTGCACAAAGTGGAGTTCGTTCCCTGCGAGCTGGGCTCGGAAACAGAAGTCTGTATCCTCCAAGACTTGCCACGATTCGTCAAACCCGCCAACAGACTCGAAGACAGATCGCTTGAAGCCGAGAGTGCCGCCGCCTGCATGAAAGAGATGCGGCGGATAAGGTGCCCTTTGAAGGCCCCACTGCTGCGAATGGCCTTTGAAGACCTGTCGCACCGACGGTGGATTGAGTTTCATTAGATCTAGTCGGCAGGCGACGAAATCATGGGAAGTGAGGGCTCTCGTCATCGCAGCCAACCATCCCGGAGCCACTTCGTCATCCGCGTCGCAAAGGGCAAGCACTTCGCCATGCGAGGCCTCGATGCCGACATTTCGGGCGTGTGCTGCTCCACGCCGGTCGGACGCATCGACCACAAGTAGGTCCGGGAGTCGAGCGGAATGAGCGCGGACAATCCTCGCTAGATCGTCCGAGGATTCATTGTCGGAGATGACCACTTCCCAGGAGTCGGAGAGGTTCTGGGTCGCCAGTGCCGCTAGCTGGGTTCCGAGAGTCTCGGCAGAATTGAAGTACGGGATTACTACGCTCACCCGCATCGTTCTCGTTCCTGAAGTCGAATGGAAATCACGGTCCAATTACCCTGCCGGAGGGGCGTTGAGCTTCCAAGGGCTTTCGGGCGTTGTCGACCCCGGCGTTCTCGAGCTCATATGCCCGACTCGGTATCCATGAGGAGGGTAACGTCCCCACAGAGCATGGCGTGTGGATGCCGCCCCGGTAGGGGTCCGCCCTGGAGGACTTGCTAGCGTACGAGGTCTCACGCTCACGTTTTTACGCACGCCCGATCATGCGCCAAAAGTCCGATTCCACGGAGCCCAGGATTCTGGCGAATCGCGAACCTACCATGGAAGCCGCCCCCAGCACGACCATCTTGCGGTAACGGAGTGCCGCCATATGGTCCGCGCGCAGGGCGTAGGCGATTTCCGCCCTTACGCTGTTCATCTCTCCCTGACGGAAGAGCCTGTCGACATAGCGGAAATGTCGATCCATTACGTTTCGGTGGGCTTTTCGGCGAATCTTGCGCCACTCCAACGTCGAGGGCAGCCTGCTGAAAATCTCTCCGAGCAGCCGAAGATCCTCGGATGTCCGGAGATGTGGCTGGCTGAAGACCGTTTTCGCGGTGACACTCCCCTTATGGAGATGTCGCTGGCATGCGAGAGGTTCGGCTAGGTACGCCACATCATACGCCAACGCGATCCGTGACCACATCAACCAATCGATTTCGAATCGATAGCTCTCATCGAACCCCCCGAGTTCGCGATAGCATTCGCGGCGAACGACGACGGAGGCCGGGCTTATATAGCATCCTAGGACGAGTTTCCGAAGCTCTGACAACCCTGAGAAAACCTGATCGCTATCCCACCACTTCTTCGTGTCGATGATGCGGCCAGATTCGTCAATCCAGTGATAACTCGTATGGCAGAAGCCGACGCGTGGATGGGAGTCCAGCATCTCCACAGATCGTTCAAGCATCCCCGGAAGATGTCGGTCGTCCGCTGGGAGGATGGCTACGTATTCTCCGCGCGAGAGCGTGATGCATCGGTTCCAATTGGCTACTAGGCCGATGTTCTCGTCATTCTCGTAGTATCGGATCCTGGGATCATGGAAGGATCGAACCACTCTTGACGTTGCGTCGGAAGAGTGATTGTCCACGACTACGAGCTCCCAGTCTTTGTATGTCTGGCCGAGCACACTCCGAATGCATCCGTCGATGTAGTGGCCATAGTTGTAGCTCGGCACGCAAACGCTTACTTTCGGCATGCTTGACTTCTCACTAATCCTTGCACTCTTGGACGTTTCGACACGGTGCCGCGGCCTGGTGGGTCCGATTGGCCCTTCACTGACAAACTCGAGTCGACTAGCATCTCGCGAGATCGCACTTGAGAGGATACTGTCAGAGAATCTGCCTGCCGGAGGTACACCGCCTGCGAAGGTTACGACAGCAATCACGAGTGCGCTTTGCTCACGTCAGTTCTTGTGCCAAAGCGGGGTGACCCGGCCCAGGAGTTCCCGACGCTCCTTCTCGACGGTCATCTGAAACTCGACTCTTTGGAAGGTGATCTGGAGTCCGTCCACGAGGGTCCAGTTGCCGACTGCAGAAATCGTATGTATGCCGTCACGGTAGCGCCCCTTCTTTGGTGGCTCAACGAGTCGTGCTTTCTCCTCCTCAAACTCAGAGGGGGTCAGTTTCACGATCCGGTTGAGGACGATTCGCCGCCCATAAGTCCTTGAGGAGTCCATCGCCGGGCGATACAGTTCCCCCTTGTGCCTGAAAGGTGTGCCTGCGGGCCTCGTTCCGTTTGCCCCGAGTCTTACAGGATTGGCCGCGTGCGGTCGCCAAGGGCCACGCAGGCTTTCTGCATGCCAAACAAAGAGTCTGGTGTTCGGACCATCATCTCCGTCCGTAGATGCGAGCCACCATCGCCCACCGAACGAGAAGACTGTCGGGTCTACTCCTGCGAAGCCTGGGACCAACGTACTGATCTTGATCCACCTGTAGGGAAACTCCTCGGCCCGATACAGGCTAATCTCCTTCGCCTCGTGCGTCTCCGGGACACAATACACGTGGCCCTCGAATGGGAAGATGTAGGGATAGCTCATGTGAAAAGGCATCTCAAGAACTGTACTAGGCGGCCGGAGGTCGTCGAGACCAGATAGGTCGAAGAAAGAGACAACGCCCTTGTAGGATGTGTAGTCGAATTCTTCGCAAAAACCGTAGGTTCGTCCGCCCTGAACGATTCCGAAAGGGTCAGCAAGGTACTTTCCCCGACCAATGGGGGGAAGCCATCGAATTCTTGGGCGAGCGTCTTCCTCGAGAAAGGCGTGAATCGGCTCTTCGACGACGCCAACATTCCAGTTCTGGTGGCAGAAGAAATCCTGGAACTTCTTCGCGACACGATTCCTGATGCCATCACTCGCCAGATAGACCGTGTTTGCTCGATGCACGGCACTCACTTTCGGTCGAGCACTTACTCGCTCTGCAGCGTCGTGGTAACACTTCAACCATGCTAGCCCGCAGTCGGGCCGCCACTTCGCGCGCCGTCAATCGCTCGGGTGTCTGCAAGGAGCGGCATATGCCAAGCGTAGCTCATGTTCCATGACCTCTCCTAGTGAACGAGCCCGAATCTTCGTTCCGGACTTCCCATTCATGCGGTACTGCGAAAAGGCCACCGCCTCTACCCGGGATCTTTCCGGAACCGTAGTAGTCGCCCCCGACAACATGGATGGTCGCGGCGTTCTTCAGATCGTCGGCGACTATTCCGTTCACACCACAGTTGAGCCTCAGATGGTAGATGCCGGGCAGCAGTGGGAACTTCTCGAACCGGCAGGAGAAGATTCCCCGTTCCGGAACTTCCGCAAAGACCTTGCCTACAAAGCTGCTGCCGGTGACTAGAACACACGTTCCGAATTGGTTGTAGAACAACATGTCGATGTCTACGTTTCGGAGAGGCGCCGAACCCTCATATGCGATCTCGAACGTAGCACGGGCTCCGCACTGAACGGTATCACTGGAGTTGGCTGCACCCAGGATCGAGAAACCTACGAGTCGCAGTCTGCCATTGCCACGACGGTCAGTACGGTCCGCGATAGAGGCGACCTGGGGTCGGCTGACGCTCTCCAAGTATTGCGAGATAACGCCATTCACTTCGCCGGACGCAAGTATGCGGCCATGATTCAAGGCATAGGCTCTGCCGCAAAGGTTCTGGATCGCCGCCATGTCGTGGCTCACCAGTATGACAGTGCGTCCCTCCCCTGCGACCTCGCCCATCTTGCCGAGGCATTTCCGCTGGAAGGACGCATCGCCAACCGCAAGAACCTCATCCACCAGGAGCACCTCAGGCTCAAGATGGGCAGCGATTGCAAAACCAAGACGGAGGCGCATTCCATCGGAGTACCACTTGACCGGCGTATCTATGAAATCACTGATCTCGGCGAAGGCCACGATATCATGGAACTTGCTTTCAATCTCCTTCTTCTTCATGCCGAGGATTGCGCCGTTGAGGTAGATGTTCTCGCGACCTGTCAACTCCTGATGAAAACCCGTTCCGATCTCCAAGAGAGAACCCAACCTGCCACGGATTTCGGCTTGGCCTTCCGTGGGCTCCGTGATGCGAGAAAGAATCTTGAGGAGCGTGGTCTTCCCCGCCCCGTTCGGCCCAATGATCCCGACGGCTTCACCATTCATTACTTCCAAAGATACATTTCTCAGGGCCCAGATGTGTCCACCGTGGGAGGAAATCGCCAGGTATCTTGAGTCATCGGCCCTTCGGGGACGGGTCCTACGGAACGGGGCAGTCGCTGCGCGCGCAATGGCGTCTCGGAGGGTCCTGTAGGGCTCCTGCTCGCCAATGCGATAGCGCTTCCCGAGGTTCTGAACACGAACAGCTACGTTCTCCATCCCGCTACACCACGTCCGCGAAGACCCGCTCCGCACGGCGGAAGTAGAAAAGGCCACCAACGAAGATGACGACGACGATAGCCATGGACAGCCAGACGAGGGGATCGAGCCTCCACTCCTGTCCGAGGAGAGCCCAGCGAAATCCCTCGACGACGCCGGCCATAGGGTTGAGACTGTAGATCCACCGCAACGATTCGGGGACGCTGCTTATGGGAACGGCCACAGTCGCGAAGAACCAAATCTGCGTGATGAATGGAAGAGTGTAGCGCACGTCGCGGTATCGTGCGTCTATGGCCGAGAGCCAGAAGGCGATCCCCATGGAGGAAAGGATCGCGATCGGAATGAACACGGGAAGGGATGCGACCGCCAGGGTGGGCCAAACACCAAAATAGGCAAGCAATCCGACGAGCACCGCGAGTCCGATGCCGAAGTCAACAAGCCCGGCAAGCACAGTCGAAATGGGAAGGACGAGTCGCGGGAAGTAAATTTTCGTAATCATTCGTTGATTGGCCACGAGACTGTTGCTGCCTTCAGTCAGCCCCTTCGCGAAGAGGTTCCACGGCAGCATTGCCGTGTAATAGAAAAGGAAGGGAGGTGCGCCACCCGTCGGGAGCCCGGCAAACTGCACGAAGATGATGGTGAAGAGCAGGGCCATTGCCAAAGGCTGGATGACCGCCCATGCCGCGCCCAGGACCGTCTGCTTGTATCGAACCTTCAGGTCTCGCCAAACCAGAAAGAGGATCAGTTCACGGTAGGCCCAGAGCTCGCGGAGGCGGAGCGATGCCCAGCCTTTCGTGGGCCTGATGACGATCATTTCGGGCGATCCAACCTTCGTTGCCATGGAATCACACAGAATGACGAACCTCAAGCTCGCCGGCCGTCTCGACGATGGGTCGGCCCAGTGATTGGCCTCGTGGCCGCGCCGTCGGATGCTGCGGGCCTTGCCTGGGGATGACGGGGCGTGAATCGACCGGACCTCAAATCGCACCGCCCCACATGTTCCGGTAGACGGCCACAAACTGTCGGGCCAGCGCTTCCCAGCTGAGTTCGTGTTCGGCGACGTACCGGGCACGGGCTCCCAATTCATTCGCGAGGCCAGGATCGTCCACGAGTGACTCGATCGCGGAGATCAAGTCGCTTCCGTCATTCCACACCAAGCCGCAACGCTCCGATTCAACGATTCTCGCCACATCGCCCACGTTGCTGCACAGGACAGGCCTGCCAGCGGCGATGTAGTCGCCAAACTTGTTTGGCCATCGAGTCCGATTGGCGGTGTTGTTCCGCATCGGGAGGACGAAGGCATCACATGCGCCCAAGTACAGGGACAGCCGGTGGAACGGGATTCGGCCGAACCACGTGATGCCTTCGCGCAACGCAGGCTCGTTGAGTTCCGTCTTGGTTTCTGCTGGACCGATGATCCCCAGCCTGACGTTTTTCCGCAGCCTTCGCACCAGGAGCAACGCATCGGCCATCATCTCGAGGTCTTCGATGCCGATTCCCACAAAGCCGAGGAGGAACGTTGCCCGGGAGATCTGAAGCTCCTTGCGACAGCTCGTCTTGTCGAGGGGCAGAATCAGGTCACTCGGAGCTCCCGACGGGATGCAGCTGATCCGTTCCGAAGGTATTCCTGACGAGATCGCACGTTCGCGGAGGCCCGTGGAAATGGTCGTGACCCAGTCCGCTTCCGAATGAATGTATTCCTCCATGAACTCCTCTAATCTGACAACCGCTTTTGCTCTGCGTTCCTGCAGACCACTTCCATCGGCGGTTCGGCCCCACCAGTCGCTCCAGTCCGCCACCAGAGAGGTTTCCTTCATCCTACTTAGCAAAATGGCGGGGAGAAGGACATTCGGCTTGTGATCGAACGCGTGGACCACGTCGAACGGTTGACGAAGAGAATTCACGATTCGATACGGGATCCCAATCGCACCGTACCCGGATCCGAGCGCATACATGTTCGTCAGCAGATTGGGGGTTTCCACAATCCAAACACCATCCTCGGCCGAAGACTGCGGCAAGATCCTTCGGTTCGGCGATACCGTGACCAAGGTGACGCGGCGGCCGGACCTGGCGAGCTGACGAGCGAGATGCCAGCAGCGATAGAATGTCCCCACGCCCCGGCTGTTGTGGTTAAGGAGAAGGATGTTCCTCGGTTCCAGCATGAAGGGATCGCCCTGTCGCCAAACCTCGCTCGCTCCCTGGTCTACAGCGTTCCGATCCAGGACAACCTCGTTCCCGAGATGCGTTCATGAAAACGAGTCACGTTATTCGTTGACAAAGCCTCAGCTGACTAATCCTTGGATCGCGTGGTGCCAGAGTTCCGCCATCTTGTCCCAGTTGTAGAACCTCCTCACCTCCCTCCTCCCGAGCTCCCCGAGATCGGTCCTCCTACTTTCGTCAAAGACCAACGAAGCCATCGCCTCCGCGACATCGGCCGGCGTAGGGTCGGCGGTCACGATCCAGGGAATCGCCTCGGAGTCGATTCTGCCACGGACACCGACGCATGGTCGGCCGCAGGCGGCGTACTCAATGTGCTTCTGGCCCAACCAAGGATTGAGCGCTAGGCCAAAGAGACTATCGGAAATCAGCCCCGGCACATCCTCGTATGGCACCTTTCCCAGGAACTCAACGTTGTTGCTAACTCCTTTCTCAACGGCGAGGCTGCGTATCTCCGGAAGAAGCGGCCCATCACCGCCGATGACCAGCTTCAGCTGGGGCTTGACTTCGGTGAGGCGGCGGAAGGCCTCCAGCATCAGGGGGAAGTTGTAGTGCCGGTTGTGGAGGCTGCCCACAAAGCAGATTTGGTCCTTGGGCTCTCGATCCGGCAGCAGCGTCCACTCTATCGGAGCGGCGTTGGGATTGTAGAACACCTTCTCGGGATCTAGTCGAAATTCCGTGACGTACGCGCGCATGCTCACCGAGATGGCGTCGCCCAAGTTCCGATGAAGCAGAAAGAGGGTCGGGAAAAACCTCCGCGTGTAGAAGAGCGTGTACGGATCGCGGAAGTCATTGATCAGTGGGATCCTGCGTAGTCGCGACAGATAGTATCCGACGGCATGGTAGAGCGGTGCGCGAGCCACCACGAGATCGATTGGAGCAGCGAACGCGCGGAGCATGGTGTCGGAGTCAAAGAGCAGGAACTCGTAGCCGTACTTCCCCTTCAGCTTCGCCATTAGTTTTTCCCCGCGGCTCCGAGGATGAGCTGCGGGACGTATGGCATCCAAGAACGCGATGACCGTTCCTGCCGTTCGGATTGGTTCTGTGGTCTCTCTCATGCTTCACCATGTCGGTCCATGTTGGCGATCTCGGACCGACGAGCCAGGATTCGCACTCGTCGAGGAGATCGGAGCGGCAGTCGGCAGAGTCGCTACGAAGTACGCCTGCATCTCAGCAAGGCCGCGCTCGTCTGCCGCGGGTTTGAGGATGAGGAGTTCGCGGTTTCCAGCGCGCGCGGCAACCTAGGTCCTCTTCCAACCGCGCTTCAGGCCCAAGGTTCGCAGGCCCACGTCCCAGAGGAGCAGGATGTGCAGATTCGTGTCTAGAAAAGACACGAGCGGGTGATACAGCCACGCCAAATCCCGATCGCGCGCGCTCTTCCATACCGCTTCGGGCAAGGTGAGAAACGACAACGACTTCAACACTCGAGCAAAGAACTGCAGGTAGTCGTCTCCGGTGCGCGGCTTGTACATTGAGGTCGTATAGCTCCTCAGCCCCTCCTTCTCCCAAGCCTTGAACCTCCGTAGCCTCGCAATCCTCTTCCTGATGAGGTTCCGAAGCGTGACCCCTGCATAGTGGTGGTAGACATCCACGCCACGGGGCCATGCGAACGTAGTATACCCGCCGTCCATCAAACGTTTGGTCGTCTCGAATCCGTAGTCGTATCCGCCGACAGCGGAAAGGCACTCCCGCCGCGCAGTGGCGCCATTCGAAAGGTCGCACGCCGCATTGAGCCGAATGATCCGAAACTGTGAGTCGGTTTCGGGCAACCGGACGACATCATCTGGTTGCCAGAATCGGATCGCGGTCTGGGAATGCGCCTTCGTCAGGTAGCGGCTCAGGAGGCCACCGTCGCTCTTCGGGATTAAGTGCGAGAAGGCTCCGACGACATCCGGCCTGGACAGGTAGGGAGAGACCATGTTTCTGAGCCAGCTCGCCGACCCCAACTCGTTATCGGAATCTAGGAAGACCACGATGTCGCCGCGCGAGTGGCGGAACCCAATGTCCTTGCCCGCTCCCGGTCCTTCCTCGTAGCGGATAGGATTCGTCAGAAGCTGGCATTGGAATTTCCGGGCGATTGCGAGCGTGTCGTCCGTGGACCCTCCGTCGACAATCACAACTTCAATTTTCTCCCGAGGATAGTCCAATCGGAATACCGACTCCAGACACATGCCGAGCGTCTTCGATGCGTTGAAGGTAGGAATCACAAACGACACATGAGGGAGCAACTCATCAACCATGCCGGATGCCCGCTACGGATGTCTGAAGCTCGCGTCGATGTACCGATCCCCGACGCCCGACCATGCGCTCACTCCATGGCTTCGGCCGGCTCATGGAACATAGAGAATCCTCACGGTTCCCGAATCGTAGAGTTGAACTGCCGACTGGTCCTGCAAGCGTTCCAGGATTCTCGGTATCACGTAGAACGACCCCGTGGAAGGCGTTCCATAGGCGAGGTACTCATCATTGAGCACGACGAAGCCGCTCCCACCCATTTCCTGGAAGAACACCAGGTCAAGAGTGTTCCGTCCGACGAGCGCATCGCGGGCACGACCTGAGTTCTCAAAGTATCGTCCTGTGCCGAGATCCAAGTAGACCGCGGAGCCCATTGGTATTAAATCCATGAACCGCCGACTGGAGGCCGCGCTTTCCGAGAGATGGGTCGGAACAAATGGAACGTCCGTGTAGACGACCCTTGAGTCATTCTGGGCGAGGTAACTCGAGGAGGCGACGAATCCAAGCGCCACGAACAAGGCAAGCACCAACGTTGCACTGCGACGTGCTGGGGCTTCGCCCCTCGACATGATCACGAGACCATGGGCTGCGAGAAACACCAACGGGATCGCGAGGTAGATCAGCATCCGGGAACTCTGCAACTTGAAATTCTCGCCGAGGATTTCAAAGCCCGGAATCAGGAGGAATATTGCACCGAGAATTGTCAGGAACCCATGTTCCGACTTCTGCATTCCAAGACGCGCGGGGACTGAATATCCAGCAAGCAAGACCGGGATTGCAATCCCGATCGGCGCGAGCGCACTCTGGAGCACAAACAAGGCGCTCCTCTCCAGTGTGACACTCGGCGTACTGGCTAGTGGCGGGGCGTAGTCGACCACCACGAAGGTCCTCACGAAGAGGTCGAAGGCAGTGTACGCGACAAACGCAAGATAACTGATGTAGGTGACGACATACGCGAGGCCAGATCCGATGGAGCTCGCCCGCGTGGGCACCGAAGCCAGGTCGCCGGTCCGGTGTCGCAGAGCACGCACCGCTAGGACAAGCGCGAGAATGAGTGCGTTGATGGGGTGGGAGAGCATGGCGGCCATCGCGCTGAGCCAGAATACCACGAACCAGGTGCGCCCGCTATCACTCTCAATCCGAATCGCGGCATACATCGCGAGGAAGACGAACGTGATTCCGTAATGCGTGGGTCCGGCGTGCACATACTCGAATGTGTAGATCGCGAAAAGGATGAACATGGAAGCTAGGAGCCCCACTTTGGGGGATGCAATCCTTCTGCCGATGAGATAGATGATAGGGATAATCGCCATCTGCGAAATGAACCCGAACGCGCCAAAGAGTTCGAGCGGTGCGCCGGTGACTCGGACTCCCTCGTATGCGAACGTCACGAAACCCGGGAAGAAGTAGTAATGGCCTAGGCTCGCCGGGATATAGCTCTGAGTCGCTAGGTCGCGGAGCCCGTTAAAGTGGAGGACGTTGTCAGAGGTGTAAACGTACGGGTTGAGGTAGAAGAAGTAGAACTTGAGGAGGGCCCCCAGGATCACAATCTGCACGAGGAGCGATGCGCTTCGGTCCCCCCGGTTCGTATAGACGTTGAGCGCGAGTACCCCGGCCGCAATGCCGAGGAGGGCATAGAACTGCAAGGAGGCGGTGTATATTGAGCGCGAAAGATCGAGAACCGCCACTGCGACTACGACAAAGAAGACGCCACTCAGACCGAAGAAGGCTCGACCGTACCGGGGCGAGAGAGGAGAGCTGCCATCGGGTTCGAGCGACTTTCGTTCCGGGGCACCTCGCCGCGACGCGGGGTCTGTACCCGCGAATTGATGCGGATCCCCATTCGTCGGCCGACGCCGAATGCGCATCGGCTTCTCGTCGTGGAGCCTCGGCGCATCGTGTCGCAAGTGAAGGAACAGCCCGGCTGAGAGGGCAGCCCCCAGTTCGAATGCGAAGAACGTCATCGTTGAAGGCGACCGCAGGACCCGCCATGCGGTCACGGCGGTGACGAGCAGAGCAGCTTGGTAGAGCAGCCTCTCCCAGAAGGTGGTCATCGCCCTCACCCTCGCGACGGACTCCTTGTATGCGCTTCTCATGTCAGTACCTCGCGGGGCTCTCCTTTCCTACCCTTCGCACATTTCCTGAAAGGCTCACCTGCACCGTCTCCGCCGGCTTTCTCAGCTCGTTTCAACCGTCTGATGATAGAGGGAGACGGTTGTTCTGGCGATCCTCGGCCAGCTCAAACGCTCGACCGCAAGTTGGCGACCCCGCCTTCCCAGCTTGTTCCTCAATTGGTCATCGGACAGAAGGAGATGGATGGCCTCGGCCAGTGCCTGAGCGTCCCCTGGCCGTGTGAGCAGCGCAGCTTCTCCGTCGCCGAGCACGTCTTCGAATGCCGGTGACTTCGTTGCCACTACCGGTCTACCGCAGCTCAACGCCTTGTGGAACGGGCCGCTCTGAGAATGCGCTCCTTCGTAGGGGAGCACAATCACCTCGGCCGACGAAAGCAGTCCAGGGACGATTGCATCCGGGACATAGTCCGTGAACTGGACCCTCCTTCCGATCCCCAGCGACTCGGCGAGCTGGCGGAGTCTCGCAGGGTAGTCCGCCTCGTCGCGCAGGTTCAGGAAGTACTTCTTCGCGCTGCTTGGCGTCCCTCCTGCAATGAGCAGAATCGCATCCAGGTTCGCTTCCGCAATGCGACGCCATGCTCTGAGAAGCGTCTCCAGCCCCTTGCCAGGACGCAGGAACCCGAAGAAAAGCACGATTCGTTTCCCTCCGAGATCGTACCTTGCCCGAACAGCCTCGTCTTGTGTTCCGGGGCAGTATCTGTCCACATCGACGCCGTGCGGGATCCGCCGGATCTTCTTGCCGTCGATCCTATGGAAGCCTGTGAGTGTCCTTGACACCCCGGTCGAGTGAACGATCAGCAGCGAGGATCTTGCGTAGACTTTGCGGAGGCTTGGGATTGCGTAAAAGAGCCTCCACGACTGGGGGGCGTTATGGACCGTCGTCACGACCGGGACGGACTCGCCAGCCTTAGCGACGCCTCGATTCACCGCGGCCGGATGGAGGAAGGAGGAGCTCTGCAGGTGTACGAGGTCGGGCGCGAATTCGTCGATTTCCTCCACGATGTGATCCTTCGTCGGCCGTCCATTGAGATTCCGGGAAACCTCGACACCGTCGTCCCATGTGCTCCGCCCCCCCAGTCCGTCCCGATACGTGAGGACTCGCAGGCGAATGCCGCTGTCTTTGGACAGCGCGGAAGCTAGCTCTGCGGCGTAGTCCCCGATTCCACAGCGTCGGGGAGGGAAGGTCGTGATCCAGAGAACTTTCATGGGATCACCGTGCGTTATGGGTCCGTTCCGATACACTTTCCCAAGCACTCTCTCGCCGGCATCTGGGGCTCGATCGAAGATCTCTTCCTGCGGCAACAACGAATCCAACCAAGAATTCAACCGCCCCGGGGACCCACCAATCCCTCGTAGAGCTTCACGTACGTGTCCGCGGCGACGGTCCAGGAATATCGCTCCTCGACCCTCTTGGATCCCCGTGCAGAAAGTTGCTTGGAAAGCCATGGGTCCCGAAGCACTTTCCGAATCGCACCGCTGAGTTCCACGGACGTCGCTTCAGGCACCAGCAATCCTCCGTCCCCAACGATTTCTCGATTCACAACGTTGTCAATCGCGATTACTGGTGTGCCGCAGGCCATCGCCTCGATGGCCGCGAATCCGAACCCCTCGTCCAGGCTCGCCGACACGAACACGTCGGCGGCACAGTACGCCTGCCTCAGCTGATCGTCCGAGAGTTGCCGGAGCCGGACCACCCTTCCTTCGAATGGCGGCGTCTCCGTCATGCGTTGAATCCGAGTCTCGAGCGGGCCTGAACCGATCAACACGAGTTGCGTGTCGCGCAGGGATGCGCCTAGGCGTCTGAACGCGTCGAGAAGGAAAAGGACGTTTTTCCGGGCGTTCAGCGGCCCAACGTAGAGGACCGTCTGAGTTCCTTCCTTCCCAAAGTTGCGTGCACCTCCCGGTTCCCTGAAGAAGACCTGCGTGTTGATCCCGTGATGGATCACCTTGATTCTCGTCGGGTCGACGGAGAAGTGGCGGACCAGACGGTCGCCCGTCGCCTTGGAGGGTGCGACGACCGCGTCGGCCCTCTGATACATGTACGACCCGTACGCGTTCGCGAAAGGCACTGCGAGCAGGTCTCGCGGCGAACGGACTCGCTCGACGTGGTGACTGAAGGCCACCACGGGGCAGTGACCGCGAACGGAATCGATTCCCAGGAGCGGAACGGTGGAGTGCACCACATCGGTATCATCTAGCAGACGAGACATCCGGGTGAAGGTCGATCCGAAGGACAGGAGATTCGCCTGGCCTACGTTCCCGATGCGTCCAATCGAATTCGCCACGCTCGCAACGCGGACAACTTCGACGTTCCCCACGGAACCCTCGGGAGCGCGATTCGCCTTCGTGTCTGGAACGACGACTCGAATCGCCACGCCGCGGTTCGAGAGGGCGCGTGCCAGCTCCGTTGTGTACCGTCTTACACCGGGCGCATCGGACCGGTCTGGGTTCTGAAATGCCGATGTCACGAGGGTGACGTGCATCTCTAAGCCGCACCCGATGCCAGCGCTGACTCGTACAGCGTCAAGTGTCTCCCTGCTATCTTCTCCCAGGCATAGCTGGCCGCGAGCTCCCGCGCTCCAGCGGTCACGGTTTCGTAAAGCCCGGCGGTCCTGCAAAGGACGTCCACGGCGTTCGCCACCGCGGCGGAATCCGGGGCGCATAAAACTGCATTGCGTCCATCCGTGAGAACTCGTTTGGTATCACCGACGTCCGTCGCAACCACGCCCTTTCCCATCGCAAGCGCTTCCAAGAGTGCATTGGAGGGTACGTTTTCTATCGGGGAAAGGAAGAGCGCGATGTGGATCGAGCGCAACGCATGGAGGACCTCCTCCCGGGGTCGGTCGCCCCAGATTCGGCAGTTTTGGAGCTTCCCGTCGTCGAGCAGAGGCCGCAGGGGTCCATCGCCAAACACATCGAACTGGACATCAGGCCGTAAGACGTTCAGTTTCTGAATCGCACCGACGAGAATGCGGACACCCTTGACCTCGACGAGCCTGCCGACGAAACCCACGCGGATTGGCGGGGAGAGAGGCGGCGGATCGATCTTCCGCTGGGGAATGTCGATCCCGTTCGGAATTGGAGCGATGATCCGTCCGTCGACCCCATGACTCGCCATCGCGTCGCGGAGGGATTCCGAGAGGACGTGTACCGCGTCGCTCCGTTGGCACACGATTCTGCCCAGGAAAACGTTCGCCTTGTACCGGAGGCGCGCCCAGCCCTCGATCGGGGCCGGGTGCAGCCAGGGCCAGATGTTCCGCTCGGAATAGATGAAGGCTCCGGTCGTGCGCTTGCCGCGCAACAACAGGAGGGGCGCCGCCACGTACTTATTGCTCAGGTAGGTCACGTCCAGTTCGTGCTTGCGACGGAGCCCGGAATACAACGCGGCCATCACAATTGCCGCGAAGACAAGCCGGAGCACGAGTGCGACGCCAGGGAGGCTGAGGTCGAGATAGTCGCGAATCGGGTAGTGCCGCACTTCCAGGACCGGTGCGTAGTGTAACTGGACCTCCGGTCCGGCACGGGCGCCCTCCACGGACCGGGGGGTCGGGCAGACGATGTGGACTTCATGATTGCGGGCCAATACCCGCGAGAGCTCCAAGAGGGTCTTCGGGATTCCCCCGGTCCTCCCCTGGACGGCCAACCACGGGGTCCCCACGAAACAGATACTGAGTCGTCGCGATGCCACATTCATCTCGAGCGCCCCGGCTTCGCCCTTCGGTGTTTCCTCTCGCGCCTCACGGATTCGATGGTCACGAAGCAGGAGTCTCATCCTCTCGCGCAGCGACCGTCTCTCGATACGCCTGTTCGGTCTCATCCGCGATCGCTCGCCAGTTCAGTCGTTCGGCGACGAAACGCCGGCCCCGTTCCACCATCTGGGAGATTTCGGGACCCTTCTCGAGCGACGCGAGGATGGCACCGCTGAGCTGGGACGCGTCCTCAGCGCGGACGACGAGACCGGCCTGCGCGTCTCGGACAATTTCGCCGCATCCCGAATCGTCGGCGACGACAACGGGCTTGCCGCAGGCGAGGGCCTCAAAGGGGACGAGGCCGAAGAACTCGTGCTTCGCGGGGTAGACGACGACGGAGGCGTCCACGAAAAGTGCGAGCCGATGTCGCCCCGTGAGGAAGCCTGGAAAAGTGACTCGGTCCGAGATGGCGAGCGAACGCGCGAGCCCCTCCAGCTGCCTCCGGTCGCCTTCATCCGGACCTGCCATAACGAGGGTCGTGTCTCCGTCGACCCCCGCGACGCGCGTGAACGCGCGGAGGAGGTGGTCGAGCCCTTTTCGAGAGTGGATCCGCCCGATGTAGACGACGAGTCGCTTTCCCCCGAGACCGTGGAGCCCGGCGAACGTACCCTTGGGAGGCAGATCCTGGAACGATTCCCAGTCGATCCCGTTGAAGATAGTCCGGATACGCTCCGACGGAACTCCCATCGCTTCGTACTGCTCGCGCTCCGCCTGGGACAGCGCAACGCACCGAGATGCGTCCATGAGCAGTCGCCGGCCGACGGCTACATCGAAGACGGCTTTCGCCCGCTGGTATCGCACGATGCGCGGGAGGGTCCCACGCGCCGAGAAGACGTACGGGATCCGGTATCGGGAGGCGTGGCGATGCACCGCAACGTTCTGTGTTGTCCGGTACATATGAAGATGGACGAGGTCGAACTCCGGGAGCCGCTCCCGAAGGAACTTTCCGGTACCGCGTGGAAGGAATAACTGGCGTCGCCAGGCGAGCTCGTTGCTCAGGTTCGGGTACCGAAAGATGTCGATCCCGTCGAGGACTTCCCGCAGCGGGGTCGCCCGGTGCAGTGCGTCCATTGCATCTGTCGTGACAACGGTGACCTCGTGGCCTCGCCTAACGAGTTCTCGGCACAGGCCGTGCACGGATCGGGGAGGGCCTCCGTAGGCCCACGCGGGAGCGAAGTAGGGCGTGACGTGGAGGATCCTCACGAAGTCCCCTCGACGCCGACCCTCCGGGTGCGTGTGGCCTGCTGTATCATCCCGACGCCGAGCCCGAGGCTCCAGGCGAAACCCCGCAGCAAGGTGAGGGCCATCCCCTCGAAGAAAAAGGCCACGCGCCGGCTGGCCCTGGCGACCGTGAAAGCCTCGGGAACGTTCAATGCGACCGCCACCAGGACGAGGACCACAAGGCCTGTCAAGGCGTACGGACCCCATGGCGTGAAGAACAGAAAGACCGACAGGATGCCGAGGAGCAGCGTTGCGAGGAACAGGGGAGGCTGGACCTTCATGCCCAGGGACACGAAGTCGTCCTCCAGGATCGCGTGTCGCGTATATCGGGCCAGCATGCGTGTGAAGGCCTTGGCGTCCCGGTAGCGCTTGCGGAGGTAGTCCCTCCAGTCACCCTCGGGGACATGATGCACAACCGCCTCGGGGACATAGCGAATCCGGTACCCTCGGCCCACGAGACGGTAGCTAACCTCGGTGTCTTCCGCGTGGTACCACTGTGGGTTGAAGCCTCCCACTTCAAGGAGGACATCCCGCCGGAAGGCGGAGTTCGGGCCGTTGGCCAGTCGCGTGTATTCTCGCCTCTGAGAATATCTTCTCGCGATGTCCAAGCTCCGCATCCAGGCGGCGCACTTCTCGTTCCGCCGGAAGATCGTCTGCCCTGTGGTGGCGGCTACGGTGGGGTCGGCAAACGGCCGGACGAGGTGTTTCAACCAGTCGCGAGAAACAGTGACGTCGCTATCCACGAAGGCGATGATCTCCCCCGATGCGGCACGGAGGCCCGCGTCCCGAGCGGCGGAAGCTCCACGATTGGTCTGGTCGATGAGTTTCACCGGATAGCGTTGGACGACCCCCTTGGTTCCGTCTGTCGAACCGTCGTTCACAATGATTACTTCATATCTCTCGTAGGCGAGAGATCGTAGGGAGTCGAGGAGTGGACCGACCGTCTTTTCTGCATTCCATGTTGGCACGACTATGGAAACCGTGGGAGGCAATGTGGTCACCGATTTCACTCTGCCCCGAGAATTGTTTCTTTCCTAGGACCGTCGCGCACGAGATGTGGTCGATTGACGCGGAAGTGCTCCGTGATCGGTGCGGTTGAGGATTCTCCGATGACCCGGCTCTCCTCCTGGGTTAGCCCTTGTCCGCGACCAGCAGTGAAGACAAATCACACAATCGCCAATCCTCGGGACTGACTGCCTGAGTGCTACCGTCTTCGCGGATGGAAGATATCCTCAATCCCTCGGCCGCGAGCTTCCTGATGAGCCCTGTCGGATCAATCCCCAGCCTTTCGAGCACATCAGGGTTGAATTCGAAAAGGATCGTCAGCTTGTGAGCTTGGCGTATGGTTTGTTTCATTCCCTCCAAAGCGAACAATTCGGCCCCTTCAATGTCCATCTTGATGACATCCACGGTGAGGTTGTTTGCAGCCAGGTATTCGTCGACCGTGGTTGTATCGACGACGACGTGCTTCCTCGCAGTCAAGACTAGAAGCAAGGAATGCGAGCCGCCATGCATGGGATTGATGAACAATGGGCTTCGACCCACCGAGTTGGTAACCGCCATTCTCTCGCAGCGGACATTCCCTATCCCGTTTTCCGTGACATTCCGTACAAGGAGTTGATAGTTGTAGGGCATAGGCTCAAAGGCGTATACCTTGCCTTGATCTTTCACCAGCGAGGAGGCTAGGAGGGTAAAGTAACCGGCATTCGCTCCGATGTCTAAGACGACTTGACCCGGCGAGAGAGTCTTCTGAAGGAACCTCGTGGTGTCCTTCTCATGCAAGCCTGTCCGGACAATCTGGCGACCTGAAGGACTCGTGGGGTCCACCCACATATCGAATCCCAAGCTCGTCCTGACTCTCGTTGCCTCCGCAGGGCCAAGTTGCTCAAAGACAAAATACCCGAGTTCGCGGAAGGCTCGGGAGCGGGCCAGCCCACTCTCGTGGGCAATACCAGCCGCTGCCAGCAGAGCCTCACGAACTGCCTGACGTGGGCGGCTTCTCAAAACCTCCCTCCTCTATCTTGATAAGAAGTCGCCGTCAAGCATGAGATCGACCCGTTTGAGAGGACTAGCCCCGCCTGCGGTGGTTCCCGGAAGGGACAACGGTCCCCTATCCGTCCTGAGTCCGCGAAGACGATCTCGCACGTTTGGACGAACCCGTCCTCAGCGCCGCAGGTCTTGTTATCGTCATCGACAACACCACTTATCACTTCCCATGGTTGCGAAGTGTCCGGGCCACTGCTCTTGGAAGGACGTTGAGCATGACGCCAGCGAACATGGCAAGGCCTCCGAAGATGAGAAACACGACGACAAGAAACGAGTAGCCGATGGCCAGTTCCGGAGCGCGCTTGTACGTGTCCAAGGCGATGATACCGACGATGATGCCCACGATGAAGATCGCGCCTCCGAAGACGCCAAAGAACAAGAGAGGATGTCTTACCGCGATGATCCTCAGCAGGCGGTCCACGACACCGAATCCGTGGGAGAGGGGCCGCTTCGTCGATCCGTCGACGTCGTAGCGCGCCCGGATGGGCACCTCGGCGATGCGGAGGTTCTGGTCCTTCGCTTCGATAAGCATTTCGGATTCGATGCTGAAATCCTTTTCCTCGAGATGGAGTGTCTCGATGGCCCTCCGGGACAGGGCGCGGAACCCGCTTTGGGAGTCGGTGACCGACCCGCTGGAGCCGTATGCGGTGATGAAGTCGAGAACTCTCTGGCCAAGCCATCGATACAGCGGCATGGTGCTCGTCGCCCTCGTCCGGACCCCTACGACGATGTCCGCCTCGTCCCGCAAGATCGGCCCGATGAGTTCGGGGATGTACGTCGGATCGTGTTGTCCGTCACCGTCCAAGAGGACCATCGCATCGAAATCGTGGCTGCGGGCGTATTCCAGCGCCGACTGAATGGCCACGCCCTTGCCCAAGTTCGACGCGTGGCGATGGACGGATGCGTCTGCCATCTTCGCGACGTCGACGGTGTGGTCTTCGGAGCCGTCGTCAATGACGAGGACTTCGTCCACAAACCCACGGCAACGGAGCACGACGCTGCCGATCGCAACTTCCTCATTATAGGCGGGGATTGCCGCCAGGATTCTCTGCATCCTCTCCCCCTTTCATCCTAGTAACTCTTCGTTGCACCAGCTCCCCAGCCGGGCCACTCCCTGTTTGTCGAGATCCGCGGGGACCGTCCGAGAGCCTTCCGGGCTCTCGTTAGTCAGAAACGTGCACCTTCTTATCGCCGACACGCTGTTCTGAGAACGCGACCGACGCCTTCTTCCCATGCAACCTTTCGATTATTTGTGCGAACTCGAACAGGGACAAGGCATGCTGGTTCCGCCTCATTGTTCGGCTTCTTCAAGAAATGGGTGAGCTTGGGCGAGGAATCGAAGTAGTCCTCAATCGAGCACTTCTCTCGGCCTGCGATGATGAACACATCCGCATTCCCGGTATGGACTGTTTTTTCGGCCACGCAGTGGGTTGCGGGCCGGTCCGCGATGGGCGGCACCCCCTCCGGCTGCTCTCTCGTGAGCGGCAAGAATCGGATCCCAAGGGCCGCGGTGGCTATGGTAGCCTTCGATTCATTTTTCTTGCTAGCATCCGCTGAATGCTTACACCCTTCCCCTCATCCCCGCCAACTGGCGAGTCAGTATCGTGGAGTGCAGGCTACGCGACAGCTCCCGCGAGCACCTCCATTCGATTTCGCACGCGGGTACCGCGGAGGAGACGAAGGATGGTTTCTTCTTCCATGCCGGGGCGAACGGAATGGAGGACGGAGACGTACGCTTCCAGCTGGGACGGGCCTCGCTCGCATGCCATACGGGTCCTCGAATCCTGTGCCCGCGGTGAGCCGGGTGGCGATGAGATGGCTGTTCACATGAACCAGCTTCGGGCCCGAGTGGGAGTGCCCGAGCCCGCTCAGGAAGTATCCGAGGGGCTTTGCTGAAGGAACCGCTAGGTTCCGAATCGTGCCGCACGTCACACAGTAGGGATGCCGTACAGCGGTTGCGGGCCCCTGGAGCACCTTGGCCGGCCACATGCGTTCTCGACCTCCGCAATCCCGATGTGTGCGCGGCAGTCCCGCCGCGGGGGAACCCAAAGTCAGATCCGGCCCTCCTCCTAACACGCCCCCTGACGGGCAGGAGTTTCGGTTACCATTTCCGAAGGGTCAATTAAGCATTTCGGTCCCCAGCTTTCCTATGTGCGCTATCAAATTCGATACCACAAAGGCCTGGGAACGACTGCAAGGCCGTCAAGATCCTCCAAGGTACCTCGTCGTCTGATGGCGGCTCCGCGCGATTGAAGGATGATCCAGTACAACGAAACCCGTTGGCGTCTTTGGGGGGCCGATCCGACCGTCAGGATCTCATCGACGAACGCGGATCGATCGTCGCCGGCGTCTGCGTCTGGTCGCATCCTGTCGACACAACCTACGGAATGGAGGGTATGCGTCGACGAGGCTGACTCGGAGTAGGATTCTTGCCCGGGAACGCGGGAGACGATCTTGCGAATCCCATCCACGTAGATCTCACAGAGTACACCGGGCCGGAGCCAGTCGCGCTGAACCAGATAGTCATGTTCGGGTCATTCGCGCCCAACAGCTGAATCGCATCCATCCCGTCCCCCGCGGCAGTGACTCACAACGCGATGGCGAGAGTAGGGAACGTATTTTGACTTGCGAATTGCAGGTCGGTCTGGGATACGGACGGGCGGAAGACCAGGCTGTGGTCGATGACGATTCCTCCGGACTACATGGGCCCGACCGTTGCGCCGACGGGGAGGAACGTGGATGCGAGTGCGAGAGCACCTCAGAGCGCCCAGACGATCGTGCGGATTACGTTCACGGACCTGCGTACCGGTTTCGTGGAGTTGTGCACGGTTCGCGGTTTCGTCATTTGCCAGCGTTCAGACCCACCCTGATAGCCGATGGACTCTCCAACCGTCTCGCTTCGCCCGTCTTGGCTTCACAGTTCTCAGATCGTCCCCGTGCCGAATCGCTTGATCGTGGGCGCGGACGTGTAGGCGATTGTGATGCTGTCCCCGGGTCGAAGGAAATGGGTGCGGTCCGCGCCGACGGATTGCCCGTTCCGGCTCACGTCGGAAATCGATCCACCGACGAGGTAGACGTATTCCTCATACATGTCGAGGTTCGTGTAGGTGAACGGGGATCCTGTCGGGGTCGTGCTGCCGAGATAGCCCGGAGAGGCCGTCGGCCGTATGACGATCGTTGCTCGATTGCCCGAACTCGTTCCGTCGACAGTCCCAAGGGAGAAGGATTCGCCGGCATTCTGCTCGATGACCAAGTTGGTTGCTCCGACGAGGTTGAATACGGGTGTCGGATTGGCTCCAATGGGGCGCGAACTGATGAGGAAATATCCCCGCCCGCCGATATCGATATCCTTCCGCGCATGCAAACCGATGACTCTCCCGAACCGCTTGATGTTCAGGTACGCATCCTTCGTGGCTCCGGAATCGTCCCCGAAATCCACGTTCCGCATTTCAAAGCCTCCGCCGTCCCCATATGTGTCGATGTATAATGCGTAGTCTGCAGCGGGGCTCTGACCTGAGTTTTCGCAGAGCCAATTCTCGATTAGCACTTGGCTACTATTGATCGTGTAGTCAAACTGCCTCGCTGCCGTTGCACTCGCAGCTCCTGTGTTTCCGTGGAACATGAGCTGGCGGAATACACCACGGAAGCCAGCGCTCTGGTCGGAGTCGCCTTTGTCTATCTTGATGCCTCCCGCGCATTGCAGAATGGCGAGTTGCTCCCAAAGAACATTCCATGCTTGCCAGACGACTCCGGTCAGGTTCTGTCCCGTGAAATGGATACCATAGGACCCACGGTTCAAGACCAGGCGGCTGAGTGTGAATCCGCCTATCCAGATGTTTTGATTCGGGACCATCGTCGGGTCGATGATAATCTTGAGACATGGCGTCACCTTCCAGTAATTTGGATGCGGGGCTATCGCCAAATCAAAAATGTCGCAGGGCGAATACATATCGATGCCCGCCTCGATGGCGGTGCCCTGTTCCACGGTTCCACCGCCGCCTGTGATTCCATATTCCGAGCGATGCACTCCTTCCCCGACGAGGACCACATGCTTCTTGCTCGATGTCGCGCCGGACTTGGGAAGGCGAATGCGCGTCGTGCCGCGCCATACGCCCGCCTTGATGAACACGGTTCCTCCTTGTGCGGGGAGGGCGTCGATGGCAGATTGGATGGCGCTCGAATTGTACGGGTTCGAAGGGGTGCCGTCCCCGGACGTGATGTAGTCCTCGGCCCGCGTGCCGTAGTATCCGCCGCCGGTGCCGCCACCGCCGATGGGTCGGTTGTCCATGAGGACACCATCGACCCAGATGTCCGAGAGGCGGCACTGAGTCGCAAGAGAGATGTCCACGCCCCCCGCGTCGGTCGCGAGGTTCGCGATGAGCCAGCCGTTCTGCGTTCCCGCCGAAATACAGGGAGTGACGCCGTCCAAGAGCAGCTTCGTGGACTTCCCAGCTCCCATGATGGTGGCTCCGTCGGCCGCACGAGAGATCGGCGTCGCTAGCTTCCACGTACCCGACGGTACATAGACGTGGAGTCCGTCGTCGAGGGCCGCCTGGATTGCGCTTCCGGGGTACGGGTCCGCGTCCGTCCCCGCTGGCACCGGATCCAGGATGAACTCGGTGGCGATGCGCACTCCGCCGATGACCCTCGCCGCAATCTCGCTGTCCGTGATGACCGTCCGCGTGCCACCGGAGAGACCGGTTCCCTGCGCATAGCCACTCCCATAGCCGAGGCCCGCGCCCAACGCGAGGATTCCCGCGCCAATTGCGGACCTCCTAAGGAAATCCCGGCGGTCCTGGATCGCCGCGAGTTCCCGTCGAGCCTCTTCGTCGATTCGGCGAGGGACAACTCTTGCCTCGGCCATGGATTTCAACCTGCCCGATCCATCCCCGAGGCTCTTGCGGCGTTCGGCGAGGCCTCTCTCCTCTTGATCCCTTCCCCTTCGTTCTCGCCATCGAGCGAGAAACCTCACTTTGCGGGCTGAGCGCGAAGACTCGGTCGATCCTTCCAATTCCGTTTCCGGTTGCATGCGCTTCGTCATGGTGCGTCCCCATCCTCCGAGTTGGCACGTCGGTCCGTCGGGCTGTCTCTGCATCGCGCAGGTCCGTTCATCTCTGCTGCCATTCCTCCTGAAACCGGCGAAGTCCCCTCCCAAGTTCCGGAAGGCTCGTGGGGAGGAGGACGGGCGTCCACGCTCCCTCAATCCCCACGACTGCCGCCTCCGTCATGCCAATGGCCAAGGTAGATCACCAATCGGTCGTCCCCGGCGGCGCACCAGGCATTCTCCGAATCCCACGGCCTTCCGCCGTGTTGTGTCCGAGGCGCCGCGAACGCTCCGCGGACTATATGCCGGCTACACTGCGCCTATCGCGCTTGATTGCCGTTTGTGATTGCAGACGGTGATTGCTGATACTGAGAGCGAAATCCCTTCCGCGTCGGCGTCCGAGGCCTCGCCGCCCGACAAGCATCAGATACATTCCGAGGAGGATCCACAGACCGCGACCGTGCGTGTCGCTTCTTCCCGTCTCCTTGGGGTTGCCGTCCTCCGATCGCGGATCCAGGGCCCAGCGCCCCATCCTCGAAATCGATCGCCTGATTCGCCGTACCCATCGGCGGAGGCCGAGGCGTGTGAGCGTTTCCCGTCCGCCTTCGCGGAGGCGATTCGCCCACGCAACAATCCGCGTCTCCCTCATGGGACCGAACCACCTGCTCAGCCGGCGTACGGACGCGCCGAGGCCCGACGCGAACGTTCGGAGGGAGCGGATTGCGAGCCCGCGCGGAGCGAGTGCTCGAAGGATCGGTCTAGAGACCAACACCATCTCTCCCCGGCGGCAACGAGAGCGGAGGGAAAGGAACCTCCCCATCCCAGGGCGAGGGCGAGTCGACCTTTGTGGTCAGCCCATCGCCTCCTTGGCCGCCTTCTCCAGGAACCACATCAACGCGGGGGCATGATTTCTTCATCGTTCTTATACTTTGGCTTGCAGCATGGTCCCACGCGCGAACGCACGTCGCGGCGGGGCGGTCAGCCGTCCCGCTCGCGCCGCGCTCAGAGGAACTGCCCTTGGTACCAGCGCGCGAGGCGGGCGACACCCTCCTGTGGGGAGATCTGCGGTCTCCAGCGCAAGACCTCCTGGGCGCGGGACGTGTCCGAGATGTAGACCTTCTGGTCTCCGATTCGCCATTCGGAGAAGGAGAGGGCGGGCTCCGTCTTCGTCATGCCCTTCACGAGGTCGATGAGCTCCAGGAGGGACAGCGTGTTCTCCGGGCCGCCGCCGATGTTGAACACTCGGCCTCGGGTGGCGTCCGGAGCATTCAACGCGCCGTCGAACGCGCGCACGAGGTCCTCCACATGCAGCACGTCGCGCACCTGCTTCCCGTCGCCGTAGATCGTGAGCGGGAGCCCGCGCAGGAGGCTGATCACGAAATGGGCGACCCAGCCCTGGTCCTCGTTGCCCGATTGTCCCTCGCCATAGATGCACGACATCCGAAACACGGCCGTCTTGAGACCGTACGTGTGCGCGTAATCTTGCACGTAGAGATCCGCGCCGAGCTTCGAGACCCCATAGGGACTGTGCTCGCAGCCGTCGATGGGGAAATCCGGCGGGATGCCCTTCGAGTATCGGCCGTCCGCGTATGCGTAGCGTCGGCTTTCCTCGCGGACGGGAATGCGGTTCACGTTGTCACCGTAGACCTTGTTCGTCGAGCAGAACACGATTCGCGGGTCTCGGCCGGATCGACGCGCGGCCTCGAGGACGTTGAAGGTCCCTCGCAGGTTCACCTCGAAATCGGCCCGGGGATCCTGGAGGCTGCTCGTGACCGCGACCTGCGCCGCGGCGTGAATGACCGCGTCGGCCTGGTCGACCGACGGTTGGATATCGTCGATCTTCCGGATGTCGCCGAGGACGCACCTCACTCCCTTGGAAGCCTTCAAGCGATCCCAGTTATACGTGCGAGGGATCGGTCCTTCCCTCCCGCCCAGGAGCTCCACACGCGACAGGTTGTCGAGGGCGATCGCCTCCCAACCGTGCGCCGCGAAATAGGAGGCGGCGTGCGATCCGACGAAGCCGCCGCCCCCCGTCACGAGGATGGATCCGTTCACGCGGTCACCGCCTCCCGCGCGGGAAGCGGGACGGAGGCAGAAGCATGGCGGGTCCTCCAAGCCGAGACGACTGGGATCCGCCGCACGATCGTGCCTTCTCGAACTGCGAAATCGCCCATGCGAGGCAAACCGATTCGTCGGCCCACACATAAGGATTTGGGCCGCGGAGGAGCCGAGGATCGCACCCTCTGCGGTGTGGAACGCGCATGCCGGATTACTGGCGACGGCCGCTGCGGGGCCGCAGGCGACCTCCGAGATCGCGGAGTCGCTTGGCTTGCATCGTTGCGAAATCCTGGATTGTCTGCACCCGCGTCTGACTTCGCACGAGGTCCTTGATGCGTCTCGCCTGGACCATCGCAATGTCCTGGAGCGTGTGGATCTTGCGCTCGCTCCGATACAGGCGCGCGGAAACCAAGAGGAGACCGGCCAGGAGGCCGGCGACGCCGACGAGCATGGGGAGCACGACGTGGAACGGCAACTCGGCCGAGACCTGAATGGCCTCCGCGGTCGGAATGCCCGTGAACTGGAACGTGAAGCTGCTCACGATCGGGATCCCGTGTTGGTCCGCGGCGTCGTCCTCGATCGTGAGAAGATAGGTGCTGCCCTCTTCGGCCAGGGACTCGAAGGAGATCGTCAAGTGCGCGTCGTTCTGCCAGGCGACGTCGTAGGGGACCTCCGGGCTGATCACGAGGGACGCCTCCACCGTCGTCCGGTTCATCGATTTCGAGAAGACGACGTCGAGCTGCGCCTCTGAGGGGTCGTACCACACGCCGCCCACGGCGGGGGGTCCCGACGGCGGAGCCGTCGCGTTGAAGAGGGTGAGGGCCTCCACAACGTTCGAGATCGGGGACCAGTTGGGGACCTCGTCGGACGTGCGGAGGGCGAACCAGTAGAGGGTGTCCGCGGTGAGGCCCGTGACGTTTAGTCGCTCGAGCGCCCCGGCGGCCTGCGGCAGCCCGGACGGGACGACCGCGCCGTCGAGGAAGTTCGTCTCGTTGAGCGGGGTGAGCCTCGTGGATCGGACGTCGTACGAAGATGCTTGGCCGACGTCCGCATCGTCACCCGGCGCCGTCCACTCCAGGACGACGTACTCCACTCCCACCTCGACGGTCCGGAGATCGGCGATCGGGACCGGCGGGATGCCGTCGATGGTCGGCGGTGGCGGCCCGACCTCGACGGACATGGCGGTCGAATTGGACTTGCCCACGGCATCCCAGACGGTCAGCGTCACCGAATATTGGCCGTCGGCTGCGTAGGCGTGCTGGACGGTCGGGCCTTCCGCGAGACCGCCGTCGCCGAAGTCCCATTGATACCGGACGACGCCGTTGTCGTCGAAGGAAGCGGCTCCGTCGAACGTGAGCACCTCGCCCACGGTGGCGGTCTGCCGTCCTGCGATGACGGCCACGGGAGGCCCGGTGTCGATGTAGGCGACAACGTCGAGGCTATAGGGAGAGCCCGAGGACCACGAGAAGGAGACGTTGCCCAACGTCGAGGAAAACGCCCGCTGCACGGCGTCCACGCGGATGTCGTAGTATGCGTCCGCGCGGAGCCCCGTGATGTTGAACCACAGGGTGCTGTTCGCCTCGCTCGACGCCACGAGGCTGATCGCCGCGGAACCGTGCCCTGCCCCCGGGGACCACGTTGTGATCGTGACGTTCGCGCGGGGGAGCTGTCGAGGCACCTTCTCCACGAAGAACGCGACGCCATCGAAGATGACTCCCGAGGGACGCACGACCACGGCGTTCTGGAACGTCTGCTGGGTCGCGAAACTGATGTCCGCGAACGCCTGGGAGGGACGGAAGACGACCCCCGGGCCGATGACGATCCCTTGGCCCTGGAATAGGGCCCCGGTTAGGAGGGGAACCGCGAACACGGCAATGCCGAGGAGCACCGCCCCGACCCACCACGCGTTGCGCCTCGACTTCTTGGCGCTCGATCGGACGCTCCTTGCCGATTGATCGCGGCGCGGCTCGCCGGGCGGCTCGAGCAACCGGTCCGGGCGTGCCTCGCGGATGGAAGCGGTCGATGCCCTCTCAGACGATCCTGTTCGGTGCATTTCCTGGATTCCCGGTCGTCGGACCGATCGTCATTTCGACTTCAATTCCTCCCGGAACTGACGGATCGCCCGGCCGAGCTGAGGGAGCCGGTCCGGCAGCAGCCAGAGCAATGCGACGATCCCAAGGACTACCACGCCAACCTCGAACACACCGACGGTCATGCATCTCCGTCTCCTAGCCGTCGCGACGGGTGGCACGGACGGGTTCCGACTATCACGATTCCCACCCTGGGACGACCAGGCCGCCGCAAACCCCTCGCGGACTATATGGCAACTCGCGCGCGTCTATCGCACTTGATTGCCGTTCGTGATTGCTGTTATTGATAGAGCGACTCTGGCTCCGCGCCACGGGCGCGGCGGACGTTGCCAAAGGCGGGCGGATGCGCGGCCATCGGCCGCAATCTGCTATCTTTCTCCGACGCTCCGCTTCTGTTTCGGTCGCACCTTCGGGGACACCGAATCGCGTACGCGATCGGCCGCACCGCGGACCGGAGGGCCCTGGGGCCTCCCTGGCGTATCGTGCCCCTGCACGGAGGTCCGAGCCTACCGGCAAGAACGGAAGCATGCCCGGCTCGATCCGTTGCGCCCTCAGCCCCGTGCCTCCCTATGGTCCTGTGTCCAGATGCCGCCGATCCGCGGACAGGATTTGTCCAACGAACTTAAGTCTTTGGTTTCCGAAGGACTCGGCCCTATCGCGGCCTCGACGGAGCCATCGTTCGAACCCGAGGAGGACAAGGACCGCGACGACCGCGGGGCTTGCTTCAGGATCGGCTGAATCTCGGACCACTCCCTCCGCGAAGGGCAAGGCCCACGCTTCGGATCGCGGCAATTCCATCTCTGGGAACCGGAGGCGTCGCGGCCGGGCCGGTTTCCTCCGGGACGATGCGTCGGCATTATCACCTCGGAGAATCGTGGCGCGAGAAATATGATGCGAGGTACCGTCCGGAGGCGCCCTCATGACGTTCGCCGGGCGGCTGTATCGACCCCGGGTGTTGGCCGCGGTCTTCGGCGCCTACCTCGGCCTCGTGATGCTCGCCTCTTGGTACTTCGCGTCGACCCTCGACAACCCGTGGTATGGCCCGGATCTCACGCGCTGGGTCTACACGGCGTACATCCTCGTCGCCGCCGTCTTCCTCGCCGGGGTCGGGGCCTTGGCCGTCCAGATCCAGAACTCCTTCGAGGCCCGCGTCCGCGAGGTGAACCGCCAGCTCGGAAGCCTGCTGTGGGAGGCCGGCACGCCGTTCCCGGTGGGCGATGGCCGCGAGGACTCCGAAGGACCCGCCGCAGATCCGGAGCGCGGCGATCCCGAAGAGCGGATCCTGAACGAGGTCCTCGAGACGATGGGGGAGGCTCAGACCCAGGAGGGCCAGCAGCTGCTCCTCGAGTCCGCTCCGGCGGTGGAGGACGAAGACACCGCCGTGGAGATGGCCCGAGAGGCGATGCTCCAGCGCGAGCTCATGCGCCGTCGGGACGGCCTGAAGCTCCACCAGGGATTCCTCGCGCGATTCCTGCCGGGTCCCACCGCCGCGGCGGTCGGATTCCTGGGGGTCTCGGCGGCGATGCTGCCCGCCTCGGAGGGCATGCTGCAAACGATGCACCGCTGGAACACGACCCTCATCCTCGGCTTCGCGTACGGATGGGTCGGGCTCGCGGCGTACTTCGCGGTCTCGATCCTCGGGGTCGTGACGTCCCTCCGAACGGAGCGGAAGAAGCGGGCCGAGTGACGGGATCTCCAGTCCCTCCCCGGAGCCGTCCCGTGGTCTCGCCCGTGACCCCAAGGGTGCAGCGGGGACGATTCCGATCGCAGTCATGGAATCGGTTTTGAGAATCGCACGGAACCGGTCGAACGGCTCCCACCGTGGGGACCTCCCGAGAGCGAAAGGTACTTCGGCCACCGAAACGCATTAACGGCCGACGGGAATCACGACGTGTGGTGTCGGGGGGTTCTGCGATTTCGAGGAGCCACGCCGTAGCGATCGCGGTCCTCGTCGCGGCGGTTCTTTTCCTGCAACCCGTGTGGCTCGAAGCCACCGCCTCCGCGGACGCCCCGCAGACTAGGGCCGACAACCCTGGCCCCACGGCGCCCCTGCGAGCGGACTACACCTTCGAGCCCTCTCGGCCGGTCGTCGGAGAGACGGTCTACTTCAACGCGACCGCGACCGGCGGACAGCAACCCTACAACTACAGTTGGGATTTCGGCGACGGGTCGAACGCCACCGGGCCGCAGGTCACGCATGCGTTCGCGTCCGCGGTGAGGTTCACGGTCGTCTTGACGGTCACCGACGCCGCGAACAACACCGCGACGGTCGCGAAGGATGTTCCCGTGTCTCCGCCGTTGACGGCCGATTTCACGTTCTCCCCGACCCAGCCGGTCGTCGGCGAGGCCGTCACCTTCACCGCGACCGAATCCGGCGGCTCGATGCCGTACACGTATGCGTGGGCCTTCGGAGACGGGGCAACAGGGAGTGGGACCCCGATCATCGGCCACACGTATGCATCGGAGGGGACCTTCACCGTCACGCTGACGGTCACCGACGATGCGGGCCACGTCGCGACCAAGTCGAAGCCGGTCACGGTGACGCCGGTCCTGGTGGCCGATTTCACCTTTTCGCCGGACAAGCCTGCGGTCGGAGAAACCATCACCTTCTCCGGGAACGCGACGGGCGGCACGGAACCGTACTCGTTCGCGTGGGACTTCGGCGATGGGGGTACCGCGTCGGGCCTCACGGCGACGCATGCCTATGCGAGTCCCGACACCTACACGGTCACCCTGACGGTCACCGACGACGCCGGTCACCTCGACACGAGTGCGAAGCCGGTCTCCGTCACGGCGGCGCTGACGGCGGATTTCACCTTCGCCCCGGCCCTGCCCGTCGTCGGCGAAACGATCACCTTCTCCGGGAACGCGACGGGCGGCACGGAACCGTACTCGTTCGCGTGGGACTTCGGCGATGGAGGTACCGCGTCGGGCGCCACGGCGACGCATGCCTATGCGAGTCCCGACACCTACGCGGTCACCCTGACCGTTGCCGACGATGCGAGCCACGTCGCGTCGGCCACGAAATCGGTTCGCGTGACCTCCGGGATTGGGCTGGACTTCACGTTCTCCCCCGCACAGCCGGTCGTCGCGGAGACGATCTCCTTCGTCGGGACGGCCGCGGGCGGCACGCCTCCGTACACGTTCACCTGGGACTTCGGGGACGGGGCGACGGCCTCCGGGTCCACGGCGACGCATGCCTTCGCCTTGTCGGGGACCTTCAACGTCGTGCTGACCGTCTCCGACTCCGCCGGCCACGTCGACTCGGTGACGAAGCCCGTGTCCGTCGCGCCCGCGCTGATCGCGGACTTCGGTTTCTCCCCGACCCAGCCCGCGATCGGCGACACGGTCTCCTTCGCCGGCACCGCCACGGGCGGCATCCCGCCTCTCGCGTTCGCCTGGGACTTCGGGGACGGCGGCACCGCCACGGGCGCGAATGCGACCCACGCCTATGGAGCGGCGGGCACGTATGCGGTCACGTTCACGGTCTCCGATTCCGCGAACCACGTCACATCGAACGTGAAGTCGATCTCCGTGAGTTCGGAGCTGGCCGTCGACTTCAGCATCTCGCCCGACACGCCGGTCCTCGGCGAGGTGATCACCTTCACCGCGAGCGCCTCCGGCGGCACGCCTCCGTACGCGTACCTGTGGGAGTTTGGGGACGGCGTGGCCGCGTCGGGCCCCACGACGACCCACGCGTACGCGGCCTCCGGGATGTATTCCGTCCGCCTGAACGTGTCCGACTCGGAGGCCCACAGCGCGGCGATCGTGATCTCCCTGTACGTGGCTCCCCTCCTGAACGCGACGTTCGCGTACGTGCCCACGCTCCCGCTGACTTTCGAGCGCATCGATTTCGACGCGTCGGCGTCCGGCGGGACGCCGCCCTATTCGTACGTGTGGGACTTCGGGGACGGCCTCGGGGCGTTCGGACCGAGCGTGAACCACGCGTACACGGCCGCCGGGTTCTACACCGTGACCCTGACCGCCACGGACTCCCTCGCCCGGGTCGTGGAAGTGGTTCAGACGATCGGCGTCTCCTTCCTCCTTGCGGCGGACTTCACGATCTCGCAGGTCTTCCCGGTCGTCGGCGAGGTGGTCAATTTCTCCGCCGAGGCCCGAGGCGCGAGCCCGCCGTACACGTTCAGCTGGAACTTCGGGGATCGGTCGACCGCTTCGGGGCCGAACGTGAGCCATGCGTATGCGGCCACAGGCGCGTTCACGGTGACCCTGGTGGTCTCCGATTCCGAGGGCCACAGCGCGAACGTCGCGAAGCCCGTCGTGGTGACCTCGTTCCTCGTGGCGGACTTCACGTACGCGCCGGAGAAGCCGACCGTCGGCGAGGCCATCCTCTTCACCGGCGCACCCGCGGGCGCGACGCCGCCGTACGTCTATGCATGGACGTTCGGGGACGGATCGAACGGTACCGGGTCGAAGATCTCCCACGCCTACGCGACCGTCGGCGCGTTCAACGTCACCCTGTCCGTCACGGATTCCGCCCGCCACCGCGCGAACGTGACGATCGCCGTCGCGGTCACGCCGGCCCTGACCGGGAACTTCACCTTCACGCCCAACGAGCCGGTGGCCTTCGAGGAGATCGCCTTCGCCGCGAACGCCTCCGGCGCGACGCCCCCCTACGCGTTCGCCTGGAGCTTCGGGGACCGCGAGACGGCGGAGGGAGCGAACGTGAGCCACGCCTACCGCTTCGCGCAGTTCTACCCCGTCACCCTCACGATCACGGACTCCGCGGGCCACTCTCTGCGGGCTGCCCAGTGGATCCAGATCGGCCCGGCCCTCGCGGTCGACTTCAGCTTCTCCCGCACGGAGTCGGTCGCCGGGCACTCGTTCGCCTTCTCCGCGAACGCCTCCGGGGGCGCGGCCCCGTACACCTATGAATGGCACTTCGGCGACGGGGCCGTCGGACAAGGAGATCGGGTGAACCACAGCTACGCGGATTTCGGCAGTGCGGGGGCCTATCAGGTGGTCTTGACCGTATGCGATTCCATGGGCCGATGCACCTCCGTCACAAAGAGCGTGCGTGCCCAGAATCCCGTCATCGTCGCGATCTTCGCGGAAGTGGGACTTGCCGCTCTGATCCTCTTCACCGCGGTCCTTCGGCGCCGTCCGCGCGCGACGGAGCCCGCGTGAGAGGCCGCGCGGCGCCGCAACGCACCCGCTGGGCGGCAGAGGGCTCGCGCGGATGATCCCTGCCGTCGGAGAACGCTTATCTTCGATGGCTCGCTTGTCGGTCAGGGGAGGAGACATCGCGCGGCCGATCCTTCGTCTCGCCACGCGCCTCACGCCGCGCACGCGCACGACGGCGTTGGCGATCGCGTTCGCGACCATGGTCCTCGTCGGATCCCTGAGCCTCCTCGGTGGGCTCCGGGAGGGCTCCGATGCGACCCTGGCGCGGCTCGAGCCCGGCCCCTCCGTGTACGTCCGGGGTCCGGACTTCCTCGCGAGTCGGATCGACCCCCTCCCG
>Ga0209172_10001675_pt1 | contig 44682 bp, 34 predicted proteins | sample LarsenN4metaG_FD_184113 | JGI IMG/M metagenome (GOLD analysis project Ga0209172, IMG submission 184113) | Hot spring sediment bacterial and archeal communities from British Columbia, Canada, to study Microbial Dark Matter (Phase II) - Larsen... ... | reverse complement strand
CCCGGATGCGTTTCACCGCCCAACGGTGGGGACGGTTGATAATAGCGGTTGTGGCCGTTGTAGGGCTGCTGGGGCTATCCTACATGCTGCTGGATCTCGACCGGCGGTGGAAGGCAAGGCCACCGACGGGAGCCGAATCAGCATCCAAGCGGTCGGCAAACCTTTCCCCGGCAGATCACTCTCACCTCCACTTCACCGACGTCACCGCCGCGGCGGGGATCGATTTTCGCCATGAGGCCGGAGCCAGTGGCCAGAAGTGGTATCCCGAAACGATAGGAGCTGGCGGCGGCTTCTTCGACTACGACGGCGATGGCTGGCTGGATATCCTCCTGGTAAATGGCCGGCGGTGGCCGGGAGAGCGCCAGGATCCGGAGCCCACCATGCGGCTCTATCGCAACCGCGGCGACGGCACCTTCGCCGACGTGACCGCGTCGGCCGGTCTCCACGTCCCCCTCTATGGCATGGGCTTCGCTGCCGCCGACTACGACAATGATGGCGACCAGGACCTGCTGGTCACCGGCTACCGCCAACAGCGGTTCTTCATCAACAACGGCGATGGCACCTTGCGTGAAGCGACCCAGTGGGTCGGCATCCAGGATGGCAAGTGGGGGACGGCGGCGGCGTTCTTCGATTACGACCGCGATGGCTTCCTAGATCTGCTCATCGGCAACTACGTGGAGTGGGACCCCGAGAAGGAGCAGGGACTGGATTGCTCCTATGGCACGCCCGCCAAGGATTATTGTCCGGTGCGGTTTTTCAAGGGTCAGGGGCTGACATTATACCGTAACCTAGGGGATGGACGGCTGCTGGAGGTGACGCAACCGGCAGGCCTCCAGGCGCCAGATGCCAAGGTGTTGGGCATCACCGTTGTCGACTTCGACGAGGATGGCTGGGCGGACGTCTTCGTGGCCAACGATACGACGCCGAGCCTGCTGTACAGAAACCGCCGCGATGGGACTTTCGAAGAGGTCGGCGTGCGTACGGGCATCGTCCTCGACGAAGGTGGAGTGGCGTATGCGGGAATGGGGATTGACGCGGCCTATGTCAAAAACGATGGTCAGCTCTGCATCGCCATCGGCAATTTCGCCGGGGAACCGACGACGTTGCATTGCCAGGTCCGGGACGGCGACTCCTATCAGCGCGAACTCTTCGCGGAATTATCCCACTGGGCCGGCATCGGCAAGGCGACCCTGCGGTTTGTCACCTTCGGCCTGTTCTTCTTCGACGCCGACCTCGATGGCTTCGACGATCTATTCATGGTCAACGGTCATGTCTTCAACGAAGAACGATTGCGTAACATCCCTTATGCCCAGCGGCCGCAACTGTTCAGAAATCTCGGAACTGGCAGGTTTCAAGAAGTCATGCCCTCCGAGGGTGCCGCGCTGGCGCGCAGCATCATTGGGAGGGGTGCCGCCTATGCGGATTACGATGGCGATGGAGATCTGGATATCCTGCTGACCGCAAATCAGGGTCCCGCCTATCTGCTGCGCAACGACACGACCCCACGAGGGCATTTTGTGCGAGTGAAGACGGTGGGCACGCGCAGCAACCGTGATGGCATCGGTGCCAAGGTGCGTCTCTATACCGCGCAGGGGGTCTTGCAAAAGACGGTACGAACCGGGAGCAGTTATCTCTCGCAGAACGAACTCGCCCTGACCTTTGGCCTGGGGTCAGCCGCAGCCGTCGAGCAAGTCCAGATCCTCTGGCCTTCAGGGGTTGTCGATGAGCTGCCCGGCCTGCCGGTGGATACCACGGTAGTGGTACGGGAGGGCGAAGATGCACGGTGAGCGTCGATCTCGGCTCACCATTAGGCTGTGGAGCGGCCTCGCCATCGGGACAGTGACGGCGCTAGCCCTCATCCTGCTCCAGAAGCGTCCGCATCAGGAACCTCCCGCCTTGGAGGTGCAAGCCCCCGCGACGGAGCCAAGCGCCGCGACCCTCGATGACTTTCTGTCGCACATCCGCGCCGGTACGAGCGCCTACCGCGACCACCGTTATGGCGATGCCGTGCAGGCCTTTGAAGCCGCCAGAGCACTACAACCGACTGAGTCCTTGCCTTACCGCTACTTGGCCGAGCTGTACTGGCGTGAGGGCAAACCGCAGCAAGCCGCACAGGCGGTGCGCTCGCTAGCTTCGACGTTGTCTGATGCCTACGCCCTGGACCAAGTGGGCAGGTTTTATGAAGAGGCAGAATTGCGAGACCTAGCGATCCAGACCTATCAGGAGGCGATTCGCCTCGACCCGCGCTTTCCCAGCGCCCGCTACAACCTCGGACGCACCTACCTAGAGACTGGAGACGTGGGACGGGGTATTGCCGAGATGCATGCGGTGCTCGACCTCCATCCGGACTTTCCCCAGGCCCATCAAGCCCTCGGCATGGCCTATACCGAGCAAGGGCGGTTTGCGGAGGCGATCGCCCACCTCGAGCGGGCGCTGGCCTTACAGCCTGGCTCGATGGTGGTGCGCAACCACTTGGGGAGGCTGTACATGGCGCAGGGGCGGTTGGAAGAGGCGATCCAGACATTCCGCATCCTGGTCGATCATGCCCCCAACGTTGCCGAGGCACGGCATAATCTGGCTGTGGCCTATGCCCGCCAGGGGCTGCAGGATCTAGCTATCGACCAGTTCACGGAAGCGCTGCGCCTGCGACCTGACTTACATGCAGCGCGCCTCGATCTGGCGACTCTCTTCCTGGAAATGGGCCGCGCAGGAGACGCCATCGCGGTGTTGCAAGCAGCTTTCTTCGTGGCTGGGGGCAAGCCAGAGCCAGACGATGCGAGCGATCTGACCGAAATTCGCTACCGACTGGGCGTGGCATATGCCAGGGCAGGTCGATGGCAACAAGCCATACAGGAGTTGCAGGCTGTGCTCCAGGTTGAGCCTACGCATGCGGGTGCCCACGCCCACCTGGGCCATCTCTACTACCAAACCCGGCAGTTTGCGCAGGCTTGGAGACATGCCCGCCGCGCGGAGTCGTTGGGGCTTTCCATGGGTGACCTCCTGGTGGCACTGCGCCAGGTGTCGGTGGAACCGCAGTGAGGAAGAAGATGGGCGCAGCATTCTCGGCCAACGGTGAGCGGGTTGGCTTTGCACCGACATAAGATGTTCTCTATATAGGCATATAGGCGCGGCTTGCTGGTGATGTTCGAACGCATCCGGCTCGATCGGCCGTAGGGGATAGCGCATGCAATCCGTATCCAAGGTGCCGATGCGCCAGAATCAAAGACGCTGGGGATGGCTGTGGGGCCTGTCGCTGGCAGGGCTCGTGCTCGGGGGGTGCGGCGACGACCCATCGCCCCCCGCAGCCGTAAACACGCCGACTTCAGTGCCTGCGGCCAAGCAACCTGCGATGATCCGCTTTACCGACGTCACCGCCGCGGCGGGGATCGATTTTCGCCATGAGGCCGGAGCCAGTGGCCAGAAGTGGTATCCCGAAACGATAGGAGCTGGCGGCGGCTTCTTCGACTACGACGGCGATGGCTGGCTGGATATCCTCCTGGTAAATGGCCGGCGGTGGCCGGGAGAGCGCCAGGATCCGGAGCCCACCATGCGGCTCTATCGCAACCGCGGCGACGGCACCTTCGCCGACGTGACCGCGTCGGCCGGTCTCCACGTCCCCCTCTATGGCATGGGCTTCGCTGCCGCCGACTACGACAATGATGGCGACCAGGACCTGCTGGTCACCGGCTACCGCCAACAGCGGTTCTTCATCAACAACGGCGATGGCACCTTGCGTGAAGCGACCCAGTGGGTCGGCATCCAGGATGGCAAGTGGGGGACGGCGGCGGCGTTCTTCGATTACGACCGCGATGGCTTCCTAGATCTGCTCATCGGCAACTACGTGGAGTGGGACCCCGCTAAAGAGGGAGGGCTCGACTGCACCTACGGCACCCCGCAGAAGGACTATTGTGCGGTCCAACATTTCGCTGGCCAGGGACTGACGCTGTACCGCAATCTCGGCGACGGACGGTTTCAAGACGTGACGGCTCAAGCTGGGATGCTAGCGCTAAGCACCGGTGCACGGGTGCTGGGAGTCAGCATCGTCGACGCCAACCAGGATGGTTGGCCAGATGTGCTAGTGGCTAACGATCTCACTCCCAGCCTGTTCTTCGCCAACAATGGTGACGGCACCTTCCGAGAAATCGGCGTGCAAACCGGGCTAGTAGTAGACGAGGGAGGCGTGGCATTCGCTGGGATGGGCATCGACGCGGCCTACATCAACAACGATGCGCAGCTGTGCGTGGCCATCGGGAATTTCACCGGCCAGCCGACGACCCTGCATTGCCAGGCCCAGGCCGACGGCAGCCATCGCCCGGATGTCTTCATCGAGCAATCGCCGCGGGCCGGCATCGCCCGTCCGACGCTACGCTGGGTGACCTTCGGGTTGTTCTTCTTCGACGCCGACCTCGATGGCTGGCAGGATTTGTTCATGGTCAACGGCCACGTCGTGAACGAAGAGCGCTTGCGTAACGTGCCATACGCTCAGCCACCGCAGCTTTTCCGCAATCGCCGCGACGGTGCGTTCGAAGAAGTCGCGCCTCCACCGGGGTCGGGGCTCGATATCGCCATCATCGGGCGCGGCGCCGCCTACGCCGACTACGATGGCGACGGCGATTTGGACCTTTTGCTGACGGCCAATCAAGGCCGGGCTTATCTGTTGCGCAACGAGACGCCGCGCGCTGGCCATTTCCTGCGCGTCCTCACGCAAGGGACACGCAGCAATCGCGACGGCATCGGCGCACGACTCCATCTGCACACGGCGCGGCGGCAATTGGCCGGCATGGTGCGTACCGGCAGCAGCTATCTGTCGCAGAGCGAATTGCCTGTGACCTTCGGCCTGGAGCCTGGCGAACGGCTCGATCGTTTGGAAGTCCGCTGGCCCTCGGGCGTGGTGGATATCTTTCAGAACCTGCCCCCCGACACCACCTTCGTAGCGCGCGAGGGAACATCGCAGCCTCATACTATCGTAGCCCAACAGCCCGTCATCCCCTCCCCGTCGACGGGGGAGGGCGAGGGTGGGGGTGAAGGGGGAAAGGAACCTCAAGAGGATTACCTCGGCCTGAAGCGCGCTGCCATCGCGCATTATCAAGCCGGACGCCTCGCCGCCGCCGTCGCCCAGTTCGAGCAGGTGTTGCAGCAGCAGCCGGCGGATTATATGGCACAACAATATCTCATCGAGCTGTATTGGCGTCGCGGCGCCCGAGATCGGGCCCGCTCTCTCCTGACCGATATGGTCCGGACGCTCCCCGAGGCCAACTTCCTGATGCAGTTCGCCTCACACCTCGAGAAGGCCCAACTCAACGACCTGGCCAATCAGGTCTATCGCGAGGCTGCTCGCATCGATCCGCAAGCGCCGGAAGCCCATTACCGCCTGGCCAAACAGGCGCTGCAAACAGGCCGCTACCCTGAAGCCGAGGCCCATTTTCGCGACGCCTTGAACCGACAGCCAACCTTGCGCGACGCCATACATGGGCTGGGACTAGCCTATGCTGCACAGGGCAAGCACGGCGAGGCCGAGGCCCAGTTTCGGGAGGTGCTGCGCCTTGATCCCGACTTCGCCGAAGCGTATACCCATCTGGGCAAAGTCTACGCCCGCACGGGCCGTCTCGATGAGGCCATTGCCGCCTATGAGACGGTCATCAGGCTCGAACCCAATCGCGCCCAAGGGTACCATAATGTGGGTGCCGTTCTCGCGGCCAAAGGACAAGCCGAGGCGGCGATGGCGCAGTTTGAGGCAGCGCTGCGCCACGACCCACACTATCTCCCGGCGCGCAATGACCTGGGAGCGCTGTATGCCGAACGTGGCGACTTCGACCGAGCGATTGCCGCGTTCTCGGCGGTGATTCAGAGCGATCCGAGCTGGGTCGAAGCCCACTACAACCTGGCGCTGGCCTATGCTGCCCAGGGAGATGTGCCAGCCATGCTGCGGGAGCTGCAGGAAACTGTGCGCCTCGACCCCGGCCACATCGAGGCCCGGTTCAACTTAGGGGTCGCCTATGCCCAGCAGGGCCAGGTAGAGGGGGCTGCCGAAGCGCTTCGCGCCGTCGTGCGCCTCCAGCCGAATCACCCCGGGGCGCATAGTGTGCTGGCTGCGCTGTATTTTCAGCAGCAGCACTACCAGTTAGCTTGGCAGCATGGCCAAAAGGCTGCACAGCTGGGAGCGCCGGTCCAGCCGTTGTTAGAAGCGTTGCAGCAGGCGATGGGACAGCGAAAGTAGGGAACATGGCGACTGTGGAAGAGGTTCGGATATGCCGTTCCTGTGGGCATATTGACCCCGTGGACAGTCGAGGCAGGTGCCCGGTCTGTGGGGTGTTCTTCGAGCTTGCCATTATGCCACGCGCTGAGGCGGAGCGGCTGGCTCGCCAGCGGCGGCGGCATAAAGTGCGTCGCCGCGGTGTGTATCTCTTCCTGGCCACTGCCGTTATCGTTGGCGTGACCGTTTGGGCTGTGCGCGTCTTTTTCGATCTCGGGGTCGATCCCCCTAAGGCCACGACCAGCATCAGCGCCGATATCGCGCCTCACACCTGGGCTCAGATCCGACGGACGCCGGACAATAGCGGCTTCATCACCGATCCGGCCCCCTATCCGCACCGCATCAGATGGACATATCATACCACCAAGCCACTCCTGGCATCGCCGGCGGTGGTGGAGCCGTATGTCTACCTGACGACGGGCGATGGCCGTACCCTCGCGCTGGATCGACACACGGGCCAAGCGGTCTGGGAATACCAGAGCGGCGGACCCTCCAGTTCCACCCCGGCTGTGGCGGGCGGCATGGTGATTTTTGCCATTCGGCCCGGTCGTGTCATCGCGCTAGACCGTCTGACCGGCGAACGACGCTGGGAAACGGACCTGAAACATCCCGTCTTGGCTTCCCCCATCGTGGTGCAGGGAACCGTCTATATCGGCGCCGCGGATAAGAACCTCTATGCTCTAGATGCCGCCACCGGGCGGCAGCGCTGGGCGTTTGCCGCCAAGGATTGGGTCGTCGCCCCCGTCGCCTATGCCGAGGGAAGGGTCATCGTGGCCTCACGGCACAGCCGCATGCATGTGGTCGGCGCGGAAACAGGCACCGAGCGCTTGATCTACGAGACGGGCCTGGGCCGGCACCTCGGGTCGGGGGTGGCCATTCAGGGAAACCGGGCGTACTTCGGCTCCGTCAGAGGCCGGGTGTGGGCCATCGACTGGCAAGCCACCACCTATCCCTTAGAACGGGCGATCCTGTTCTGGAAGTCCAACCTGTTCCTTTGGGGTGTGCTGTCGGCCCCGCCGGTGCAAAAGGCGACGGTGTGGATCACAAGCATCAGAGGGGATGTGGTCCACACACCGGCGATTGCCCATAATATGGTTTACGTCACCACCACTCGGGGGAAGGTCGAGGCCCTGGATAGTGCGGCCGGCACCAGGCGGTGGAGTGCCGACCTCGGCGTGGATATTACCGCGGCCCCCACCGTCGCCGGAGCAACGGTCCTGATTGGCACCAAAGACGGCGTCGTCTTCGGCCTGGAGGCCTATACAGGAGAGCTGCTGTGGGAGTTCAAAACACCCGGGACGATCGGCGCGAGCCCCATCGCCGTCGGCGATACCATGTACGTAGTCTCCTCCGATGGTACACTATATGCCATCACTGGGGCGGAGTAGCTGGCTGAGGGTTGGGAGCCGCGACATCCAACTTGTAACAGAGTCCAACTTTGCAGCTCCTCAATACGTGGGCGCATCACTCGTCTCCAGCGTAAATGTCCGTCAATCGGGGTATCGGTTCGCCGGCGATCTGGGTGGCACGGGCTTTGACGTAGTTGCCCACGCCCAATTCCTCGATGGTTACGTACTTATCGCCGCGCTGGATCCAGGGCCCGGGCTTGATGGCCAGTGTGACCTCGCCGCCGGTTTTCTGGGCCAGGATGATCGACCCCTCACACGATCCTGGTTGGAGAGCGCATTTATCGATCTTGACTGACTTAATTTGTCCCTCATCCTGTTTGACGGGCGTTGTCTTTTGCTCCCCTGCTATACTGAGCGACGCCAAACCGAGCGCCAATGCGAGGCAGAGTAGGAGCACCGCAACAGCTTTGACGGGTGTCATCGCATAACCTCCCTCTTAGCGCAGCCAACCTGGCGTCGTCGCCAATCGGTTGTCATTCCGTAGCTTCAGCACCTTCTCCTTTCAGGGTATGTCGTTCACGAACGTGGCTTGGTCACACCATTGAGGTGAGTGGATATCCCTCGCCCCCTTTTCTAGGAGCGCTCGCGCACCTTCATAATCCTCAGGCACCTCGGCTGCATCACTCGCTTCCTGAGGGGCAAGGTGGAAAAGGTCAGCCAAGTTGTGCAATCCGAGTATTGCCCAATCGGCCGGTTACTTTGCCGCCAGCCACACATCCTCCAGGCGTCGATTCAGCCAATGGCTGGGGTGTGGCTCGTAATTGCGGATGCGCGCCGAGCGTACCTCGAGGCGTGTCCACCACAACCCCGGAATCCACCAAGCCTTCTCCAGGACGCGTTTTTGCATCTCTTTCACGAGCTGGATGCGCTTCGCCTCATTCATCTCCTTTTTTTGCTGCTCATACAGCGCGTCGACCGTGGGTTCGCTGAAGCGGCCAAAGTTATAGGAACCGCCGGTGATCCACCGGTTGAACATCTCATCGGGATCACCTACCGTCGACGAGCCGGAGGGATCAACGATGAGCTCGAAATCCCTATTGATACGGGTCTGACTCCAGGTGGCGCTCTCCTCCACCTTATGTTCGGCCTCGACGCCGATCTTCTTCCACGACGAGATCAGGTAGACGGCCAAATCGATGTACGGCAGCTTGACATTACGGTTGGTGAGCACCGTCTGAAAGCCATTGGGATAGCCTGCCTCTGCCAACAGCCGTTTGGCCTCGCGCACATTGGCTTGGGGATCTTTGCCGTAGCCCGGCAGCTCCTGCAGCTCCTCTCCGCTCAAGGCCCACTGACTATCAGGGTGCAACAGAGGTCCCCCCACCGTTTCCAGGCCGGTCAGCGGGGCGAGTGTTCTGGCCATGTCGTAGCGGTCAATGGCCAAGGTTAGGGCTTTCCGCACTCGTTCATCGTCAAACGGCTTCTTGTCCACATTGATGGCCACACCCCAATTGCTGATGGCCTTGGGGCGGCCGACGACGACCTGATCGCCCAATTGGTCCTTGATTTTCTCGGCTTCGGCGGGCGGGAAACCGCGAAATTCCACGTCGACGCGCCCCGATCGCAGCGCTGTCGCCCGTGCCGAGGTGTCTTTGATGATGAAATAGGTAATTTTCTCGAGATAGGGCAGCCCTTTCTTCCAGTAATCGGGATTGCGCTCGAACTCGATGTAGGAGCCCCGCACGTAGTTCTTCAATTTGAAGGGTCCACTGCCCATTTCATGCGACTTGTAGTAATTGACGTCCTGATCGAGATATTTCTTGGCATAGATATAGCCGGACGGGTGGGCCAGCGTCGTCAGGAAAGACGCTGAGGGGTAGTGCAATCGGAATACCACCGTGTAGGGATCTGGAGCTTCGACGCTCTTGACCATCTGAAAGAAGGTTCGTCGGTAGCTGATGGCACCCTCTGGCGGCCAGAGGATTTTGTCCCAACTGGCCTTGACGTCCGCCGAGGTCAGGTCGCTGCCGTCATGGAATTTCACCCCTTCGTGCAGCTTGAAGGTATAGGTCAGGTGATCATCTGAGACCGTCCACGACTTGGCCAGATCGCCGACGATCTCCGGATAATTATGCGGGTCGAACATGATGAGGGTGTTGTAGGCGGGGGACATGGGAATCGTCACCATGAAGGTGGATTCCTGGTGCATGTCCAGGCTGGGGGGGTCCCCGGCCAGCGCTACGTTCAGGTGCCCGCCGTAGCGGGGCTTTTCCTGGGCCGTGGCTAGCGGTACGGCCCATAAGCCGATGAGCAGCACCGCACTGAGGAAACAGAGCGAGGTTTTGGACGCGCGCATCATCGATCCTCCTTTCCAAACTCGGGGGCCGAGCTGGCTTCACGACGTAGACGTCTGAATTCAGATGTCACTATCGAGGGAAAACCCGGGAGATCGAGAAGCTTCGCTGAGGGGCCCTTCCCCGCGTGCAGGCGCGGGGAAGGGAGTTAGGCAAGGGTGAGTAGGTGCCCAGGGGAGAGCAATAACCGGTGCGGAGGTCGATCGTGCATGCGCCGTTCAGCCTCTCATGTTCTGTGGCGTAGCTTAGGGTCTAGGGCGTCACGTAGCGAATCGCCGAAGAGATTAAAGCCGAACACCGCCAGGGTGATGGCCAGGCCGGGGAAGATCGCCACCCAAGGCGCTTTCTCGGCATACGAGGCGGCACTGCCGGAGAGCATGAGACCCCACGACGGCGTGGGTTCGGCGGTTCCCAATCCCAGGAAGCTCAACGAGGCTTCCACGAGGATCGCATTCCCGAACTGGGCCGTCAGCATGATCAGATAAGGCGCCATGACGTTGGGAAGGATATGCCGACCCATCACCCGTAAGTGTTGCCCCCCCACCGCACGCGCGGCTTCGACGAACATGTTTTCTTTAATGCTCAAGGCGCTGGAGCGCACAATACGGGTGGTCCGCGGAATGATCGGGATGGCGATGGCCAACACCACATTGGGGATCGAGCGCCCAAGCACGCTGACGATGGCCAGGGCGAGAATGAGCAGGGGAAACGCTAGCAGCACATCCATGATGCGCTGCATGATCAAGTCGACCTTCCCCCCTAGATAGGCGCTGACCACCCCAAGGATCGCCCCGATGGTAGAACCCACAAAAGCTGCGGTCAGGCCGATGAACAGGGCAATACGGGCGCCATAGATCAGGCGCGTGAGCATATCGCGGCCAAATTCATCGGTTCCCAACCAATGCTGTAGGCTTGGCGGTGCGAACTGCAAGCTTTGATTGATTTCATAAGGATCGTAGGGCGCGAGGGTATCGGCGAAGAGGGCGGTGAGGGCCATCAAGAGGATAATGACACCGCCGATCGTCCCCAACGGTTTGGTGACGATGAACCTGCGAATCGCAGGCCAGGCATAGGTGCTGGCCCAGCCCTTACCCAGCGGCACGTCCTTCAGTTGCCGGGTCGTGACCGCGATCTGACCCTCGTGCATCACATTTGCCATCTCCCCCTCCTTAGCGGTAGCTGATCCTGGGATCCAGCCAGGCGTAGAGCAAATCGACAACCAGATTGACAAAGACGATGACGAAGGCGGTTAACAGGATGAGCGTCTGGATCACCGGGAGATCCCGATGCAAGATGGCGTCTACCACGAAGCTGCCCAGCCCGTTTAAGGTGAAGACGGTCTCGGTCACCACTAGGCCACCCATCAGGAAGGCAAACTCCGCGCCGATGATCGTGACCACCGGTAGCATGGCGTTTTTGAGGGTGTGTTTGGCGACCACCGCACGTTCCTGCAAACCCTTAGCCCAGGCTGTACGCACGTAATCCTCGCGCATCACTTCCAACACCGTCGAGCGCATCATGCGCGTGCTCACCGCGGCATTGCGATAGCCCACGGTGACGATGGGCCAGACCAATTGCTTAAAATTCTCCCAGGGATCTTCCCAGAGGGGGACGAACACCAACGGTGGGCTCCATTCAAAATAGATCACCAGGAAAAGGATGACTAGAATGCCGGTCCAGAACGCCGGGATCCCCAGACCCCCGATGCTGACGACGCGTACGATGTAATCGATCCAGGTATCCTGCCGGATGGCGGCCAGCGTCCCCAGCGGGATGGCGATCAGTGTAGAGATCAGCGTCGCAAAGATGGCGATCTCCACGGTCAAGGGCAGACGGATCCACAGTTCCTCGGTCACCGGAGCTCCGCTCCACAGCGAGGTCCCAAAATCAAATCGTACGATCCCCCACAACCAGGAGAGAAATTGCTCGTATATGGGGCGGTCGAGCCCCAATTTCGCCCGCAAGCGCTCGAGTTCCGCGATATTGACATCGCCGCCTTGATCGCTCCCCAGGATCAGCAGAGCGACGTCGCCGGGGACCACTTGCATCAGTAAGAACACCACCAGGGCAGCCCCGATCAGCGTCGGGATCATCAGCAGGATGCGTTTAACGATGTACTGCCACACGGTCACCTCCCCCCATCAGTGCGGCGCCCCCCCCATCCCTCCCCTGCAAGCGGGGAGGCTCAGGGAGGGGGTGATTCGACACCTTACTTCTCAGCCAGCCATACGTCCTCCAAGCGCCGATTCATCCAGTGACTCGGCTGGGGCTCGTAGTTGCGCATGCGCGCTGAGCGGACCTCCACCCGCGTCCACCACAGGCCGGGGATCCACCACATCTTCCCTAAGATGACCTTCTGTTGCTCCTTGACCAGTTGGATACGCTGTTGTTCGTTCATCTCCCGTGATTGCCGTTCATAGAGCGCATCCGCCATCGGCTCCTTGAAGCGGCCCCAGTTTTCCTGACCGTTGGAGGTAAATTTGTCCAGCATCTCATCGGGGTCGCCCACCGTCGCCGACCCATAGGGATCGACCAGAAGCTCGAAATCCCTGGACACCCGGGTCTGACTCCAGGTGGCGCTCTCCTCCAGCTTATGCTCGGCCTCGACGCCGATCTTCTTCCAGGCCGAGATCAGGTAGACGCCCAAGTCGATGTACGGCAGCTTGACGTTGCGGTTGGTGAGCACCGTCTTGAAGCCATTGGGATAGCCCGCATCCGCCATCAATCGCTTGGCTTCCCGCAGGTTGACCGCATGGTCTTTGCTGAAGCCCGGCAGCTGCTGTAGTTCTTCCGAGCTCAAGGCCCACTGGCTGTCCGGGTGCATCAGTCCACCGACGGTTTCCAAACTGGTCAGCGGTCCGAGGGTTTTCGCCATGTCATACCGATCGATGGCTAGTGACAGAGCTTTGCGTACGCGTTCATCATCGAACGGCTTTTTATCGACGTTGATTGCCACCCCCCAATTACTGATGGCCTTGGGATAGGCCACTGTTACCTTATCGCCCAACTGCTTGACGATGGCTTCTGCCTCTGTCGGCGGCAAGCCGCGAAATTCCACATCGACGCGCCCTGAGCGGATGGCCTTGGCCCGCGCCGAAGTGTCTTTGATGATGAAGTACTTGATGCCGTCCAGATAGGGTAACCCCTCCTTCCAGTAATCAGGGTTGCGCTCCAGCTCGATTAAAGACCCTCGCACATAGTTCTTCAACTTGAAGGGACCAGTGCCAACGGTATGCGCTTTGTAGTATTGAGGATCCTGATCGAGATACTTCTTGGCGAAGATGAAATTGGCTGGATGGGCGACACTTGAGAGAAATGACGGTGAAGGATAATGCAAACGGAACACCACGGTGTGACGGTCAGGGGCCTCGATGCTCTTGATCATTTGATAGTTGGTGCGCCGCGGACTGATCACCCCTTCCGGCGGCGACACGATACGGTCCCAACTGGCTTTGACATCCGCTGAGGTCAGCTCACTGCCGTCGTGGAACTTCACCCCGTCATGCAGTGTGAAGGTGTACGTCAGGTAGTCGTCCGAGACCGTCCACGATTTGGCGAGATCGCCGACGATCTGGGGATAGTTATGTGGATCGAACATGATCAGGTTGTTGTATACTGGCCCCAGCGGGATGGCCACCATGAAGGTTTGCTCCTGGTGCATATCCAGGCTGGGGGGATCACCCGCCAAAGCCACCTGCAAGATGCCGCCGCGGCGGGGTTGTTCCTCTGCAGGGGTCGCTGGCGCCGCCCATAAGCCGATAAGCATGACAAAGCTGAGCAAAGCCATACCAAGTTTGAGCATGCCGACTCCTCCTCTCTCGATCACTATGGACTGCTCTCCTCACCTACACAACCGGGCAAAGGCTCGACGGCCAGGGTAAGCAGAGGTCAACCCGCCTGCGGTCATACGTGCCGTTCACTTCTCCGCCAGCCAGACATCCTCGAACCGCCGATTCATCCAGTGGCTCGGCTGCGGCTCGTAGTTGCGGATCTTAGCCGAACGCACCTCGAGGCGTGTCGTCCACAGCCCCTGGATACGCCACACCTTCTCTAGGATGCGTTTGTCCATCTCCTTCACCAGTTGGATGCGCTTCTGTTCATCCATCTCCCGTGCTTGCTGCTGGAACAGCGCATCGGCCACGGGATCGCTGAAGCGGCCATAGTTTTCTGAGCCGCCGGTAACAAATCGGTCCAACATCTCATCGGGGTCGCCCACCGTCGCCGATCCATAGGGGTCCACCATGAGCTCGAAATCCCGGCTGACTCGGCTCTGACTCCAGGTCGCCGTCTCCTCTAGCTTGTGCTCGGCCTCCACGCCGATCTTCTTCCACGACGAAATCAGGTAGACGCCGAAATCGATGTACGGCATCTTGATATTACGGTTGGTCAACACCGTCTTGAAGCCGTTGGGATAACCGGCTTCCGCCATCAACCGTTGCGCCTCGCGCAGATTGGCCTGATGATCTCTCCCGAAGCCGGGCAATTGTTCCAGTTCCTCCTGGCTCAAGGCCCACTGGGTGAGGGGATGTGATAGACCACCGACCGTTTCCAGGTTGGTGATCGGCGCCAGCGTCTTGACCATGTCATAGCGGTCGATGGCCAAGGTCAGGGCCTTGCGCACCCGTTCGTCGTCGAACGGTTTCTTGTCCACATTGAAAATCACCCCGAAATTGCCGATGTTCTGCACCTTGGCCACCACGATCTTGTCGCCCAACTGCTCTTTGATGGCGTCCACTTCGGATGGGGGTAGAAAGCGCAATTCCACGTCGACACGGCCCGAGCGCAGGGCCTTGGCCCGCGCCGAGGTGTCTTTGATGATGAAATAGGTAATGCCATCCAGATAGGGCAGTCCTTTCTTCCAATACTCGGGATTGCGCTCCAGCTCGATGTAGGAACCCCGCACGTAGTTCTTCAGCTTGAAAGGGCCGCTGCCGACCGCATGCGTCTTGTAATAGTGCGGATCCTGATCGAGATATTTCTTGGCGAAAATGAAGTTGGCCGGGTGGGCGATACTCGCCAGGAACGACGGCGATGGATGGTGCAGCCGGAAGACCACGGTGTAGGGATCCGGGGCCTCAACGCTTTTGATCATCGGATAATTACTGCGCCGGATACTGACTACCCCCTCCGACGGAAAGAGGATGCGGTCCCAACTGACCTTAACGTCTGCCGACGTCAGCTCGCTGCCGTCGTGGAACGTCACCCCCTGGTGCAGTTTGAAGGTATAGGTCAGGAAATCGTCGGAGACCGTCCACGATTGGGCGAGATCGCCGATGATCTGGGGATAGTTGTGAGGATCGAAGACGACGAGATTATTGTAGACGGCCCCCATGGGTTGGGCCACGGCGAAGGTTGACTCCTGGTGCATATCCAGGCTGGGAGGGTCAGCAGGGAGGGCCACCCGTAAAACGCCGCCGTAACGGGGCGGCTCTTCACCGAATGCCGCCGTTGCAGCCCAGAAGCCGAGAACGATTATGAGACTGAACAGGGAGACGCTCACCTTGCACTGTCGCATCGCCGTTCCTCCCCTCCATCCTGGAGATAAGTACGGCCCCCCTGCCTCGGCAGCGCCGAGAGCACCAGAGCAGGGCAAAGCCAGGAGATAACGGTAGTATCGATGGACCCCTTCCCGACCCGCAGCTCGGGAGCGGGGGGTTAGGCATGCAAGAGGAGACGCCTGATGCGGAGGTATCGGACGTGAGGAAGGTTATGCCACACTGATCACCTCCACTACATTTACATTCAACCTGACGTTGGATCGATCACGGCTTCCAGCAGGAACATTGGGCCTTGAGACTCAGGGATTCATACCGAGGGAGATGCTGCCCGTTCATTCCATCCCTTCATCATAAGCATTAAGTTCGCTCATCGTAATTCGGATGTGCCCTAGCTGTCAAGGTTTTTTTTGCTTGGCAGGCGGGATATGGACGCCTCGCCAGCTGATCAGCCGTGGCAGAGGTTGCTGCAAAGAAGGCGAGGTCGTACCCTCGTCATCCTGACGGAGACCATCATGGATCAGGGCCATGATGGTCTCCGCCTAGATGCGTCGGCTCACCCAGGACGACTTATGTCCGGCATGGAGTATGGTGTGATCGAGGTTGGTTCGGCAAGCCCGGCGAATCGACTTCGGTCAACGCCGCCAAACGGGCGTAGACGCCACCATCGCACAAGAGGGTGTCGTGGGTGCCGCGCTCGACGATGGTGCCGTCGTCGAGGACGAGGATGACGTCGGCTTCGCGCACGGTGGACAGTCGATGCGCGATCATCAGCGTGGTGCGGCCGACCATCAAGCGCCGGAGGGCTTGGTGCACCAGGCGTTCGTTCTCGGAGTCGAGGTGCGAGGTGGCTTCGTCGAGGATCAGGATGGGGGCGTCTTTCAGGATCGCTCTGGCGATGGCCAGGCGTTGGCGCTGTCCGCCCGACAGTTGGACACCGCGCTCGCCGATGATGGTGTCATAGCCCTGCGGCAGCCGCACGATGAACTCGTGCGCATTGGCCTGCCGCGCCGCTTCGACCAATTCGTCATCCGTGGCCTCAGGGCGGCCGATGCGTAAATTGTCGCGCACGGTCGTGTTGAAGAGATAGGTATCTTGCGAGACCAGTGCGATCCGGCCCCGGAGTTCGTCGAGGACGAAGTCGCGCAAGTCATGGCCGCCGAGCAGGATCCTCCCCGCGGTGGGATCCCAGAACCGCAGCAGCAAGTGCGCGGTGGTGGTCTTGCCAGATCCCGAGTGCCCGACCAGCGCCACGGTCTGGCCTGCCATCATCGAGAAGCTCATCTGCCGCAGCGCCAGAGGTTCATCGGGTCCATAGGCGAAGCTGACGTTGTCGTACTGGATCAGCGGTTGCCCATCGCCATCGGTAGCAAGCTTCAGAGTCGCCCCCGGGCCATCGTCGATAGTGACGGGCTCATCCTCCACGGCGAACAGGCGCCGCGCCGAGGCCAACGAGTCGGCCAGCTCTTTGCCGATCTTGGCGATTTCCGACACCGGCACGAACGAGGCCTGGGCTAGCAGGGTTAAGAGGGGCAGGGTGGGAGTGCTGAGATGCCCCTGCGCCACCAAGCCGGCGCCGACGCTGAGAACCGCCAGGCTTCCGGTCCCCATCAAGGCTTCGACGAAGACGTTCTCGAAGCTAAGGTGGTTGAGAAAGCGCCGGCGCAGCTGGTTCAACAGCCCGGCATGGGCGCGTATGGCCGCGAGTTGTCGAGGACCGCGCGAGAACGCCACGATCTCTTTCAGGCCTTGGACGCCGTCTACCATCTGGGCGTTGACGACGCCGAGTTGGGCGCGGAATTCGCGTCCTAAGCGCTCCTGCACACGACCGGCCAGGAATGGACTTAATCCCACCGCCACCAGGAACGGCAACAGCGTCAGGGCCAAAGGCCAGGCGAAATACGCCAGCACCGCCAGCACGGTTCCCGGCACCATGACGGCCACAAAGCCAGGGGCGATAGTATGAGCGAAAAACAGCTCGATGGTCTCGACATCGGCGGTGACGAGACTGACCAGATCGCCTGAGCGACGGCGGAACAGGTAAGCCGGCGCCAGACGATCGAGGAGTTGATACACCCTCACCCGCAATTCGGACAGCAGGCGATAGGCCAAATCGTGCGCCAGCCAGGATTCGAGATAGTGCACGCCGGCGGACAGCGGAATGAGGGCGATCAGGACGCCGAGCACCAACGAAAAATCCAGCCCCTGGGAGACCTTCCCCACGATCAGCGCGCTCGTCACGCCGATGCCGATGATGGCCGCCACATGGCCAATGCCGCAGATGAAGGTGATGCCGAGCTGCAGCCACCAGTCGCGCACCAGGCCGAACATCCGGCCCCACAGCGCCAGCCAGCCGATGGGCGACGGCGTCAGAGGCGCGGCAGCCACCGCCCTGGTGCGCTCCTCGCTCACCGGCGAGCCATTGGACAGCGCCTTCACGGCAGACGTTCGGCGGGCTCTGTCTCTGGCGGACGCCTCGCCAGCCCCGGAGAGCGCCGCTTGATCGGCCATCAAGCGTGCGTATGTACCATTGCGCCTGACCAGCGCCTGGTGGGTGCCGGTCTCGACGATCGAACCCTCTTCTAACACAATGATGCGATCGGCGTTGATGACGCTGGAGAGGCGATGGGCGATGATCAGCGTCGTACGACCCTGCATGAGGCGTTCGAGGGCTTCTTGAATGACGGCTTCGTTCTCGGTATCGACGTGCGAGAGCGCTTCGTCGAGGAGGAGAATCGGTGCGTCCTTGAGCAGGGCTCGGGCGATGGCGATGCGCTGGCGCTGTCCGCCGGAGAGACGCAGGCCGCGTTCGCCCACCACCGTCTCATAGCCCTGGGGCAGGGCCTGGATGAACTCATGCGCATTCGCCGCCCGCGCCGCCGCCTCGATCTCATCCTGCGTGGCGTCTGGCTTGCCGAAGCGCAGATTGTCCGCCACTGTGCCGTGCACGAGATAGGTATCCTGCATGACCACCGCGATATGGCGCCGCAAGACCTCCAAGGGCAAGCTGCGGAGGTCATGCCCGCCGAGCGTGATGTGCCCCTGTTGCGGGTCGAAAAAACGCAGCAGAAGCCAGATCATGGTCGATTTGCCGGCGCCACTGGGCCCCACTAGTCCCAGCCTCTCGCCAGGGTGCAACGTCAGCGAGATGTCATGCAACACCTGCGGCCGATTGGGATAGCCAAAGCTGACGCCCTCGAACCGCACCTCGGGGGTGAGTTGCAGCCCAGCCTCGGGCTCGACTGATGCCTGCTGCGGCTCTTGCACCGCGGGCTGGGTGTCGAGGAGGGCGAAAATCCCCCTGGCTTCGGACAACGCTAGCATGCCCCGGTGGTAGAGCCGCGACAGCTCCCGCAGCGGTCGGAAGACCTCGACGCCGAGCATGAGGACGATCAACAGCGTGGGCAGGGCGAGGTCGCCACGGCTGACCCGCACCGCCCCCCAGGCCAACGCCACTCCGGCGCCGGCCGAAATCCCCAGGGTGATCAAGCCCGTGGTGGTGATGTTGGCGGCCAGCACCCCCATGGTGCTGAGGTAGAGATGGCGCGAGCGCTCGGCCAACATGTCTCCGTACGAGCGACTCTGGCCGAAGGCTTTGAGCGTGATCAAGCCTTGCACGGCGTCCAGGAATTCGGCGCCCATGGCGCTGTAAGCTTGGCGCCGCTGCAGACTGCTCGCCGCCGTCCACTTCGTGGTCAGGAACGGCATGATCAGCGTAAACAGGGCGAAGGCCAGGAAGACGAAGGCGGTGTGCGCGTCGAACGCCGCCATGAAGAGGAAAATGAGGGGCGGCGTCAGGGCGGCGATGGCCAATTGGGGAAAATATTGGCCGAAGAAGGTTTCCAGCTGTTCGACCCCTTCCACCAACGAGATCACCACATCGCCCGTGCGCTTTTGGTCGAAATACCCGGGGCCGAGCGCGATGACATGCCGGAACAGTCGCTCCCGCAGCTCGATTTTGATGTCGCCAGCGGTGCGATTGCCGAGAGCCTCCCGACAGTATTCCAGGAATGCACGGAGGGCAATGCACCCCGCCACCCCGGCCAATGGCCACAGCACTGACCTCAATGGGTGACCCTGAAATACCAGGGCCAAGGCGTAGCCAGCCAGCGCTAGCCGGCCAATGCCGGCCACCGAGGTGACGAGCCCCAAAACAGCAGCCCACGCCAGTCGCTGCCGAAAACCGCGGGTGAGTTGAAACAGACGCCATGTATGGCCCATAAATCCAGTTCTCCTGAGTCGCCGCTGCGTTCACCCTCCGATCTACCCGAGCTGTGCGCCTATTCTATCGCATTGGGTGCAAGAAGTCAGCGGGGAAGGAGCTGGGGCAGTCCAGAGGGCGATCACCGGGATCGCCCTCACATCAGTGTGTCGATATCATAGGGGTAGATTTAGCAAGCTCTGGGATGAGGGGCGTCGAGGCGGACATCCATTCACGTCTACGTTAGCCACGTCACTAGGCGAGCCGTCGTACTCTTGGGCTTGAGGCCGAACCGATCGGAGCGGCGCAGCATAGCGTCCAGGCCCAGGCTGCGACCGGCGGCGTAGACAGCGAATGTTCCCTGCAGGAGGATCAGAAAGAAGTAGGTCCAGGGCCACTCGTAGGGCGCACGATACAACCCCAGCCAGAGGTTGAAAGCCATCAGTGCCCCCAGGACGCCGCCGAGACGGGTGAACAGGCCCAGGAGCAGCGAGACGGCGATGACCACTTCGGTCAGATAGACCTGCGGCGCGAAGAGATAGAAGTTGGGCTGCACGATGTGCTCGACGAACCAACGTTGCGCGCCGAAGGCGGCGTGCTGGACCATCTCGCCAACCCAGTAGTGCAGTCCGCCGGAAACGCCGTCTGGACTGTCGGTGTACGTCGGTGGTAGCTTCCACAGCGTCTGCTGCCACCACAAGCCACCGATGAACAGGCGGGCCATCCACATCCACACATGGCGTCCCGTACGCTGGGTGGGATCGCTGCCGAGGTTGACGATGGCGATGCCGATGCTGCCCAAGAGCAGGAGCCAGAAGAGGTACAGTGGCCACCCACCGCGCATAAGAAAGCTGAGCGTATCAGCGAACGGATTCATGATGCCCTCCTCGTGATCTCTGACCACGGAATTCGTATGTAATCGCCAGGCCGCGGGCTGTTGGCGATGATCGCATTGTATCATCGTTGTGACACCACTACGTGCGCTCGAGGCTATTTGGCCGCCACATCGCTCATGGCGCTGGTGACACGTGTGCCATGGCCTTGGCGTCCCTCCTCTTCCGGCCGCGATAGCGTCGGCGCGCGCACAGTGATGAATTGCACCAGATCCTTGGAGAAAATGAGGTCCAGAGTCCAGTCCAAGGCCACGCGCAGCTTCTTCTCGAAGCGCGGCAGCTTGCTGAGGTAGATGGTGCGCCACAGCCACCAGGCGAAGAAGCCGGAGAAGTTGACCCCCATGATATTGGCCACCCCGGTGCGCCGGCCGATGGCGGCCAATTGTCCGATGGCGGAGAAGACGAACGGTTTTTTCGCCCCGCCGCGCACCGCGGCCGTGAGGTTGTGCGCCAGCACTTTGCCCTGGCGCAGGGCATGTTGCGCCGTGGGCGGATAGAACTTCCCGCTGTTGCCTTCGGGCATCAAGGCGCAAGCGCCCAAGGCCCAGACGCCGGGCCACTCCGGTACCTCGAGGTAGGCATTCGCCAGCAACCTGCCACGCTCCGCGGCACAACACTCGAAGTCGGCCTCTTCGAGACGGGCGATGATGGAATTGCGCAGGTAGATGGCATCGCCCAAGGATTTCATGGTAAACGCCCGCTTTTCGAGGCCGGGCAGGTTGAAGAAGTTAGTGATGGAACCGAGAGCGATGACCAGATGGTCGTACTCGAGTTCGTAGGCGTGATATTCGGCGCCGTGTGAGACCACCACGCGCCGGTTGGAGAGATCGATGGCATCGACGTCGCCGTCGAAGAACTGCACGCGCCGCAGCAGCTTGCGCACCGGGTTGACGATATGGGTCAGATCCAAATCGCTGGCGGCGACTTCATGCAGCGTCGGCGTGAAGAGGAAGAAATTCTCTCGATTCACCAGGATGATCTCGACATCGGGATCGCGGACCAGGGTTTTCTCTAGATGCATGCCGGCATACAGCCCGCCGAATCCACCCCCTAGAATGATAATGCGTATGCGTCCGTCAGCGCTCATGACACTGCCCCCCCAGTTGCCGAGCATGGCCTTCGGATGATGGTTCGAACGGAGCGGCTGGCCCGCGCGTGCTTCGGCCATCCGTACCCCTCCGCAGGCGTCGCACGCCTTGCATGTCGTACAACAAAATCGGCGGCGAAAAGTTCCCATGGGACATGTGCCGTGTGTATATGCGACGGTGACCTCTATTCTGGTCGCCTCAAACTCGTGTGAAAGGTCTTCCAAGCGGAGGGACAGGGCAATACTTTCCCGCCCGAGTCAGAACGCCAGGCTCATACCAAGCCCCCAAGACCAGGGGGCATCAAGAGATGGGTTTATCCTCTCCGCGCCACTCTGGGCTTCATAAGAGAACCGAGGCGGCAAGCTAGCTGGCTGGGGCATTTCGAAGGCTCTCCGCGCGCAGGAAAAAACTGCCTTCGGTGACGACCTGCTCTCCGGGCTCCAAGCCCTGGAGCACGATGTAGGACTCGCCGACCAAGCGGCCGAGCTGCACCGTGCGCTGCATAAAGCGTCCCTCTTCCTGGGGGTCTACCACGAATACGACGTGGCGATCCCCGATCGTCTGGACGGCCGTATGTGGCACCCCCAGATGCACGCCGCTGCGGGTGGTGAACGATAGAGTGACATACATCCCCAGTCGTAGGCGGCCGTCGGGATTGGGCACTTCCACTCGCACCTTGGCCGTCCGCGTCTGGGGGTCGACGCGCGGATCGATATAGGTCACACGGCCGCGGAGTGTGAGGTCGGGATAAGCCGGCATCGTGAGGGCGGCCTCGGACCCCACACGCACGGCTTGGAAGTCCTGTTCATAGAGATCCCCCACCACCCACACCCCTGAGAGGTCGGTGACCACGAACAGGGCTTCGCCCATGCCGACCACCTGGCCGAGGTTGGCCGAGCGATTGGTGATGACGCCATTGATGGGGGCTGGCACGGCGACGTCCGAGACGATCTGGCTGGGGCGGCGCAGCGACGCGACCTGTTTACGGGTCAGCCCCAGGAGCAGCAGCCGCTGCCGCGCGGCCTCCACTTCCGTGGCCCGGCTTGCTGAGGCCGCCACGGCCTCCTCCAGCTCCTGGCGGCTGGCGGCGCCGATGTCGACGAGCTGCTGGGTGCGTTGCAGCTTCTTCTGCTCGGCATCGAGCATGGCCCGCATGGCCAGATACTTGGTCTGGGCTTCAGCCAGTTCGGCGCTGAACAGTGTAGCCAGCGGCGCCCCACGTTTGATCGCCGAGCCCAGCTCGGCATGGACCTTGGTGACAATCCCTCCCACCACGGGGACTACCTTCACCTCTTGGTAGGCATTAGCCATCACCGTCCCCGGCACCTGGATGGCCACATGGGATGCGATGACGGCCACCTGGGCCGTTTTGATCCCTGCTTGGGCCGCCGCTTCAGGCGACAGAAAGACCTCCATGTCTCCTGTTACTTCTCTGCTCGTTCCTTCCACCGCTGAGGCTGAAGCCGAGGTTTGGGGCGCTGCCGCGATGACCAGATTCGGGGCTGTGTGGCTGCCGAAGCGCACCACCAGGATTGCGCCGACCGCACCGATCGCTACGAACCCGACCGCCGTTAGCCCCTTGACAATCAGATGCCCAATACTGCTCTCCCCGTCGCGCCTCTGTGAGGCTTCGCTCATCGTCTTCTGGTTCCGATCCATGTGCCCCCCATGCCAAATCTTCAAGACAATGTGGCATCACACGAAATGGCTTGGTCGCGCTGCTTCTCGCCACGGCGGCAGTTATTCATGCCATGGCAAGCGCCACGAAGCCATCTCAGATGGAGTGATGCCACCCAATCATAGAGAAATAGCGACAATTCATCAGCGGGGCAGCGTGCCGACCGCCCGCTCGATGTCGACCATCGCGTCATAGACCTGCTTTAGCGCGTCCGTATACCCCATCTCGATGTCGATATAGCGTCGCTGCTCGGCGATCACGTCGAGCAGGGAGGTCCGCCCGAGCTCATAGGCCTGGCGGATGACCTCCAGGTTCTGGCGGGCCAGCTCACGCACGCCCTGTCCGTAGATCTCCAGCGAACGTTGCGCGGCCTCATACTGGGTAAACGCCGCTGCGACCTCCTGACGAATCGTCAGCATCACGAAGTCCATCCGGCGTCCAGTGGCCTGAGCTTCGGCGAGGGCCGCCGCGATATTTCCCTGGTTGCGGTTGCGGAGTGGCAGCGTGATAGTCACGCCGCCGCCGACATAGTGAAAGATGTCGGTGATGGCCCGGGTCTCGCCGTTCTCTGTGAGCCCGTTGAGGTCGTAGCCGAAGTTCTGTCGCATGTACCCGATGTTGACGCTGGCGTCCCAGCGGCCTTCGGCCTCCTCCTTGCGGATCTTGGCCCCGGCCATGGCGACCTCGGCCCGGGCCACCAACAGGTCCGGCCGCGCTGTCAGCGCCCGTCGCAGCCCTTCCTCGAGATCAACCCTCGCGGGGGCAAGGCTCAGATCACCCCTGAGCACGAGTGGGGCGTCCGGGGCGAGACCAGCCAACACCTTCAACTGGAGCGCGAGCACCTCTACCTTGCTGGCCAGGATCCGACGGCTGGCGTCGAGACGGTTGACTTCAACGCGCATCAGGTTCTCTTCGAGCGGTGGCATGGCGCCGCGACGGATGCGCTCCTGGACGAGGCCGAGCGCCTTCCGGTTGACCTCCAACAGGTCTTCGGTGAAGCGTAGGTTGCGCCGGGCGGCCAGAAGCTCCCCGGCTTTCAGGCGCACCTCCGCGCTGAGCTGACGCTCGCGCTCAGCCACCTGGGCCTCTTTCATCTCAAGCTCGCGCTCGGCGACCCCAACGCGCCCCGCCTTGCGGCGATTCAGATCCAGCGGCAGCGTCACCCCCACCAGGAGATTGTTGTCCGGCCCGGTGACGCTTTGTTGAGCCCCCAGATCCAGCATGGGATTCGGGCGTAGCCCGGCTTGCACGAGTCGCCCCCGGGCGGCGTCCACCTCGGCGCGCGTCGCACGCAGCTCGGGGTTGTCCGAAAGGGCCCGCGCCACGAGCTCATCAACGGTGAGCTCTCCCATCCCCCTCGGGGCCTGAGCGTGAGCCACTTGAGAAGCTAACGAGACCCATCCGAGCAGCACGGTGAGGAGGAGCACTCTGCGTCGTCGCATGGCAGGGCCCTCTACCGCACTGGAACAGAAAAGCGGCTGGAGCCCTTGCCGCCCGGCCCATCCCAGGTGATGGTCACCTGCCGCGTGCCGCCGTCCGGGAAGGTGATCGTGCCGAAGTAGCGACCGGGGGCTTTATCCGGAGAGAGCGTCGCACTGGCGACCATCGGGGCCATGCCCGGCATGGACATCGTGGTGTTCAGCGCCACCTTGCCGACGTCCAACGGCTGTTTGGTGGTGGCCGAGGTGAATTCCAGCACGAACGCGTTCTTGCCCTGTGTCCACTGCCCGGACTCGCTGAGCAGGGTGATCATCACGTCCTTGGCCTTGTGGGTATAGATCGTTTTCAGCTCTGTACCGATGACGATGCCCATGAGCCCACTTGCGAAGAGCCACGCGCCGAGCATCATACTGGTGATCCATCGGTTCATCACTTGATCCTCCTCTGTGTGGTCGTTGACGAGTTCAGTGCATCATCGGCCCTCGAGCCGGCCGTGCGTGAATCGATGCTGGGCGAGGGCCTCTTGCCTTTCCTCCTGGCGCAGCTCCCGCTCCCTGAGCCAGTGGAAGATGACGGGGGTGACGATCAACACCAGGGCGAGCGAGCTCACCATGCCGCCCAGGACGGGGGTGGCCAGCGGCTTCATCACCTCGGCGCCGGTGGAGGTGCTCCACATGATGGGCAGTAGACTGGCCACCACCGTCGACACCGTCATGACCTTCGGCCGCAGCCGGAGCAGGGCCCCCTCCGTCACCGCCTCCAGGAGCGCCGCGCGCGTGAGATACCCTTCCGCCTCGTCACGCTTGCGCGCCACCGCCTCCTCCAGATAGATCACCATCACCACGGCGGTCTGCACCGCCGTGCCGAACAGGGCGATAAACCCCACCCACACCGCCACCGAGAAGTTGTAGCCTAGGGCATAGAGCAGGAAGACCCCGCCCGCCAGCGCGAAGGGCACCGCCAGGAGCACCTGCGACGCGTCCAGGAACGAGCGATAGGTCACATACAGCAGCAGGTAGATGACCAGCAGGACCGCCGGCAGCACGATCTGCAGCCGCCGCTTGGCGCGGATCTCGTTCTCATACTGACCGCTCCACTCGATGTACGATCCCGCAGGGAGCTTGACGGTCTCTGCCACGATCTTCCGGGCTTCATCCACAAAGCTGCCGACGTCGCGCCCGCGCACGTTCAGGAGCACGGTGACCACCAGGAGGCCGTTCTCGCTGGCGATCATCGCCGGGCCAGCCACCGGCCGGATGTCGGCCAGGTGCCCCAGGGGTACCTGGGTGCCGTTGGGTGCGGCGACGAGCACGCCCGCCAGGGCTTGGGGGCTGGCGCGGTACGGCGGGGCGTAGCGCACCCGCACGGGAAAGCGCTGCCGCCCTTCAATGGTCGTCGTGAGATTCATCTCGCCGACGGCCGTCTCGATGACGTCCTGGATGGCGCCGACCGTAATGCCGTAGCGCGCCGCCGCCTCACGATTGACGCGAATATCGAGGTAGGGGGCGCCGGTGACCTGCTCGGGATACACGTCCACCGCCCCCGGAATGCGTCGCAGCACCTCGGCGACGGCCCGCGCCCGCTCCTCGATCGCTTTGAGATCATGGCCGAAGATCTTCACCCCGACCTCGGAGCGGATGCCGGTGGTCAGCATGTTGATGCGGTTGATGATCGGCTGCGTCCAGATGTTGGACACACCGGGCAAAGTGGCGGCGGCGTCGAGCTCGCGGATGAGCTGCTCCCGCGTCAGGCCAGGGCGCCAAGCCAACTCGGGCTTGAGGCTGACGATGGTCTCGGTCATGTTCAGCGGCGCCGGGTCGGTCGAGGTGTCGGCACGTGAGATCTTGGCCACCACCGAGGCGACCTCGGGGAACTGCTGGATAGCGGCGTTCTGCCGCTGGGTGATCGCGATGGCCTGAGGTAGCGAGATCGCCGGGTCGGTGACCGGCATGAACATCAGATCCCCCTCGTTCAGCGGCGGCATGAACTCCTTGCCGATGCGCGGGATGAGGAGGACGGAGGAGACAAAGACGAGCGCCGCCGTTCCAAGCGTCAGGGCGCGGTGTCGCAGGGCAAAGGCCAGCACCGGGCGGTAGAGCCACACCAGCGGCCGCATCACCGGGTTATCCTGCTCACCCCTGATCTTGCCGCCGATCAGCAGACCGCAGAGCACTGGCACCAGGGTCACCGACAGCAGCGTCGCCCCCGCCATGGCGAAGGTCTTGGTGAAGGCGAGCGGATGAAAGAGCTTCCCCTCCTGGCCAGTGAGGGCGAACACCGGGATGAAGGCCAGGATGATGATCGCCATCGAGAAGAAGATGGGGCGGCCCACCAGCTGCGTCGCCTCGAGCACCGTCGCCGCGACCTGGCGGCGGTCACGGGGGTTCACCCCGCGCCTCTCGAGAAAGCGGAAGGCATTCTCGGTCACCACGATGGCCGCGTCGACCAGCACGCCGATGGCGATGGCGATGCCGGCCAGCGACATGATGTTCGAGGTGATCCCCAAGTAGCGCATGAACAGGAACGCCGTCAGCACCGCCAGCGGCAGCGGGATGGTGACGATCAACACCGAGCGCACGTTGAGCAGAAAGATGATGTTGACTAGGGTGACGATCACCGCTTCCTCGATGAGCGCGCGCCGGAGGGTCGCGGCGGCCCGCTCGACCAGGGCGGAGCGGTCATAGAACGGCACGATCTTGACGCCGGGTGGCAACCCCGCCTCCAGGGCACTGATCTTCGCCTTGACCCGCTCGATGACCTCGATGGTGCTGACGCCATAGCGTGCCACCACCACGCCCCCCACCGCCTCCTCCGTCCCTTTGACCAAAGCGCTGACGCGGAAGGCGTCGCCGATCTTGACGTCCGCCACCTGGCGCACGAAGATAGGGACGCCGTTCTCCGCGCCGATGACGATCTGCTCGATATCCGTCACCCCCTGGATCAGTCCGAGGCCACGCACCACCGACCAGGTGCCGCTGGCCTCCACGACGTTGCCCCCGACGTTGCGGTTGCTGCGCATCACGGCATCGACCACGGCGGAGAGCGGGATGTGGAAGGCGCGCAGCCGCTTCGGATCGACGTCGATCTGGTATTGCCGCACGACCCCGCCCACGCTCGCCACCTCGGCCACGCCGGGCACGGCGTTGAGCTGGTAGCGGATGAACCAGTCCTGGATGGCGCGTAGCTCCTGCAGCGAGTACCCCTTGCCCTCGACGGTGTACCAGAAGACGTGCCCGACGCCCGTGGCATCAGGGCCCAGGGTCGGCACCACGCCCTCCGGCAGCGACTTGGCGAGCAAATTCAGGCGCTCCAGGACCCGCGTGCGCGCGAAGTACAGATCCACCGCGTCCTCGAAGATGACGTTGATCATCGAGAAGCCGAAGGCCGAGGAGGAGCGCACGACGCGCACGCCCGGCAGCCCCTGCAAGCTGACGGTCAGGGGATAGGTGATTTGATCTTCGACCTCCTGAGGCGACCGCCCCGGCCAGTCGGTGAAGACGATCACCTGATTGTCCGACAGGTCGGGGATGGCGTCGATCGGCGTGGTGAGGAGCGCCCAATACCCCCAGGCCCCCAGCAACAGGAAGAACGCGATGACGAGGAAACGATTCCGCAGCGAGACTTCGATCAACCAGTTAATCATGGGTGTGCTCCGAACTTCGCGGCCTTACTGCGCTGAGGCGACCGCGAGCCACTGCTCGATCCGGTCCTGAATGGCAAAGGGGCCACCCTGCTCAGGCGCGCCGGGGTCAACGGGAAAGATGAACTCCGTGCAGCCATAGACAGCCTTCCCATCGGCCAGCCGGACCGGCTCAAGGGTATGGGTCAACAGGTGCACGCGATCAGCCTTGACCTTCAGATCGAGTACCACTAGCCGGGTGCCCTTGGGCAGGGTGAAGTCCGCTGGCGCCGTCGTCAGCCGGCCATCCGCGGCGATCGTGACGGGCGCATAATCGCGCACGTGGAAACGGGGCAGTTTCGGGAGGTGCTGGACCACACGAAACCTCTTGGCCGGGATGCCGTCAGCCTGCAGGATGAAGATCGTGCCCGGATTGAAGACACGGCCCTCGACCAGCGCGCTGTCAACGGCAACGCGTGACAGCCGGAACCGTTCCTGAAGCGCCTGGCGAACCGCATCAGGAACGGTCGCCTGGGTAGGATTTACCCACACGATTCCCGCCGCTATGAGGCATATCAAAAGCGCTGACATCATGTGACGCATGCTGAGACTCCTTTCCGACCCAGGGCAGTGCACCCTGAGCCAACCCTATGAAGGGGTGAACACACGGTTCCCCATCCCTTTGACCGATCTTACCGTCGTGGCTATGAGCAGCGCCAGGCCAATCGCTCACGGGTGCACGACATAGACGAGCCACGGGCGCAAACGGGGAATCCCCCGACCGCGGCGGGTTGTTTCGGATGGCAGATGTCTGAATAGCCGTACGAACGACGCGGTCGCTGTTGTGCCTGGTGATCGGTGGACGAGGCAGAGGAGGTTTAACTCAGGGGTGGGGCGCGCGCAAGGAAGCAAGAGAGGAATGTGCGAAAGACGGGGGACTGCCGGTAAACCGTGATCACCCCGATGGATGCCAGGATGACCAGCAAGATCGCTGCACTGGGCAACGACACCGGCATGTTGAAGACAAAGCTGTACAGAAAACAGCTTTGCCCGGCGTCCTGATGGTTATCCAGATTGCAAAGAGAGAGGTACGCCCACAGCGGGCATAACAGGAAAAAGGTGACGGCCAGGAATAGGGTGAGCCAGAGCCTAGGCTTCAGGCAAGGCCACACGCCTTGAAGCCTTTGCGTTCGAGAGAGCATCTGCAACTGCGCCATGGCGACGGTATACCATGTATTCGAATTATTCAAACCCAAATCGACGATACCACGTATATGATGGAGAACCCATGTCAGGTAAGAGCTTATGGCCACCATATCACAGCCACCCGTGACTGACAATGCTTATCCTTCTTTACACTAGGCTCGTGGAACATGCAAGTCACGCTGTGAGATTTCTCACGACCCCATGAAGATAGGGTTTTGTACCAGCCTTCCACAGCCTCGATCGGGAGGCGACCCGCTCATGCCAGAGCTGTCGTCGGGAATTCTCTCCAAGATCATATGCGCTTGCGTGTTCGGTGTCTTCCACCGTCTCCTTCTCCTCGATGGGCAACTCGGTCAGGGCTTCCGAGAGAACTTGACCGGCAAGGTCGCCGACATTCTTCCCGTCCTGTCAATCAGCGCACAAAGCACCAGAAGCAGGTGCAGGAACTCCCAATAGGAGCGAGGAGAGCACGCTCGCAACGTGCCCTCTCCCCTGATCGCCGTCACGGCTCGTGGGCGTTTATGGGCAGCTTTTCAGACAGTCAGATCCTGGGTTTTGCTCCTTCGAGACGGGGAGTGGTTTCAGTTGATGCAGCATCGCCTGCTCCTGAGGCGTGATGACCTCCTTCTCCACGAGGAGCTCGATGAGCCGGGAGACGGTCATCGGCGTGTCTTGCGCCAGACTGAATCCCCGAGGCACCTGGGGATGTTGCCCCCAGGCCGTTGTCCCAAGCCAGGAGAGACTCAGGAACGACATCGCCAACAACCATACCGTCACCTTCTTCACCATCGGTCACCTCCTGTAGCTATCCTCACACCAGCCATGTAGGTTCACATCCGAGGGCATCCGCTTCCCCCTCCTTTCCGGCGGAGAGGACGGCATCGACCTCCATCGCCGCAACCGCGAATATGTTCGCCGTATGACCGCCGGGAGCCCCTGCAGGACCCCCGGCAAGATCTCTATGTACCACTCGCTTAGGGCGATGTCCGATAGCTGCTATCGGGCTCCTGTGCTAACTGACGGCTCGGCTCGATTGGCGTAGCCACCGCGGACTGGCCTATCCTAGCCTGCTCCTGTGGTCTGATCGCCGCTCTCTTCTGGGGCGTGGGTACTGTCCCCCGCGCTGGCGGCGTGGGGCTCCAGTTCGCCTCAGGGGGGATCGACGTCTCTTCGGCCCCCACCATGAAAGGCAAGGCTAGGAAACCAAGCATTGCGAAGATGGCAAGGTATCGCGTCATCGGATTCCCTCCTTCTGTGTTGCTGCTCTCGCCGCTCGCGCGAACGCTCGGTCTCACATCCTGAGTATTCCATGGATCAGGCCGTTCCGCTGCGGGGCGAACGCATCCGTCATGGATGGAGAGCAGCCGATTCCCACCGTAACCGCCGTGAGCAAAGCTCGCCCTCCGGCCCATCGGGAGGCGCCTTCGACGAGCGCCACGCGAGAGCGCTCAGACCGCTATAGCTCGCTTCGGACGGCACACCTATGCTCGTAGCCGTGCGAGCGATGTGGTCGGTGTTGTGCGTGACCATTGGTGGCTGAAATCGAGGGGATTAGCTCAGAGGTGGGGCACGTGCGACGATCCGATAGCGTGGGGCTCCAAAGACAGGGAATGGGCGGCCACGCGCGATGACCAGGAAAGACGCCATGATGAACAGTGGAATGGCTGGTGTCGGCAGCGACATCGGCATGTTGAAGACGGCGTTGTAGAGGAAGCAATCCTGGCTGGCATCGCGATACGCCCCGATGCCGCAAAACGAGAGATAGGCCCAGAGCGGGCAGAAGAGGAAAAAGGTAAACGCGAGGAACAGGACGAGGCCATGCTTCGGCTTCAGACAGGGGATTAGCCCCCGAAGCGCGCGTCCTTGGAAGATCCTTCGAGACGGCAACCCGAGGAGACTCCTCATCCTGTTTGTGCTCGCAGTAGCCTTCATGCTTGACCCTTCACCATGAACCAGTGCTCGCCGACCGTGCTTCCTGACATCGGTGATCAGCGCTCGAACAGTCACCGCGGTAAACAACCACGTCCCAGCGACTGTCGAGATATGCAACGCTCGCCTCGACAGATCCAGGATAAACGCAAGGCGCATGCCTACCATGTGGGTTCATGAAAAAATCGAGCGATCATGCGCCATTACGCGTGTTCTCGTGCCGGCAAGGTCTCGCGTTTCTGTCAAAAGATGAGACATGTACACGATAGTTCCCCCGAGATCCGTCTCATTCTTCGACAACCATGACGGCTTGCCGTTCCTAGGTGAGGCCATACTCTTTGAGCTTGTTATGCAGCGTCGCCCGAGAGATGCCCAGCACTTCTGCCGCTTTCGTGCGGTTGCCGCCGGTGTGTTCGAGCGTTTTGCGGATCACCTCACGCTCCACCTCCTTTAAGGTGAGGCCCACCGGCAGGGGAGATGCTTGGGGGGGGAGGTCTTCAGGCGCACCGCTGATGGCGCGGAGGTTCGGCGGCAATTCCTCCGGCGTGAGGTGCTCGCCCCGCGCCAGGATCACCGCCCGCTCGATGCTATGCGCCAGTTCGCGAACGTTGCCCGGCCACTCATAGCGCATGAGCAGGTCCAGGGCGCGCGGCGTTAGGCCGCGCAGCCGGCGACGGTGGCGCTCAGCATAGCGCTTGAGGAAGTGCTCGGCCAACAGGGGGATGTCGTCGGGGCGCGCGCGCAGCGGCGGGACAGTCAGGGGAAACACTCGCAAACGGTACAGCAGATCCTCGCGAAAGTGCCCGGCGCGCACGGCCGCGTCCAAGTCCTTGTTGGTGGCGGCAAGCACCCGCACATCGACCCTCAAGGTTTTGCTGCCCCCCACGCGCTCGAACTCCTGGGATTGCAGCACGCGCAAGAGCTTGGTTTGGGCGGCGGGCGTCAGCTCGCCGATCTCATCCAGGAAAATGGTGCCGCCATGCGCCAGCTCGAAGCGTCCGAACCGCCGTTCTGTGGCACCCGTGAAGGCGCCGCGCTCATGGCCGAACAGCTCGCTCTCGAGCAACGTCTCCGACAGGGCCGCGCAGTTGACGGTGATGAACGGCGCGGCGCGGCGGGGACTATTGGCATGGATGGCCTGCGCCACTAACTCCTTACCGGTGCCGCTCTCGCCGAGAATAAGTACCGTCGCTTCGGTGGGGGCTACCAGGGCGATGGCCTCAAACACGCAGCGCATCGGGGCGCTGGTGCCGATGATGGCGCTGACATCGACATCATGCCCCACCAGGGCGCGCAGCCGGGCGTTTTCCTCCTCCAGCGCGGCATGGCGCAGGCCCCGCGCCACCGTGAGCTTGAGCTCGTCGATGTCCAGGGGCTTGGTGAGATAATCGTAGGCCCCGGCCTTCATGGCCTCAACGGCATGGCGTACGGTGCCATAGGCCGTCATCAGGACGATGGGGATCCCCGGGCTGCGGCCCTTGATGGTCTGCAGTGCCGTCATGCCATCAAGCTGCGCCATGCGTACGTCCATGAGGATCAAATCGTAAAAGTGGGCCTCGACGCGGGCGACCGCTGCCGCGCCGTCTTCAGCCTCGGCGACCTGATAGCCCTCGGCGCTGAGCACGGCGCGCAGCATCACGCGCTGGCTAGGGTCATCATCGACCACGAGAATCGCTCTGGCTGGTCCCGACATCGGGTCCCTCCCCAGCAACGTACGCCTTCGATGGCGGCTTGGGCAGGCGAATGGTTACGGTAGTTCCCTGGCCCTGAGCGCTGTCGACGACGATCTCGCCGTCATGCGCTTGGATGATCGAGTGGGCGATGGCCAACCCGAGCCCCGTCCCTCGCTGCTTCGTGGTGAAGAACGGATCGAACAAGCGCCCGAGGTGCTCCGGTGGGATGCCACCGCCGGTATCCTGGACGGCCAGCTCGGCCCACCCCGCACGGTCGGCGAGGTGGATCGTCAAACGGCCGCCAGCTTCCATCGCCTCGATGGCATTGAGCAGCACGTTCAGCAGCGCCTGCAGCACCAAATCCCGATCGATCAGCAGCGGTAACTGCGTGGCGTCAAGGTCATGCACGATCTCAATCCCCTTGGCGCGGACATCCGCCTGCACGAGGGTCGCCGCATGCCGCACGATCTCTCCGAGGTCATGGCGCTCCCGCTGCGGCTCCCGCGGCCGGGCAAATTCCACCAGGTCGCTCACGACGCGGTTGAGGCGATCCACTTCGCGCACGATGACCTCCAGGTACACGCGCTGCTCGGCGTCGTCCTTCCAGGTCGCCTGGAAGTATTGGACCAGCCCGCGGATCGCGCCCAGGGGGTTGCGGATTTCATGCGCCACGCCGGCAGCCAGCCGGCCCAGCGCAGCCAGACGCTCCGTGCGCTCCACCCGCTGCTGCAGGGCTTTGACGGTACGCAGATCGCGCAGTAGGACGACCGCTCCCTGCACTTCCCCCTGATCGCCCGTCAGCGCCGTCACGCTGGCGGCCAGTGGGATCGCCTCGCCGTTCGGTAACGCCCAGGTGATCTCGCGCTCCTCGAGCGGCAGCCCGCGGGTCAACACGGGATCGAGCGTCAACGACGTCCGGCTGAAGATATCGGCAAATGATCGTCCTTCCAATTCCGGGGCTGAAAGGGCCAACAATTGGCAGGCCTGGGGGTTCACCGTGGTAATGCGGCCTTGGACATCGACGGAGAGCAACCCATCCGCCATGCTCTCGACCACATGCTGGGTATAGGTGCGCATCTCCTGCAAGGCGCGTCTGACCGAGCGGTAGTCCTGCGCTAGGAGGATGAAATAGAGCGCCGCGGCGCCGCCGCTGAAGCAGATGAGCGCCGTGAGGATGGCTTTGCCGATCTCATCGCGCATGGCGGCCTCGACGCGGGCGGTGCCGAGGCGCAGCCGGAGGGCCAGGTTCATGGGCGGGAGGAGGTCCGCCGGCGCGCGGCCCGTCATGCGTTCCATCATCTCCTGCATGCGACGGGCGGATTCGGCATCGACCGTCCAGGGGCGAAACGGGGCCAGGAGCTGGAAGGTCCCCTTCTCCCAGCTCGGCAGCACTCCTCCCTGGGTCAGGACATACTGGAGCCGTGGATCATGGAGGATAGCCCCCAGCAGCGATGGTTCCGTGGTCACCAGGATCTTCCCATCCTCGCCGATGACCTCGATGCCGAGGATCTCCGGATCGCGTGCGGCCTCCTCCAGCAGGCTTTGCAGCTGCTGACGCCCCCCCATCATGCCTACCATCCCGACGCGCGCCCCGGCCTCTAACGAGTGGATGAGCGTCGTGCCCTTGAGCTGCAGATCCGCTAGCATGCGTTCCCGCTCGCGTTCGATCTGACGGTAGCTGTAGAAGCACAAAATCACCAGCAGCGTAAAGACCGCTCCGATGAAGGTCGCCGATACTGCGCGCCTATGCCGTCGACCATACGCAAGGCCTCTCACGATTCCTCCTCACCGACAGGCGTTTGCCCGGCCATGTCGGTCTCTGCGTCAGGGCCCTGGACCTCCACTATGAGGGGCCTCTTGACATGGTCTCGAACGCTTCAGACATATTAGTGGTGGTGGCGAGCGTTGTCAAAAATCTAGATCCTCTCGCCCCTTCGCACCTTGGTGGCCCGCTATGCGGGGGCTGCCGCGACGCCATGGAGCGCCTGCGGGGCTGACCGGTTTGGCTCGCTTGGGCTGGGGCCTGCACCTCTTTCCACCATCGACCGATTGCGGGAGATTTGAGGTCAAGAAAAACAGATACAGCGCTTCTCCCTTCTGGGGAGCGATCGCCGGCGCCGCCAAGGTCTCGAAAGGGTGGGGCCGATGTTCGCCCCATGCATCCATCCCGGTCGTCACCTGCCGCCGCTGGCACCCCTCCGGTGCAGCGTGGGGCCGATCATATCCAGGATCTCCCCCATACGCTCTTCCGGAGTGCGACCCAGTTGGACACCTGGGCGCGGACGGCGATGTAGAGGGTGTCCTGGTGGGTCTTGGCCCACACCTCCAGGACGTACCGCCGTGGGCTGACGCCGACAGCCTCGGGCTCTCCGCCTCAGCCGTCATGCAGGACCTCCTCGTCGAACCACTATGATATGTCACGGCCGCGTTAGGCACCCCGACCTCGAAGTGATAGGCAAGGGCGCCATGCTCGTAGACGAATCCCCTGAGCTTGGGAGGGCGAGCGCTGGGGTATTTCCGGTCGAGATAGCGTTGCAGGATGACGCTGGCCAGGCCGTTGGAGATCTTCACCGCAGCAGTAGGGACCATCACGACCCCTTCTGCATCTTGGTAGAAGGGGATGCCGCCTCGATCGCGGAAGACCAGTCTCCCCAAGGCTTCGGGCTGGTCAGTGATAGAGATGACCCCCACTTCAGGCCCTGGCACTGTCGTGGGCGAGGGGAAGAGCGATCGCCAGGGCGTTGAGCAGGGCGATGATCAGGCACGACCGCGATGGGGTCATGTCGGATCCTTCTGTTGCGCTGACGCCCTGTGGTTCATCGGCATCAGCCGTTGATATACCGCAGCCGGGACGCAGTCGATCCTGTGTTCGCCTCCCTAAATCTCGGATGGCTTCTTGCGGTCCCTTGTGATATCCTCTGAGCCGCACGTGCGCCTTTCACATCCATTGCGCCGTCATGGCCGACGCCAGGGCGAGACGAACGCCTCGGAGGGCCGCCTGTTGTGCCAAAGACATCCGCTGGCCGCACCATCTTCTATGGCTGGTTCATCGTCGCCACGACCTTCACGATTGCTGCCCTGACGACCGGTCCTCGTAATGGGCTCGGCGTGTTTGTTGTGCCGATGAGCACGGACTTCGGCTGGAGTCGATCGACCGTGTCGCTGGCAGCCGCCATGGGCTTCCTGGTGAACGGTTTGAGCCAGCCCTTCCTCGGCCGGCTCTTCGACATGTTCGGCGGACGGAAGGTGATCATGGCGAGCCTGGCGACTTTTGGCGTCGGCACGATCTTGCTCTCCCTCACGTTCCACATCATCTTCTTCATTCTGCTCTTCGGCCTTGCCCTGTCGATCGCCTGGAGCGGGGCGTCGCTGACGACCCTGAACGCCCTGCTGGCCCGATGGTTTCAGCGCAAGCGTGCCACGGTGCTCGGCCTCAGCACGGCCGGAGCCTCAGCGGGAGGGCTGTTGCTAATCCCGTTGGCCATGTACCTTCTCCATCTGACCGACTGGCGCATGACGTGGGTGGCCCTGGGAGCCATAATTTTGGTGGTGGCCTTGCCGCTGGCTTTTTTCTTCCTGCAGGACGACCCCAGAGACTTGGGACTCCTGCCCGACGGCGAGCAGGACTCCGCCCGTGACCGCCAGACCGATCCCTCGCGCGCGGTGCGGGGACCTCTGGAGACGGACTCCTGGCGAGCGGCCCTCGGCTCGTTGCCCTTCTGGCAGCTCACGGGAGCTTACTTTGTCTGCGGCTTCACGACCGCCATGTTGACCACCCACTTCATTCCGTATGCCATCGACCGCGGCTTCGCTTCATCCACGGCGGCCGCGGCCTTTGCCCTGATGAGCGGCCTCAACGTCGCCGGGGTCATCGTGGCTGGTGCCCTCGCCGATCGCTTTGGGCGGAAAAACCTCCTGGCCTGTGTCTATGCGGCGCGTGGCGGCGCCTATGCCATGCTGGTGATGGCCCCGGGTCCCTGGAGCCTCTGGGGGTTCGCCGCCATCGCAGGCTTTTCCTATTGGGCCACCGCGCCCCTGACCACGTCGCTCACGGCCGACGTGTACGGCCTGAGAAGCCTGGGCACCCTCAACGGCATCACCTTTCTGATCCATCAAGTGGGGGGGGCGGCCAGCATCCAATTCGCCGGGTTCATGCGCGATCTCACGGGCTCGTACACCATCCCGTTTGCGATAGCTGGGATGCTCTTGATGCCGGCCGCCCTGTCCGCGTTTTCCGTTCGTGAGCAGACATACTCTGTGAAGTACCAACACCTTCCCAATCCCGCTGGCTCCTAGAGCGGTTTGCAATGGCATGCAGACCAGCCAGCATGGCATCGTAGATCCTCCCCCCATCCCGACCTTCTCCCGCCAGCCCCCCTGCGTCCCGGGGCTCCTGCATACCGCTAGAGGGTGAAACGAGGGCTGCGGATGCCATCGCCCATGCGTTCGATCATGATTTAAGCGGGCCGCTGCGCCAGGCCCTTGTAAAGATAGGCCATGGGCTTCGGTCCGCGACTGTATCCCCGCTCGACCTGGGTGATCTCGAATCCGGCGTCGGCAATCAGGGCATCGATGGGGCGGTTCAGGTGACAGCCGCCAGCGACTCGCTTCTACCACACATCCCTTCCCTGAGAAACTCCGTCATGTCGAGGACGCGATGACGGTCCGTTGAGGATTCAGATACTAGAGGGCCGTGGCCGAAACCGGGGTACGGAGCGAAGCCAATTTTACTCCTCATGCTCGCAGCCATGCTCGCCCCGAAGGCCCTCCATCCCTTCCTTGACCAACCACGGCACCATCAGCAGCGCTGCGAGGGGATCAGCCCACCACCAGCCCGCCGCCGCATTTGCCACCAGCCCGAGCAGCAGGGCGAAAGAGAGATATGAACAGGCGAGGGTTTCCTTCGCTTCCGACCGGAGCGCCGCACTGTTGAGGGCCGTCGCGGCATGAAGTTTCCCCCATGAGACCAGCGGCATAATGATTAACGACGCCACCGCGAGGATGATGCCGACCAGGCTTTCGTCTGGGGCTTGATGGGTCCACAACGTCCAGCCAGCCTGCCCCAGCACGTAGAGGGCCAGGGCCATAAAGGTCGCGCCAACGAAGCGATGCACCCGCTGCTCAGTTCTCTGGACCGCTTCCGGATGGGCTGCTCGCGCTTCCACCATCAGACGCCACAAGAGGGCGGCGGCGGCAGCGCATTCGATATAACTGTCGAGTCCAAAGCCCACGAGGGCGATGCTGCGGGCGTGTACCCCTGCCCAAATGGCGATGACTCCCTCAGCAACATTGTACGCCATGGTCGTGGCTACTAACCAGAGACCAATGCGCCCCCAATCGCGCGTCAGAGCGGGGGAGGGTTGTACACCTGCGAGGTGGTCCACAGACGGGTTGCTCATAGGGTCTCTCCTCAACACCTGGGAGATACGGTCCTCGATGGGGTCGGCTTCACTCCTTAGTATTGTAAAGGAAACGTTGGTGAGGGCTCCACCGGAACTTCCACCTTGCGGCCCTCCCGCACCACCCGCAGCATCTACGCCTGCAGCCCCATGCGCTTCTTGATCGCTTCCGATGTCTGCCCCTGGGCCCGTTCCTCTAAGCAGCGGCCCAGGATGGTCAGAGTGTGGAGCATGGCGCTTTCTCAAAGCGCACTCCTGCTGGCAGGCCCTTCAGCGGTCTAGAGAGCGGGCACGAAGGAGACCCAGCGCAGACTCGTCGCCCAAAAGCCCCGTGATCCCCACCGCCAGGTCTGACCGTTGCATGTCCCACCTCCTTCCTGTGTCATCGAGGTTAGCCGTTGCGACTCAGGGCTGCACGCCGGTGAGTATATTGAGTATATAATGTTTCACTGGGTCAAGAGAACGCGCTTTGCAGCGCCTCTCCCCCTCCTAGCTGGGCGCCCTTGTTGCTGCAGGCGGGCACGTTAATCATGGGGGGCGGCTTCCCTTCCCACAGGGGTATAGTGCCCCGGGCATAGGGCATCCCGTCCGCTCGCCACGCGTGTCGCCTCCTGACCCTGCCGCCTCTCATCGCTCGGACCGCCAACTCATCCGTGGGACGGTGGCTCAACCGCCCGGACCTGCGGAGCCACCAGATGCCAAGGGCGGTCACCAGGAGGAGGGCGCTTAGCGCTTGGGGGACGATGACCCCGGCGACGACCGGCGCGTCTCCCCTGAAGAACTCCATGGCGAAGCGCGCGCTGCCTTTGGATGGGCCAGGTAATACGCCCCCTGGCTGAAGGCGATGTAGTAGAGCCGGCCGCCGACGAGCCCGGCGACGACGATGAGCATGACGCTGTCCGTGACCACGGCGGGATTAAGTCCCTGCCGCCGCGCCTCGCGGCGCCAAAAAACCGGATCGCCGTCAGAATAGCGATGGCCACGAACGCCCCGTAGGACCGTAGCTGAAAGCATCCCAGATCGATGAGCACCGGATACATCGGCCTATGGCTTCCGGTAGATGCTCAGGCGCCCAGCCGCGCGGCCGCTCCCCATCGCATGCGAAAAGACCCTTCGCACGTCAGCTGGCACCTGACCTCCGTTGAAACAAGCCGCTTGTGTCGCGCCTGGCGATCTCATCACACTTGCCTTCGTGACTTCCCTTGCCAAACCCCTCGACTCAACGCGTCCTCCACCTCGGTCAATAGCCCGTCGCAGGGCCCGCCAGCGGAGGACATCGATGTCTCCCAACCCCGGTTAGGACAACGCTCACCACTCCCCACAGCATGCTCCGGTCGTCATCGATCCTTCCTTCCGATTGTCAGCTATGACGGTCAGTAGGCTTTGTCTAGGACGATGTCGACCCCCTGTTGGCCCACCTTGACGGCCGTCCCGACCCTGCCTTCGAGGTCGCCTGGGGCGGGCGGGGCCGGCCGTGCCGTCGCGTTTGAGGCGGGCCAGCAACGTCACCTCTCCCGCAAAGGGGGTGTCGGCGAGCATGCGGCCCGCGGGGCCGAGGGCAAAGCGCACCGGAAAGCTCGGGTTGGGGATGCGCTTGACGGCCAGCGGTGGGCCGTTCCCCTGCCGGGCGATGATGAACAGCGCGCCGCCCGCGGGAACCTCTGGGCTGAGCTGGGGTGCCAGCGTCACGGTCCCGGTGATGGTCCGTTCGGGCTCGGGTCTCTGCTGGACCTCAGCAGGCTGGGCGGCGAGCCGCTTCCGCGCCGCCACGATCCACTGGGCGACCGCATCGGCATTGGTTGGATCGAGATGCTGCGCCATGAGCGTCTCCCACGCCTGGATGGCCCGGCATAGTCCTGCCTGGCTTCAAACAGGGCGATACCTTTGGCCCACAGCGCCAACGGAAAGGTCGGATCCCTGGCCAACGCCCGCTCGATCGCTAGTAGGGCGGCCTCGCCGTGGCCGGCGTGCAGCAGGATCAGGCCGAGAAAGGTGTGGGCCTCGGGATTCGCGGGATCGCGAGCCAGGGCTTGCTTGAAGGCCTCGATGGCCGCCCGCCAGTCCTGTCGGTCGTAGGCGGCTCGGCCCGAGCGCAGCAGCAACGCCAGGTCGCGCGCCGACCCCTGGCTGTCCGGCGCGATCGTACGGGGCCGTTCCCGGTCAAGAAGTCCCCGGTGATGGTATCCTGTGTGCCCAGGCGCGGCCGGACCGACTGGCCGAGGAAGTACCCCAGGGCCAGGGCGAAGGCCACGAGGAAGACGCCCCCCACCGCCAGCCGCCATCGACGCCTCGGGGAGCCTGCCCGCTGCGCCTGCGGGACGGCCGACGGGCGCGGGGTCGCTGGGGGTGAGGTCGCTGGGGGTGAGGTCGCTGGCAGCGAGGGCGCCAGCCGGGATCGGTCCAACTCCGCCAGGACGGCGGCAGCGCGGGCCTCATAGTCCGCGCACAGCGCCTCGTAGTCAGCCGGTGAGAGTTTACCCGCGCGATAGTCGAAGGTGAGCTCCCGCAGGGCGGCGTACAGGCCATCCCGCTCCAGTTCCAGGGGCGAACGCCCTTCAGGGTCGGCGACGCTCGGATCATAGTCTTCGCCGACGGCCTCCCGGCGCACCCGTTCGACGAGCGCCGGATCGGCGGTGGGGCGTTCCTGCGGCCTCGGCTGGCGCGCCCAGCGCCGGACGGCCAGGGTGGCCGCGGCCAGCCCCGCCGCGGTCGCGGCAAAGGGGCCGAGCCAGACCAGCAGGTTCAATCCCCGCGGCCGGGGCGAGAGCAGGATCCAGTCCCCGTATTTCGACAAAAAGTACGCCTTGATCTCCTCGCGCGTCTTGCCGGCCTGCAGCTGGTCGCGGATCACTCCGCGCATTTGCTGCGCCGTCTCGGACGGCGAGTCGGCCACCGAGAGGTTCTGGCAAACCGGGCAGCGCAGCTGGGCCGCCACCTGCCGCACCTGCTCGTCCAGATCGACCTGGGCCAGCACCAGCGGCGGCCAGGCCAGCCACAGCCCTAGTAACCATGCCAACAAGAGCCACCAGGCCGTGCAGGTCCCGTTACCGCACCTGAAGATACTCACCTTTGCCCTCCTCAGTGCTGACGATCCCTTGCAGCGCCTCGCCCAGCTTCGTCGTGATGGTCGTCCAGCCCAGGGCGCCGATGTGTTTGTAGGTGATGCGCCCCTCGCGGTCGAGGATGAACGTCTCCGGCAGGCCCCAGACCCCGTAGGCGATGGCGATCTTCCCCGCCGTATCCCGGCCGTTGGGATAGGTGATACCGAACTCCTGCAGAAACGCCCGCGCCGCCTCCTCCCGGTCCTGAATGTTCACACCCAGGAACACGACATCTTGCGCCTGGTATTTCTGCCAGGCGGCCTCTAATGTCCGGGCTTCGGCACGGCAGCGCGGGCACCAGGAGGCCCAGAAGTTGAGGAACACGACCTTCCCACGCAGCTCTTCCAGGCTCAGCTGGCGGCCGTCGAACAGGGGGAGCGTGAACGGGGTCGCGGGCTTACCGATGAGGGGCGTGGGGATGGCGCGCGGATCCCGCGTTAGGCCGTAAGCGAACAGCCCCAGGAGGGCTAGAGCAGGACCGCCCACCGCGAGCAAGATCCGCACCGGTCGCCGCGCCCTCGTGTTGTCTTCCATCGCTTATTCTTCTATCGCTAGGTCTCCTGCCGGGCTCGCGGCCGGAACGGCCACAGGGCCACGAGGGTCCCCAGCGTCATCACCGCGCCGCCCACCCAGATCCAGGCCACCAGCGGACGCACCAGGACTTTGAGGGTGGCCCGGCCCTCATCCACCTCGCTGAAGCCTGAGAGGATCAGATAGAGGTCCTCCAGGAGCGTGGAGCGGAACATTGCCCGGCCGATGGGGGACGGCTGCGTGGGAAAGTACTTCAACGCCGGGGTGAGCACCCCGATCTCGTGCCCCTTGTTGGTCACCCGGAACCGCCCCTCGACCCGGCGATGGGTGGGTTGCTGGCTGGCCTGCAGTCCCTCGAAGCGGATATGGAAGCGGTCGATGCTCAGGCTCTGCCCCACTTGCAGCATTGCCTCCCGTCCGACGCTGTAGCCCATCGAGCCAGCGATCCCCAGGACGATGAGCACCACCCCCAGGTGGACGACGAAGCCGCCGTAGCGCCTCTGATTTCGCCACACCAGCGTAGCCAGGGCGGCCGGCAGCCGCCCACCGGCGATGGCCCGCCGGGCCCGCACCGCCTTGGCCGTGTCGAAGCCGATGGTCAGCGCCACGAAGGCGCTCAGCGTCACGGCCAGCAGCGGCCAGAAGTCCCGCAGCCTCCAGCCGAAGAGGCTGAGCCTGACGGCGAGGGCGAGGGCCGCCGGCCCGAGGAAGTTCCTCCGGAGGTGGTCGAGGGAGGCCTTCCGCCAGGCGATCAGCGGCCCCACGCCCATGAGGAAGACCAGGGCCAGAAAGAGTGGGGTGACGATGCGGTTGAAATACGGCGCCCCCACGCTCACCGTGACGCCCGCCACCGCCTCGGAGAGCAGGGGGAAGACGGTGCCCAGGAAGATGGTGAAGAGGGCCGCCACCAGGACCACGTTGTTGAGCAGGAAGACCGATTCCCGGCTGACCACCGCGTCCAGCTCCGGCTGCCCCCGGAGCCGGTCGGCCCGCCACGCCAGCAGGCCGAAGGACCCCAGCACGACCACGGCCAGGAAGCCCAGGAACAGCAGCCCCACCGGCCCGCTGGAGAAGGCGTGGATGGAGGACAGGATCCCCGAGCGGGTGAGGAAGGTCCCAAAGATCGTCAGGCTGAAGGCGAGGATGATGAGCGAGAGGTTCCAGGTCTTGAGCATGTGCCGCCGCTCCTGGATCTGGATCGAGTGCAGAAACGCCGTGGCTGGCAGCCACGGCATGAAGGCGGCGTTCTCCACCGGATCCCAGGCCCAGTAGCCGCCCCAGCCCAGCACGTGGTACGACCACCAGGCCCCTACCAGGTTGCCCAGCGTCAGGAAAAACCAGGCGGCGACGGTCCAGCGGCGGGTGGTGAGGATCCAGGCCTCGTCGAGCTTACCGCTGATCAGGGCCGCCATGGCGAAGGCGTAGGGCACCGTGAGGCCGACGAAGCCGGTGTAGAGGAGGGGGGGATGGGTCAGCATGTTGGCATCTTCCAGCAGCGGGTTGAGGCCGCGGCCATCCGCTGGGACCGGGAACACTCGCTCGAAAGGGTCAGAGGCGAAGGCCATGACGGCCAGAAAGAAGGCCGAGACGCCGGAAAAGATCAGCAGCACCCAGGGCATCAGCTCCGGGTGGCGATCCCGATAGATCCAGGCCAGGAGCCCAGAGAAGATGATCAGCACCCACTCCCAGAGGAGCAGCGACCCCTCCAGCGCGCCCCACAGGCCTGTCACCCGGTAGTAGATGGGCGTCGCCCGGGTGGTGTTCAGCGCCACATACTTGAGGCTGAAATCGGTGGTAACCAGCGCATAGATCAGCGCCAGACTCGCCAGGGTGACGAATCCGAACTGGCCCAGGATGGCGCCCCGGGCGCTGGCGAAGAAGGCCTGCCGCCCGGTGCGGGCCCCAAGGAGCGGGGCGGCGATGCCCCAGCCCGCCAGGGCCAGTGCCAGGACGAGGCTGCTATAGCCGACCGTCGCGGTCATGTGTGCTTCTCCCGAACATGGCTCCTCCGGCTGCTCAGTACCGGATCACCTCGCGCACGGTCGGCCGTCCTCCACCTCGGGGGGACGCTCGGGGCGAGCGCCGCGAGCGCCACCGCCAACGCAATCCCCACGGTTCCCCAGGCGAAGAGATCACCGTAGCGGGTGTACAGGCTCACCCCGGCGCATGGGGTGATGGCGCCCGCGAGCACGGCCGTGGTGAAAAGCTCGGAGGCCTGCACGATGCGCCCGTCGGGCGCCACGATGGCCGAGATGCCGGTGTTGGCCGCCCGGATCAGGAAGGCGCGGTTCTCCACCGCCCGGAACGCGGCCATGGCCAGGTGCTGCACCGGCGCGGCGCTGCGGCCGAACCAGGCGTCGTTGATGATGTTGACGAGGAAGTCCGCCCCGCCGCGGAACAAGTCTCGGACCTCCTCCGGAAAGATCGCTTCATAACAGATGACGACGCCGAAGCGGCCGCTGGGGGTGGCAAA
>Ga0209172_10001672_pt1 | contig 44728 bp, 41 predicted proteins | sample LarsenN4metaG_FD_184113 | JGI IMG/M metagenome (GOLD analysis project Ga0209172, IMG submission 184113) | Hot spring sediment bacterial and archeal communities from British Columbia, Canada, to study Microbial Dark Matter (Phase II) - Larsen... ... | reverse complement strand
GCGCCCGAGCCGGGGAGCGCGTCGGCGACCGCGACGGGCATCGCCCTCCCGTAGAGCTCGCGGGCGACGATCGCGCCGAGGGCGAGGATCGGGTCGGGCTCGCGCAGGACGATGGCGGCGGGGGCCGTCCCCGCCCGGATCGCCTCGGCGAGGACGCTCGAGCTCGAGCTGGAGCCGCGGCCCGAAGGCATGACCAGCACCTTGTCCGTTACCTGCTCGCCGCGCTGCGGATGGTGGACGTCGACGATGCGGCCCGTTGCCGGGTCCAGGCCGCCCCAGAAGCTCAGCGGCTCGTCGAGCGTCAGGACCTCGCCCTCCGCCTCGCCCGACACGAGGGTCCAGGCCTCAGGCATCCGCCCAGACCCCCTCGTCCCGCTCGACGCGGCCGGCGAGCGCCGACCGCACGCAGTCCTCGAGCGCGCCGAACACGACCTCGACGCCGAGGGTCGCCGGCGCGTACCAGGCCCACTTGCCCGAGTCGGTCATCACGGCGCCGCTCACCTCGCCGATGATCGGGGACAGGTACGTGCAGGTGTCGGTGACGATCGTCACGGCCGCGTCCTCCAGCGCCCGGACGATCCCTCGGCGCTCGGCCTCCGCGAGCACGTCCCGACCGGTGTTCACGAACGTCGGCACCCGCGCTCGCGCGCCGCCCAGGAGCGAGGCCAGCCGCTCGAGCTCGGGGAGCGAGGCGTGCGGCGTGCCGACGCTCACGGCCCCGAGCTCCCGGTCGGCGGCGGTCGAGAGCGCGTCCCGAGCCTCGCGCAGCCGAGCGAGCGTGACGGGCATCTCCGGCACCGCCTCGCCGCCGGTCGCGCCCTCGAGGGTGGGGGCCTCGGGGGTGAGGCCCACGGCGTGGAACATCGCGACGGCACCCGAGGACGCCGCCGCCGCCCCGAGGGCCTTCAGCCGGTCCTCCTCCGTCCCCGGCGGGAGGCCGACGATCGCCGCCACCGCGCTCCCTGCCTCGCGGCCGAGCAGGTGGCCGAGCACCGGGTACAGGACGTCCGAGCCGAGTAGCCGGTCCGGCACCCCGTCCAGCCGCAGGACGAGCCGCGCCCGGCGCTCCTCGTCTCGGTGCAGGCCGGCGAGGGGGACCCGGCCGCTGATCGCGGCGCAGATGTCGAGGAAGTCGCCGTAGCGGTTCGTCCGCCCCCCGAGCACCGAGTTGCAGAACACGATCGCGTTCGACTCGGCCCAGGCGACGTGCTGGCCGAACCGCGGCCGCTCGGGGAGCTGGTAGGGGGCGCACGTCCACGTGGGTCGGCAGCCCATCCCCACGTACAGGTCCATCTGCCGACGCGCGTTCGCCGCGACCCGCGGCTCGGCGCGCGAGCGGTCGGGGTGGAGCAGGTCCAGGTACCCGACGTTCAGGGTGGTGGGGACGTGGACGCGGGCCCCGCCGGTCGCCAGGCGCTCGGCGAACTCCAGCCCGGCGAGGCCGTGGTACAGGCAGCCATCGACGTGGGCCGAGACGACGTCGATCAGCCGGTCGGCGCCCATCACCTGGGCCATCTCGACGACGATCCGCATCGCCAGGGCCGAGGCGTCGCCCGCCGCGCCATCGAGCAGCGCGTGGTCGCGCTCGGAGAGCTCGACCGGCATCGAGGATCCCTTCACGGCTCCTTCGCGACCCGCTCGAACACGGGCAGGGCGCGCTCGACCATGTCGTCGCTGGCGGTGAGCGAGATCCTGATCCGCCCGGGCATCTCCGCGAGCGTCCCGGGGAACACGAACACCTTGTCCCGAGCGAGGCGCTCCACGAACGCGACGTCGTCGGGGTAGGGGCTCGTGGGCACCAGGAAGACCGCGGCCTCGGGGGAGTGGAGGTCGTAGCCGTAGGAAGCGAGTGCCTCGACCATCCGATCGCGCCGGCGCTGGAGCGCCGCGAGGTCCACGCTCATCCGCTCGATGTCGGCGATCGCGCGCTGCAGGACGTTGGTTGGGACGCCGTTGCTCCCGTAGGTGACCTGCGCCAGCGTGATCGCCTCGCGCATCTCCGCCCGGTCGGGCATCGCCGGCGGCAGCGCGACGTACCCGCATCGCTGGCCGGGCGCGAGCAGCTGCTTCGCGTACGTGTAGACCAGGAACGAGTACGGGTAGAACTCGGTGGGGCTCCGGAACGGACGGCCGTCGAAGACGATCCGCGAGAACGCCTCGTCCGAGATCAGGTAGATGGGCCGCCCGCGGCGGTCGGAGGCGGCGGTCAGGAGCTCCGCGAGGGCGGTCAAGGTTCCGGGCGGATAGATCCTGCCGGTCGGGTTGTGCGGGGAGTTGACGATGATCGCCGAGGTGCGCTCGGTGATAGCGGCCTCGATCGCCGCGAGATCGAGGTCCCAGGTGGTGCGGTCGACCGCTACGGGGACCGGGCGGGCCTCCCCGCCCAGGATGAGCGCCCGGAAGAAGAACCACGACGGCGTGAGGTAGATCACCTCCTCCCCGGGGCTCGTGACCGTGCGGATGCACAGGTTCAGGCCCGCGAACGCCCCGTCGGTCATCATGATGTCGTCGGCCTCGAACGGGACGCCGCGCCGCTCGCGGAGGCTCGCCGCCACGGCCTCGCGCGCGTATGGCTCGTTGAACGTGTCGCCGTACCAGTCCTTGTCCCGTGGCACGGTCCAGCGCTGGAGGGCCTCCACGAACTCCGGGAGCACGCCCTCCTGTGGGAACGCGCCGACGAAGTCGCAGTTCTCGGGGTCGGCGCGGTCCCGCCGGGCCCAGCTCCCCTCGATGAAGAACCCGATCAGCGGTCGCTCGGTCTCCCGGATCCGCCGCATGCTGTCCGAGAAGCGATGGGTCATGTCGGTGGGCTCAGGCCTCCCGCGCGGCTCGCTCGAACACCGGGATCGAGCGCTCGACCATGTCGTCGTTGCCCGTGATCGAGATCCGGAAGCGCCCGGGCGTCTCGACGAGCGAGCCCGGCAGCACGTACACCTTGTCCCGCGCCAGGCGCTCGACGAAGGCCCGGTCGTCGGGGATCGGGCTGGTCGGAAGCAGGTAGAAGGTGCCCTCGGCGGTCGGCAGCTCGTAGCCAGAGGCCCGCAGCGCCTCGGTCAGCAGGTCGCGCCGCCGCTGGAGCGCCTTCACGTCGACCGAGAGCTCGTCGAGGTCGGCGAGGGCGCGCTGCATCACGGCGTTCGGGACGCCGTTGCCCCCGATCGACATCTGCGCGAGCTCGAACGCGGCCCGCACCGGCTCGCGATCGGGCATCGTCGGCGGCAGGGCGACGTAGCCCAGGCGCTGCCCGGGGGCGAGCAGCTGCTTGCCGTACGTATAGACGAGGAACGAGTAGGGGTAGTGCTCGGTGGGGCTCGGGTAGGCGCGGTCGTCGAAGACGATCCGCGAGTACGCCTCGTCCGAGATCAGGTAGATCGGGCGGCCGATCCGCTCGGAGGCGACGGAGAGGACCTGAGCCAGCCCCCCGAGGACCTCGGGCGGGTAGATCCGCCCGGTCGGGTTGTTCGGCGAGTTCACGATCACCGCCCGGGTGCGCTCGGTGATCGCGGCCTCCAGCGCGTCCAGGTCCGGGTCCCAGGTCCGCCGGTCCACGAGCGCGCGCACCGGGGTGGCACCCTGCGCGACGATGAGCGCGGAGTAGAAGAACCACGGCGGCGAGAGGAAGACGATCTCGTCCCCGGGGTCGGCGACGACGCGGACGCACAGGTTCAGGCCGGTGAACGCGCCGTCGGTGAGGAAGACGTCCTCCGGCTCGAACGGCACGCCACGCCGCCGCCGGAGCCCGGTCGCGACCGCCTCGCGCGCGTACGGCTCGTTGAACTTGTACGCGAACCAGGCGTCGTCCTGGGGTGGCACCCACCGCTGGATCGCCTCGACGAACGCGGGCAGGGCCATCTCGTGCGGGTTCCCGACCACCAGGTCGCAGACCTCTGGATCCTCGGGGTCCCCGAGCGCCCACGCCGACCCGGTGAAGAAGTCGAACAGCGGGGCCTCTTGCTCGAGGAGCCGCTCGATGATCGAGGAGAGCCGATGCGAGCCCATGTGTGCCTCCGCGGTCGTGGTGCCGCACCGTACCACCGGCGAGGTCACCAGGTGATGGGCGGGACGCCGAACGGGTCGGCCTCCGGGTAGGCGGTCTGGCCGTAGCGGGCGGGGTCGAGGTCGGCGATGAAGCTCGTCGGCAGGACCGCGGCGAACGAGCGCGCGGACAGGCGGTCGCGCCGGATCGCCTCGGGGCGCACGTAGGGTCCCAGGTTCGCGCCGTACCGGTAGTCGGCCAGGAACGCGGCCACGTCCTCCGTGGTGAAGCCCGCGTCGGCCAGCGCGGTCGGGTTCAGGTAGATCTCGGAGGGCGCCACGCTCTGGACCAGCCCGAACACGCTCTTGCCGAAGGCGCGGCGCAGGTCCTGCTCGAGCTGGATCGGGTCGATCCGCACGCCGCCGTTCGCATCGATCCGCGGGCACTGGCCGTGGTCCGCGGTCACGATGAGGACGGCACGACCGTGCCCGAACCGCTCGAGCAGCAGGTCGGCCGTGCGGCCGATCTCCTCGTCCACCGCGGCGAGCACCTCCGCCTGCCGGGGGTCGTCCATGTTGTAGACGTGGCCGGAGTAGTCCGGCGCCTTGTGGTTGATGTACAGGAGGTCGGGCACCTCGTCGTCGCCGATCGGCTCGGAGTCGAACGTCGCCTCGACGAGCTCGCCCTGGTAGCGCACGATCGGCGGGAAGCAGCACATCGCCTTGCGGCCCGTCGGGTCGAACGGCGAGGGCGGCGGTGGCTCCCAGCCGCCCGTGAGCGCCCCGAGCCGCTCGGCGCCGGGGACCGCTCGCGGGAGCCGGTACCGGGTCGGGTGGTGGGGCTTCCAACCACCGCCGCTCGCCTCGTCCCAGAACACGCCCACCGGCACGTCACCTCGCGGCCGTCCGCCCCGCCCGAGCATCCCCAGGTGCCAGACCTGGTACCCGATCTCGCCGACCCACGCCTCGTTCCCGGTGTGCTCGGTCCAGCGGTCGGCGAGCGTGGGCACGAGCAGGAACGAGGGATCCGCGCGACCCGGCTCGCCCCACGCCTTCACCGGTCGGCCTCCCCGACGGACGTTGTGCCCGGTGATCCCGTGGGTCCGCGGGAAGGCACCGGTGCCGATCGTGGCGTGTGCCGAGGCGGTGACCGCCGGGAACGAGCCGACGATCGCGTTGCGGTACGTGGCCCCCTCGCCCATCAGGCGCTTCAGGTTCGGCCAGGCGTCGGGCCAGCGCAGGAGGTCGTTCCAGCCGCCGCCGTCGATCACGAACGTGACGATCACGCGCGGCTGGACCGGCGGGGTCACCGAGGGGATGCCGGGGAGCGGGGCGCCGTCGGCCGCCTCGAACTCGTCGAACCCCATCAGCTTGGCCGTGGTCGGCGCCAGGTCGGCGAGCGTGACGCGATCGGTCGAGTCGAACGGCTCGATCCGGCCCGGCGACCAGACGACGATCGGGACGCGCTCGGCGTACATCCACACGACCGCGTGCGAGGACCGCGGGTCGTTCGGGACGAGCGAGAGCGACTCCTGCCGGTAGTTCGAGCTCGAGAAGGGGGAGACCAGGAGCTGGAGGTCGCCCGAGCGCTCCGGGTGGTAGGCGCGGGTCACGAGCTCGAGGTACTCGGCGCCGAGGTCCCGGGCGTCCTCCTCGAGGCGCCGGCGAGGATCGGGTCGCGTGAGCCGCCGGAGCGCCGCGCCGGCCGTCCCGCCGGCCGCGACGGCGGCCAGGCCGAGGGCCCCCAGGCCGAGCCGGAGGAAGCGGCGCCGCGAGGGGTCGATCGGGTTGCCGCCGGCGGTCGCGGCGCGGATCGCCATCGTCCCGGTCGCGAGGGCGAGCAGCCCCGCGACGACCGCGGCCACGAAGCTCCCGGTGAGCGCGATGACCAGGGCGACGACACCGCCGGCGAGCGCCCACGCGGCGAGCCGGAGCCGGGATGCGGGCGGCATGCCCCGATCGTCCCAGAGCGGGATCGGATCGACTACGCGCGTTTGCGCTCGAGGTCGAGGAAGGGCGTCTCGACGACCGTCGCGGGGACGGTGCCGCGCTCCCCCTCCACGCTCCACTCCACCGAGACCCGCGTCCCGGGTCTCGAGAGCTCGGGCGGGACCGAGCCGAACCCGACCATCGTCTTGATCGTCGGGCCCCAGGTCAGGCTGGTCGCCCGTCCCACCCGCCGGTCCTCGCGGTAGACGGGCACGGGGTCCCGGTTCACGACGGGGGAGACCATCGGTGGCAGGCCGTGCCGGGCGAACATCGCCTCGATCCCGCCCCAGTCGAGCTCGAGGCCGACCAGGCGCCGAGGCGGGCCGCCGCGGCGCCGCTCGAGCTCGAGGGCGCGGCGCCCGACGAAGCTCGGCTTGCCGAGGTCGACCAGGCGCCCCAGACCGATCTCGAACGGCGAGTACATCTGCTCGGGGCTGATCGCGTGCCGCGCGCTGGTGTACTCGACCTCGATCAGGATCAGCCCGGCCTCGACGCGGGCGACGTCCAGCGCGCGGATCCCCGCCGGCCGGATCCCGTGGGGCTCACCCGCCTCCCACACCGCGTCCCAGACCTCGACGGCGGCCTCGGTGGGCACCCAGAGCTCGTACCCGAGGTCGCCCGTGTAGCCGGTCCGCGTGACCGAGAGGTCGACGCCGCCGATCTCGGTGCGCCGGTGGCCGTAGTAGCGCACGTCGGCCCAGTCCTGCCGCGTGACCGCCTCGAGGATCGCGCGCGAGCGCGGTCCCTGGAGCGCGAGGCCGGAGACCTCCTCGGACACGTCCCGGATCTCCACGTCCAGCCCGTGGGCGTTCAGCCGGAACCAGCGGTAGGTGGGATCGGCGGCGGTCCAGAAGAACTCGTTCGGGCCGCGGCGGGTGATCGTCCCGTCGTCGATCACCTTGCCGTCCTCGTTGCACCAAGCCGAGTAGAAGACGCGGTCCACGCCGAGCTTGCCGATGTCGCGCGTGGAGACGCGGTCGGCGAGCGCGGCCGCGTCCGGGCCCGTGACCACGTACTTGTACAGGGGCGAGACGTCGATCAGCGCGGCCTGCTCGCGGATCGCGTTGTACTCGATGTCGTGGAAGTCGGCGTAGACCGCGGCGGCGAGGTAGCCGGACCACTCGCCCCAGGCCATCTTCGAGTTGAACCGCGAGGTGCGCGGGTGGAAGCCCGTTCCGACGCTCACGCGTGTAGCGTACCCAGGCCCCTCGAGCGGGTGCAGGACGCGGCTGACCTGAGGTCACGGGGCCGGTCGCCGGGGTCCGGGCGCGCGTCTAGCATCACCGGCAGATGGCCAAGCGGTACGACGCGATCGTCATCGGCGGTGGGCACAACGGCCTGACGGCGGCCGCGTACCTGGCCCGGGCCGGCAAGGACGTGCTGGTGCTCGAGAAGCGCCACGTGCTCGGCGGCGCCGCGGTCACCGAGGAGGTGATCCCGGGCTTCCGGTTCAGCGAGATGTCCTACGTGGTCTCGCTGCTGCGCCCCGAGATCATCCGCGAGCTCGAGCTCCCGAAGCACGGCCTGGAGATCCTCCCGCTCGACGGGACGATCACCCCGCTCGACGACGACTGCGTCTGGCGCGTGAACGACCACGGCAAGACGATCCGGGAGCTCCGCCGATGGTCCCTGTCCGACGCCGAGGCCTACGAGGAGTACGGCCAGCTGATGGCCGACATGGCGCGGTTCGTCAAGCCGATCCTGTCGATGGTCCCGCCCGACCCGGGGCGCTTCAACCCGTTCGACTGGATGGGGGTCGTGGGGCTCGCGAAGACCTTCCGCGACCTGCCCGAACGGCTCCAGCACACGTTCGTGCAGCTCATGACGATGAGCGCCACCGGCTTCCTGCGGCAGTGGTTCGAGACCGACCCGCTGATCGCCACGATGTCTGCCTCCGGGATCATCGGGACCTTCCAAGGGGTCCAGTCGCCCGGCACGGCCTACGTCCTGCTGCACCACTACATGGGCGAGATCGACGGCGCGTTCCGCGCGTGGGGGATCCCGCGCGGCGGCACGGGCGGCATCTCCGAGGCGATCGGGCGCGCCGCGCAGGCGCTCGGCGCCGAGATCCGGACGGAGGCCCCGGTCGCGCGGATCGACGTCCGGAGCGGCCGGGCGATCGGCGTGACGCTCGACTCGGGCGAGGAGATCCCCGGGGGCGTGGTGCTCTCCAGCGTGGACGCGAACCTCACGTTCCTGGAGTTGGTGGGTCCCTCGGAGCTCGACCCCGCGTTCGTCGACGAGGTCCGGCGCTACAGGTACCGGGGCTCGAGCGGCAAGGTGAACCTCGCGCTGGACGGGCTGCCCGAGCTCGCGTGCAAGCCCGGGAAGGGCGAGTGGCTGCGCGGGGCGATCAGCTTCAGCCCGTCCGTCGACTACATGGAGCGAGCCTACGATGACGCGAAGTACGGGCGCTTCAGCCGTCGCCCCTACATCGACTGCATCATCCCCACGCTCGTCGACCCCTCGATGGCGCCGCCCGGCAAGCACGTGATGAGCTGCTTCGTGCAGTACGCGCCGTACCACCTGTCCGAGGGGCGCGTGTGGGACGACGCCGAGCGCGAGGCGTTCGGGCAGACCGTGATCGACACGCTCGAGGAGCGCTTCCCGAAGATCCGCGACCTGATCCTGCACGTCCAGATCCTCACGCCGAAGGACATCGAGTCGATGACCGGGCTCACGGAAGGGAACATCTTCCAGGGCGAGCTCTCGCTCGAGCAGCTGTTCTTCAACCGGCCGGTCCCCGGCTGGGCCCGCTACCGGACGCCGGTGCGGGACCTGTGGATGTGCGGCTCGGCCACGCACCCGGGCGGCGGGATCATGGGCGCGCCGGGGCGGATCGCCGCGCTGGAGGTCCTGAAGGCGTCGAAGCGATGACCTACGACGCGATCGTGATCGGGGCCGGCCACAACGGGCTCGTCACGGCCGCGTACCTCGCGAAGGCCGGTCGGCGGGTCTTCGTGCTCGAGCGCCGGGAGCGGGTCGGCGGGATCCTCGACACGGTCGAGGTCACCGAGGGCGTCCGGGCGCCGGGGATCGTCCACACGGTCGGGCGGCTGCGCCGCTCGGTGGTCTCGGACCTCGGGCTGGTGCGACACGGGCTGGTGCTGCTCGACCCGCCGGCCCGCGTGTTCGCGCCGCAGCCGGACGGGTCGGGCGTCGTGTTCTGGGCCGACGCCTCGCGCACCGCCACCGACCTGCGCGCGCGCTCGGCGCACGACGCCGAGGCGTACCCGGCGTTCGACCGGAGGATCCGTGCGCTCGCGAGCTTCCTGTCCTACCTGCACGCGATCACGCCGCCCGACGTGAAGGAGCCCTCGATCGCGGACGCGCTGAACGCGCTGAAGCTCGGGAACGCGTTCCGGCGCCTGGGACCGAAGCCGGGTCGCGAGGCGACGCGCGCGATCCCGATGGCGATCGCCGACTACGTGGCCGAGGCGTTCGAGACCGAGGCCGTGCGCGGGGCGCTCGCCTCCCGGGCCGTGCTGTACACGGCGATGGGGCCGTGGTCCGCGGGGACGACCGCGGTGCTGCTCGCCGACTCGGCCGGGAACGACGGCGGGGCAGCGGGGCAGTCGGTGATCGCGAAGGGCGGCCCGGGCGCGCTCGCCGAGGCGCTGGCGTCGGCGGCCCGTTCGTTCGGCGCCGAGATCCGGACCGACGCGGAGGTCGTGCGCGTCCTGACACGTGGGCACCGCGCGCGCGGGGTCGCGCTCGCGGATGGGCAGGAGATCGCGGCGCGGGCCGTCGTGACCGCGACCGACCCGAAGCGGACGCTCACCACGCTCGTCGACCCGGTCGAGATCGGGCCGCACCTGCTCTGGCGGGCGGGCAACATCCGAACGCCCGGGCGCGTCTCGAAGGTGAACCTCGTGCTCTCCGGCCTGCCGCGGTTCCGCGGCGCGCCCTCGGAGGAGGCGCTCACGGGGCGGATCGTGATCGCGCCGTCGATCGACCACCTCGAGCGCGCGTTCGACGCCTCGAAGTACGGGCGCGTGAGCGCGGAGCCGTTCCTCGAGGCAACGATCCCGACCCTCAGCGACCCGACGCTCGCGCCGGAGGGGACGCACGTGCTGAGCGTGCTGGCGCAGTGGACGCCCTCCGAGCTCCGCGAGGGCGACTGGGCGACCGAGCGCGAGCACCTGGCCGACCTGGTCGTGAAGACGCTCGAAGCCTACGCGCCCGGCCTGGGAGAGCTCGTGACGGCGCGGCAGGCGATGACACCGGTCGACCTCGAGACCGACTACGCGCTGTCGGGCGGGCACGTCTACCACGCCGAGCCGGGCCTCGATCAGTTCTTCGTCTGGCGCCCGCTGCTCGGACACGCGCGGTACCGGTTCGGCCTGCCCGGGTTGTACCTGTGCGGCTCGGGGGCGCACCCCGGCGGCGGGGTCACCGGGGCCCCGGGTGCGAACGCCGCCCGGGAGATCCTCGCGGATCTGAAGAAGCGGTCGTAGCGGTCGCTTGACTTCGGCGCCGGTGCTCTGGTGAGGCAGGCTACTCCGACCACAGGCCGGCGAGCATCGCGTCGACTCCGGCCGCAGTGCTCGCGGGCACCGTCTCGGGACCTCCATCGTCGGCCCCGTCCCTGTACGTGGTCCGACGGGCGAACCGCGAGCGCACCTCCTCGGGGAGGAACCGCGTGAGCTGCGCGTACCAGTGCCGGTCCTCGAGCCCGCGGTTCGACCGGTGGTACCGGAGCGGGAAGTACACGCGGAGCGTGTGGCGCGCGCGGGTCAGGGCCACGTAGAACAGCCGCCGCTCCTCCTCGACCTCGTCGGCGTCGCCGGTGGCCAGGTCGCTCGGGATCATCCCGTCCGCCGCGTGGATCACGTGCACCACGTCCCACTCGCCCCCCTTGGCCGAATGGATCGTCGAGAGCACGACGGAGTCCTCGTCGCGGTGCGGCGGCCCGGCGAGGTCCGAGGTCGAGACCGGCGGGTCGATCGTGAGCTCGGCGACGAAGCGCGCGCGGGTCGAGGAGCCAGCGGCGAGCCCCTCCAGGACCTCGAGGTCGTGCAGCCGGGGCTCGGGATGGTCGGAGCGGCGGCGGATCGCGGGCTCGAGGAACCGGCGGACGCGCTCGACCTGGGCGGCGGGCGGGACGTCCGGCGCCGCGAGATCCCGGAACGTCCCCCGGAGGCGCTCGAGCTCGGCGCGCGCCGGCGCGGGGACCGCGATCGTCCGCTCGAGGAACCGCGCCATCGGGTCGCCTGGCCCGGTCACGCCGATCGCCGCCATGATGCGCCGGGCCCCCGCCGGGCCGACGCGCTCGAGCAGCCGCAGCACGCGGAACCAGCTCACCTCGTCCCGCGGGTTGTCGGCGATCCGCAGCACGGCGAGCGCGTCCTTCACGTGGGCCGACTCGAGGAACCGCAGGCCCCCGTACTTCACGAACGGGACGTTCCGGCGGGCGAGCTCGACCTCCAGCACGTCCGAGTGGTGCCCCGCGCGGAACAGGACCGCCTGCGCCTTCAGCGGCGTGCCGAGCTCGCGGTGCTCGAGGATCGCCCGGCACACGGCATCGGCCTGGTCGCGCTCGTCCAGGCACGTGAGGAGCTCGGGGCGGTCGCCGCCGTCGCGGCCCGTCCACAGCGTCTTCTCGTGGCGCTGCGGGCTGAGCGCGATCACCGCGTTCGTCGCCTCGAGGATCGGGCGCGTCGAGCGGTAGCTCCGCTCGAGCTTCACGACCGTGGTGCCGGGGAACCGCTCCGGGAACTCCAGGATGTTCCGCACCGTCGCCGAGCGGAACCCGTAGATCGCCTGCGCGTCGTCGCCGACGACCATCAGCCCCTCGCCGTCGGGCTTCAGCGCGGCGAGGATGTCCGCCTGGAGCGGGTTCGTGTCCTGGTACTCGTCGACCAGGACGTGATCGAACATCTCCGAGACCGCCGGCCCCGCGACCGGGTTGCGGCAGAGCGCGTCCCAGAACAGCAGGAGGTCGTCGTAATCGAGCGCGTCCTGCCCGCGCTTGCGCTCGACGTAGCGCTCGAAGATCCGCCGGATGCCGTCGATCTCCTCCGCGCACCACGGGTACCCGCGCGCGAGGACGTCGGCGAGCTTCACGCGCGCGTTCACGGTCCGCGAGTAGACGTCGGCGAGCGTCTCCTTGCGCGGGAACCGCCGCTCACCTTCGCCGAGCCCGAGCTCGTCGCGGATCAGGTCCATCAGGTCGGCGGTGTCCGTGCGGTCGAGCACGGTGAAGCCCCGCGGCAGTCCGAGCGCGCCGCCGTGGGAGCGGAGGAGCCGGTTCGCCGTCGCGTGGAACGTGCCGCCCCACACGCGGCCGAGCCCCCGCTCGCCGGTCAGCGCCTCGGCTCGCGAGAGCATCTCGCGCGCGGCCCGGCGCGTGAACGTGAGGAGCAGGATCCGCTCCGGCGGGACCCCGCGCTCGACCAACCGTGCGACCCGGCAGGCGAGGGTCCAGGTCTTCCCCGAGCCGGCCCCGGCCACCACGAGGAGTGGACCTCCGAGGTGCTCGACCGCGGCGCGCTGCTCGGGGTTCAACGTGTCGAACATGCGTTCGGGCAGTGTAGACCCCGGCGGCGACGGGCTCAAGGACCGCTACCATCGGGCCCATGTGCCGGAGCATCAAGCGGTTGCGCGAGGGGGCCGTCCCGGCCTCCGAGGACGAGATCCGGGAGGCGGCCCTCCAGTACGTGCGGAAGGTGAGCGGGTTCCGGGCGCCGTCGGAGCGGCACCGGGAGGCGTTCGACGCTGCGGTGGACGAGGTCGCCCTCGCCTCGCGACGCCTGCTCGAGGCCGTGACGGCGGGGCTCGCCCGGTGAGCGGCTATCCGCTCGACCCCTCGCCCGAGCAGATGCGCGAGATGGGCGAGGCCGCGATCGCCTACGCCGTCGACTTCCTCTCGCGTCGGCAGGATGCGCCCGCGACCGGGTTCGAGGGGGCCGTCGAGGCGGCCGACGCGCGCCACGCCGCGCCTCCGGAGGACGGCGACGGGTTCGCGCCGCTGCTCGACCTCGTCGACGAGATCGCGCGGTACGCGAGCGACAACGCCGGCCCCGGCTTCCTCGCCTACATCCCCGGCGGCGGGCTGTTCGCCTCCTCGCTCGCGGACCTGCTCTCGACCACGATCGACCGGTACGTGAGCCTGTGGGGCGAGGCGCCGGTCGCCGCGCAGATCGAGAACAACGTCGTGCGGTGGCTCTGCGACCTGTTCTCGTTCGGCCCCGACTCGCGGGGCGTGCTCACGAGCGGCGGCTCGATGGCGAACTTCTCCGCGATCGTCACGGCGCGGGCCGACCGGCTGCCCGAGGACTTCCTGTCCGGCGCGCTGTACGTGAGCGAGCACGTGCATGCCTCGGTCACGAAGGCCGCGATGCTCGCCGGCTTCCCGGTCCGGAACGTCCGCAGCGTGCCGGCCGACGCCGCGATGCGGATGGACGTCGCGGCGTTCGAGCGGATGGTGGCCGAGGACCGGGCCGTCGGGCTCGCCCCGTTCGCCGTCGTCGCCTCGGCCGGCACGACGAACACGGGCGCGATCGACCCGATCAGCGCGATCGCCGACGTCGCGGGGCGCGAGGGCCTGTGGCTGCACGTCGACGGCGCCTACGGCGGGTTCTTCCAGCTCACCGAGCGCGGGCGGGCGCGGTTCGCCGGGATCGAGCGGGCCGACTCGATCACGCTCGACCCGCACAAGGGGATGTTCCTGCCGTACGGCACGGGGGCGCTCGTCGTCCGCGAGGGGCAGAAGCTGCGCGACGCGCACCACGTCGGCACCAGCGCGTACCTCCAGGACCTGGCGGCCGACGCGCACATCCCGAACTTCGCCGAGTACTCGGCCGAGCTCTCGCGCGACTTCCGCGGCCTGCGCGTCTGGTTCCCCCTGATGCTGCACGGGGTCTCGGCGTTCCGGGAGGCGCTGGACGAGAAGCTCGACCTGGCCGAGCACCTCTCCGAGGAGCTGCGTGAGGATCCGAACCTCGAGGTCCCGTGGCCCCCCGACCTCACCGTCGTGGCCTTCCGACTACGCGGGGGCGACGACGCCGCGAACCGGCGGCTGCTCGAGGCGATCAACGCCAGCCAGCGGGTGTTCCTGTCGAGCACGGTCCTCCACGGGCGCTTCACGATCCGGGCGTGCATCCTGTCGCACCGGACGCACCGCGACCGGATCGACGAGTGCATCGACATCGTCCGCAAGGCGGCGGCCGAGCTCGCGGGCTGAGCCGTGCCGGAGCTTCCCGAGGTCCAGGCGCTCGCCGAACGCCTGGAAGCCGCGCTCTCCGGGGCGCCGTTCGTCGCGGCCGACATCCTGCAGTTCTCCTCCCTCAAGACCGTGACCCCGCGGGCCGCCGAGCTCGTGGGACGGACGCTCGAGGGGGTCGGTCGCCGGGGCAAGTACCTGGTGCTCGAGCTCGGCGGCCCTCGCCTGCTCGCCCACCTCTCCCAGGGCGGCCGCGTCGACCTGGAGGATCCGCCGAAGGCGACGAAGCCGCGCGGGGCGGTCGTGCGGCTGCGGTTCGAGGGCCGCCCGAGCGTGCTGGTCAAGGAGTTCGGCCGTGAGCGCAAGGCCGGCTGGTGGGTGCTCGCCGAGGGCGACGACGGGCCGCTCGCCAGGCTCGGGCCCGAGCCCGACTCGGTCGCGTTCGAGGAGCTGATCCTGCGCTCGGACGACGGCCGCCGGGTCCACACGATCCTGCGCGACCAGCGGACGGTCGCCGGGATCGGGCGCGGCTACAGCGACGACGTCCTGCACCGCGCGAGGCTCTCGCCGTACGCCTCGCTCGGCTCGCTCGACGCCCGGCAGCGCCGCGCGCTCCTGGACGCGACCCGCACCGTGCTCGCCGAGGCCCTGGAGATCGAGCGGCGGCGAACCGGGGGGTTGCCGACGAAGATCGGCGACCACTTCACGGTGCACGGGCGTGCGGGCGAGCCGTGCCCGGTGTGCGGCGACGACCTGCGCCGGATCTCGTTCGAGTCGCACGAGATCGCCTACTGCCCCACCTGCCAGACCGGCGGGAAGGTCCTCGCCGACCGGCGGCTCTCGCGGCTGATCCGGTAGACGATGCGCGACCTCGTCGCCCTCCCGAAGGTCGAGCTCCACGTGCACCTCGAGGGCTCGATGCGGGCCTCCACCGTGGTCGAGCTCGCCGAGCGCTACGGCGTGGAGCTGCCCGAGGGGCTCCGCGACGGCCGGTCCGTGTTCCGGGACTTCCGCCACTTCATCGACGAGTGGGTCGCCGGCCTGGCGTGCCTGCGCACGCCCGACGATCTCCGCCGGGTCGCGCTCGAGTTCTGCGAGGACGAGGCGGCGCAGGGCGTGGCCTACGCGGAGGTGTCGTTCTCGCTCCCGGATCACGCCGCGCGCCTGGACGACTGGGACGCGGCGCTCGAGGCCGTGCTCGCCGGCTTCGCGGAGGGGGAGCGGACGTTCGGGATCGTGTGCCGACCGTACGTCGACCTGGTCCGCGGGATCCCGCTCGAGCTCTCGCGGCGGGCGATGCGCACGGCGGCGCGGTTCGCCGAGCGCGGCGTGGTGGGGATCGGGCTGGGTGGCGAGGAGCGGTTCCCGCCCGAGCCCTACGCCGGGGTCTTCCGCGAGGCGCGCGGGGCCGGGCTCCGCTCCATCCCGCACGCGGGCGAGACGCACGGCCCCGCCTCGATCCGCGGCGCGCTCGAGGCGCTCGGCGCCGACCGGATCGGGCACGGGATCCGGATCCTCGAGGACCCGGGGCTCGTCGAGGAGGTCCGGGATCGGGGCCTCGGCCTGGACGTGTGCCCGACGTCGAACGTGATGACCCGCTCGGTGCCCTCGCTCGCCGAGCACCCGCTGCCCCGGATGCTGGACGCCGGCCTCCTCGTGACGCTGAACAGCGACGACCCGTCGATGTTCGGCTCGCCGCTCTCGGACGAGTACGCGAAGGTCCGCGACGCGTTCGGGTTCGACGATGGGACGATCGCCGAGCTCGCGCGGAACGGCGTTCGGGCGTCCTTCGCCGACGACGCGCGCAAGCGCGAGCTCGAGCGCGCGATCGACGGCTGGCTGGCCTAGGCGTCTCGGGGTAGAAGGCCGCCCAGGCGAACCAGAAGCTCTCGATCGACGTGTGCCGTGGCAGCCGCTCGCCGGCGAGCGGACCGTCGAGCGCGCGGCCGCGGATCCCCGCTCCCTCGCCCCGCGCGCCCGAGCGGGCTCGCTCCGACGCCTACACTCCGGGGGGTGATCGTCTGCCCGAACTGCGGCCAGGAGAACCCCGAGCGCGCGCGCTTCTGCGTCTCGTGCGGCGCCCCGCTGGCGGCGGGACCGGAGCGCTCGGACGAGGAGCGCAAGTACGTGACGGTGCTGTTCGCCGAGCTCGTCGGGTTCCGGCCCGACGACCCGGAGGAGATGCGCCGGGTCCTCGAGCCGTACCAGGCGCGCGTGAGCCGCGTGATCGCGAACCACGGCGGGACGGTGGACAAGTTCATGGGCGCGACGGCGCTGTGCGTGTTCGGCGCGCCGATCGCGCACGAGGACGACCCCGAGCGAGGGGTCCGGGCGGCCCTCCGGATCCGCGAGGCCGTCGCCGAGATCGGCGAGGAGCACCCCGACCTCGAGCTCGCCGTCCGCGTCGGCGTGAACACGGGGGAGGCCGTCGTCGCGCGGCCGGGCTCCGGGCCGCAGGTCGGCGAGGCGGTGACGGGAGACGTCGTGAACACCGCGTCGCGCCTCCAGACCGCGGCCGCGCAGGGGCAGATCCTCGTCGGGGATGAGACCTACCGGGCGACGGCCCACGTGTTCGACTGGGAGGAGCACGAGCCGGTCCGCGCCAAGGGGAAGTCCGAGCCGGTGGAGGCCTGGGTCGCCCGGGCCCCCCGGAGCCGCTTCGGGGTGGACATGCGTCCGAGGCCGCTCTCGCCGTTCATCGGCCGACGGGACGAGCTCGCGATCCTTGGGGCCGTCTTCCGGCGCGCGGTCGCCGACTCCACCGTGCAGCTCGTGACGATCGCGGGGGAGGCCGGGGTCGGCAAGACCCGGCTGATCCAGGAGCTCGGCGGGATGGCCGAGGAGTGGCCGGCGCTCGTGCGGTGGCGCCAGGGCCGGTCGCTCCCGTACGGCGACGCGCGGTCGTTCTGGGCGCTCGGCGAGATCGTGAAGGCGGACGCGGGGATCCTCGAATCCGACCCGCGCGAGGTGGCCGAGGAGAAGCTCCGGGGCTCGATCGACCCCTACGTCCGCGACGCGGCCGAACGGGACTGGCTGCGTTCGCGCCTGGCCCCGCTCGCCGGCCTGGGGGCCTTCGACGCGCCGCGCGACGAGCTGTTCGGCGCGTGGCGTCGCTGGTTCGAGGCGCTGGCGTTGGACTCGCCGTTCGTGGTGGTGTTCGAGGACCTCCAGTGGGCGGACGACGCGCTGCTCGCGTTCGTCGAGCACCTGGTGGACTGGGCGGTGGGGCTGCCGCTGCTCGTCGTCTGCGCCGCCCGGCCGGAGCTGTTCGAACGGCAGCCGACCTGGAGCGGCGGGCGCCGGAACGCGACCTCGGTGTCGCTGGCCCCGCTCTCCGATCTGGAGACCTCGATGCTGCTCGGTGCCCTCCTCGAGCGGACGGTGCTGCCGCCGGACACCCAGGCGGCGCTGCTCGAGCGCAGCGGGGGGAACCCCCTGTACGCGGAGGAGTTCGTCCGGATGGTGCGGGACCGGCAGCTCATCCGGCCGGACGGATCGGTGGCCGAGGTCCCGATGCCGCAGACCGTCCAGCTGCTGATCGGCGCCCGCATCGACACCCTTCCGCCGACCGAGAAGGACGTGCTCCAGGACGCCGCCGTGCTCGGCAAGGTCTTCTGGGCGGGGGCCCTGGCGGCCGTGAGCGGGCTCCCCGAGGACGTCGTCGTGCGGTCGCTCCACGAGTCGGTGCGGCGCGAGTTCGTCCGTCCGGTGCGGGCCAGCACGCTCGCGGGACAGGAGGAGTTCGCCTTCAACCACACGCTCGTCCAGGAGGTCGCCTACGGGCAGATCCCGCGCGCGGCCCGCGCCGACAAGCACATCGCCGCCGCGAGGTGGCTCCGCGCCGTGGCCTCGGCGCGCGTGTTCGAGGTGGCCGAGCTCCTCGCCCACCACTACGGGCAGGCCCTCGACTACCGGCGCGCGAGCGAGCCCGGTCGGGATCTCTCGGACCTGGCGGCCGCGGCGGGCGCCGCGCTGATGATGGCCGGGGATCGCGCCAAGCGGCTGGACGCGGCCCGGGCCGTCGGGTTCTTCCGGCGGGCGCGCGAGGCCCTGCCGGTCGGCGACCCCGAGCGGACCCGGGCGCTCCTGGAGGCGGCCGAGGCCGCCGAGGAGGCGGGTCGGCTCGCCGAGGCCTCCGAGGCGTTCGACGAGGCGATCGCCGAGTACCGGGCCGCGGGCGACCGGCTGGGCTTGGGGGAGGCGTTGGCCCGGCGCGCCCGGTCGATCCAGCGGTTCGGCCGTGAGGCGCTCGAGCTGCTGGAGGAGGCGATCGACCTGCTGGAGGCGCAGCCCGGACCCGAGCTCGCGCGCGCGTACACGCGGATGGGCGGGCACCTGTACATCGCGGGGGACAACCCGGGCGCCGTGCCGTGGACCGAGAAGGCGCTGGCCCTGGCGGACGAGCTGGGCTTGGAGGAGGAGGCGGTCCTGGCCCTCCAGTACCGGGGGGCTGCGCGCGCGGGCATGGGTGATCCCGGCGGGCTCGACGACCTCCGGGACGCGCTGCGGCGAGGTCTCGAGGCCGGGCTTGGGCTCGAGGTGGCGGTCACGTACAACAACCTGGCGTACCAGCTCTGGTTCTGGGAGGGGCCGGACGCGGCGCTCGCGATGTGGGACGAGATGACCGCCTTCTGCGCCGTGCGGGGGTTCGCGACCCTGGGCATGTGGGCCGAGGCCGGGATGCTGGAGAGCCTGTTCGACGTGGGCGAGTGGGACCGCATCCTGGGGATGACCGAGGAGATGGAGTCCTGGGATCGCGAGCACGGTCCGACCCGGGTGACGGTGATCGCCCTCACGTACCGGGCGTGGATCCACCTCCGGCGGGGCGAGCTGGCCGAGGCCTCCCAGGCGCTCGAGGAGCTGCTGCCGGGCGCTCGCGAGGTCGGGTACGCGGAGTTCCTGGCCCCCGCGTTGGTGATCGCCGCCGAGATCTCGCTCGCCGCGGGCGAGCCCGAGCGCGCGATCGCGTTCACCCAGGAGTTCGTGTCGGTCACGCGCGACCAGCCCGAGTACCGCGGCATCTACCTGCCGGTGATCGTCCGCACCCTGGTCCAGGCCGGGGCCGTCGAGCTCGCCGCCGACCACGAGGCGGCCGTCGCGATCGCCGAGGAGGCGGTGGCCGAGTGGGGGGCGTACGGGTTCGGGCTCGAGGAGGCGCGCCTGCGGATGGATCTGGGCAGGAGCCTGCTCGCCCTCGGGAGGTCCGACGACGCGCGGAAGCACCTGGGCCGCGCCCGCGAGCTCCTGGACCGGATCCGGGCGCGCCCCCTCCTGGAGGAGGCCGAGGACCTGCTCGGGCGCGCCGCCGCCCCGACCGGTTGAACGTATCCTGCCGGGCGTGCCCGACCCCTTCGACTTCCATCCCGAGCCCGGGCTGATCGGCTTCCGCGACCCGGCGACGGCGCGTGGCCCGCTCGAGGAGCTCGGCCGGGCGGTGTGGGACGCGTCCCTCGACTACCTGTACGAGGAAGCGATGCGCCGGCCGGTCTCGCCGGCCTCCTACCCGGAGATGCGGCGCGGGTTCTTCGGGCCGTCGAACGAGCCCGCCCCGCCTCCGGACGGCCCCTCGACCTCCACCGCGATCCTGGGCGAGTTCCGGGAGCGGGTGGCGCCGTACGTCTTCAACTCGCAGCATCCCGGCGCCTACAGCTACTTCACGCCGCCGCCGCTGCCGATCTCGATCGCGGCGGAGGTCCTCGGGCAGTGGATCCACCAGGGCGTGGACGTGTGGGCGGCCGGGCCGGTCGCCGCGCTCGTCGAGGAGGAGGTGACGGCCTGGCTCCGCGCCCTCGTGGGCCACGGCCCGGGGAGCTGGGGCGTGCTCACCTCCGGCGGCGTGATGGCGAACCTCATGGCGCTCACGGTGGCGCGCGACGTCCAGCTGCCGGCGCTCCGCGGCCTCCGAGAGCCGCCGCGGGGCTCGGCGCTCGAGGGCGTCCGCGTCTACGCGAGCGACCAGGCCCACTTCTCGATCGCCCGCGCCCTCGACGTCCTCGGGTTCCCGCCGGAGACGCTCCGCGTGGTGGGCTCGGACGAGCGGTTCCGGCTGCGCGGCGCGCCGGTCGAGGCGGCGGTCCGCGAGGACCTCGCGCAGGGGCTCACGCCCCTGGCGATCGCCGCGGTCTCCGGCTCGACGAACACGGGCTCGGTCGACCTGGTGGGCGAGCTCGCGGAGGTGGCCGGGCGCCATGGGATGTGGCTGCACGTGGACGCGGCGTACGGGGGCGCGGCCCGGTTCTCGCGTCGCGACGCCCGGAGGGTCCCGGATCTCGAGCTCGCGGACTCGGTGACGATCGACCCGCACAAGTGGTTCTTCCAGGCCTACGACATCGGCGGCCTCGTCGTGCGGCGGCGCGAGGACCTCCTGCGGACCTTCCATCGCGAGCCCGAGTACTACCGGTACCCCTCGCCGGAGGACGCGCCGCTGAACTGGTACCAGTACACGATCGAGGGGACCCGCCGGTTCCGCGCGCTGAAGCTGTGGCTGTCGTGGAAGCACCTTGGCACCCACGGGTTCGGGCACCTGGTGGAGCACACGAACGACCTGGCCGCCCACCTCGCGCGCCGCTGCCGCGAGCTGGGCTCGTTCGAGGTCGTCGAGCCCGAGCTGTCGGTGGTGTGCTTCCGGCACCTGCCCGAGGACCTGCCGCCGGATCTGGCCGACGCGTACCAGGACCGGCTCCAGCGCGCGCTCGAGGTCGACGGCCGCGGGTGGGTCTCCACGACCCGGCTGCGCGGGCGGACGTACCTGCGGGCCGGGATCGTGAACTACCTCTCCACGCCCGGCGACGTCGACGCGGTGGTGGACGCGCTGCTCGAGCGGTCCCCGGAGGCCCTGCGGGCCGTCACCGAACCGTAACGTCGTCGCCCTCCGATCGAAACCGCGTGGGGGCACGATGGCGCCAGCTTCGGCTGGCGGACGTTGCGGCAAGGAGACGTTGATGCTTCCCTCGTGGCCACGGCGGGGCCCGCTCCGGGCCTACGTGGACCTGTCGATCGCGCACTGGCGGGTCGCGTCGTACCTGCGCGGGGCGACGGAGGAGGAGCCGGAGCCCGAGCCCGTCGACGCCCCCGAGCCCGAGCGCCCGACCGCCGAGCCGGACCGGCGCTGAGCCGACGCCGGCGGTACGCTGGCGCCCCCGTGGCCGAACGGATCCTGCTCGTCGAGGACGACCGCCGCGTGCGGCGTGCGACGGCGCTCGCGCTCGAGCAGGCCGGCTACGAGGTCCTCGAGGTGCCCGACGGCGAGCAGGCGATGGCGGCGCTCGACGCGAAGCGGCCGGACCTGGCGATCCTCGACGTGATGCTGCCGGGCCAGGACGGGTTCGAGGTCTGTCGCAGGATCCGGCGCTCGAGCGACATGCCCGTGATCTTCCTCACCGCGAAGACCGACACGATCGACGTCGTGGTGGGGCTGGAGTCCGGCGGCGACGACTACCTGACGAAGCCCTTCAAGGTGCCCGAGCTGGTGGCGCGGGTCCGGGCGCTGCTCCGCCGCGCCCGCTCGGAGCCGCGCCCGGGCTCGCGCATCGTGCTCGGTGACGTCGAGATCGAGCCGGAGGCGGGTGTGGTGCGCAAGCGCGGGGAGGAGGTCCGGCTCACCAAGACCGAGTTCCAGCTGCTCACCACCCTGGCGTCCCGCCCGAACCAGATCTTCACGCGCGAGGTCCTGCTCGACCGCGTGTGGAGCTACGACTACCTCGGGGACTCGCGTCTGGTCGACGTCCACGTCCGGCGGCTGCGGGCCAAGATCGAGGACGACCCGAGCGACCCGAAGCTGATCCGGACGGTCCGGGGCTTCGGCTACAAGGTGTCGGCCGAGACGTGAGGGCGCTCCTCCGCCGGCAGAGCCTCGGGGTGCGGATCACGCTGACCTACGTGGCCGTCGCCGCGGGGGTGGCGACCGTGCTCTCCGTCGGCACGTTCGTCGCCGTCCGGACGATCCTGGACAACCAGCGGGTGACCTCGGCCACCCGCCAGACGATCCTCGGGCTGCTCTTCGCGCGGGAGTTCGTCGGCGAGGAGCCCGAGCGGCTCCAGCGCGTGGTGAGCCTGCTCCAGGCGCGCGAGGGGCTCGAGGCGATGGTCACCGAGGGCGAGACCTGGTTCTCCTCGGCGATCCCTCTGACCCCCGACGTCGTGCCGGACGAGCTGAGCACGCTCGTGGCCGACGAGAAGCTCGGCTACCAGTCGGTCGAGGTCGACGGCGTGCGCACGCTCGTGTTCGGCGCGCCGCTGCCGCCGGCGGGCGTCGACCTGTACCTGTTCTACTCGCTGGACGACATCGACGAGACGCTGTCGTTGCTGGCCCGGACCCTGTTCGTCGTCAGCGTGGCGGGCGTGGTCGTCGCGAGCCTGCTCGCGCTGCGCGTCGGGCGCCGGATCCTCCTGCCGCTCGCGGCCGTGAGCTCGGCCGCGCAACGGGTGGCCGAGGGGCTGCTCGAGACGCGGGTGGAGGCGCCGTCCGAGGACGAGCTCGGCGTGCTGGCCGCCTCGTTCAACGAGATGGCATCGGCCCTCCAGGAGATGATCGCGCGCGAGCGGCGGTTCGTGGCCAACGTCTCGCACGAGCTCCGCACGCCGCTCGCGACGCTCGAGGCCACGAGCGGGCTGATCGCCGCGCACCGCGCCGAGCTCTCGCCGGCCGGCCGCGAGGCCGTGGACCTGATCGTCGAGGATGTCTCGGGACTGCGTCGCCTGGTCGAGGAGCTGCTGGAGGTCTCCGAGCTGGACGCCGGGCGGGCGCACGTGGCGTGGGAGGAGGTGGAGCTCCGCGCGCTGTCGGAGGCGATCGTCCGACGCCGGCGCCGAGCGGTGCCGGTGCAGGGCCCCGCGGTGGTGACCTTCGCCGACAAGGCGCGAGTGGACCGGGTGCTCGGGAACCTGCTCGACAACGCGTTGGCCCACGGCCGCGGGGAGGGCGTGCGCCTGGAGGTCGGGCACGAGGACGGGTGGTGCCACGTGCGGGTCCACGACCGCGGTCCGGGGATCCCCCCGGAGGACCTGCCCCGGGTGTTCGACCGGTTCTTCAAGACCGACGCGAGCCGCGGTCGCGACCAGGGCGGGGTCGGCCTGGGGCTCGCGCTCGCCCTGGAGAACGCCCGGCTGATGGGGGGCACCATCGAGGTCGAGAGCGGGCGGGAGGGGGGCGCGACGTTCACGCTGCGGCTGCCCGTCCGCTCGGCGCCGCCCGAGGAGGCCGGGACATGAGACGGGCCCTCGCGCTCGTCTCGCTGGCGGCGCTCGCCGCCGCCTGCTCGGCGCCGTCCGGGGCGGTCGAGGTGCCGCCCGAGCGCCTGCCCTTCGCGCTCGAGCGCACGCCGCAGGCCACGCCCACGCCGCCCGGGGAGCGCCTGGTGACCGTCTACCTCGTGCGAGAGGACCGTCTCGTGCCGGTCACGCGGCTCGTCTCCAGCGAGATGCCGGGCCCCGAGGCCTCGATGCGTGCCCTCCTCCTCGGTCCGAGCCCGGCCGAGCGCGCGGAGGGGATCGGGACCGCGATCCCGCTCGCCACCCAGCTGATCGGCGTCGAGCTGATCGGCGGCGTGGCGCGGGTCGACCTGTCCGCCGAGTTCCAGAGCCCGGCCGAGCCGCGGGAGGTCCTCCTCCGGGTCGGGCAGGTGGTGTGGACCCTCGGCGCAGATCCCGAGGTCGTCTCGGCCCTGTTCGCGGTCGACGGCGTGCCGATCTCCGTGCCGATCGACGACGGGACGACGCCGGACCGGCCGGTCTCGGCGGCCGACCTGGTCTCGATCGGGCCCGCCGAGGGGCCCATCGTCACGAACCCGTAACGCGGTCGTCCCGGGGTCGCAACGGGGGGCGGGCAGACTTCGGGCAGGGTGAGACAGCGGAACCCTCTCCCAACTCTCTCCCTCACTCCGGTGAGGTCGGGCCCGGTGGCCGAGCAGGCGTGCGAGCGCTGCGGCCACCGGGCCGGCCTCCGCGACCCGGGCGGAGCGTGGTTCTGCTGCACGCGGTGCGGCCAGTGGACCTCGTTCGCACCCGTGACCTCGTCGCGGCGCTGACGCCGCCCGACGCACAGGAGGACCTTCCGCATGACGACCCTCGAACGTGAGTTGGACGCGTCGTGGAACGAGCCGGGGAGCGGACGGACCTTCCGCGGCTACAAGTGGCTCTCGCGCGGAGCGGTCGACCCGGACACCGGGTCGGCCTGGGGGTGGTCCGAGCCCGATCCCTGCCTCGAGGACGAGCAGCCCGGGATGGCCTTCGCCACCTCGATCGACGGTCTGCCCGACCGGATCGACGACGAGCTCCGGGAGGTCGAGCTCACCGACGTACTCGGCGCGACGCCGTTCCCCGAGCAGGTCTCCTACTCGTGGTCGGAGGTGTTCGCCGAGCACGAGCAGCGGATCCTCGCGAGCCGCGGCGGCTCGTGCGGCGCGTCAACGTCTGGACCCCCGAGCTCGCGCGCGGGTTCGCGACGGACCGCGCCCGCGTGGCGCGCGAGCGAGCGTTGAGCGCCATCCACGACGCCGACCGGGCCCTCTGGGTCAGGATGGCGCGCCTCCGGTGCCCGGGACCGATCCGGGGGTGGTGGAACGCGAGCTCCTCCTCCTCGAGCACGTCGAGAACCAGCGCGCTGGCTGCGCGAGCGGCTCGGGCTGCCGTCGCCCGGGTACGCGGAGGAGCTCGCCGAGGTCTGATCCGTCGGGTCGGGCCCACTCGGTGGGCCGGGTCGAACGCTCCGCGCCAGGCGGACGCCGGATAGGATCGCGACCGACGTCCCCACCGCGATCGAACAGAGCAAGGCCACGATCGGGCCGACGGGCGGTTCCCACAGGAGCGCCGCCACCCGATCCCCGGCCAGCCACGCGACCATCAGCGCGATCAGCCCGACGCCGATGCCCGTCGCCCAGGCGCCGACGAGCTCCGTCCGCTCGGCGCTCATCCGGCCTCGAAGGACAGGAAGATCGGCGGGAACGTCCCCAGCCCGCCAAGGATCCCCAGGAAGAGGGCGACCCAGAACCATCGCTTCAGGTCGACGTCCTTGCCCCGCCACGCGATCGCGAGGACGATCCAGCTCACCGCCCAGACGATCACCGCTAGGGTGGTCTTCCCGGCCAGCGGTCCGACCCCCCGATCGAGGTCCCACGACTCGAGCCAATCGTGCATCGTCGTGGAGGCCTCGTTGAGCACGGTGAGCAGGCCCAGGGCGAACAGGCCGATCCCGGCGGCAAGCATGGCGGCCGCCCCCGGCCCGTCCGGCCGCTCCGCGAGGCCGAGCTCGGCGATCTCGGGGACCGTTTCCCGGTCCTGCTGCATCCTGTCTCCGCTTGCCATGATCATCACCTCAGACGATGGGGGCGACCTTGTTGAGGAAGGCCCCGAAGGCTCCACCGACCACCGCGGCCGCGAACGCGGCGACGAACATCACGATCGTCACGACCCGCAGCCACGTTCGTGGGATCAGCCGGGGGCCGTAGTAGGTCACCAGGAAGGCCACCGCGGTCGCCAGGATCGGCGCCGCCCAACCGATGTGCTCCTTCCACTCCATCCCGAACTCGTGCCAGCTCGAGGTCCGTCCGGAGACGTTGGAGAGCAGGAAGTCACGCGGCGAGCAGGTCGTGGCGCTCGGCAGCTGGGCACCCACGCATCCGGAGAGGTCGTCGCCTGCCAGGCTCGCCCGGTACCAGGGGTAGACGATCCAGGTCCCGGAGACGACCGTGATCCACGCCACCGCCGCCATCACCCAGACGCCGACGTAGAGGCGCCGCATCCGTTCCCTGATCGCGGCGGGGCTGAGGAATCCCGGTCGGAGGCTCCACAACCCGGCGAGACCACCGGCGAACGCGAGGAGGAACAGCGTGCCGGCCAGCAGACCGTGGATCACGGTCCAGGCTTCCCGATCGGAGAGCTCCATACGCGCTCCTCCCTTCGGCTCGGGCCTTGCCGTCGTCGCCAGCCTCCCGGTCCCTGCCCCTGCCTCGTAGGGTCGGCCGGCCTCTCGGGTCCAGGGCGAATGGCCTCCGGTCCTCCCCCGTCGGGGCGCCCGCTGCACTCCGCGGCGTGGCGTCGGGTGGGCCCTGGGGCCGGCTCGGATGATGGCTCGTGCCGGGATAGGTCAGGGCGGGGGCGGTACGTCGACGGGGGCGACCCGCCGCTCCCTCCGGGCCCTCCACGTCGCAACCACGATCGTCCCGAGGCCGAAGACCGTCGCGGCGAACCAGAGCAGCCCGCCCGCCACGGGGATCAGCGCGATGCCCGAGAGGATCGCCCATCCCGCGAGGAACGCCAGGATGCGTCGCCGCGGCTCGCGGACGAGGGTCCGGCCGAGCAGGAACGCGGCCGTGGTCTGGCCCATCGCGAACAGGAGGCCGAGCGCGAGCAGGACCCCGACGCCCAGCGGGATCCCGACGAGCGTCGCGATCGCCACCACCGACAGGACCGGCAGCCCCACGAGCAGCGCGGCGCCCCAGCCGATCGAGGCCGCGAACGCCGTGCGCGCCGCCTCGAGCCCGGCGTCCATCCCGCGCGGCGCGAGCCAGAGCATCAGGAGACCGAGCACGAGGACCGAGACTGCGATCGCGACCCATACGGCGAGCGCGGCGATCCAGCCGGTCCACCGGAGGCCCCACGTGATGCGCACGCCGCTGACCTCCCCGTCGACGCGGGCGCCGGGTGCGATGTCGCGATCGCGCGCGAACACGTCCCCGGTGACGACCGCCCCGTCCGTGAGCGTCAGCCGGCCGCGGAACACGAGCACGTCCCCGTCGACGGTGCCCGAGATCGTCGTCGGGCCGTTGAACACCACGACGGAGCCGAGCACGGTGCCCTCGATCAGCGTCTCGCCGTCGAAGACGACCACGGTGTCGACGGTGCGATCCGGCTCGACGTACGTGCCCCCGGTGAGCACGACCACCGCTTCGGAGCCGTCCGTCGCCGCGCCGTCGGCGCCTTGGGCGAAGGTCGTCCCGAGCGTCAGGAGGGCGGAACCCATCAGGAACGCGGTGGCGCGCATCGCCACCATCCTCTCGCATCGAGGGAGGCCGGGGCTACCCGGGGGCGGACCTTGCCGAAGCCTATGCGCGTACATCGCGCGATCGGCCTCGGCGAGGAGGTCGTCGAGGCTGTGCGGCGCCATCGGGTCGCACGAGGCGATCCCGGCGGACAGCTCGATGCGGTAAGGGAGGTCGCCGCGGCCGTTCCGCTCGGCGAGGGCGGCCTCCAGACGGCGGTCTCGTCCGATCCGGCGTCCCGCGAGAGCAGGACGCAGAACCCGTCGCCACCGATCCGCGCGAGCACGTCGGAGCCGCGGAAGATGTGGCGCAGGACCTCCGCGGTCTCGCGGATCATGCGGTCGCCCTCGGTGCGCCCGAACGCGTCGTTCACGGCCTTCAGGCCGTCGAGGTCGAGGTACAGGAGGGTGCCCGATCGGCCGGCGCGTCGGCAGGCGGCCAGCTCGTGCTGGGCGAGCTCCCAGAACCCGCGCCGGTTGCGCAGGCCGGTCAGCGGGTCGACCAGGGCGAGCTCGCGCAGGGTCCGCTCCTGCGCGGTCACCGTTGGGTCAGCCGGCGACGCTGCCCGGTCGGGAAGCCATCGGCGCCCGCGCATCGCGCCGATGCCCAGGAACCCGAGCTTCACCACCGTCGCCTCTCGATCGACGGGGCCCGAGCCGACGGAACGCTCAGGGGCGGGCGCGGTCCCTGGCGCGTCGCAGCCGCCTCCAGGCCCGGAAGGCCGAGTCCAGGATCTCGACGAGCCGCTCGAACGACCGGTCGACCTGCCGGGGCAGCCCGAACCCGCCGATCGTCTCGAGCTCCACGAACCCGTGGAGCGCCGCCCGCAGCGTCCGGGCGGCATCGACCGCGTCGACACCGGACAGGCCGTACCGCTCGAGCACCGCGAGGACCGTGTCGAGCACCTCCCGGCTCGCCTCGCTCGCCTCGGCGTCCGCCGGGTCCACCGCGCGGACGGTGGCGGCGTACCGGCCCGGATGGGTGCGGGCGAAGTCGCGGAAGGCGCGGGCCACCGCGGGGAGGGGGGCACGCGGGGAGCGTGCCACCGCGGCGGACAGGGCCGCGCCGAGCTCGCGGATCGCGAGGATCGAGACCCCGCGCCGGAGACCGTCGAGGCCATCGACGTGCTTGTACAGGCTGGGCACGGCGACGCCGAAGCGCTCGGCGACCTCGGTGAGGGTGAGCTCCTCGAACCCGACCTCATCGGCGACCCGGGCGGCTTCGGCGACGACGACCCCGGGCGACAGGCCCGCCCTAGGCACGGCGGGCGACCCCTTCGAGGAACCGCACGACGGCCGGCGTCACGATCTCGGGGTACTCGGCCTGCGGGTAGTGACCGGCGTTCGGGACGATGAGCACCTCGGCGTTCAGGCGCTCGGCCACGAAGACGGCTTCGGCCGCCGGGTCCGGGAAGTCCGGATCGCGCTCGCCCATCACCACGAGCGCGGGGGCGCGGACGTCACCCAGGCGAGCCTCGGCCGGCGCGTGCGAGGTGCGCGTGGTCGCGACGAACGCACGCCAGCGCTCGGGACGTCGGTGCAGGTCGCGGATCCGGGCACGGTGCCCGTCGAGGTCGGCCGGGGGACGGCCGGGGTAGAGCTTCGCGTACCACGCGTTCCAGGCGGCGGGGCCCCACGGGCGGAGGAGACCGAGCCGGAAGGCGACCCGCTGCGCGAGCCCGACCGGCGCGTTGCGGACGAAGGGGCCCGCGAGCACCAGGCCGCTCACGAGGTCGGGCCGCTCGGCGGCGGCGAGCACCGCGGCGCCCGCCGACATCGAGCTGCCCACGAGCACGGCCGGCCCGCCGAGGTGCTCGACGAGCGCGAGCAGATCGCTCGCCGCGGCGACGTCGTCGTACGCGGAGAACGTCGCGTCGCTCTCGCCGTGTCCCCGCAGATCCATCGTGGCGACCCGGCAGCCGGCTTCGACGAGCTCGGGGGCCAGGAACCGGAAGACCTGTCGCAGGTCGCCCATCCCCGGCGCGCAGATCACGAGCGGCCCCTCCCCGCTCACGTCGTAGGCGATCCGGCCTTCGGGCCGTTCGAGGTACCTGGTCACGTGGCTCCTCCCCTCGGTCGCGGTGCGCATGTCCATCGATCCCCTCCTCCAATGGTGGTGGCTAAGCGCCTTAGCTAGCCCGCAGCATAGGCTAAGGAGATCAGCTTCGTCAACCCGGGGGGGAAGTGGGTTGCTCGACGCCTCGACGCCGCGTCGCCGGCAGGCGTTCGTCCGGGGGATCGCGTTCACCGCGGCGGCGATCCTGGTGGTGGCCGGGATCCCGCTGTGGATCCAGGGCGGTTGGTGGCGCTCGACGGCGGTGATCGGTCTGAGCCTGTCGACCGCGCTGCTGCCCGTCTACCTCGACCCCTGGTACCTGTTCATCCTCGCGGTCGACGCCGCGCTGATCGTCGGGATCGAGTGGATGGACCGGCCGGCGAAGACGACCGTGGGGGCCTGAGCTCGGCGGCGACCACCCCGACGTCCCAGCCGGGGGCGCGTCCGCCGACCGGGGGGTGGATCGCGTCCACCGGGAGGCCGCTCCGGGCCAGGAGCCAGGAGATCACCGAGTTCGAGTTCCACATCTCGCCGGTCCGGAGCTCGTCCCGGCCCCAGACGAGCGTCGGTACCGACCCCGCGAGGTCGAGGACCCGCCGCGCCTGGTCAACGTCCTCGCTCAGGCGCTGCGGGCTCGCTACGGCCTCGGCGAGGTCGGGGATGACGCCGCCCCGCCATCGGCGCACCTCGTACCGGAGCGGGCGCCAGCGCGCGATCCGGCGATCGCCGACCGGGCCCTGGGCGACCACGCCGCGTGCGGCACCGTCGGCGTCGGGGATCGGCCACGCCATCTCGATGACGTAGCGCCCCTCCGGCACCCGCACCTCGAGGGCCGAGTGGTACAGGTCGAGCCGTCGACGCCGCTCACGCCACGCCAGGATCGACTCGTAGATCCGTCCGTTCAGCCGGACGAAGTGACCGCCGGCTCCCAGCGGGAGCCAGTACAGGTCGACGCTGGCCGAAGAGGCGGCTCCTCGGGGACCCACCGGCGCCCGTTCGATGCCCCGCACGTCCACCTCCGTCCTCTCCCTCGACTCCCTCGACGACAGTGTTGCGTGCCCGCTCATCCGCGCCCGGGGTCCTTCGGTCCGCGTCGGTTCGGACGGACGGCCCCCCGACCGTCCGGACCGGGTGGCCGCGCCGATCCGCGGCGACGCGAGCCGGACCCGCCGATCGCACGGCTACCGTGGTTCGACCGTGACCGTGAGGGCCTCGCCCCCCTCGATCGTCACGCGGTCCAGGCCGAGCTCGCGACCCTCGAGCGTGGCACCGGGCACGGACGGAACGATCTTGAGCTCGCGCAGCCCGATCGCGACCTCCACGTGGATCAGGCCCGGCTCGGGACGGCGCCGGGGTCGCAGGCCGCCGTAGTAGAAGGCCAGGATGTCCGAGGCGGACATCCCGCGTAGCGCCTTCCCGTACGCGCCCCACTGCACCATGCCGACGCCGTGTCCCCAGCCGCGGCCCTCGGCGACGACGCCGTCCCGCTCGGTCGAGAGCGACATCCACCGAGACGGGACCGTCACCGGCAGCTCGGTCCCCTTCCAGCTCGGCGGCGGGTACCGGTCCGGCTCCAGGCACGGCGCCCACACGTTCACCGCGGCACGGAACGTTGCCGCATCCATCGAGCGCGAGCGCCCCTCGCCGCGGACGGTCACGGTCCCGTCCTCGAGGACGACGTCGGAGATCCCGCGGTGGCGCGGCCACTCGCCCGCGGCGCCCAGGAACCGGGCGAGGTCCTCGAACGGGAGCGGGACGCTCCAGCGCGACACGGGCGACTCGCCGTCGTCGCGCTCGACCACCGGACGCAGGTAGGGGAGCGGAGCGCTGCCGAAGACGTCCTCGTTGGCGTAGGTCCGGCCGTTGGACGTCGAGAAGTACACGGTCTCGGCCGGCCGTCCCCGGTACAGGAGGACCTGCCCGTCGGTCCGGCGTACGGCCCGGTACCACGCGCGAACGTCCGGGTCGCGCGGGACCGGGATGCCTCGGTACACCTGGCAGGCGGCGGTCGCGCAGATCGGGGTCGGCAGCTCCTCGCCCTCCTGCCCGCCCCAGCCGGTCGTGGCCAACGCGTAGCTTCGGGCCGCGATCGCCTGCGCCTCGAGCGCGGCCGCCGGCCAGGAGGGCGGCACCTCCGCGATGCCCTCCAGGTACCGGTCGAAGGGTACGGTGACGGTGAGCGAGATCGTGCCGTCGTCCGACCGCTCGACCGAGAGGTCGCCCGGGTAACGGGCGAGCAGCCGGGGGCGCTCGGCATCGACGCAGGGAGACGGGCGACGAGGGTAGCCGCCCTTCACGAGGAACGAGCCGTCCCCCGGCAGCTCGAGGTGCAGGTGGTCGGCGACCTCGACCGGTCCCGGTGATGGGGACGGGGCCCCCGGCGACGGCGATCTGGGATCCGGCGACGGCGATCCCGGTCTCCTCGGAGGCCCGGGTTGCCCGCCGTCTCCGTCCATGGGAGCCGTGCAGGCGACGGCCGCGACGAGGAAGGCGGCCACGGCCGGGCGGCACCGGGCTCGGTAGGCGGATGCCGTCACGACGCTCCACGGTACACGGCCGGGCGATCTGACCGGGACGGAGGGTCTGTGGCCAGATGGGACGTCACCGTTGGGTGGCCGTGGACGCGCCACGTCGGGTCCCGGGTCGACCAACCCGGACCAACACAGCAAGAACGTCAAGAACCTGGCGAACCTGCCCAGGACGGCCGATGCTGAACCCGCAGATGCAGGTGTCGGTGATCGGTTGACGCCGCCCGCCCCGGGCAGCTCCTGCTACGGTCCCCGGCGTGCACCACGTCCCGAGCGAGCTCTGGATCGAGCTGGCGCCGGCGGTCGACGCGGTGCGGGCGGCCGGCCGCGAGCTCGCCGAGCTGCTCCGCGGGATCGACGAACCGGGCCGTCCGGCGCGCGGCGTCGGATGGACGCTCGGCGAGCTCGCGGCCCACCTCGCGTCGCGGACCCGGCTGTTCGCGGCCTACCTGGCCGGGGTGACGGCGCCCCAAGGCGAGATCGAGGGGATCGCCCAGGAGAACGAGCGACTGGTGCGGGCCGAGGCGGGGCGTCCGGTCCCGGACCTGGCCGACGAACTCGAGGGCAACGTCGAGACGTTCGTCGCGGCCACGCGCGGCCGTCTCGGCTCGGATCCGTTCCCCTGGTACTCGGGCCTGACGCTGGACGTGGCGACGGCCACCGGGCTCCTGCTCGGTGAGCTCCGCGTGCACGGGGACGACGCCGCGCGCGGGCTCGGGCGGCCGTGGGCGATCGCGAGCGCGGACGCGCGGACGATCGTCCGCGCCGCGACCGTGCTGGCGCCCAGGTACGTGGATCCGACGGCCGCGCGCGGGGTCTCGACGACGTACCTCCTGGAGGTTCGGGGCGGACCGCGGTTCCGGATCGCGTTCGAGGACGGGGCGGTCCGCCTCGAGCCGCCGGACGGTCCGGCCGACGCCGCGATCCGCGCCGATCCGGCGGCCCTCGTCCTTGTCGCCTACGGCCGGCGCTCGAGGTGGTGGGCGATCGTCCGGCGGAAGCTCGTCGCGGGTGGGCCGAAGCCGTGGCGCGCGCTGGCGTTCGACCGGTACTTCCTGCCGCCGTGACGGAGGCGTCCTCGCTCGTGGAGCGCCTGGCCGGGATCGACGGGTTGCCGGTCGAGGACGAGGATGCGCGCGTGCGCCGGTCGACGCTCGTGCTCTCGACCGTCCTGGTCTGCCTGCTCGCCCCGGCCTGGATCGTGACGTACTTCGCGCTCGGGTTGCCGGTCCCGGCCTCGATCCCGCTCGGGTACGTGGTCGTCTCGCTCCGTTCGCTGCTCCGGTTCGCGCGGACGCGGCGGTACGGGCCGTTCGTCTGGACGCAGCTCGCGCTGATGCTGGCCCTCCCGTTCGCGCTCCAGTGGTCCCTCGGGGGGTTCGTCGCCTCGAGTGGCGTGTCGCTGTGGGGGCTGACGTCGCCGCTGGGGGCGCTGATGTTCGTGGGGCCGCGAGCGGCCGTCCCCTGGTTCGTCGCGTACCTCGGCCTGCTCGGCGCCTCGACGGGGCTCGAGCCGGTGCTGGAGCCGGCGGCGATCCCCGAGCCCGTCCGTATCGCCTTCTTCGCCGGCAACCTCACGGGCGTCTCGCTCACCGCCTACCTCCTGCTCCAGTACTTCGTCCGCCAGCGCGACCGGGAGCACGAGCGCTCGGAGCGCCTGCTGCTCAACGTGCTCCCCGCGCCGATCTCCGCGCGCCTGAAGCGTCACGGGGGCGTGATCGCAGACCGCTTCCCGGAGGCCACGGTGCTGTTCGCCGACATCGAGGGGTTCACGCCCAGGTCCGCCGCGCTCGAGCCCGAGCGGGTGGTCGCGCTCCTGGACGAGGTGTTCAGCGACTTCGACCGTCTCGTGGAGGAGCGCGGGTTGGAGAAGATCAAGACGATCGGCGACGCCTACATGGTGGCGGGCGGGATCCGGTCCCGCGCGAGGATCACTGCGAGGCGGTCGTCGACCTCGCGCTCGCGATGCTCGCGGCCTGCGATGGGCACCGCGATGGCCTCCGGCTGCGGATCGGGATCGATACCGGGCCGGTCGTCGCCGGGGTGATCGGTCGCCAGCGATTCATCTACGACCTGTGGGGCGACACGGTCAATACCGCCAGCCGGATGGAGAGCCACGGGGTCCCCGGGCGGGTGCAGGTCACGGAGCGCGTCGTCGAGCGCCTCGACGGGCGATGGGCGTTCGAGCCCCGGGGCGTCGTGGAGATCAAGGGCAAGGGCCCGATGACCGTCTGGCTGCTGGTCGGCCCTGGCGGCTGAGGACCTCTGGCCGGTCGCCGGCTCCGTGTGCCCCGATAGCCTTGGGGCGGTCGACGAGCACGCGGACAGCACGCGGACATCGTGGCGGTCGAGAGCGCCGAGCCGAACCTGGAGGCCGTGTTCCTGCACCTGACGGGCAAGGCACTGCGGGACTGCTGCGCTCCGCGCTCGCGATCGCCGGCAAGGACCTGCTCCAACGCCTGCGCGACCGCTCGGTCTTCGTGGTGGGACTGCTCCTGCCGTTCGGCCTGGCGGCGATCCTGTCGCTCACGCTCTCCGGCGTCGACGAGGAGGGGGAGTTCCGGGCCACGTTCGGCGTCGCCGACCTGGACCGCGGCGAGCTCTCGGACGGCTTCGTGGAGCTGCTCCGCGGCCTGGACTTCGTCACGCTCCGCGAGCTCGCCTCGGCCGAGCGCGCCGACGCCCTCACCGACGAGGGGGAGCTCGACGCGGCCTTCGTGATCCCCGCCGGCTTCTCCGAGCGCGCGGCGTCTGGCGGAGGCGGAGAGCTCCGCGTGCTCGTCGATCCCGACGAGAGCATCCCGCGGCTGATCGCGGTCTCGCTCGCGCGCTCGTTCGCGAGCGAGATCGACGCGGTCCGGGACATCCTCGGCCGCGGCGCCTCGGTGGGCGACGTCCTGCCCGAGCTCGGGGTGCTGCTCGCCTACGCGGCGGTGCTGCTCGGCGTCGCCGTGGTGCTGTTTCCGGCGCCGGCTCACCGCCGCTCCGGCTTCCACGTAGACTGCGGGGCTATGACCGAGCCCCGGATCGTCGTCCGCGCCGGCGGACCCTACCGCGTCGAGGGCGGCGTCTCCCTGCTGCGCACGGCGATCGTGCGGGGCGAGCGGGGCCAGCCTGTGGCCTGGGAGGAGGGCCCGAGCTTCGAGGTCCCCCAGACCTACGAGCTGTGCCGATGCGGGCACTCCGAGACCAAGCCGTTCTGCGACAAGACGCACGAGACGATCGGGTTCGAGGGCCGAGAGACCGCCGACCGCGGCCCGATCGCCGCGCGCCGGGGCGTCTGGGAGGGCGATGGAGTGGTCCTGTACGACGACGTCTCGATCTGCGCGCACCACGCGTTCTGCACGGCGGGGACGAGCGTGTGGGAGCTGCTGGAGGAGATCGACGATCCCGACGTGCGCGAGGAGTTCGAGACGAAGGTCCGCAACTGCCCCTCGGGGCGCCTGGCGTACGCGGTCGCGCCCGACCCCGAGCCCGTCGAGCAGGTCTTCGAGCCCTCGATCGGCGTCGAGCCCGACGGCTCGCTGTGGATCCGCGGCGGGATCCCGGTCGTGTCGGAGGACGGGACGCCGTACGAGGTCCGCAACCGCCAGACCCTGTGCCGGTGCGGGCGCTCGCACAACAAGCCGTTCTGCGACGGCACGCACAAGCAGGTCGGGTTCGAGGACCCGGTGGACGTCTCGACGCCGGCCCCGCCGGTCGAGCCCGCACCCTCGTAGCCGGCCCGGGCTCAGGCGGCGCTGGACGCCAGGTCGCGCTCGAGGTCCTCGGCCGAGTACCGCTCCTTGCGGACCCGCAGGTCGAGGTAGATGAACACGCCGACCAGGGCGGTATAGGGCATCGTCAGGACCGAGGCGATCGAGGCGCCGATGCTCCGGGCGGCCCAGTTGTCCCCGAACGGCGCGGTGAGCGCACCGTTGACCACGCCGGTGATGAAGCCGGCCACGATGATCGTGCCGAACACCGGCCAGCCGCGGCCCCGGACCAGATCCCACGAGCGGCGCAGCGCGGCCGTTCCCCTCCGATCCTCGATCACGAGCGCCGGGATCACGCACGTGAGGCGCGTGAGCACGATGAGCCCGGGCACCACCAGCAGGACGAACCCGCCGGCGATCGCGAGCGCCGAGAGCACGCCGATCAGGACGATCGACCAGAACCGGGACAGGCCGAAGCGGTAGCTGTCGCCGAGGTCGAGGTCGCGCCCGAGGAACGTGCCGGCCGCGGCGCGCGTGATCGCGCCCGTGAGGACCGTCCACATCAGGACCGAGGTGACGGCGACGATCAACGAGCCGAGCACCGCCGTCCCGATGTCGGCGCGCGCGGGGCCGCCCCCGGCCCACGTCCGGGTGACCAGCACCTGGGCGAACGAGAGCGGGACCACCACCACCGCCACGATCACGATCAGGTTCTGCCAGTGGCGGCCGTAGAGCGCGAGCGAGTCGGTCAGGATCTCGCCCACCTCGCGTGGGCGGAGGAGGCGCGGGCTGCCCGGCGGCTCGGGGAGATGCGGCTCGGTCACGGCTCAACCCTAGCCGACGACGGGGCGTCCGGGCTCGACCGCGAGCGGGCGCCAGCGGTGGCGCCCGTCGTCCTCGGGCTCGAACCGCCCGAACGGCTCGGGGAAGTGGGCGGGGATCGCCAGCCGGCCCTCGCGGCCGATCCGCTCGAGCCAGTCCGCGCGCGTCGCGGCCGCGAGGGCCGGCTCGAAGTCGGACGTCCCGTTGAGGCCCGGCTGGAGCAGCTGCGCCGGGTGGTTCACGAGGTCTCCCGAGACGATCGCGCGCTCGCCCTCGGAGTCGATCAGCACCATCTGGTGGCCGGGCGTGTGGCCGGGCGCGTGCACCGCCGTGAGCTCGCCGGTGATGGCCGTGTCGTTCTCGGTGGCGCGGAGGACCCCCGCACGCGCGAGCGGATCGATCGTCGCGGCGAGGATCGCGCGGTCCTCCTCGTTCGGGGACGCCCGCAGCGCATCCAGGTCGGCCCGGTGGATCAGGTACGTAGCGCTCGGGAAGAGCGGGTCGGCCGTCCCCTCGGCCACGATCCACCCGAGGTGGTCGTCGTGGACGTGCGTGATCAGGACGCGATCCACGTCGGCGGGGTCCGTCCCTGCCCCTGCGAGCTCCTCGGGCAGCCGGCCGCGGCTCCGGCTCCACCCGAAGGCCGGGGCCGCCTCCGGCCCCACGCCGGTGTCGACGAGCACGGTCGAACCCTCCGAACGCAGGAGGTAGCAGTGCACGTGCAGGCGCCAGCGGTCGCCCTCGAACACGTCGGGGTGGGCGTCGCGGGTCTCGGCCCAGACCTGGTTCTGGCCGCCGGGGAAGCTGTCGGCGGCCGGCTCGGAGGCGAGGACCACGCCGTCGCAGAGCGCGACCACCTCCACCCGGCCGACGCGCAGCGAGCCGTGGGGCACGCTAGGCGGGCGAGATCCCGACGGTCGTCTCGTCCAGCCCGGCCTCCCTCCGGGCTCGTCGCGCCCGGAGCAGGTCGTAGCACTCGTCGAGCTGGTCCTGGATCTCCTTCAGCCTCGCGCGCTCCCGGCTCGAGGCCTGGGCCGTGGACTCCTTCGCGAACAGCTCGTGCTCCTCGTGCGCGAGCTGCTCGATGCGCTCGATCAGATCGCGATCGCGTTCGGGCATCGGATCAGCCTCCTCGGCCACAGCTTAGAGGTCCGGGAGGGGCGCGGCCTCCATCCCGGGTTGCGTCTCCGACCCGATCGCGACGATCTCCCGGCGCGGAGCGCCGCCCGGGATGAAGCGGTTCGCGACGATCGCGGCGATGAGCAGGACCGCGCCGGCGATCACGAGCGAGAGCCGGAAGCCGCTCATGAACGACCGCTGGAACCCGTCGACCACGGCGAGCCGCTGCGCTGGATCCAGGTCCGCGAGCAGGCGCGGGTCGAGCGTCCCGTGGCCGGCCGCCTCCGCGAGCGCCCGCTGCCGGTCGCCCGAGAGCCCGAGCCCGCCCAGGGTCGGTTCGAGGACGCCGCGCAGCCGCGTCGTCAGGACCGTGCCGAGCAGGGCGATCCCGAAGACCCCGCCGACCTCGCGCGAGGTGTTCGTCATCGCCGAGCCGAGGCCTGCGCGCTCCTGGCCGACCGCGTTCATCACCGCGGCGGTCATCGGGGCCATCGTCGCGCCCATCCCGTGGCCCATCAGGACGAACACGGGGAACATGAGCCAGTACGGCGTGTCCACCGACAGGCGGGAGAGCAGCAGGAGCCCACCGCCGGCGAGCAAGAGCCCGTAGGTCATCGGGATCCGCGACCCGTGCCGCTGGGCGTAGCGTCCCGCGTTCGGGGCCGTGACGATGACGGCGAGCGTCATCGGCAGGAACCGGACGCCGGCCTCGAACGCCGAGTAGCCGTGGATCAGCTGCATGTACAGGCTGAGGAAGAAGAACGTGGCGAACATCCCGAGCGAGACGCTGAACGCCACGGCGTTGCCGGCGCTGAAGGCGGGGATCCGGAAGAACCGCAACGGCATCATCGCCGCCGGTGTCCGCAGCTCCCACGACAGGAACGCCATCACCAGGAGCGCCGAGCCGATCAGGGAGCCGACGATCAGCGGGTCGGTCCAGCCGCGGAGGTTCGCCTCGATCAGACCGTAGGTCGCGAAGAAGAGCGCCGCCGTCCCGAGGCCGAGCCCCGGGAGGTCGAGCCGGCGCTGCTGCGGCGAGACGGACTCGCGGACGTTGCGCACCGCGGCCCGGAACGCGATCGCGCCGATCGGCACGTTCAGGAAGAACGCCGACTCCCAGCCCAGGCGCTCGACCATCAGCCCGCCCACGGTCGGGCCCAGGGCGAGCGCGAGCCCGGAGACGCCGGCCCACAGGCCGATCGCCCGGGCGCGCTCGTGGGCCGGGAACGTGACGGTGATGATCGACAGCGTCCCCGGCATCAGCAACGAGGCGCCCACGCCCTGCACCGCGCGGGCCGCGATCAGCTGGCCGGTCGTCTGGGACAGTCCGCAGGCGAGCGAGGCGAGCGTGAACAGCGTGAGGCCGCCGAGGAACATCCGCTTGCGTCCGTACCGGTCCCCCAGGATCCCGCCGGTGAGCAGGAGCGATGCGAACGCGAGGACGTAGCCGTCGACGATCCATTGGAGCTCGCTCACGCCGGCGCCGAGCTCGCGGCTGATCGTGGGCAGCGCCACGTTGACGACGGTGTTGTCGAGCATCGCCATGGCCAAGGCGAAGCACATCGTGAGCAGGACGACGACCTTCTCGCGGGCGTTCTCGCCCTCGAACCCGAACAGCGGCAATGCCGATCCCCCTCCGGTCGACGGTCGGGCCAGGGTAGCGGTTCGGAAGGGTCAACCGACCCGCCGCCGCGGATGTTCCGGTTGCGCGTCGCGGGCGGCACCCAGGCGATGCCGGCCCGAGGCCGGCTCAGGTCCGGCGGTAGATCCGGACCCCGAGCGGTACGGCTACCGCCAAGATCCCCAGGAACCAGGCCGTGGACTGCCACATCAAGGTGCCGAGCGAGGCGATCGGGTCACCCGAGGACGCCCGGAACGCCTCGTACGCGTCGCCGAGCGTGAGGAGGCGGAAGGTATCCACCCAGATGGTCACGGGGTTGATGTTCGCCCAGGTCTGGAGCCAATCGGGGAACGTCCCCGCCGGCACGAAGGCCGAGCTCGCGAAGACGAAGGGGAACACGATCGTGAAGCTCGCCGCCTGGACGGCCTCGACGCTCCGCAGCGAGAGGCCGGTGAAGGCGGCGAGCCACGTGAACGCGTACCCGACCGAAACGGCGCCCACGAACGCGAGGAGCGCCTCGGCGACCCCCTCGTGGATGCGGAATCCGACGAGCCATGCCACCAGGAGCATCAACAAGACCTGGAAGACGATCGCGACGGTGTCGGCCAGCGTCCGACCGGCCAAGACCGCCGAGCGAGCCATCGGCAGCGACTTGAACCGGTCGATCAGGCCCTTCTGGAGGTCCTCGGCCAGGCCGACGCCGGTCTGGAGGGCGCTGAAGATCGCGGTCTGCACGAAGATGCCGGGCATCAGGAAGTCGACGTAGGGGATCGTGGGCGGCAGGATGAGCTCGAACGCGCCGCCGAACACGTACACGAACAGCAGGACGAACATCACCGGCTGGATCGTCGAGAAGACCAGCAGGTCGGGCTTGCGGATGTAGGTCAACAGGTTCCGCTTGGTCAGGACCCAGCCGTCGGAGATCGCGGCGGCGAGCCGCCCCGGGGTCCGGACCTCGATCGCCCCGGCGCTCACCGAGACCTCCCACGGGCGGGCGCGTCCGCCTCGGCCTCCGCGCTCTCGGCCGTGTGGCCGGTCAGCGCGAGGAACACGTCGTCGAGCGAGGGGCGCCGCAGCGCGATGTCGGCGAGCTCGATCCCGTCGCCGTCCAGGCGCCGCACCGCCTCGGTGAGGAGCGTCGTCCCGTCCCGGCCCACCGGGATCGTGATCTCGCCGGTGTTGTTGTCGGCCTTCCCGCCACCTGGGCCGAGCCCGAGGACCGCGCCGGCGGCCCGGGCCACCTTCTCGCGGTCGCGAACGCGCACCGCGAGCACCTCGCCACCGACCCGGTCCTTCAGCTCGTCCGAGGTGCCGTTCGCGATCACGCGCCCGCCGTCGATCACCGCGATCAGGTCCGCCAGACGGTCGGCCTCCTCCAGGTACTGGGTGGTGAGCAGCAGCGTGGTGCCGTCGTGCACGAGCTCGCGGATGATGTCCCACATCTCCAGGCGGCTGCGCGGGTCCAGGCCCGTCGTCGGCTCGTCCAGGAACAGCACCTCGGGTCGGCCGACGAGGCTCGCGCCGAGGTCGAGCCGGCGGCGCATGCCGCCCGAGTAGGTCTTGGCCGGCCGGTCGGCGGCCTCGGTGAGGTCGAACCGCTCCAGCACCGCCCCTGCGCGGCGCCGAGCCTCGGCCGCCGGCAGGTGGTACAGGCGTCCGACCATCTCGAGGTTCTCCAGACCGGTGAGGTTCTCGTCCACGGCCGCGTACTGCCCCGCCAGGCCGATCAGGGGCCGGAGCTCCTCCGCCTCACGCACCACGTCGCGGCCGGCGACGAGCGCGCGTCCGCCGTCGGGGTGGAGCAGCGTGGTGAGGATCCGGACCGCGGTGGTCTTCCCCGCACCGTTCGGACCGAGCAAGCCGAAGACCGTCCCCGGCTGCACCTCGAGGTCCACGCCCCGCAGGGCGCGGACCTCGCCGAAGCTCTTCTCGAGCGCCTCGCAGAGGATGGTGGGGTCGGGCATGAGCGGGCATCCTACCGCCGCTCCCGGCGTCCGAGCGCGGCGAGGATCCGCGCGTGGCCCACCCCCAGCTGCTCGACGGTCGACGCCTCGGGCCGCCGCCCGCCGTAGCGGACGTCCTCGTACGCGCGCGTGAGGACCCCGAACGCCTCCGCGACCTCCGGGAAGCGGCCCGCGACCGCCGGCGCGAACTCGGCGGGCGTCGCCGCGGGCTCCTTCACGAGCTCCCGGGCCCGCAACGCGAGGAGCGCCTCGGCGTACATCCGGCGCACCGCCTCGGTGGGGAGCTCGCGACGCAGGCGCGGCCTCGGCGCCGCGACGGCGTCCTCGAGCGGTCGGGAGGGCACGGACGCCGTGCCCCCCGACCGGCGCCGCCCGGGCGCGCCGCCCGGGGGCCGGAGCCGCCGCAGCACCCGGTACAGGGCGTAGGCGATCGCGGCGAACGCGAGCAGCCCGAGGAGCCGCTGCCACAGCGAGGTCCCCGGGCCTCCGAGCTCGTCCTCGATCCGCCGGCGCAGCCCGGCCTGTCGCAAGCGCTCGAAGAACCGACGGACCGCCTCGGGGTCGATGCCGAGCCGGTCCACGAGCCAGAAGACCGGCCGGGCCGCGTGCCCGAGCGCCGCGGCGAACAACGCCGCGAGCGCCGCGGCCACCGGCGAGAGCCAGCTGCCGATCCGGTCGAACAGGCCGCCCCGGATGCTCAGGACGACGGCGGTTCCCATCGCGAACAGGAGCCCGCCGGTCGCGAGCATGGTGCGTCGGATCCACGCCGACCGGACGTGCTCGTCGAGGTCGACGACGCCCCCGCTCGACCAGACGGTGGTCGCGCGGCTCGCGAGCGTCGCGACGAAGAACAGCGGCACGAACAGCACGAGCAGCGGCCGCCAGCCCGGCTCGGCCCCCGCGGCGACGAAGGTCTCCGCGCCGAGCGCGACCGCGCCCCATCCGATCTCGGCTTCGATGGGCGCGCCCCAGTCCCGCAGGGCGAGGGAGAGGACCCGCAGGGCGACGAGGAGCGCGACGACCACCGTGAAGACCGACCGGTTCACGTCTCCCTCGCCCAGGAGCAGCCCGGCGAGCGCGGCGATCACGAGCACGCCGCTCGCGAGGCTCGCCGAGCGACGGAAGCGCACCGCGAGCAGCACGCCGGTCGTGTACGCCACGGGGAACGGGAGGGCGAACGCTCCGACGCCGAGATCGAGCGCCCGGCTCTCGGACAGGATCAGGTGGAGGGGGAGGGCGACCACGCCGGCCTCGGCGAGCGCGGCCAGGACGGCCGCTCGCACCTGGCTCGGCTCGAGCGCGGACCCCCTCCTCGCTGGCCCGCTCACGGCGCCTGCCCCCCGAGCGCCTCGAGCGGAGACAGGTGCAGGACGTCCGAGCCGCGGCGGCGGAGCACGTCCATCTCGTGCAGCAGCGACGGCCCCGGTCGGGGAGAGATCACGATGAGCGTCGTCCGCCGAACGAGACGCCGGCCCACCTCCCGCAGGACGGGGCCGAGATCGCTCGTCGGCTGGTTCGGCATCCGGGCGAGTGCCACGAACAGCGTCGCCTCCGAGCGTGGGTGCGTCGCCGCCGGCACCCGCAGGGGCCCGCGGCCCTTGCGGAGGTGGGTGTTCGCGACGAGGCCGGTCTTCCAGCCGGCGTGGATCGCCTGGCGGGCCAGGTAGCTCGCCCACCCGATCGTCTCCTCGGCCGTGTCCGGGTCCACGGCGTGCCAGTAGGGCTCGCCGTTCGCGACGTCGATCGCGAACAGCACCTCGGCCGAGCGCGTCGGCTCGTACCGCTTGGTCTGGAGCCGTCCCGCGTGCGCGGACAGGCGCCAGTGCACGTGGCGCATCGCGTCCCCCGACTCGTAGTCGCGGACCCCCGCGAAGTGCTCGCGGTCCTCGAACAGCCGGGCGGCCGGGACCGGCGAGCCGAACGGCAACCGGCGCGAGATCCGCAGCGGGACCCCGATCCGCGGCTCGGGCATCACGAGGAGGGGGCGCTCGACCTCGACCTCGCGGCGCACCGGCGCGAGGTCGAACGGATCGGACAGCTCCACGTCCACGCCCTCGAGCCAGTACTCGCCCCGCTGCGAGACGACGACCGGGAGCCGCAGCGTGACCTCGCTCCGCCCGTCGATCGACAGCCGGCGCCGGTGGCCGCGGAGCGCCGTCGGGTCGGGTTCGGCCTCGGGGAGCAGGCCCGGCGGGAAGCGGACCAGCACGCGCGCGATCGGCAGGGGCAGGCGCTTGGCGTTCGAGATCCGGATCCGGACCACGACGTCCTCGCCGGCGAACGCCCGGGCCGGCTCGAACCCGGCCTCGACCTCCACCCCGCGCCAGGCCGTGCGGGCCCACAGCTCGGCCGTCACCGCCATCCCGGCGATCGCGGCGGCCCACAGCACGACGACGAGCTGCCCCCAGGCCACAGCCAACAGCCCGATCAGCCCGGCGACGGACAGCGCGATCTGCCGCCGCTCGCGGGTGTTCGTCGCCGCCTCCTAGAGCTCGGTCGGCACGGGGACCGACCGCAGGATCTCCCGGAGGATCTCGTGGGGCTCGCGGTCGCGGATCCGCGCGTCGGTCGTGGGGACGAGCCGGTGCCCGAGGACCGGCTCGGCCAGCGCCTTCACGTCGTCGGGCAGCACGTAATCCCGGCCGTCGAGCAGCGCGTACGCCCGAGCGGCGTCGCCCATCTGCTCGACCGCACGGGGGCTCGCCCCGACCGAGAGCTCCGGGTGGTCGCGCGTGGCGCGCGCGAGCGCGATCACGTAGGCGCGGACGGGGTGCTCGAGCGCGATGGCCTCCGCGGCGCCCCGCAGCTCCGCGAGGGGCGGGACCTCGGGGAGCGGCCCCTCGGGGAGGCGGCGGTCCCCGGGCCGCGTCTGGAGGATCCGCTCCTCCTCCCGCTCGTCCGGGTAGCCGAGCCGCACCCGGAGCAGGAAGCGGTCGAGCTGCGCCTCCGGGAGCGGGAACGTGCCCTCGAGCTCGATCGGGTTCTGCGTGGCGAGGACGAAGAACGGGTCGGGCAGGGGGTAGGTCTGCCCGTCGACCGTCACCTGGCGCTCCTGCATCGCCTCGAGGAGCGCCGCCTGGGTCTTCGGCGTGGCGCGGTTGATCTCGTCGGCGAGCAGGAACTGCGTGAACAGCGGGCCGGCGCGGAACTCGAATCCGTTCGTCTTCAGGTTCAGGACCGAGGTGCCGGTGATGTCCGAGGGCATCAGGTCGGGCGTGAACTGCACGCGCTGGAACCGCAGCCCGAGCATCGTGGCGAGCATCCGCACGAGGGTGGTCTTGCCCACGCCGGGGACATCGTCGATTAGGACGTGGTTCCCGGTGAGGATGCCGACCATGACCAGACGCAGGGGCTCGCGGACCCCGAACAGGCGCTCGTCGACGCGGTCGGCCAGCTCCTTGAACAGCGTCCGCGCGCCTTCGGGTCCCGCCATCGTCCCAGGATAGACCGGCCCGAGCCGCCGGCGGCCGCGGTTCCCTGCCCCTCACGGACGCACGCCGAGGGCCGTGCCGCACCGGCCGCAGTACAGGACCCGGACCATCGACACCTTCGCGACGTCGCCCTCTGGCCTCTGGGCGCGGACGCGCTTCTCGGTCAGGGTCTCGGCGAGCGAGGCGAAGCAGCTCGGGCACGTCGGGTGATCCCCGATCGACGTTCCGGCGGGCGGGCTCGTCTCTCCGAAGGTGCCCGCCACGGCCTCCGTCTCCTCGCCCCCCGCGGCCTTCGAGACGTACCCGGACAGGAGCTGGATCACGGTCTGGCGGACGCGGTTCAGGTCGGCGCCGAGCTTCTGGAGGACCTGGGCGGCCACGCCCTCGC